>Ga0070668_100000542_pt1 | contig 25226 bp, 17 predicted proteins | sample KBSS43metaG_FD_64661 | JGI IMG/M metagenome (GOLD analysis project Ga0070668, IMG submission 64661) | Switchgrass rhizosphere microbial communities from Kellogg Biological Station, Michigan, USA - KBS S4-3 metaG | ecosystem: Host-associated > Plants > Roots > Rhizosphere > Soil ...
AGGTGCCCGTTGTAGGACATGTTCGTCGCGGTGACCGCGGCGCCCGTCTGGACGTACGTGGCGCTCCAGCCCTGCTGGACCTTCTGGCCGTCGAGGAACGTCCAGCCCACCGTCCAGCTGTCCAGCGGCGCCCCGTCGTTGCGCAGCGAGACATTGGCGGTGAACCCGGTGTCCCAGTCGTTGGAGGTGTAGGTGACGGAACAGGCGATGTCGGCGCCGAGCGCCGGAGGTGGGGCGGTGAGCAGGGCGGCGGTGGCCGCCGCACCCAAGGCGAGTGTGAACACCCGCCGTCTCGGGGAGGAACGCATGGCCGGAACTCCTTTGTCCGTTCTAAGGGGCCAGCGATCTGGGAGCGCTTCCAGAGCCGAAGATAATCACGTCTGCCTCAGCCCTGTAAAGGGACAATTTCCCGCGCGTATCAGGCAGTGCTCACCGCGACTTTCAGCGGCGTTAAGCCAGAAGGCGTAGCGACGGGGCCGATGTCACCCGTTCAGCCGCAGCCCTTAGCCGCTTTGCTCGCCGAACCCGCTCACGATACCGCCGAACAGGGGATACCGACCCGCCCGTGCCGAGCTCTGCACCACCGGAAAATGAACCAAATCATACGAGATATGATATCTCTGCCGCCTATTGATGAATCGATTCGACGACAGACTACAGCGTCGAATTCGACGCTTCACCAGCGCCGACCTGGAAGTGACCCCAGCCTGAGCGGCATTTCGAAACTTGATCTCGACCAGACCCTTTGCCAGGACGTTTCATTGTGGTTTCATCGATACGGCTGATCTGAGAGCGCTCCCAGTTCACCCCCCAACGATGTGGAGGCGGCACATGAAACTGAGGCATGCCTTGTCCGTGATCGCGCTGACCGCGGCAGCGGTCGCCGCGCCGGCCGCCGTAGCGGCGACAGCCGCGCACGCGGACACCCTGATCTGCGAACAGTTCGGCTCCACGACCGTCGGCGGCAAGTACATCGTGATGAACAACCGCTGGGGCACCAGTGCCCAGCAGTGCATCAACGTGACGTCGAACGGCTTTCAGATCCAGACCCAGCAGGGCTCCACCGCCACCAACGGCGCGCCCCTGTCCTACCCCGCCATCTACCTCGGCTGCCACTACGGCGCCTGCTCACCCGGCACCAACCTCCCCCGTCAGCTCAGCCAGATCGGCAACGCCTCCTCCGCCATCTCCTACAACTACGTCGGCGGCACCTACGACGCCTCCTACGACATCTGGATGGACCCCACCGCCAAGACCACCGGCGTCAACCAGATGGAACTGATGATCTGGCTCAACCGCCAAGGCAGCATCCAGCCCATCGGCAGCCCCGTCGGCACCACGAACATCGCCGGGCGCTCCTGGGAAGTCTGGCAAGGCAGCAACGGCCAGAACGACGTCGTCTCCTACGTCGCCCCCTCGGCCGTCGGCAGCCTCTCCTTCAACGTCCTCGACTTCGTCCGCGACGTCGACGCCCGCACCCGGGTCGACAACTCCTGGTACCTCACCAGCATCCAGGCCGGCTTCGAACCCTGGAACGGCGGCGCCGGCCTCGCCGTCAACTCCTTCTCCGCCGACGTCACCGCGGGCAGCAACAGCGACCCGGGCCCCGGCCCCGGACCTGGCCCGGGGCCCTCGGGGAGCTGCTCGGCCACCTACCACGTCGACAACGCGTGGCAGGGCGGATTCACCGGCAGTGTCACGCTGAAGAACACCGGAAGCAGCCCGCTCAACGACTGGACGCTGACCTGGACCGCGCCGTCCGGCACCCAGATCACCAGCGGCTGGAACGCCACCGTCACCCAGTCCGGACAGCAGGTCACCGCCAAGGCACCCACGTGGGCCCCGACCCTCGCCCCCGGTGCGTCGACATCCATCGGCTTCCAAGCCAACGGCAACTCCTCGGCGACACCCAGCACCTTCGCCGTCGGGCAGTCCGCCTGCACCGGCTGACCCGACCCACGAAGGTGATGAAAGAAACCCGCGAAGGCCACCTCGACGGACACAACGTCTCTCGAGGTGGCCTTCACGGCCCTAAGCGCTCATCGGACTCAGGTGGCCCGGGAGCCGATGAAGCCGGAGTAGGTGAACCCGTACCGGTCCGGCAGGCCCTCCCCCGCGCTCCACGGCTCGGCCCCGTCCGCAGCACCGAGCCGCACCGTGCCGTCGCCGGCGCTCACCACGGCCGACGCGGCCCCGAACCGGATGCTCCCGCCGTCCTCCCACGCCCACCGCTGGGCCGGCGGGTTCCCGGCGGCGCACCGGCGCATCACCGGCGGCACGCCCGCGCCGCCGTCCAGGCAGTACCCGACGTCACGGAAGTTGTGCCAGCGCCCCGAAATCTCGTTGTACCACCACTGCTGGTCGTCCTGGCCGTCGCAGGCCGCGGCGAGCACCTCCATGCCGTCCGTGACCTTGGGGGCGTCTCCCGGCAGGTCGAGGCACCGCCCGGCGTTCCTGCTCCGGAGCTCGGTCAAGGCGGTGACCTGCGGCTGCCAGGCGAACCGGCCGGCCGACGGCGAGTCACACCGCTCGAGCGTGAACGGACGGCGGACGTAGGCGTCCGTACCGGAGCCCAGGCACAGGTCCGGCCGGGCCTGGGCTTTCAGCGTCGCGCCGCTGACGGTGAACTTCTGCGCGGTCGCGCCGTTGCACGCGAACAACCGGAGGACGGCTCCCGGGGCGAACCTGCCGTTCGGGACGTCGACGCACCGGTCCTGGCTCAGTTCGCTGTGGATGGTGGCGTCCGCGGGGTTGAACCAGAACCCCTGGTTCCCGCCGCCGGTGCAGGGCCAGCTGTGCAGTTCCGTGCCGTTCCGGGAGTCGTAGCCGACGGCGTCGACGCACAGCCCGCTGCCGAGGTCGCGCAGCCGCCGGAACTCCAGGAGACCCGGGTACACCGTGGGCCGCCCGGCGTGGTCGACGTCCACGCAGGTGCCGGTCCGGCCGCTGCCCGCGTAGAGCCGGGTCACGCACTGGGCGAACGCCGCCGCCCCGGCCGCGTTGGGGTGGAAGGACATCTGGGTGTTGTGCTCGCCGAGGTCGAAGATGTTCCCGTTCCGGAAGACCGTCCCGTTCACCCACGGCGTGTCCGCGCAGGCCTCGTGACCGGCGAAGAGGCGGCTGCTGTCGAGGTACCGGACGCCGGGCGCGGACAGCGCGGCCGCGCGCTCGGCCTGTTCGAACATCGGCACCGCCTTGTTCCGGCCGAACGCGGCGTCCTTCAGGTAGGTCAGGCAGCCGCCGCCGTACCACCCCGGGAACCGCGGGTTGTCCTCCACGTCCGGGCTGACCGGGCTCGGGTAGGACATCACGACCAGCTGGTAGTCGGCGTCGGCGTAGCCGGCCTCACGCAGGGTCCGCCGGATGGCGCCGATCGCCGTCGTGACGTTCGCCTGGGTGTTGGTAACCCGGGTGCGCCAGCCCTCGGTGTAGTCGGGCCAGCAGTTGCCCTGGAAGAGGATGCGCCGCTGGACGCAGTCGCTCATCACCGGCCCGAACCGGATGCCGTCGTCGTCGTTCGCGCCGACGACCAGCAGGACCATCGCCACCCGGGTGACGCGCGCACGGACCGCGAGGTTGTCGCCCTGGTTGAGCTCGTCGTACTGGTGCGCCCCGCCGCCCTGCGCGGTCGGGACGAGGTGCCGGGTCTGCGCGCCGGAGCAGGCGAGGTTGAGCGGGACGTCGACCGCGAGCCCGGTCTTCAGGATCGCGCTGTCGAGCGAGCGGTGGCAGTAGTCGGCCGGGCCGTCCGTGCCCGGGACGAAGCTGCCGACGCCTTCGCCGCTGATCTCACTGTCCCCCATGGACACGATGCTGGTCTTGCGGTCGGCCAGTGCCGGAGCGGCCGGCGTCCCGTAGAGCTCGGTCGCGGCCTCGGCCCGGACCGCCTCCAGCGACGGGGCCAACGAGAGCGGAGCGGGCCTCGGCACGCCCGGATCCACCGGTGCCAAGGGGATCCCCGCGGTCGCCGCGTCCGCCTTCGTGGCAGGCGCCGCCGGCACCGAGCCGGCGGCCGCGAGCACGACGAACGCCAGGCTCGTCGCGCGCCGGGCCGCGCGGTCGCGGAAGATCGGCTTGTGTCGTCCCATGGTCAGCGCCTTCCAGGGAAGAGAACATCAACATGAATGAGCTTCATACAAGTTCGGCTCCAGCCGGCGGTCAATGGCGCGGATCAAAGACCGGAACGAATTACGAGGAACACACGGTACCTCCGATCAGCGGTTACCCGGCACGCAGGGTGCGTCGCCGCGAATTGGCAGAAACCCGCCAGCGACAGAACTGTCCGATCACTGCCAGCCGCTCTTCCGGTAAACCACCGGGCATCGCCTTCGAATTCGACGAATTCACGGCAGGTGGCCGCGGGTGGCTGCCTGCCGGCCACGAACCTGAAGAGCCAAGCCAATTCCCGGTCGCGGGCCGATTCGTTAAGGTCATGATCCTTGACCGGCCGGACCACCGATGCGATAGTCATTGTCAGTCCGGTTTGCCGACGCCTGACCCGCAGAAGCACATCCCGCGGAAGCACATTGTCGACGCGGACCACCACGAAGCCGCTATTCGACTTCGAGATCACCTCGAGCCGGCATGTTCACGTCAACACGCCGGCCGGTTTCCCGGATGCCCACAAGGGAGGATGGAGCGATGACGCTCGATCGCAGAACCTTTCTCGCCGTCGGCACCGCCGGGCTCGCCGGCGCCGCCCTCGGCGCCGCCGTGCCGGGCCAGGCCGCGGCGGCCACGTGGGAAACGGTGCTCGACGGCACCTTCGGGAACTACGGAACGCTCGAGGCCGCGTGGAACTACCAGTACCCGTGGGGATCGGACCACAACGGCAGTGCCCGGATGTACGCCGGTGCGAACGACCACAACCAGGTCTACCTCGAGTCCGGCGGCGTGCTCGTGCTCAAGGCGATCCCGGTTCCCCAGACCGAAGGCAACAGCGGCGCCGACCCGCACCTGCCGATCCGCTACCACTCCGGCGCGATCCACGCCAAGCAGCAGATCACCGTCACCGACCAGTTCCCGAGCTGGGAGGTCCGGGGCGAGTTCCAAGCCCCCTCGGCCCGCGGCACCTGGCCGGCGTTCTGGCTGACCGGGGCCACCAGCTGGCCGCCGGAGAGCGACATCCTCGAGTTCAAGGGTGACGCGCGGAACTGGTTCAACACCTACAAGAACGCCAGTGGCGCGTGGTCGAACACGATCGTCAACGTGAACAACCCGGGCGGCTGGCACGGCTACCGCGCCTGGATCACCAAGATCAACGCCTCCGATGTGGACATCCACTACTACCTCGACGGCAACTGGGTCGGCCAGCACCGCGGCGCCGGCTTCGTCGGCAAGCCGATGTGGCTGATCATCAACCTCCAGATGGAAGGCTCGTCGGGCTCCCCGGGCCCGACGTCGCCCACCTACTACCGCGCCCGCAACGTCTACGTGGGCCGGGACCGGGTGTGACAGCCGGTGCCCTCCACTCCGTGCCCGCCGGCGCCGGAGCGGAGGAGGCTCGGGTCACCGCACTAGAGAGAAAGCCATCGACGATGCCGAACTTCCCCGAGGTGACACCCCCAGGCGGTCGCGGCCAGGTGACGATCTCCGACGTGGCGACCGCGGCCGGTGTCTCGCCGAGCACGGTGTCCTACGTGATCACCGGCAAGCGGTCGATCTCGGCGACGACGCGGCGCCGGGTCGAGGAAACCATCCGCGCGCTCGGCTACCGGCGCAACGGCGACGCGCTCACCGCCCGGCCGACGCGGATCGGCGTGCTGGCACTGGCCATGCCCCCGTTCGGCGACCGGGCCGCGGGCACGGAGATGGAGTTCTTCACCGCGGCCGCCGAAGCCGCCAGCGAACGCCGTTTCCACGTGCTCCTGGTCACCCACGAAGACGGTTCCCCGGTGACGTCGACCGCGCTGGCCGACGCGGTGATCGTGCTGGACGTGGGGGACGACGACCCGCGCGTGCCCATCCTGCTCGCGTCCGGCCGCCCGGCGGTGCTGATCGGCGCGCCCGGCAAGCACCGCGGCCTGCCGTGCGTGGAGCTCGACTTCGAGCCGGCCGGCCGGCGGTGCGCCACCCACCTGGCCGACCTCGGCCATCGCTCGATCGTCCACCTCGGCCCACCGCCCGAGGCCGGCGTCCGGCAACTGCCCGACCTGACGGATTTTCTCCGCAGTTCACTGGAAACCGCGGCCGGCCGCCAGGTGCGGGCGGCGTTCCACCCGTGCGACGCGTCGGCGGAGAGCGTCTCCCGGTGCGTGGACGAGCTGCTCGTGCCCGACGGACCGACCGGGCTGGTCGTCCACGACGAGGCGCTCCTCCAGCTGGTTCTGGCCGCGGTGGAGCGCCGGGGGCTCCGGGTTCCCGAGGACGTCTCGGTGGTCGGGGTGTGCTCGGAAACCCATGCCTGGTACCAGTCCGGCCGGCTCACCGCGGCACTGATCCCGGCGCGGGAGCTGGGTGCGCTGGCCGTCGAGCGGGCGGTGCAGCAGCTGGACGGCGAACCGGTCGCCGAACTGGAGCTGCTCGCACCCCGGTTCGTCGTCGGCGACAGCACTGCCGCGGGCGCAGTTCGAGCGGTTACTTCTTGACCCTTGCCCGGGGACTTGTGTCAGCGGCTGCTCGTCGCCGTCGTGGCCCAAGCCGCCAGCTCGCTCCGAGCCGCGGCCAGCTGAGCACCGGTCGGCGCCACCGACGGCTCGGCGATCAGCGCGTAGTGCAGGCCCGGCGCGGCACCCAGCAGCAGCCGGTCGCCGGAGCGGGACACCTGGGCGAGGTCCGTCACCACCGTCGGTGTCATTCCGGCCGGTACGTGCAGCTCGGTCGGCGCGTCCGCGGCGGTTCCCTGCCACACCAGCACTCCGTAGCGTCCGGCGCCGGTCAGCGCGGCGGTGGCCGGCATCGTCGCGGGCACCTGGTTCCAGGTGAGGGTCTGGTTTCCGTCGCGTGAGCGGTCTTCGTAGGTGAACGCCAGCGTGTGGCCGGCGACCGCGGCCGGGTAGATCCGGTCGAGCAGCCGCGCGTCCTGCCGCAGCTGGGAGGTGCCGTCGTCCGCGGTGCGCACGGCGGAGAAGTCCTCGCCGTTCCACGCGTCCCCGTCGGTCAGCACCTTGGCCGGGTTGTCGTTCATCAGCTCGTGGTGACGGCCGCTGTAGACGTCCCAGTGCCACTGCGTCCCCGACAACACCGGGCCCGACTCCGCCGGCCGCCGCCACCAGGACGCGCCGGGGACCCTCGAGTCCAGCGCCTGGTACATCGCTTTGTCGACAGTCGGGGTCTTGTCCGAGGTGTAGCCGGTCATCGGGTGCCCGAACTCGGTGACGATCGCCGCCGTGCCCAGCGCCGTCGCCCGGTCGCGCACCGTCCCGAAACTCCCGCTGTACTGCCCGTCGCCCGCCTTGCCCGGCATGAACACGCCGGACTGGGCGAGCTGGTCGTAGAAGTGGGTGTTGAACACGAACCGCGGCCCCATGACCCCGGTGTCCTGGAACCCGCCGGGGTGGAGCTGGAAGGAGATGTTGGCGTTCCAGAACATGTTCGGCTCGACGAACGCGGGCTTGTCCTGCCAGCCGGCGGTGTCCATCGCTTCGCGGAACCGCTTGAAGAACGGCCAGAGAAGGTTCTGTTCCCACGCCTTGCTGTCCTGGCCCTGGTCGTACCGCCCGGCGAACGGCTCGTTGTACGGGTCCATGCCCGCGATGCCCGCGAACTGGGCGGCACTCAGGTTCGTCCGCAGGTAGGACATCGTCTGGACGGCCTGGCCGACGAACTCGTCCTGGACGCCGCGGGCGTTGTGCCAGAAGTCCTTCGTGGCGTCCTGGACCGCACCGTTCTGGGTGATGTTCTGCCCCCAGTGGGCACAGATGCCGCAGCTCTCCTTCGGGTAGCCGCCGGCGGCCACCACCCACTTCGGGGCCCCGTCGCCGCTGTACCAGCTGCCGGAGTCGAAGAGGTACCGCGAGTACAGGTCCTGGTGGTAGTCGGGCAGGACCGCGAAGCCCTCGTCCAGGAACGCCTTCATCTGGTCGGTCAGCGCGGCCAGGTACTGGGTGTTCACCGGCCCGCGCACCGGCTGCGTCCCGGCCCACGCGATCGGGAACCGCACGGCGTTCGCGCCGGTGAGCGCCCGCATCGACCGGGCGGACCGGCGCGCGTCCTCGACGCCGGCGAAGGGGAGGAATCCGTTCTCGGCCAGCTTCACCTCGCCCGACACGTTGAAGCCGCGCAACACGACTTCCCGGCCGTACCCGTCCACGAAGGACGATCCGCGCACGGTCAGCTGCCGCGGCCGGAGGTCGTCGGCCACGGCGGCGGAGGTGACGCCGGAGATCATCGCCACGGCGGTGAGCACAGCCACGAGCACGCGCATGATGACTCCAAACGTGAAAGAGTTTCAGGTAAAGTAGCGACCCTCCTCCCGCTCGTCAAGACCGCGCGACCTCAGTAGCCGACGCGGAAGGTCGCGTCCTGCTTGTCCGCCGCGGAGGACGCGGCGTCGACGGGATCGATCCGCAGCACGTAGTCGTGGTGCCGGAGGTACCGGGCCGGGTAGTTGTGCGACCGGAACGACGACCAGCCGGCGTCGGCGAACCCCGGCACCTGGTGGAAGGTGGCGTCCGCCTTGAACACCGCGGTGCCGTCGTCGGCCGCGAGGTACAGCACGTAGTCGCGGTGCCGCAGGTACCGGCCGGGGTAGTTGACGGACTCGAACGACACCCCGGCCGCGTCCGCCAGCCCGGGCACCAGCTTCCACAGCTGGTCCTGGTACGGGTCGAACGGGTAGGTGTCGATGCGTCCCACGGAATCCGCGTGCCGGACGTAGCGGTCGGGGTAGTTGTAGGACTTGAGACGCCGCCAGGCCGGCGCGCCCCACTGGGCGACCAGCCCGGACATCTCCGCGGCGGTGATCGGGGTGATCCCGAGGTGCTTGGAGTTCAGCGGCTGGGTGTAGGCGCGGTCGTTGAGAAGAGTCCAGTTGCCGGCGGCGAGGTCGGTGGTCTCCCAGCAGAAGAACCGGCCGTTGGGGCTCCACGTGTCGCCCCACAGGTACCAGCGGTTCGCCGTCAGCGACTTGACGATCTGCGGCGCCTCGACCCCGCGCCCCGGCGCGATGCCGGTCCGGTAGGTGGTGAAGCTCCCGGGGGCGAGCGAGCCGGAGCGGGTGCCGACCAGGGTGCTGTTGGTGTTGTTCTTGACGTACAGGTAGTTGACGCCGCCGGCGCTGACGATGCTCCCGTCGATCGTCGCGTAGCCGGGATCGAAGAACACCTGCGGCGAGCCGACCGTCACGAAGTCGGTGGTGTAGTTGACCATGATGACGTCGTGGCCGCCGTACGCGGCCGAGTAGATGATCGCGTACTGGTTGCGCGACGCGTCCCAGAACGCCTCCGGCGCCCAGCTGTGCGTGGCCATCGAGTGCAGCTTGACCCGGCGGTAGCCGGTGAACCCGCGCAGGTCCGCCGAATCCCAGATGTGGACGTACTGGTTCTGCAGCGACCAGTCGGTGCCCTTGAGGTCGGTCGCGAGCACCACGAACCGCCCGTCCTGCTTGCGCAGCACGAACGGGTCGCGCAGCCCGCCGGTGCCGGCCGTCGGCGTCACCAGCGGGCGGTTCTGGTTCAGCGGCAGCCAGTCGAGACCGTCCGGGCTGACCGCCAGGTGCAGCCCGTAGTCGGCGCCGGTCATGGCCGGCGACTCGGTGAAGTACGCCATGACGTAGCCGCCGTACGCGGTCTGGGCCTCCGCCGCGAACCTGCTGCCGACCACTCCGGCGACCGCGGCTCCCGCCACGCCCGCAATCAGTCCTCGTCGACCGATCATCGTCCACCCGTCTCGTCGTCCGAATGCCGGAAAGCCTGACCCGGCAACACTGTTAGCGCTAACAGAACAGCGCGGCGGCCCAGCCTCCCGCATTCGGGAATCGGCCGTCGCCGGTGAGTGAGGACCGCAGTGTAAGTGGCGCACGCCACACCGTGTCAACCGGCCCCAGCCGGCTCCGGTCCGCGCACCACCAGGCAAAACCGGTCATTGACCCCCTGCGGACCAGGAGCTATGTTAGCGCTCACTTCGCGCTCGGTGGCCGTTCGTGGTACAGCCCGTGGCTTTCGGGCACCAGCCGGCCGCGTGACTCGCGACGTCCCCTTCCCCGCGCCGTCGGCGCCCACCTTTGGAGAACCGGTATGCCCGTTCGACTCTCGGCGACACCGCTGTCGCCGGATTTCGCGCGGCGGCGCAGACCGCTGACCGCGATCCTCGCCGTCCTCGCCGTCGCCGCGGCGACGCTGACCGCCTGGGCCGCTTCCGGTCACGCCGCGACGCTCGACCAGGGCCTGGTGGTCCGCTACGACCTCACCGGCGACACCGGCACCACCGTGACCGACACGTCCGGGCACGGCCGCAACGCCACGGCGAGCGGCGACGCGACCTGGCAGGGCGGCGAGGGACTGCGCCTCGGCGGCACGAACGGGCACGTCCGCCTGCCCGACAACCTCCTGCGTGACCTCACGGACGTCACCGTCTCGGTCCAGGTGAACGTGGCGGCCGACCAGGGCACGCCCTACTTCGTGTGGGGCCTCGGCAACACCCTCGACGGCACCGGGAACGGCTACCTGTTCACCACCGGCGACCAGTTCCGCGCCTCGATCGCGTCCGGCAACTGGTCCACCGAACAGACCGTGGACGCGGGACGCACCCTGGCACGCGGTAGCTGGCGCACCATCACCTACACCCTCGCCGGCGGGACCGCGGTCCTGTACGAAGACGGGATCGAGGTCGCCCGCAAGACCGGCGTGACGATCACGCCCGGCTCGATCGGCGGCGGCACCACGACCGCCAACTACCTGGGCCGTTCGGTCTACACCGGCGACAAGTACCTCAAGGGCAACGTCCGCGACTTCCGCGTCTACGACCGCGCCGTGACCGCCGACGAGGCCCACGCCCTCGGCGAGCGCACCGCCTCGGGACGCGCCGCGGCCGACGCGGCGGCACTCGACCTCGGCGACACCTCCGCCGTCACCGAGAACCTCAGCCTGCCCAAGAAGGGCCCCGGCGGTTCGGCGATCGCCTGGTCGTCGAGCAACCCGGCCGTGGTGTCGTCGGCCGGTGTCGTGACCCGCCCCGCTCCTGGCGCCGGCAAGGCCACCGTGACCTTGACGGCGACCGTTTCCTACGCCGGTTTCAGCGCCAACCGCGCCTTCACCGTCACCGTGCTGCCGGACATCACCGACCGGCAGAAGGTCGACGACGCGCTGAAGGCCATCGTCATCCCGGACCAGGACGCGATCCGCGGCAACATCACGTTGCCCGCCAAGGGCGCCCGCGACGTCACGCTGACCTGGTGCAGTGACGACCCCGGCGTCGTCACCGCCTCCGGCGAGGTGACCCGGCCCCCGGCCGGCTCGCGGCCGCGCAAGGCGCGTCTCTCGGTTCGCGCGACGAAGGGTCACGCGACCGCCGAACGTTCCTTCACGCTGACTGTCCTGCCCCTGCCCAAGAAGGAAGCGCTCGAGGGCTACATGTTCGCCTACTTCACCGGGGAGGCGACCCAGGACACCGAGCAGATCCACTTCGCGGCGAGCCGCGGGAACGACCCGCTGCACTGGGACGAGCTCAACGGCGGTCGTCCCGTCCTGCGCTCGAACTACGGCGAGACCGGCGTGCGCGACCCGTTCATCGTCCGGAGCCCGGAGGGCGACCGGTTCTACATCGTCGCCACCGACCTGCAGATCAACGACGGCCGGGGCTGGGACCAGGCCCAGCGGCACGGCAGCCAGTACCTGGAGATCTGGGAATCGACCGACCTGGTGACCTGGTCGAACCAGCGCCACGTGCGGGTCTCCGACGACACCGCCGGCATGACGTGGGCACCGGAAGCGACCTACGATCCGAGCATCGGCGCCTACGTCGTCTACTGGGCGACGAGCCCCTACGCCCCGACGGACGTCGACCACACCGGCTCGACCTACCCGCGGATGATGTACGCCACCACCCGTGACTTCCGGACGTTCAGCAAGCCGCAGGTGTGGAACGACCCCGGCGACGGCGTCATCGACTCCACCGTCATCAAGGACGGCGACTACTACTACCGCCTCACCACCGACGGCAAGGTCATCGGGTCCTGCACACGGGACATCGTGCTCGAGCGGTCGAAGAACCTGCGCGCGGTGGACCTGCCGGCGACGAAGCCGCGCAACTGGCAGCTCGTCGACGACTGCATCCGCACCGGCCTCGGCACCGACTGGGTGGAAGGGCCCACCGCGTTCAAGTCCAACGACGGCAGCAAGTTCTACGCCTTCATGGACGAGACACCGCGACGCGGGTACGTCCCGTTCGAAACCGACTCCTTGGCGAACCCGAACTGGAAGATCCCGGCGGACTACCAGCTGCCGAAGAGCCCGCGCCACGGCACGGTGCTGCCGGTGACGAAGGCCGAGCTCGCCCGGCTGCGCCAGGGCCCGCCGCCGGTGACCGCCAACGACCAGGGCGTCGTCGCCGACTACGACCTCACGGGCGGCTCGGGCGAAGCGGTCGCCGACGTCTCCGGGAACCGGCGGGACGCCACGGTCCACGGCGGTGCCACGCGCTCGCCGGACGGGCTCGCCTTCGGGGGCAAGGACGGCTACGTCGCCCTGCCGGACAACCTCATGGCCGGGCTCGGCGGGATCACCGTTTCCGCGCAGGTGTGGGTCGACCCCGGCCAGCAGACGCCGTACTTCCTCTGGAACCTCGGCAACAGCACCGACAACACGGGGAACGGCTACCTCTTCGCGAGCGGGGACACCTACCGGGCGGCCATCGCCCCTGGCAACTGGTCGACCGAGCAGAACGCCGACAGCAAGCGGGCGCTGACCCGAGGGGCCTGGCACACCCTGACGTACACGCTGTCGAACGGGACGGCGCGCCTCTACGACAACGGCGTCGAAGTGGCCCATGCGGACGGCGTGACGACGAAGCCCGGTGACCTCGGCGGCGGCATCACGACGTCGAACTACCTCGGGCGCTCGGCCTACGGCGCCGACAAGTACTTCCAGGGCAGGATGCGCCGGTTCACCGTGTGGAACCGCGGCCTGACCGGCAAGGAGGTCCTCGGGGTGGCGGGCAACGAAACCGCCGTCGGCTCGGTGAGCCTCGACGCACTCAAGGTGCCCGCGATCATCGACAGCGCGAAGGGAACCATCGTCCTGCCCGTGAAGCCGGGCACGGACGTGCGGCGCCTGGCCCCGGTGCTCCAGGTCGCCGACCGCACGCAGGTGTTCCCCCACAACGGTTCGCGGCAGGACTTCACCGGTCCGGTGACCTACTCGGTCGTCGGGGCCGGCTGGAGCAGGCGGACGTGGACGGTCAGCGCGGTCGTCATGAACAGCCCGGTGCTGCCCGGCTACAACGCCGATCCCAACATCGTCCGCTTCGGCGACACCTACTACATCTACGCCACGACCGACGGCTACCCCGGGTGGTCGAGCACCTCGTTCGACGCCTGGTCGAGCAAGGACCTCGTCACCTGGACCAGGCACCCGAAGATCCTGGACCTCGGCCCGGACGTCTCCTGGGCGGACAGCCGGGCCTGGGCCCCCACCATCACGCAGAAGGACGGCAAGTACTACTTCTACTTCTGCGCCGACGCCAAGATCGGCGTCGCGGTGTCCACCTCGCCCACCGGCCCGTTCACCGACGCGCTGGGCAAGCCGCTGATCGCGGCGAACCCCGGTGGCGGGCAGGCGATCGACCCGGCGGTGTTCACCGACGACGACGGCCGGAGCTACCTGTACTGGGGCAACGGCAACGCCTACGTCGTGCCGCTGAACGCCGACCTGACCTCGTTCGACGCCACGAAGATCCAGCAGATCACGGGACTGACCGGGTTCCGCGAAGGGCTCTTCATGACCAAGCGCCGCGGCGTCTACCACCTCACGTGGTCGATCGACGACACGGGCAGCGAGAACTACCGCGTCGGCTACGCGACGGCGTCGAGCCCGCTGCTCGACGGACTCGTCAACCGGGGCGTCATCCTGGAGAAGGACCCTTCGCTCGGCATCCTCGGCACCGGCCACCACAGCATCGTGCAGGTGCCGGGCACCGACGACTGGTACATCGCCTACCACCGCTTCGGGATTCCCGGCGGCGACGGCACGCACCGCGAAGTGACGATCGACCGGCTGCGGTTCGCCGCGGACGGCACCATCGCCAAGGTGGTTCCGACGCTCGGGAGCGTCAAGCCCCTGAAGTGACCCACCGGGTGAGCCGGGGCCGTCCGTCCGGACGGCCCCGGCTTTCGTGGTTAACCGTCCGCCAACCGGGAAAGTCTTTGCGACGCCCGCCGGTTGCCGGCGGACGCCACCCCGGACGACGGAGGGAAACCACGTGTTCCGTCACACGAAGCTGCTGCAGTTCGAAGCCAAGCCCGAGAAGCCCGACCCCGTCTACGCGCACAAGCTCCAAGAGCTCATCGGCGGCGCCTACGGCGAAATGACCGTCACGATGCAATACCTGTTCCAAGGCTGGAACTGCCGCATCGAAGGCAAGTACAAGGACCTCATCATGGACACCGCGACCGAGGAGATCGGCCACGTCGAAATGCTCGCCACCATGGTCGCCCGCCTGCTGGAAGGCGCTCCGGCCACCGCGACCGCCGAAGCCGTCAAGGATCCGGTCATGGCCGCGGTGCTCGGCGGGATGGACCCCCAGCAGGCCATCGTCGCCGGTGGCGGGGCGCTGCCCGCCGACTCCAACGGCACGCCGTGGAACGGCAAGTACATCGTCGCCTCCGGCAACCTGCTCGCGGACTTCCGCGCCAACGCCGCCGCCGAAGCCCAGGGCCGCCTCCAGACCGCGCGGCTGTACAACATGACCGACGACCCCGGCGTCAAGGCCATGCTCAAGTTCAACCTCGCCCGCGACACCGTCCACCAGAAGCAGTGGCTCGCCGCGATCGAAGAGCTCAAGGCCGACGGCCTCGAAGACGACATCGTCCCGAACGCCCTGCTCGACGAAGAGGACCAGACCCACAACCACACGATCTGGCACCTCTCCGACGGCCCCGACGGCGCCAAGGGCAGCAGCTGGACCACCGACGCCGGCATCGAATACCTGATGGACCCCGAACCCCTCGGCGGCCCCGGCACCGCCCCGAAGCCCGACCCGGCGCTCTACAGCACCTACGCACCCCTGCAGGACGCCAAAGGCACCGCGAAGGGCAAGGCCAAGGCAGTGAAGAACAAGCTGACCTGACCGATCCGGCCGGCGCCGCGGCGACGCAGTGAATGACTCATTCACCTCGTCCGACGACATGAATGACTCATTCATGTCGTCGGACCAGCCGCCCGGCGGCCCGCGCTACTGAGGCCCGTTGGTCAGCGAGAGGTTGAACGTGTAGCGGGACGCCCGGTAGACGTGCCTGCCGTACTCGACCACCCGGCCCGCGTCGTCGTACGTCGTGCGCTGCATCGTGAGCAGCGCCGCGCCCGGTTCCTCGTGCAGCAGTTCGGCGTCCGCTTCGGTCGCCAGCCGGGCGCCGATGTTCTGCTCGGCGGCGTGCAGGCGCACCCCCGCCGAGCGCAGCAGCTGGTAGAGGCCCTTCTCGCGCAGCTCGTCGTCGGTGGGATCGATGACGCCGTCGGGCAGGTAGTTGTGCATCAGGGCCAGCGGCTCGCCGTCGGTGGAGCGGATCCGCTCCAGCCGCCGCACGTGGGTCAAGCCGGGCGCCTCGAGCAGCTCGGCCACCTCGGCGTCGGCCGGCTCGACCCGGTTGGCCAGCACCACCGACCCCGGCTTGCCGCCGAGCCCGGCGAGGTCGTCGAACAGGCTGCTCAGCCGCAGCGGCCGCGCGACCTTGGTGCGGACGACCTGGGTGCCGACCCCGCGCCGTCGCACGAGCAGCCCCTGGTTGACCAGTGTCTGGATCGCCTGGCGGACGGTCGGCCGGGACAGGCGCAGGTTCGCGGCGAGGTCCACCTCGTTGCCCAGCCGGGCGCCCGCGGGCAGGCGGCCGTCCTCGATCGCGGCGTGCAGCTGCCGGGAGACCTGGAAGTAGAGCGGCTCGGGGCTGCCCGGGTCCAGCTCGATCTCCCGGCCCGGGTCCCAGGCCGGGATCACGTCGGTGCGGTCCGGAGGCCGCTGGCTCGCGCTCATCGCCGGAACCCTACCGCGATCCGGGCCGCGGTAGGGATGACTTCATGTCCATATGTCTTGACAAAGTCCCGCGACCGATGGCATCGTCGAATCCGGACCGAAGCTCACCCGCGGGGAGGAACAGTGACCGACAAGGTGCGGCGCATCGTCGCCAAACGGGTGCGCGACCCCGAAGCGATCGCCGAGGCGGCCGCGCGGCGGGTGCGGGCCAAGTCGCCGTTCAACGACAAGGGCCGCACGATGATCATCGCCGCGGACCATCCCGCCCGCGGCGCCAACGCGGTGGGCGGGAACCCCTCGGCGATGGCCGACCGCGGCGAGCTGCTGGAGCGGCTGTGCCTCGCACTGGAGCGGCCGGGCGTCACCGGCGTGCTGGCGACCGCGGACATCGTCGATGACCTGCTGCTGCTCGGCGTGCTCGACGGCAAGACGGTCATCGGGTCGATGAACCGCACCGGGCTGGCCGGGTCGAGCTTCGAGATCGACGACCGGTTCGCCGGCTACGACGCCGAATCCCTCGAACACATGCGGTTCGACGGCGGCAAGATGCTGACCCGGATCTGCCTCGACGACCCGGCCACGCCGAGCGTCCTGGAGAACTCCGCGCGGGCGATCAACGCGCTGGCCGGCCGCAAGCTGATCGCGATGGTCGAGCCGTTCCTGTCCACCTGGGCCGGCGGGCGCGTCAAGAACGACCTCTCCCCCGACGCGGTGATCCGCTCGATCACGATCGCCTCCGGGCTCGGCCGCTCGTCGGCCTACACCTGGCTCAAGCTGCCGGTGGTGGACGACATGGAGCGCGTGCTCACGTCCTCGACGCTGCCCGCCGTCCTGCTCGGCGGCGAGGTCACCGATCCGGACGCGGCGTTCGCCGCCTGGCAGCGCGCGCTCACCCAGCCGACCGTGCAGGGCCTGGTGGTCGGGCGTTCGCTGCTCTACCCGCACGACGGGGACGTCGCCAAGGCCGTCGACACCGCGGTGGGGCTGCTGTGAACAGCAGCGCCGGAGGACCGGGCCCGGCGCCACTACCTGGAGGAACACCGTGAACACCATCGAACACTGGATCAACGGCAGCGCCACCCCGGCGGGCTCGACCCGCACGGCGCCGGTCTACGACCCGGCCACCGGGCGGCGGCAAGCGTCGGTCCTGCTGGCCGAGGCGTCCGATGTGGACACCGCGGTCGCGGCCGCGAGCAAGGCCTTCGAGTCGTGGGGCGACTCCTCGCTGTCCCAGCGGACGAAGGTGATGTTCGCCTTCCGCGAGCTGCTGGTGAAACACGAGAGCGAGCTCGCCAGGATCATCTCCGGCGAACACGGCAAGGTCGTCGACGACGCCCGCGGCGAGATCGTGCGCGGCCGCGAGGTCGTCGAGTACGCGTGCGGCATCGCCGACGCGCTCAAGGGCAGCTTCTCCGACCAGGTCTCCCGCGACGTCGACGTGCACGACTTCCGGCAGCCGCTCGGGGTCGTCGCCGGGATCACGCCGTTCAACTTCCCGATCATGGTGCCGCTCTGGATGCACCCGATCGCGATCGCCACCGGCAACACCTTCATCCTCAAGCCGAGCGAGCGCGACCCGTCCGCCTCGGCCCTCGTCGCCGAGCTGTACGCCGAGGCCGGGCTGCCCGACGGCGTGTTCAACGTCGTCAACGGCGACAAGGTCGCGGTCGACGCGATCCTCGGCCACCCGGACATCGCGGCGGTGTCGTTCGTCGGCTCCACCCCGATCGCCCGGTACGTGCACGAGCGCGGCACGGCGGCCGGCAAGCGCGTCCAGGCACTGGGCGGCGCGAAGAACCACGCGGTCGTCCTGCCCGACGCCGACCTGGAGTACGCCGCCGACCACCTCACCGCGGCCGCGTTCGGCTCGGCGGGCCAGCGCTGCATGGCGATCTCGGTCGGCGTGGCGGTCGGCTCGGCCGGCGACAAGCTCGTCGAGATCCTGGAGCGCAAGGCCCGCGAGATCAAGGTCGGGCCCGGCAACGACCCGGCCAGCGACATGGGCCCGGTGGTCACCGAAGCCGCCCGCGAGCGCGTGGTCGCCGCCGTCGCCGGCGGCGCCGAGCAGGGCGCGTCGGTGGTCGTCGACGGCCGCGGCCTGACGGTCGAAGGTCACGAGGAGGGCTTCTTCGTCGGACCGTCCCTGCTGGACCGGGTCACCCCGGAGATGGACGCCTACCGCGAGGAGATCTTCGGCCCGGTCCTGGCGATCGTCCGCGCCGAGACGGTCGACGAAGCGATCGGCGTCATCAACGCGAACCCGTACGGCAACGGCACGGCGATCTTCACCGGCAGCGGTGAAGCCGCCCGCAAGTTCCAGCGCGAGGTCAAGGTGGGCATGATCGGCGTCAACGTGCCGATCCCGGTCCCGATGTCGTACTACTCGTTCGGCGGCTGGAAGGACTCCCTGATCGGCGACAGCCCCATCCACGGCCCCGCGGGCGTCCGCTTCTACACCCGCGCGAAGGTGGTCACCACCCGCTGGCCCCACACGAGCACCTCCACGGCGGCGTTCACCTTCCCGACCTCGAACTGAGCCGGGCCCGGCGGGGTGTCCACTGCGGACGCTCCGCCGGCCGCCCGCTTCGACGGAGCGGCGCGAAGCGAGCCCGGTCCCGCCACCCGGCCATCAAGCAACTTTGCGGCGCGCGACACTAGCCGGGCTGCACAGCCATCCCGTACCACAGCAGATCGGCCAGACTCGCCGCATCACGCTGCCACTCCCCGTTCGGGTCGAGCATCAGCAGGCCGGCCAGCCCGCGCAACACCTGCACCGCAGCCAGCCCCGGCCGCACCGTCCCCGCCGCCGCGTTGGCCGCCAGCAACGTCGACACCGCGCCCACCATGGCTTCGTACGCGCTCGCCGGGAGCTCGCCGCGGGACGCCGTCGCCGTGCGCAGGGCGTCGGCCAGTCCCTTCTTCGTCATCATGTAGTGCGCCAGGTGGTCGGTCACCCACACCCGGAACGCCTCGTCCGGCGGGTGCTTCTCCAGCAGCACCGGCACGATGTCCACGATGTGCCGCACCTCGCGCTGGTAGACCGCCAGGATCAGCGCCTCCGGGGTCGGGAAGTGCCGGTACACCGTCCCGACGCCGACTTCGGCCTGCTTGGCGATCGCGTTGAACGACACTTCGCCCGTCGTGGTCAGCGACGCCGTCGCCGCGACGAGGATGCGTTCGTGGTTGCGCCGGGTGTCCGCGCGCCGGGGGCTGACCGATCCCGTCGTCATCGTCCCTCCCGGTGGTCGTGTGGTCTCGCCGAATCTAACCCAGAGCTGGAGCTACTCCAGCGTGAGCACTTCGTTGCGGAGCGGATTGTAATCCGCTAGCCTCGCGAACGAGTGAAGCGGATGACTATCCGCTCCCCCTGACCGCCCCACCACACCGACGTCGGGCCGCTCGCCCGGACGATCTGCGGAAAGAGACCAGTGGACATCTCACTCGAAGTCAACGGCACGACCGAACACCTGGACGTCGATCCCGGCGTCACACTCCTGGACGCGCTGCGGGAGCGCCTCGCCGTCACCGGGCCGAAGAAGGGCTGCGACCGCGGCCAGTGCGGCGCCTGCACCGTGCACATCGACGGACGGCCCGTGCTGTCGTGCCTCACGCTGGCCGCCACCGTCCGGCAGCCGGTGACCACCGTCGAAGGACTGTCCACAGAGGACGGAATGCACCCGGTCCAGCAGGCCTTCGTGGACCAGGACGCCCTCCAGTGCGGGTTCTGCACCGCCGGGCAGATCATGTCGGCGGTCGCCGCCGTCGAACAGGACGTCGAAGACGTGCGGGAGTTCATGTCCGGCAACCTCTGCCGGTGCGCGGCCTACCCGAACATCGTCAAGGCCGTCGAGCAGGCGAGGCGGGCCGATGCGACCCTTTGAGCTGACCGCCCCCACCACCGTCGAAGCCGCGCTCACGACGCCCGGCACGTTCCTCGCCGGCGGCACCACCCTCGTCGACCTCATGAAGCTCGACGTCCTCACGCCGGCGCACGTCGTGGACATCAACCAGGTCCCGCTGCACGGCATCGACACGAGCGACGGCCTGCGCTTCGGCGCGCTGGAGCGGATGAGCGCCATCGCCGCGCACCCGCAGGTGTACCCGGCGATCTCGCGCGCCCTGCTGCTGAGCGCGTCCCAGCAGCTCCGGAACATGGCCAGCATCGGCGGCAACCTGCTGCAGCGCACGCGCTGCTCGTACTTCCGCGACGTCGCCACGCCGTGCAACAAGCGCGAGCCCGGCAGCGGGTGCTCCGCGATCGAGGGCGCCAACCGGATGCACGCGATCCTCGGCACCAGTGACTCCTGCGTGGCCACGCACGCCAGTGACGTCGCCGTCGCCCTGGTCGCGCTCGATGCCCGCCTCAAGCTGGCCGACGCCGAAGGCACCCGCGAAGTCGCCCTTCGCGACTTCTACCAGCGGCCCGGCGACACCCCCGCGCTGGAGAACGACCTGCGTCCCGGCGAGCTGATCACCGAGGTGCTCGTTCCGCGCCTGGACTGGGCGGCGAACTCCACCTACGTCAAGGTGCGCGACCGGCAGTCCTACGAGTTCGCGCTGTGCTCCGCCGCCGTCGCGCTGGACGTGCGCGACGGAAAGATCGCCGACGCCCGGGTCGCGGCCGGCGGCGTCGGGACGGTGCCGTGGCACCTGCCCGCCGTCGAGGACGCGCTGCGCGGCGCCCCGGCGACCCAGGCCGCCTTCGAGGAAGCCGCGGCGGTGGCCGTCGAAGGCGCCGAACCGTTGTCGGACAACGGCTTCAAGGTACCCCTGCTGAAGCGGACGATCGTCCGCGCGCTGCTCGAACTGACCGAGGGGAGCCTCCGATGATCACCAGGCTCGACGCGCCGCTGAAGGTCACCGGCGAGGCCAAGTACGGCGCCGACCACACCTTCCCCGGCATGGCCTACGGCTACGTCGTGCTCAGCACGATCGCCCACGGCGAGATCGAAGCCATGGACTTCTCCGCGGCGCAGGAAGCACCCGGCGTGCTCGGCGTGTACTCGCCCTTCGACCCGCTGGAGCTGCGCACGCCGAGCCTGCCGGTGTTCGGTGAGACGTGGGTTCCGTTGCAGGACAAGGAAGTCACCTACTACGGCCAGCCGATCGGCTTCGTGGTCGCGGAGACGTTCGAGCAGGCCCGGGACGCCGCGATGCTGGTGAACGTCGGCTACCGCGAGTTGCCGGCCAGGACGTCGCTGGCGGAAGGCCTCGCGACGGCCGAAGACGCGCCGCCGGCCATGGACGGCGCGCCGCCGTCCCTTCAGGTCCTGGCCGACGGCGTCGAATCCATCGAAGACGCGTTCGCCGCGAGCCCGGTGGTCGTCGAGGCGACCTACACCACCGCCACCCAGAACCACGCCGCGATGGAGCCGCACTCCGCGGTCGCGGTCTGGGACGACGGCCGGCTGACCGTCTACAGCGGAAACCAGGCGTCGAACATGCAGGCGGCCGAGCTGTCCATGGCTCTCGAACTGGCGCCGGACGCCGTCCACGCGGTGAACCCGTTCGTCGGTGGCGCGTTCGGCGGCAAGGGGCGGACCTCCGCGCCGGCGTTCCTGGCCGCGGCGGCGGCCCGGTCCCTCGGCCGGCCGGTGAAGGCCGCGCTCACCCGCGAACAGGTCTTCACCGCGACCGCCGGCCGGGCCGCGACGGTCCAGAAGCTGAAGCTCGGCGCCGAACGGGACGGCACGCTCGTCGCCGTGAGCCACGATTCGTGGTGCAACACGGACACCGCCCGCTCGTTCGTCGAACCGACCTCGCACGGCACCTCGCGTGAGTGGTACGCCACGAGGAACCTGGCCATCAGCCAGAAGATCGTGCCGCTGAACATCCCGCCGACGACGTTCATGCGGGCCCCCGGCGAGGCGCCCGGCTCGTTCGCGCTGGAGAGCGCGATCGACGAACTGGCTGTCGCGCTCGGCATGGACCCGATCGAGCTGCGCGTCCGGAACAGCTCGGCCGCCCCGCCCGGCAACGACCTGCAGTGGTCGAGCAAGCACCTCGACGAGTGCTTCCGCGTCGGCGCGCAGCGGTTCGGCTGGGCGCATCGCCCGCCCGGCACGCGCACCGACGGCGACTGGCTCGTCGGCGTGGGCGTGGCCACCGCGATGTTCCCCGCCCTGCGGTTCCCGGCCACGGTCGGCATCACGCTGCGGGCAGACGACACCGCCGTCGTCGCGACGAGCGGCGCGGACCCCGGCACCGGCCTGCTGACCGTGCTCTCCCTGGTCGGCGCGGAGTCGCTGGACATCCCGGCGGACCGGATCGAGCCGCGGCTCGGCGACTCGGCCCTCCCGCCGGGTGGCATGTCGGGCGGCTCGACGGCGACGGCGAGCGCGGGCACGGCCATCATGATCGCCGCCACCAAGGCGATCGACGAACTGGTGGCGCTCGCCGCCGACCCCGGCGCGCCGTTCGAAGGCGCCGAGGTCACCTACGCCGACGGGCGGGTCTTCGCCGACGGCCGGACCATGACGTTCGGTGAGCTGCTGCGCGCCGTGGGCCGCGAATCGCTCGAGGTGACCGGATCGTCGGCGCCCGGCGAGGAGATGACCAAGCACTCGTTCAGCTCGTGGGGTGCCCAGTTCTGCGAGGTCCGCGTGCACAAGTGGACGCGCGAAGCCCGGGTCTCGCGGATGCTCGGCGTGTTCGACGCGGGCCGGATCATCAACGACAAGGCGGCCCGCAGCCAGCTCATGGGCGGCATGATCTGGGGCGTGTCGGCGGCCCTGCACGAGGGCCTGGAGATCGAGGCGAACGGCCGGCTCGCCAACGGCGACTTCGCGAGCTACCTGCTCCCGGTCAACGCGGACATCCCGGAGGTCGACGTCCACTTCGTCGAGTACCCGGACACCCTGCACAACGCCGTGGGCGCGCGGGGCCTCGGCGAGATCGGCACGGTCGGCATGGCGGCGGCGGTGGCCAACGCCGTGTACAACGCGACCGGGATCCGGGTGCGGCACATCCCGATCACCATCGAGGACCTCCTCGAGGACTGAGCCCGCGGGCGGGGCGCCGGTCAGCGCCCCGCCCCCGGCCTCGACCGGAAATTCACGGCGTCTTAGTCCGCTTGGCGGATCCGGGCCCGGCGCCGTTATCCATCCGCGACAACGAGGGGACGGTTCGCCCATGACGGCGGCCGTCCACGGTCCTAGGCTGACGGGCACTCCTCCCGATCTTCCACGAAGGGCCCCCCGCATGACCGACCCCGTCGTCCCCACCACCTCCGGCGCGGTCCGCGGTCAGGTCACCCCCGCCGGTGTCGCGCTGTTCCGCGGCATCCCGTACGCCGCCGCTCCCGAGGGCGAGCTCCGCTTCGCCGACCCCGTCCCGGCGCAGGCGTGGGAGGGCGTCCGCGACACGAGCAGACCGGGGCCGACCGCGCCGCAACGCCGTCACGACGTGCCCGGGCTCGACCTGTCCCCGCTCGCCGGCCCCGGCTGGCGGCCGGGGCCGGAGTACCTGACGGTGGACGTCTGGACCCCGCAGCCGGGTGCGGCCGCGCTGCCGGTGCTGGTGTTCGTGCACGGCGGGGCGTTCATCGGCGGCACCGGGTCCGCCGCGGGCTACGACGGCACGGCCTTCGCCCGGTCGGGCGCGGTGCTGGTGACCGTGCAGTACCGGCTCGGCATCGACGGCTTCCTGCCGCTGGACGGCGGTACCACCAACGTCGGGCTGCGCGACCAGCTCGCCGCGCTGCGCTGGGTCCAGGACAACATCGCCGGCTTCGGCGGCGACCCCGCACGGGTCACCCTCTTCGGGGCGGCTTCGGGTGCGGTCAGCGTCGCCTGCCTGCTCGGTTCGCCGTTGTCGCCGGGGCTCTTCCACCGCGCCATCGTCCAAAGCGGACACCCGGACATGGTGCGCGACGGCGTCCAGGCGCGGCGGCTGGCCAAGGTGGTCGCCGACGAGCTGAAGACGGAACCCACCGCCGAAGCCTTCCGGAAGGTGTCGACCGAGCAGCTGCTCGACGCGCAGGAGGCCGTCCTGCGCCCGGGTGGCGCGCCCGACCTGCGCGACGCGCTGGGCTACGACCGCGGGTACGGGCTGAGCCCGTTCCTCCCGGTCGTCGGCGACGACGTCCTGCCGCAGCACCCGGGCAAGGCGATCCGGGCGGGCGCGGGCGGCGACGTCGACCTGATCGCCGGCAGCTGCAGCGAAGAGATGCGGCTCTACCTGGTGCCGACCGGCGCGCTCGAAGCGGTCACCGACGACCAGGCCGTGGCGTCGCTGGCGGTGTCGCACCCCGACCCGGCCGGCGTCCTGGACGCCTACGGCCTCGGCACCGACCGCACGGCCGGCCAGGTCCTCGTCGAAGCCCTGACCGACCTGGTCTTCCGCGACGGGGTGCGCGACCTCGCCGAGCACCACACCGGCCGGACGTTCCGGTACGAGTTCGAGTGGGGCTCACCCCTGCTCGAGGGCAGGCTGGGCGCGTGCCACGGGCTCGAGCTGCCCTTCGTCTTCGACGCGCTGGCCCCGCTGTCCGGGCCGCGCGGCCTGCTCGGCGAACGCCCGCCGCGGGAGCTGGCCCGCGACCTGAACGGCGCCTGGCACCGCTTCGCCACCACCGGCGCACCCGGCTGGGCGGAGTACACGGGCGATGACACGGTGTTCCACGCGTACTGACCCTTGCTCCACCGGGCTGGACTCCGCCCCCGGACGGTTGACTATCCCCCCGCCGCGCTGCCAGGCTCAGGCCCCCCGGACGGCCGGATGAATGGGGACGACCGATGCCCGAGGCGGGCTCTGCCGCACCGCCACGCGCTTTCGTTCGCACGCTGCTGCGCAGCGGCACCCCCGCGGAGCCTGCCGAGCCCGCCGGAGCCACCGGCGACGGCGGCGACCTCACCGCCATCGGCGACGCGACGCTCGCCCGCGCCTCGCGCTACTGGGTCCTCGTGCCACTGGCCTACCGCATCGCGGCCTTCATCAAGGTGTTCATCGGGTTCACCGCGGCGAACGGCGGCCTCGGGCTCGGGCCGGTGCTGGCCACCACCGTGTTCGCCGTCGCGGCCAACGTCGCCGCCGGGATCTGGGTGCTGCACGCCGGCGGGCTGCGCGCCCGCGTCACCGGCCGCGCGCTCGGCCTGGACCTCGCC
>Ga0070668_100000543_pt1 | contig 25223 bp, 14 predicted proteins | sample KBSS43metaG_FD_64661 | JGI IMG/M metagenome (GOLD analysis project Ga0070668, IMG submission 64661) | Switchgrass rhizosphere microbial communities from Kellogg Biological Station, Michigan, USA - KBS S4-3 metaG | ecosystem: Host-associated > Plants > Roots > Rhizosphere > Soil ...
GACTCGTTCATGTCGTCCGACGCGATGAAAGGGTCATTCACCACGTTCGGAGGTGGGCTTCCGGCGAAGTGACCAGCCGGAGCGAGGCCATTCTTCGGCTTTGCCGGAGCCCGGTCGCCGGACGAGGTGAAGGAGTCATTGACGACGTCGCCGCGGCCCGGCTCCGGTCGGCGAGCGGGTTCCAGCCGCCCCGAACGTCGAACAACCTGCCGCGCGCGACACTGGGCGACCCGGCCGGTCTTACCGGCCTGGCCGCCTGAACCCGGGGCGGTTCACCTGGTCACGTCTCGGTGAGGAGACCGAGGGAGCACAGGGAGCCGGCCAGGGCGATCATGTCGTAGCGGATGGCCTCGGCATCGGTGTCCCACAGCGCGGCGAGGACGTCGCTGGCGCCGTCGATGTCGCCGTTGTGCTGCTTGAGCGCGATCCACATGGCCGCGGCGACCGGTTCGCACTCCACCTGGCGGCTGGTGCTGTTGCAGATCAGCTCGAGACGCCCGTCGCGAAGCATCCGCTGGGTGACACCGGGAGCGGTCTGAATGGCCATCATGGCTACCTCCGAGGGCGGTGGTCCGGTCTGTTTTCCTTGCTGTATCCAGTTTCGCGGACCCGGGCCCGGTGGACCATGGGGACGGCACCTGAACGCGAGCTGGGGTTTACTCCCCCCTAGCCACCCAGGTTCCGGGTTGCGGGAGCGAGCGCCTCTTCCCGCCAGTCTCGCAGGCGGGCGGCGACGGTGGTCAGCACGCCGTCGAGCTGGGCGTTCAGGTAGAAGTGTCCGCCTGCCAGCACCTCCACGGCACAGTCGCCGGTGGTGTGGGCCCGCCAGGCACCGGCCTCGGCGAGGTCGACGACGGGATCGTCCGCTCCCAGCAGCACGTGGACCGGGCAGTCCAGCTCAGGCCCGGGCCCGGGACGGTAGGTCTCGACGGCGGTGTAGTCCCCGCGGACGGCGGGCAGCACCATGCGCAGCAGCTCGTCGTCACCGAAGAGGGCACTGTCGGCGCTGTCGGTCCCGCTGATCTCCTTGAGGGCGGTGATCAACCCGTCGTCGTCGAGCTGGTGGACGGACTCGGCGCGCGGCACGGACGGTGCCGGGCACGCGGAGGCGAACAGGCCCAGCGGCCGCGTGCCCCGGGCCTGGAGCCGGCGCGCGACCTCGTATCCGAGCGTCGCGCCCATGCTGTGGCCGAACAGCGCCACCGGCCGGTCGAACCACGGGCCGAGGTCGTCGGCGATGACATCGGCCATCGCGGCGAGTTCGTCGAAACACCGCTCTCCCCGCCGGTCCTGCCGGCCCGGATACTGCACGGCGATGACATCGGCGTCCAGCCCGGCCTCGGCGGCCGCCCGCGAGAACGGGAAATAAGCGGTTGCCGACCCGCCTGCGTGCGGCAGGCACACCAGTCGCACCGCGGCGTCGTCGGCCGCGTGGAATCGCCGGATCCACCGGCTCGATTTCTCGTTCAGGGCAGTCACAGTTCAGAAAGTCTCCGGTCCGCTTGCCGGACCGGCAACCCCTAGCGCGCTCGCGACAGCGTGTAGTCATGTCACCCCTTCGGGTGACTTTAGATTGCGGTTGGCTGCAGTTAGGGACGTGCTGCGACTGTCGATAGGGCAAGAAGCGAACCGCCTTCTTCGAGGAGTTTGCGATGGGCGCGATCTGGGGGCAGAACCGCCGAAACGACCCGCAGGAGGCCCTGGCTTTTCTCGAGGGCCTGCTGATCGAATGTGACGCCGGGACGGGGGAGACCGTGCTGGTCGGTGGGGGACCGGCCAGCGGAAAGACACACCTGCAGAACCAGGTGATGGCACGGGCCAAGGAGCTGGGCATCCTCACGCTCAGCGCGACCGGTGCCGCCGACGAGCGGGACGTGGACGGCGGTGTGATCGACCAGCTGCTGGCGAGTCCCGTGCTGCCGCGAGTCCTGACCGAGTCCTTCGGCACCGGGGACACCGACGAGCGGATCGCCGGGCTGTGCAGCGCGATCCACCGGCTGGCCCGCGAGCGCGCCGTGCTCGTGGCCGTCGACGACCTCCACCACGTGGACGAGACCTCCGCCCGGCTCTTGCTGCGCCTGCAGCGCCGGACGCGTTCGGCCGCCGTGCTGGTGGTGCTCAACCACACCGATTCGTGGTACGCGGGTGGCGCGCTGCCGTTCGCCGGCCAGCCGCACCGGCACGTGCAGCTCGAACCGCTTTCGGTGCGGGCGATCGCCGAGCTGATGGCGGGCGACGGGCACGACGGGCTGCTGCCCGAACGCATCCACGAGCTGAGTGCCGGAAATCCGTTGCTGGTCAACGCCTTGATCGACGCCCACCGCGGCAGCGCGGACGCCGGTTCCGCCTACTCCGAGGCGGTGCAGCGGCTGCTGCACCGCTACGGCTCGCCGCTGCGCGAGGTCGCGACCGCGATCGCGGTGCTGGACACCGAGGTCACCACCGACGCGGTGGCCATCGTCGCCGGGGTGGACCCCCGCGACGCCGAGACGTCCACCGGGTGGCTCGCCGGCACGGGCCTGGTCGCCGGTGTCCGGTTCCTGCCGCCGGCCGCGGCCGCCGTCGTGGGTGGGCTGCGCGGGCCCGAGAAGGCCCGGTTGCACGCACGGGCAGCCGAGGTGAAGCACCTGCGGGGGCTGCCCGCCGCCGAAGTCGCCCGGCATCTCGTGACCGCGGGCGAGGCCGACGCCGAGTGGGCGTTGCCGACGCTGGTGGCGGCGGCGGAACACGTGATGCTCGGCGACGACATCGACTTCGCCGCCCGCTGCCTGAAGCTCGCCGCGTCGGTGGCGACGGCGCGGTGGGAGCAGCAGACGATCTCGCAGCTGCTCGCCAAGATCACCTGGCGGGTGAACCCGGCGGCCGCCGCGCCGCACCTCGCCGTCCTGCGCCAGGGCGACTCACTGGACCAGTCCGACCGGATCGCGCTCGCGCGGCAGTCGCTGTGGTTCGGTGAGCGAGAGACGTTCGAGCGCGCGTTCGTGGCATTCGAGGACGACGTCGAACCGCTCGACCCGCGTACCGCGGCCGAGCTCAGCCTCGCCGGGCACTGGCACTACGGCGCCTCGGCGGCCACGGCCGAAACGGGCGATCCCTGGCAGCACACGGCGAACTCGCTGGCCGCGATCTGGCGGACCGGCGCGACCGAGACGACTTCGAGCTGCGCGGAACGGATCCTCCAGAACTGCCGGCTCTCGGACACCTCCCTGGAGGCGCTGGCCACCGCCATCCTCGCGCTGGCCTACGACGACAAGGCCGACCGGGCCGAGGGCTGGTGCACCTCGCTGTCCGAGGAGGCGGAGTACCGCGGCGCGGTGACGTGGAAGGCGATGCTCGACGCCATCGGCGCGAGCCTGCTGCTGCGCCGGGGCGAGGTCGCGGCCGCCGCGGAGCAGGCGAACCGGGCGCTGGCCATGCTGGACGGCCAGAACTGGGGCGTCGCGATCAGCTACCCGCTGGCGACGCTGCTGACCGCGCACACCGCGGCCGGTGCGTTCAAGGAGGCTGCCGCCGTGCTGCGGTATCCGCTGCCGGACGCGGTGATGACGACCCTGGGCGGAGTCCGGTACCTGCGGGCGCGTGGCCAGTTCCACCTGGCGACCAACCGCGGGCTCGCCGCGATCAGCGATTTCCAGCGGTGCCGGCGGATGCTGGGCGAATGGGGCCTCGACCTGCCGACGATCGTGCCGTGGCGCGCCGACCTCGCGGAGGCCAACCTGCGGCTGGGCAACCCGGCGCTGGCGGTCGAGCTGGCGAAACAGCAGCTCGGATGCGCGGCGCCGACCGACGCCTACTCGCGCGGCTCCGCACTGCGGGTGCTGGGGCTCGCGGGTGACCCGGCGGGCGGCCATGGCCTGCTGACCCGGGCCGCGGAGGCCTTCAGGGCGTCGGGCGACCGGCTGGAGCTGGCTCGGACGATGCGCTGGCTCAACCAGCTGAGCCAGCGTGCGGAGCGTTCCTCGAGCCTGGTCAAGCCGGTCCACGTGCCGCGGCAGGCCGGCCGGCAGCCGACACCCCGGCCGCCGGTGGGTCAGCCGGCCACCCCGAGGCCGGGTGTTCCGCGTCCGGACCAGGCCGCGACGTCGGCGCTGAGCGAAGCCGAGCTGAGGGTCGCCGAGCTCGCGGCGGAGGGCCGGACCAACCGGCAGATCGCGGGGACGCTGTACATCACGGTGAGCACCGTCGAACAGCACCTGACGCGGGTCTACCGCAAGCTCGGCGTCGCCGGACGGTCGGGACTGGCCGACGAGCTCGCCACCGAGGGCAGTGATTTCTCGCTCATGAGAGGGGATTCGTCCGGTGGTGCTCAGTGAGACCGAGCTGCGGGTCGCGGAACTGGCCGCCGCCGGGCTGGCCGTCGAGATGATCGCGGACGCCCTCGGCGTTCCCCCGGACGTGGCGGCGGGGCAGCTTCGGGCCGTCTACCGGAAGCTGGGCGGGGGCACCGGACACAGCGAAAATCCGTGAAGGCCACCTTGGGGACGATCAAGTCCCTCAAAGTGGCCTTCACGGACAACGGACTTCAGGAGCGGCGGTCCGCGACCACCGCGGAGATGATGTCGTCCAGGGTCCGGGTGGGGGCGAAGCCGATCTGGTTCAGCGCGCGGGTGCAGTCGGGGATGCGGCGCTGCATGTCCTCGTAGCCCTCGCCGTAGGCCTCCTCGTACGGCACCTTCGCGATCACGCTCGTCGAGCCCGTCGCCGTGATGACGCGCTCGGCGAGCTGCGAGATCGTCGTCTGCTCGGTGCTGCCGAGGTTGAACACCTTGCCGTACGCCGATTCGTCGGACAGCAACGCCACCAGGGCCGGCACCACGTCGTGGACGTGACAGAAGCAGCGGGTCTGCTGGCCGTCGCCGAACACGGTGATCGACTCGCCCGCGAGGGCCTGGGTGACGAAGCGCGGGATGACCATGCCGTAGCGGCCGGTCTGGCGCGGGCCGACGGTGTTGAACGGCCGCACGATCACCGTGCGCAGGCCGTGCTCCACCGCGTACAGGTGGGCGAACGTCTCGTCCAGCGCCTTGGCCTCGGCGTAGGACCAGCGGTTCTTCAGCGGCGAGCCGATGATCCGGTCGGACTCCTCGGTGAGGCCGTTGGCGGTGTTCTTGCCGTAGATCTCGCTGGTGGAGGCCACCAGGATCGGGACGTCGTGGCGCAGCGCGGCGTCCAGCATGGTCTCGGTGCCGTGCAGGTTGGTGCGGAGGCTGTCCATCGTCTTGTCGAGGATGGTGAACACCCCCACCGCCGCCGCGAGGTGGAACACGGCCTCGATGCCGGACATGCACGCCTCGACCGCGGCCGGGTCGGTCACCGAGCCTTGCACGAAGCGGAACTCGGGCCGGCCGATGACGGCGGAGAGGTTGTCGAGCGTGCCGGTGCTCAGGTTGTCGAGGACGACGACCTCGTTGCCGGCCGCCAGCAGATGCTCGGTCAGGTGGGAGCCGATGAACCCGGCGCCGCCGGTGATCAGATAACGCACGTCAGTCGTCCTTTCAGGCCGCGGAAAGCGCGGGGTCGAAGCGGTAGGTGGCGTCGATGACGATCGGGCACTGGCCGAGCCAGTCGTAGTCCTGGCCGGGGTGGACGGTGTGGATCAGCGCGAGGTCCCAGTCGCCGCCCGCGGGCTCGACGACGCTGTCGAGCGAGCCACCGGTCACGCGGACGTTCGGCGCCAGCGGGTCGTAGTAGGCGACCTTCGCACCCTTTTCGGCGAGCAGGTCGATGATGTCCAGCGCCGAGGAGGACCGCACGTCCTGCACGCCGGGCTTGTAGGTCACGCCGACCACAAGGATCCGCGCGCCCGCCATGCCCGTTCCGTTGCGGGACAAGGTGTTCAGCACCCGGTCGACGACCTGGCGCGGCCGTTCGGCGATGGCCCGCATGGCCTGGGTGACCAGCGGGGCGCTGTTCTGCGTCGCGCGGAGCTGCCAGAGCAGGTAGTGCGGGTCGCACGGGATGCAGTGGCCGCCGACACCGGGGCCGGGGTGGAAGGCCATGAAGCCGTAGGGCTTGCTGGACGCCGCGTCGATCACCTCGATGGGGTCGATCGAGAAGCCGTCGCTGATCTCCGCGAACTCGTTGGCCAGCGCGATGTTCACCGCGCGGAACGTGTTCTCGTACAGCTTGGTCAGCTCGGCCGCCTCCGGCGAGCTGACCAGGTGCACCCGCGGGGTCAGCACGTTGAGCACGCGCTGCGCCATCGCGGTGCACGTCGGTGTCACGCCACCCAGCACGCGCGGCGTCTCGGCCTGCGTGTGCGTGACGTTGCCGGGGTCGATGCGCTCGGGGCTGGACGCGACGAAGATGTCCCGGCCGACCTTGAACCCCTTGGCCGTCAACGGCTTCACCAGCAGCCGTCCGGACGTGCCGACGTAGCTGGTGGAGGTGAGGATCAGCGTCTGGCCGGGGCGGGCGTGCGCGACCAGCGCCGCGCACGCGCTCTCCAGCGGCCCGAGGTCCGGCATCAGGTACTCGTCGAGCCCGGTCGGCACGCACACCAGGATCGCGTCCGCCTCGGCCATCCGCGAGGCGTCGGCGGTGAGCTGGAAGTCCTCCTGGTGCACGGCTTTCTCCAGCCGGCGGTGGTCGGTCTCGATGAGGTCGACCTCGCAGGCGCGGATGGCCTCGAGGCGGTTGTGGGAGAGGTCGATACCGATCACGGTGACGCCGCCGGCGTGCAGGCCGAGTGCGGTCGGGAGGCCGACATAGCCCATCCCGATCACCGCGACCGACGTCAGCTCGTTCAGTTCGGCCACGGTCTGGAATTCAGCGACAGTACTGGTCATTGTGGTTCACCCGTCTCTGGCAGGGCAGTTAGTTGACGATCCGGACGATCTCGAACGCTTCGGCGAGGCCGGCGGAGATCTGCGAACCGCGGTATTCGGCGAGCGCCCGCACCCCCCGTTCGCTGCGGGGGTGGGGCCAGGGCTCCAGCTCCTTGCCGTAGGCGCGCAAAGCCTCGATCTTGCGCTCCACATGGGCTTCGTCGAGGAGCTGCCAGTAGTTGGGGCGGAAGGTGACCGGCAGCCCCGACGCCTCGCCGACGTCGGTGGCCGACCGGATCTCGAACGTCCGGACCTCCCGGACGCTGCCCTTGCCCGGCCGGCCCGCCACCCGGGCGGCGCGGCTGACCAGGGCGTGGTCGGTGCTCAGGTCGCACATGCTCGTGGTGAAGATGGTGTCCGGCTCGAAGTCGCGCACCTCCTGCTCCACCACCCGGTTGAGCTCCAGGTGGCTCACCGTGTCGAGCCGGTTGTCGCCGAACTCGTTGACGCGCACGCGTTCGATGCCCAGCGTCTTGGCGGCCAGCTCGATCGCGGCGGTGCGGTTGACGATGCCGGAGCCGGTCGCCGACCGGGAGCCGTCGTCGTTGGTCAGGATGCAGAGCGACACGACGACGCCCTCGTCGGCGAGGCGGGCGATCGTGCCGCCCGCGCCGAGTGTCTCGTCGTCGCCGTGCGCTCCCACGACCAGGAGTTTGCTGATGTTCCTGCGCATACCGATCCCCAGTCTTAGTCCAAAGGGCGAGCCGTTGCCGAACACGGCATGACGGAAATGGAAAGTCGTTTGATCGTGCCGAAAATCTGTCATCCGGGCGGGCTGACCGACAACCCCTAAAGACCGTCTAAAGCGGACCTTGGGGGAGGACCCGTGAGCGTTCCGGCTGCCCGGAACGCCCACGAGTCTGGGGGCCTTAGGGGTGGGTGCCTCCCCGGCGCCGCTCGTATCGTTTCCCCTCGACGCTTCTTCTCGCGTGGAAGGAAAGAGGACTCGTGGGTAACTCCGAAGACAAGCTGGTCGGTGCGCTCCGTGCGTCCCTCAAGGAGAGTGAGCGGCTGCGCGAGAAGAACCGGCGGCTGACCGAGGCCGCGCGGGAGCCGATCGCGATCATCGGTATGGCCTGCCGGCTCCCGGGCGGGGCGGTCACTCCGGAGGAACTCTGGCAGCTGCTCGACGGCGGCGTCGACGCGGTCGGGGAGTTCCCGGCGAACCGGGGCTGGGACCTCGAGCGGCTCTACGACCCGACCGGCGAGCGCCCGGGCTCCAGCTACGTGCGGGAGGGCGGGTTCCTGCACGACGCACTGGACTTCGACGCCGACCTGTTCGGCATCAGCCCGCGCGAGGCTGTGCTGATGGACCCGCAGCAGCGGCTCCTGCTGGAGACGTCGTGGGAGGCCTTCGAACGCGCGGGCATCGCCCCGCACTCGGTCAAGGGCAGCCCCACCGGGGTGTTCGCCGGCACGATGTACCACAACTACCAGGGCAGCTACGGGTCTTCCGGGGTCATCTCCGGCCGTCTCGCCTACACCTTCGGGCTCGAAGGACCCGCCGTCACCATCGACACCGCGTGCTCGTCCTCGCTCGTCGCACTGCACATGGCGGTGCAGGCGCTGCGCAACGGCGAATGCTCGCTCGCGCTCGCCGGCGGTGTCTCGGTGATGTCCACCCCGCGTACGTTTGTCGAATTCACCTTCGACGGCACGCTCGCCCGCAGCGCCCGCTGCCGCGCGTTCGCCGACTCGGCCGACGGCACCGGCTGGTCCGAGGGCTGCGGGATGCTGCTCGTCGAACGGCTTTCCGACGCGCGCCGCAACGGCCACCCGGTCCTCGCCATCGTCCGGGGCACCGCGATCAACCAGGACGGCGCGTCCAACGGGATGACCGCGCCGAACGGTCCCGCGCAGCAGCGCGTGATCCGCCAGGCGCTCGCCAACGCCCGGGTCGCCCCCGAAGAGGTCGACATCGTCGAGGCGCACGGCACCGCGACCACGCTCGGCGACCCGATCGAGGCGCAGGCGCTGCTCGCGACCTACGGCCAGGGCCGCCCCGAGAACTCCCCGCTGTGGCTGGGTTCGGTGAAGTCCAATGTCGGGCACACCCAGGCCGCGTCCGGCGTCGCCGGGGTGCTGAAGATCGTGCTGGCGCTGAACAACGGGGTCATGCCGCAGACGCTGCACGTCGACAAGCCCACCCGGCACGTCGACTGGAGTTCCGGGCAGGTCGAGCTGCTCACCGAGCGGCGCCCGTGGGAACGCAACGGGCGCCCGCGCCGCGGTGCCGTCTCCTGCTTCGGCCTGAGCGGCACCAACGCCCACGTCATCATCGAAGAGACCCCGGAGCCCGAGGACGTCGTGGCGGCACCGCGCGACGACGCCGCGGTCCCGTTCGTCCTTTCCGGACGGACGCCGCAGGCGCTGCGGGCACAGGCCGCACGACTGGCCGGGTACCTCACCGAAAATCCCGCGAACCCGCTTGACGTCGCCTACACGCTGGCCGCCGGGCGTACCCACCTCGACCACCGCGCCGCCGTCGTCGGCCGCGACCACGCCGAGCTCCTGGCCGGGCTGACCGGTCTCGCGAACGGCGAGCCGACGCTCTCCGGTCTTGCCCGGGGCGAGACGAGCACCGCTTTCCTGTTCTCCGGCCAGGGTTCCCAGCGCGCCGGAATGGGCGCGGTCCTCGCCGCGAAGTACCCGGTGTTCGCCGAGGCCTACGCCGCCGCCTGCGCCGAACTCGACCGGCACCTCGACCGCCCGATTCGCGAGGTGATCGACGCCGACGCGGAAGCCCTGTCCCAGACCGGGAACACGCAGGCCGCGCTGTTCGCCTTCGAAGTCGCGCTGTTCCGGCTGGTCGAGTCGTGGGGCCTGGTCCCGGACGCCGTCTGCGGTCACTCGATCGGCGAGCTCGCGGTCGCGCACTGCGCGGGCGTGCTGTCCCTCGCCGACGCCGCCAAGCTGGTCGCCGCCCGCGGCCGCCTGATGCAGGCGCTGCCCGCCGGTGGCGCGATGGTCGCCGTCGAGGGAACGGCCGACGAGGTCGCGGCTCACGATCCACAAGGGACGGTCGATGTCGCCGCCGTCAACGGCCCGCGATCCGTGGTCCTTTCCGGCGAAGAGGCCGCCGTGCTCGCGGTCGCCGCCGAGTTCGCCGAGGCCGGCCGACGCACGACTCGGCTGCGCGTTTCGCACGCCTTCCACTCGCGCCTGATGGAGCCGATGCTCGCCGAGTTCCGCGCTGTCGCGCAGGGCCTCACCTACTCGCAGCCCGAACTGACCGTCGTCTCCAGCGTTACCGGCGCCGAGGTCTCCGCCGAGCTGACCGACCCCGAGTACTGGGTGCGCAACGTCCGGCAGCCGGTCCGGTTCGCCGACGCCGTGCGCGCGCTGGCCGCCGAGGGCGTCAACCGGTTCCTGGAGCTGGGACCGGACGCGCCGCTGACCGCCGCCGTCCCGCAGTCCGTGACCGACACCGCGGTCGCCGTCGCGGCGCAGCGCCGGGATGTCCCGGAGGACGTCGCGCTGGTCACGGCGCTGGCAACCCTGCACGTCCGTGGCGTGGTGCCCGGCTGGGCCGCGCACTTCACCGCTCGCGGCGCGAGCCGGGCGCACCTGCCGACCTACGCCTTCCAGCGCCAGCGTTACTGGCTCGAGGCGTCGTCGGAGTCCGGTGACATCTCCTCGATCGGCCTCGACCCGGTCGACCACCCTCTGCTCGGCGCGGCCACCCTGCTGGCCGACGCCGATGGCGTGGTGCTGTCCGGCCGGATCTCCGCGACCACCCACCCGTGGCTGAACGACCACGTGGTCGGTGGCGCGATCCTCCTGCCCGGCACGGCTTTCGTCGAGCTCGCCGTGCGAGCCGGGGACGAGGTCGGCTCCGGCCGCGTCCGCGACCTGACGCTGCACGCCCCGCTGGTGCTGCCCGCGAAGGGCGCCGCCCGGATCCAGGTGCGGGTCGGTACCCCCGCCGCCGACGGGACCCGCCCGATCAGTGTCCACTCGCGACCGGACGACCTCGGCGCCACCGGTGGCTGGGCTCGGCACGCCGACGGCACCCTCGCGCCTGCCATGGCCGGCGCCGCGTTCGATCTGAGCGCGTGGCCGCCCGCCGGCGCCGAGGTCGTGGACGTCGAAGGCATGTACGACATGCTCGCCGAGGCCGGCATGGCCTACGGCCCGGTCTTCCAGGGCCTGCGCGCGGCCTGGAGCCTCGGCGAGGACGTCTACGCCGAGATCGCCCTACCTGAGCAGGACCGGCTCAACGCCGAAGCGTTCGGCCTGCACCCGGCGGTGTTCGACGCGACGCTGCACGCCGTCGGTCTGAGCGGCGCCGCGGGGGAGGGCACGACCCTGCCGTACTCGTGGTCCGACGTCGAGCTGCTGGCCACGGGTGCTGCTTCGCTGCGAGTCCACGTCCGGCCGGTCGGGGAGCAGACGGTCGAGCTGCGGCTGGCCGACTCCACCGGGGCGCCGGTCGCCAGGGTCGGCGCGCTGGCGCTGCGCCGGATCAGCGACGAGCAGCTCGCCGCGGCCCGTGCGGTCCCCGGCGGTGGCGACTCCCTCTACCGGATCGACTGGGTCCCGGCCACGCTGCCGGACGCCTCAGGCGACTTCGCCGTGCACGAGGTCGCGCCGGGAACGGACGCGACCGCGGCGAAGAAGGCCGTCCACAGTGCGCTGTCCACGGTGCAGAGCTGGCTCGCCGAAGCGAAGTCCGGACGTCTGCTCGTCGTGACCCACGGCGATCTGGCCGGGGCCACCGTCGCCGGGCTGGTCCGTTCGGCCCAGGCGGAGAACCCGGACCGGATCGTCCTGGTCGAGGGCAGTGCGACCCCGGAGCAGCTGGCCGCGATCTCCGTCGCCGACGAGTCTTCGGTCCGCATCGAGAACGGCGAGCTGTCCGTGCCGCGGCTGGCGCGTGCGGTGCCCGAACCCGCTGAACCGATCGACTGGGGCACTGTCCTGCTTTCCGGCGGTACCGGTGCGCTGGGCAGGCTCGTCGCGAAGCATCTCGTGCAGCGGCACGGCGTGAAGAACCTCGTGCTCGTCAGCCGCCGCGGGCCGGAAGCGCCCGGCGCGGCCGAGCTCGTCGCCGAACTGACCGAGCTGGGTGCCGAGGCGACCGTGGTGGCCGCCGACCTGGCCGACCGGGCGAAGGTCGAGGCACTGCTGAAGAAGTACCCGGTGACCGCGGTCGTCCACGCGGCCGGGGTGCTCGACGACGGTGTCCTCGCGTCCATGACGCCCGAACGCGTCGACGGCGTCTTCGACCCGAAGGCCCTGGCGGCCTGGAACCTCCACGAGCTGACCGGCGACCTCGCCGCCTTCGTCACGTTCTCTTCGGCCGCCGGCGTCCTGGGCGCTCCGGGCCAGGGAAACTACTCCGCCGCCAACGCGTTCCTGGACGCCCTCACCGCACAGCGTCGTGCCGAGGGCAAGCCGGCGCACTCGCTGGCGTGGGGCATGTGGGAGTCCTCGGCCGGGATGGCCGGGGAAACCCACGGCAAGCGCGGCCTCGGCGCGTTCGGCGCGGAAGAGGGCTTGGCGCTCTTCGACACCGCGGTCGGCGCCGCAGGCGATGTGTACGTCCCGATCAAGCTCGACCTCCCCGCGTGGCGTGCCGCCGGTGGCGTTCCCGACCTGCTGCGCGGCCTCGTCCCGGCGGCACGGCGGACGGTGTCCGACCGCGAGGAGGGCGCGGACTCGTTGCTGGGCAAGCTGATCCGGCTGCCCGCGGGCAAACGCCTCGACCACCTGCGCGATCTGGTGATCCAGCACGCGGCCGTGGTGCTCGGCCACGGCTCGGCCGCCGAGTTCGACGCCGACCGGGCGTTCAAGGACCTCGGCTTCGACTCGCTGACCGCCGTCGAACTGCGCAACACGCTCAACGAGGTCACCGGCCTCGGCCTGACCGCGACGCTCGTGTTCGACCACCCGACCGCGGGCGACCTCGCCGCGCACCTGCACGAGTCGCTGCTCGGCGACCTCGCCGACGCGGGGGAGCCCGAGGAGTTCGTGGCGGCCCTCGGCGCCGACGAGCCGATCGCGATCGTCGGCATGGCCTGCCGGTTCCCCGGTGGTGTCGGCTCGCCGGACGAGCTGTGGCGGCTGGTCGCCGCGGGCGGCGACGGCATCAGCGCCTACCCGGAAGACCGGGCCTGGGACATGGACCACTGGCTGCCGCAGGTCGCGCCGGACGGCGGCCCGCCGCAGGGCGGGTTCGTCCACGACGCCACCGACTTCGACGCCGCGTTCTTCGGCATCAGCCCCAACGAAGCCGTGATGATGGACCCGCAACAGCGGATGCTGCTGGAGTCCTCCTGGGTCGCGCTGCAGAACGCGGGCGTGGACCCGTTGTCGCTCAAGGGAAGCGTGACCGGCGTGTACGTCGGCGTGATGCAGAGCGACTACGATCCGGGTGACGCGCTCGCCCAGGGCGGCGGCCTCTACCGCGGATCGGGCGCGCTGAGCAGCGTGGTCTCCGGCCGGGTCGCCTACTCGCTCGGTCTCGAAGGCCCGGCGGTGTCGGTGGACACCGCGTGCTCGTCCTCGCTCGTCGCGCTGCACCAGGCCGCGCAGGCGCTGCGGGGCGGGGACTGCTCGCTGGCGCTGGTCGCCGGTGTGTCCGCGCTCGTCTCGCCCGCGCCGTTCGCGCAGTTCGTGGACGGCGCCGTGGCCAGGGACGGCCGCTGCAAGCCCTACTCCGCCGCGGCCGACGGCTTCGGCTGGGGTGAGGGCGTCGGTGTCCTGGTGGTGGAGCGTCTGTCCGACGCGCGCCGCCACGGGCACGAGGTGCTCGCGATCATCAAGTCCAGCGCCATCAACGCCGATGGCGCTTCCAACGGCCTCACCGCGCCGAGCGGGTCCGCCCAGGAGCGGCTGATCCGCCGGGCGCTGGCCACCGCCGGCCTCGAACCGTCCGAAGTGGACGCGGTCGAGGGCCACGGCGCCAGTACTCCGCTGGGCGACCGGATCGAGACGTCGGCGCTGCTGGCCACCTACGGCAAGGAGCGCTCCGCCGACCGTCCGCTGTGGCTCGGTTCGGTGAAGTCCAACATCGGCCACACGCAGGCCGCGGCCGGTGTCGCCGGCGTGATCAAGATGGTGCAGGCGATGCGGCACGGCGTGCTGCCTGCCACGCTGCACGTCACCGAGCCGACGGCGGACGTCGACTGGTCCGCCGGGACCGTCCGGCTGCTGGAGCGGACGGAGCCGTGGCCCGAGGTTTCCCGGCCGCGCCGCGCGGCGGTGTCGGCGTTCGGCTACAGCGGTACCAACGCGCACGTGATCCTGGAGCAGGCCCCGCCCGTCGAGGTGCCGGTGACCGAACCGGTCAAGGACGTCGGCGGCGTGCTGCCGCCGCTGGTGTTGTCGGCCCGGACCGCCGCGGCGCTTCCGGACCAGGCCCGGGCCTTGCTGGCGCAGCTGGACGGCTCGTCGGATCTGCTGGACGTCGCCTACTCGCTGGCGAACCGCCGCCCGCTGTTCTCCCACCGCGCCGCGGTCGTCGGAGCCGACCTCGACGAGGTGCGCGCCGCGCTGTCCGCGTTGGATGTCGTGGGGCGTGCGCGGTCCGGTGGTACCACGGCGTTCGTGCTCCCCGGCGAGGGGACGCAGCGAGCCGGGATGGGTTCTTCCCTGCACGCCGCGTTCCCCGCTTTCGCCCGGGAATTCGACCGGGTGGCGAACGCGTTCGACACCTACCTCGGCCGGTCGCTGCGTGAGGTGATGTTCGCCGAGGCCGGTTCGGCCGCCGCGCAGCTGCTCGGCCGCACGGAGTTCGGCCAGGCCGCGGTGTTCACCCTCGGCGTCGCGCTCTCCCGCCTGTTCGAAGGGTGGGGGCAGCGGCCTGACGTGCTCGCCGGCCACGACGTCGGTGAGATCGCCGCCGCGCACCTGGCCGGTGTGCTGCTCCTCGAGGACGCCGTGAAGCTCGTCGCCCACCGCGGCCAGCTGATGGCGGAGGGGCCTCTCGACGACGATCTTCTCGAAGAGCTGGCGGAGATCGCGGGGGAGCTCGCCTACGACGAGCCGCGCGTTCCCGTCGTGTCCACCGTGGCCGGCGGCGACGTTCGCGACCCGAAGCACTGGGTGGCCCACAGCCGCGACGGCGGCCGGCTCCCGGTGACCGGGGCGACGCGGGTTCTGGACCTGGGAGCGGGTGTGGAACCGGCGGAGGACGTCGTCCTCGTGCCGGTGCTGCCCGAGGTCCGCTCCGTGCTGCTGGCCGCCGGGCAGCTGCACGCGGTGGGCGCCGGGCTCGACGTGACGCGCATGTTCGCCGGTCGCGCGGCGAAGATCGTGCCGCTGCCCGACTACGCCTTCCACCGCACCTACTACTGGCCCACGGTCGACATGGAGGCCCGTCACGCGATCGGTGAGTACGAGCTGCCTGCGCCGCGAGCCACGGTCGAGGAAGAGGTCTCCCTCGAGCTGACCGAAAAGGGACTGCGGCAGTTCGTCCTCACCGAAGCCGCGGAGCTGCTCGGATACGCCGACGTGGACGCGATCGACCCGGAGGCGCACTTCCTGGAGTTCGGCTTCGACTCGCTGACGGCGTTGAAGCTGAGGAACCGGATCGCGAGCGCGGCCGGGGTCACGTTGGCCGCCTCGGCGGTGTTCGACCACCGGACGCCGGTGGGGCTGGCGGCGCACCTGCTGGATCTGCTGAGCGGCCCGGCTCCCGTTTCGACGGCCGGGGACCCGGTGAAGGAGCTGTTCTTCGAGGCGGTCCGCGGTGGCCAGGTCGAGAACGGCATCGCGTTGCTGGGCGCCGCCGCGAACCTGAGGCCCAAGTTCAGCGGCGTCGCCGGCCTCGGTGGGGTGCCTCGTCCGCTGGACCTGGCCGACGGCCCGGACGGCCCGCGGCTGCTGGCCCTCCCGTCGCCCGCGGCGCTGGGCGGGGAGTACCAGTACGCGAAGCTCGCGGCGCGGTTCCGGGGCCGGCGCGCGGTTTCCGCGTTGCCGACGCCCGGGTTCCAGACCGGCGACCCGGTGCCCGCCGACTTCGACGCGTTGCTGGAGGTGCTCGAGGAGAGCGTCCGGCTGGGTGCCGGCGACAAGCCGTTCGCGTTGCTCGGGTATTCGTCCGGCGGTGTGCTGGCCTACGCGCTGGCGGCGCGGCTGGAGAAGGCCGGCTTCGCCCCGGCGGCCGTGGTCCTGCTCGACAGCTACGAGATGGACGGCGGCGGTGACGCGACCGCGGACACCGTGGCGGACATGGCCGCGGGCATGCTCGAACGCGAAGAGCAGTACGGCCCGTTCGACCGCGACAAGCTGACCGCGATGGCGCACTACCTCGGCCTGCTGGAGTCGGCTTCGCTGGGCGAGGTGACGGTGCCGACGGTCCTGATCCAGCCAGACCACCGCTTCACCACGGGCGGCTCCGTCGCTGCCGACGACCCGTCGACCTGGCGGACGACCTGGCACCGGGCCGACACGGTCGTCACGGTGCCGGGCGATCACTTCAGTCTCGTCGACACCGACGCGGAGACCACCGCGATGGCCGTGGACACCTGGCTCGGCTCCCTTTCCTGAGCCTCCCGGCCGGGCGGCGCCCCACCTCCCCCTCGCGGGGGCGCCGCCCACCCCTACTTCCGCGCCCAGCGTCAGGGCTCCGGCAAAGTCGTAGCGCGACTCCCCGGCAACGGCTCCGCAACGGCGATCAAAGCGACCGGACCGGCCGGCACAATGCCCGGAGCGGCCAACTCACCCGGGACTCCGGCGTGTCCGCCGTTCCCGTCGGTGCGTCAGCCACCCCGGCCGGCGTGTCGGCCGTTGCCTGCAGGTCGCTCGCCCACGCACAGACGGACTTTGCCGAGATCCTGATGTCCGACGAAGGCAGGCGTCCGGCGACGTGACCGCCGCGGGGCGCCGCCCACCCCGGCGGCGGGTCAGGAGCGGGAGGTGGCGAGCAGGCCCGCGATGCCGTCCAGGACCCGGTCGAGGCCGAAGTCCACCGAACTCGCCGCCGGGTACTCGCCCCGCGAGGCGAGCGCCGCCAGGTGGGGATAGCCCTCCGCGGCCAGCAGCGGCTGGAGGAACGAGCGAACATCCCCGGCCCGCACGGGGGAGTCGGCCGAATCCGGGTCGGACAACGCCCGCAGGCGGCCGGCCGTGGCGCGGGCGAAGTCCGCCACCAGCCGGGTACAACCGAGAGCGTCCACATCGGACAGTCCGGCGGCGGTCAGGGTCCCCACCAGCAACTCCGTCCAGCGCAGCCGGTGAGGGGTGATCGCGCTGCCGTGGAACGGGACGTCCAGCAGCCACGGCCGGGCCTGGTAGCGGTCCAGCGCGGCGTACGCCCAGGCGCGGGTGGTGCCCTGCCACTCCGGGCCGGACACCGGCGGCGGTGGCCCGAAACCCTCGTCCGCCAGCAGGACCAGCAGTTCGTCCTTCGAGCCGACATAGCGGTACAACGCGTTCGTGGTCAGGCCGAGCGAAGCGGCGATGTTGGGCAGCGACGCCGCGGCCAGCCCGTCGGCGTCGGCGAGCTCGACGGCGGCCGTGACGATCCGGGCCAAGCTGTGCGACGGCTTGGGACCACGGCGGGGCCTCGGCGCGGCGACCCACGCGGGGGCCAGTCCTGGCGGCAGGTCCGGACGTTCGTCCGGCTCGGGTTCGGTCGGCATCTATCGCTCCGCGGTCTGATTCAGTAAACTGTGTAAGTCTTGCACTAATCGGAGCTGGGGGCGAGTGGCTGTGAGCGAAAGCAACCGGTTCGGGCTGGGCCGAGTCACCGAGCTGGACCGGAAGCTGGCGGCCACCGAGATCGAACACGCCCTCGCGACCGGTCAGTACGACGGCGAGGAGGCCGCCCGGCGGCTGGCCAGGGTCCGGCTGGCCACCACGCAGGCCGCGCTGCGCGTCGCGGTCGCGGGCCGGGCCGAGGCGGTGGTCCCGCCGGTGCTCGAGGCTGCGCCGCGGATCGCGGGCGCGCTGTGGGCGTTCGTCAGCGTCACCCACTTCGTCATCTGGCTGCTCATCGGGTTGATCGGCGGGCAGTGGGACCCGCTGTGGCTGCTCTGGGTGGTGCTCGGCAGCGGGGTGCTGGTGGCCGGCGTGTGGAAGGCCCGCGACTGGGACCGCCGCATGCGGATCTCCGCAGGTGACACCCCCTAAGCGGGGCGGCTTCCCCGGGTGGCGGTGTTGCGCTAAACTGTGTAAGCCTTGCACGATTAATCCGACCACTCGGCCGGTGCCGATATGGGGGGCTTCATGCCGGAGAGCACAGAGGAAACGCGGTCCTCGGGCGGTCTCGCCCGCCGGGTCGTCACGATCGTGTGGGCGGTCGTCGGCGGCATCCAGTTCGTGATCTGGCTGCTCATGAGCCTGATCAGCATGTCGTTCAAGTCGCCCTTCTGGCTGTGGACGGTCGGCATCGGCGGGGTCGTCCTGCTGGTGTGGTGGTACCTCGACCCGGCGCGGCGCGCCCGGGAACGATCGGAGTGAACGACGTGCCCACGATGACTTCCGTCGAGTCGCCGGTCCAGCTGGACGCGGTGCACAAGACCTACGGTTCCGGCGACAGCGCCGTGGAAGCGCTTGCCGGAGTCACGGTCAACTTCCCGGCGGGCACCTTCACCGCGGTGATGGGCCCGTCGGGTTCCGGCAAGAGCACGCTGCTGCATTGCGCGGCGGGCCTGGACAAGCCGACCTCCGGCAGCGTCAGGCTGGCCGGCACCGACCTGAAGGGCAAGAGCGAGACCCAGCTGACGGTGCTGCGCCGCCAGCACGTCGCGTTCGTCTTCCAGTCGTTCAACCTGATGCCCGCGCTGAACGTCGCGCAGAACGTCACCCTGCCGACGCTGCTGGCCGGCCGCGAGCCGGACCAGGCGTGGGTGGACCAGGTGATCGCGCGGGTCGGGCTGGCGCAGCGCGTCAAGCACCGCCCGGGCGAGCTGTCCGGCGGCCAGCAGCAGCGTGTCGCGATCGCCCGCGCGCTCGCCGGCCGTCCCGCGGTGGTCTTCGCCGACGAGCCGACCGGTGCGCTCGACACGACCACCGCGCTCGAGGTGCTGAACCTGATGCGCGAGCTGGTGAGCGCGGGCCAGACCATCGTGATGGTCACCCACGACCCGGTCGCGGCGTCCTTCGCGGACAATGTGCTTTTCCTCGTGGACGGCCAGATCGTCACGCAGATGGCGACGCCGAGCGTCGAGGCGGTCGCTTCGACGCTGGCGCACCTGGGTGCCCAGGCCAAGCAGGCACGGGGGCAGCGGTGAGTTCGCGGCGGGTCGTCTTCAACCTGGCGCTGGCCAGCCTGCGCTATCGCGCGGCCGCGTCGCTCGCGTCGTTCGTCGCGATCCTGATCGGCTGCGGGCTGCTCGTCGCGTGCGCCGGGCTGTTCGAGACGGCGATCCTGCTGCAGGCCCAGCCGCAGCGGCTGGCCGCGGCGCCGGTCGTGGTCGGCGGTTCGTCGGCCTTCAAGCTGCCGGACGAAGAGTCGCAGGTGGTTCCGTACGCCGAGCGTGCCGGGCTGCCCGCGGACCAGGTCGCCAAGATCGCCGCGGTGCCAGGCGTGCAGCGCGTGGTCACGGACGTGTCGTTCCCCGCGGTGCTGCTGAGTGACGGCACGCCGACGGGCACCGGTACGTCCGTCCTTTCCGGACACGGCTGGGATTCCGCCGCGCTCGGCGGCTACGTCCTGCGCGAGGGCAACCAGCCGGCGCCGGGGCAGGTCGTGCTCGACGCGGCCACCGCGGACGCGGCCGGGATCAAGGCAGGCTCGAACGTGGACCTCGCGGTCGACGGGCGGAAGCAGACCTTCACCGTCGCGGGGGTCGCCGAGCCCGGCCGGACCGTGCGGGCGCCGGCGTTCTTCTTCTCTTCCGGTGACGCGCAGCAGTTTTCCCCGCACCAGGGCCGGTTCGACCTGGCCGGGGTGTTCCCCTCCGAGGGCGTGGACGCGGGGGAGCTCGCCGCCCGCATCGCGGAGCAGGTTCCCGGCGTCAGCGTGCTGACCGGCGACGAGCGTGGTTCGGCCGAGTTCCTCGGCGTCGACAACAGCCAGCTGCCGCTGATCCTGCTGGCCGCGGTGTTCGGCGGCATGGTGCTGGTGGTCATGGCGCTGGTCGTCTCCGCGACGATCAGTCTCACCGTGCGGCAGCGCCAGCAGGAGCTCGCGCTGCTGCGGGCCACCGGCGCGACGCCGAAGCAGGTGCACCGGATGGTGCTCGCCGAGACCATGGCCGTCGGCGCGGTCGCCGCGGTGTGCGGCGTCGTCCTCGGCAGCCTGCTCGGCAGCCAGATCTTCGACACCAGCGTGTCGCTCGGCATCGTGCCGGACGAGCTGGTGTTCCAGCAGGACATCATCGCGTTCGCCGTCGGGATCGTCGCCACGCTCGCGATCGTCTACACCGCGGCGTGGTTCGCCGCGCTGGCCGCGGCGCGGGCCCGGCCGATCCAGGCGCTGGCCGAGGCCTCGATCCCGAGTGCCAAGGTGAACCCCTTGCGCCGCACGGGTGCCGCGGTGTGCGGGATCGCGACGGTGCTGCTCGCCGGCACCACGATGTTCATGCCCGCCGACACGGCAGCGGCGTTCGGCGGCCCGGCGGTGCTCACCGGCGCCATCGCGGTGGCGCTGGTCGGGCCGGAGATCATGGCCTACGTCGCGGACCGCTTCGGCCCGTTCATCCGGCGGGTCGGTGGCCGGGACGCCACCCTCGCGGTGATCAACTCGCGGGCGCGCGCGGTGGCTTTCGCCGCGGCGCTCACGCCGATCACGCTGGCCACGGCGGTCGCGCTCGGCAACGTCTACTCGGAGACCACCGCGCAGAAGGCGCAGATCGCCGCGTATGCCGGTCAGCTGCAGGCCGACGTCGTGATCAGCACCGGCAGCGGCGCGATCCCGGCCGACGAGCTCCAGCGGATCCGGAGCACGCCGGGCGTCGGCACCGCGTCGCCGCTGGTCACCAGCTCCGGCTGGATCGAGCAGCCCTATGACGGCAACGGCAGCGACCCGCTGCGCCTGATGGGCGTGGCCGCCGAGGACCAGGGCGGCACGGTGCTCGCGACCGCGGTCACCGAGGGATCGCTGAAGAACCTCACCGGTGATGCGGTCGCGCTGCCTCAGGCTGTGGCGGAGAACCTCGAGATCAAGGTCGGGTCCAAGATCACCATGCGGCTCGGCGACGGGACGCAGGCGCAGGTGAACGTCGTCGCGCTGCTCGACAGCCCGTCGAGCTACGCGAGCATGGTCCTGCCCGCCGACCTCCTCGCCGCGCACACCACGAGTGGCCTGCCCGCACAGGTGCTGGTGAAGGCCGCCGAGGGGAAGGACGCGAGCGATCTCGTGTCCGCGCTCACCGACCAGCTGAAGGACTGGCCCGGCGTCTCGGTCGGCGACGACAGCGCGCTGCTGCAGAACTTCCAGGCCGGCGCGGACGTCGAGGCGCTGATCAACTACCTGCTGGCCGTGCTCGCCATCGCCTACGCGGCGATCGCGGCGGTGAACACGCTCGCCGTGGCCGTGCTCGCCCGCCGCCGGGAGTTCGGCGTGCAGCGGCTCGCCGGCGCCGATCGCCGCCAGGTCCGGCGGATGCTGTTCATCGAGGGTGGCATCGTCGCGGTGGTCGGGCTGGTGCTCGGCATCGTCATCTCGCTGTTCACCGTGCTGCCGATGGCGATCACGACCGGTGAGATCATCCCGTCCGGGCCGGTCTGGGTGTTCCTCGCGGTGGTGGTCGCGGTGTTCCTGATCGTCTGGCCGGTCACCGCGCTGGCCGCGCGGCTCGCCATGCGCCGGAGCCCGATCGAGGCGGTGGCCCTGCCCGGGCAATGAGCAATAGGGGTACTGGGGCACCTCCGGCGTGGTTAGTGTCGAATCACTACCCGCGCCGGGTGTGCCCCGGTTTCCTTTTTCTGGAGTGGATTCCATGCGTGTGCTCATGGCCGCCCCGTCGTCGCCCGCCCGGCTGCACAATCTCGCCCCCCTCGCGTGGGCATTGCGGACGGCGGGCCACGACGTGAAAATCGCCGGACGCCCGTCGTTCGTCGAAGAGATCCTCCGCACCAGTTGTGTGGCGGTCGAGCTGGAAAGCGGTGACGAAGCCACGCTCGCCGAGTCCGCGGCCCTGGCCGAGTTCGCCGAGCTGTGGCGGCCCCAGGTCGTGGTCTCCGACGCCGGCGCACCGGCGGGAACGGCCGCCGCGCGGGCGGTCGGGGCCGTCGCCGTCCGGGTGCTCGGTGCGCTGGACGAGCCGGACCCGGGGGACGCGGACAGCGCCGTGGATATCACCTTGGACACCGTGCCACCTTCGTTGCGGGCCGGGGGCGGGCCGGTCCGCGCGGTCCGGCACGTGCCCTACTTCGGTCCCGTTGTGGTGCCGAACTGGTTGCGCCGCAAGGCAAGGCGCAGCCGCGTGCTGCTGTCGCTCACCGACGAGACGATGTTCGGCCCGGTGTTCGACGCGGTCGCGGAAGCGGACTTCGAACTGGTGTGCGCGGCCGAGGCGGCCCGCATCCCGGCCGGGGTGGCGATGCCGGCCAACGTCAGGCTCGTCGACTCCGCGCCACCGGCCGCGCTGCTGCCGACGTGTGCCGCGGTCGTCCACGACGGCGACGCGGCACTCGCGCTCGCGGCGGCGGCACACGGCCTGCCCCAGCTTTCCCTGACCGAATCGGCGATCGCCCCGCGGATCGCGGCGGCCGGCGCCGGAAAGACCGGCTCCGGCGCCGAGGTCCGCACGCTGGCGGCCGATGAAAAGCTGCGCCGCGCCGCGAACGCGGTGCGGGAAGAGATCGCCGCGCTGCCCGCCCCGCGCACCGTCGTGGCCGAACTGATCCGCTGATTGCGGGGGCGGCCCGGCCCGGTTAGGGGTGGGGCGGGAGCAGACATCTGGGTAGCGTTTTTCGCGGAATCACCTTGAAAAACGCGGCAACTTACCGAGGCGGTCGATTACGTGAGTGCCATTTTCTGCTCCGCTGGTGCCGGAATGGGGGTAATGACGTGAGCACGGAAAACGAGAGCAAGCTGCTCGGTTACCTCAAGCGTGCGACCACCGAACTGCGCGAGGCGAAGCAGGCCCTGCGGGAGGTGCGGCAGGCCGACGCCGAGCCGATGGCGATCGTCGGCATGGACTGCCGGTATCCCGGTGGGGTCGGCTCCCCGGAGGACCTGTGGGAGCTGGTGGCGTCCGGCACCGACGCGATCGGCCCGTTCCCGGCCGACCGCGGCTGGCCGCTCGAGGCGCTCTACGACCCGGCGGGCGAGCGTCCCGGCACCACGAACACCCGCGAGGCGGGCTTCCTCTACGACGCCGCCGAGTTCGACCCGGAGTTCTTCGGCATCTCGCCGCGCGAGGCGCGCGCGATGGACGCCCAGCAGCGGCTGCTGCTGCAGACGTCGTGGACCGCGCTGGAGCGGGCCGGCATCGTGCCGGAGACGCTGCGCGGCAGCAGCACCGGCGTGTTCGCCGGGGTGATGTACCACGACTACCTCGGCCACGAGGCCGCCGGCAGCGTCGTCTCCGGCCGGGTCGCGTATGCGCTCGGACTGGAAGGCCCGGCGGTGACGGTGGACACCGCGTGCTCGTCCTCGCTGGTCGCCCTGCACTGGGCCATCCAGGCGCTGCGCCGCGGAGATTGCACGCTGGCCCTCGTCGGCGGTGTCACGGTGATGGCCACGCCCGGGACGTTCGTGGATTTCAGCGAGCAGCGCGGCCTGTCGGACGACGGACGCTGCAAGGCGTTCGCCGCGGGCGCCGACGGCACGGGCTGGGGCGAAGGCGTCGGCGTGCTCGTGGTCGAGCGGCTGTCCGACGCCCGCCGGCTCGGCCACGACGTGCTCGCCGTCGTGCGGGGCAGCGCGGTGAACTCGGACGGCGCCTCCAGCGGGCTCACCGTCCCCAACGGCCCGGCGCAGCAGCGGGTCATCCAGCAGGCACTCGAGTCGGCCGGACTGTCCACATCGGACGTCGACCTGGTCGAAGGCCATGGCACGGGAACGAAGCTGGGCGACCCGATCGAGGCGCAGGCACTGCTGGCGACCTACGGGCAGCGCCGCGAGGAGTCCGAGGAGCCACTGTGGCTCGGCTCGCTCAAGTCGAACATCGGGCACGCGCAGGCCGCCGCCGGGGTCGGTGGCGTGATCAAGGTCGTGCAGGCCATCCGCCACGGCGTGCTGCCGAAGACCCTGCACGTGGACGCGCCGTCGCCGCACGTCGACTGGTCGGCCGGTCGCGTCGAACTGCTCACCGAGTCTCGCGAGTGGCCCGCGGTGTCCCGGCCACGCCGCGGCGCGGTGTCGTCGTTCGGCATCAGCGGCACGAACGCCCACGTGATCATCGAGCAGGCCAAGCCGACGCCTGCCGAACCGGTGACCCCGCCCGCGCCGCCCGCCCTCGCGTGGCCGGTGTCGGCCGACTCGCCGGACACCCTGGCCGCACAGGCGCAGCGGCTCGCCGGCCACGTCGATGCCGCCGACTCGTTGGCGGACATCGGCTTCTCGCTCGCCACGACCCGTTCGGCGCTGGACCACCGGGCCGTCGTCGTCGGCGCCGACCGCACGGAACTGCTCGCCGGGCTGACCGCGCTCGCCGCGGGTGCCGACGCGCCCGGCGTGGTGCGCGACCGCCGGAGCAGCGGCCGGACGGCGTTCCTGTTCACCGGTCAGGGCGCCCAGCGCCCCGGGATGGGGTTGGCGCTCGCCGAGCAGTACCCGGCGTTCGCCGAAGCGCTCGACGCCGTGGCCGCCGAACTGGACAAGCACCTGGAACGTCCACTGCGGACAGTCCTCGACGACGACGAGGCACTGGGGCAGACCGGTTTCACGCAGCCCGCACTGTTCGCCGTCGAGGTCGCGCTGTACCGGCTGCTGGAGACGTGGGGCGTGCGGCCCGACTTCCTCCTCGGCCACTCGATCGGCGAGCTGGCCGCGGCGCACGTCGCCGGGGTGCTTTCGCTCGGCGACGCCTGCACGCTGGTCGCCGCGCGGGCGAAGCTCATGCAGGCCCTGCCGGCGGGTGGCGCGATGGTCGCGATCCAGGCCACCGAGGCCGAGGTGACGCCGCTGCTCACGGCCGAGGTGAGCATCGCCGCGATCAACGGCCCGGACGCACTGGTGGTCTCGGGCACCGAAGACGGCACGGCCGCCGTCGCCGCGCAGTTCCCCGGCCGCAAGACCTCGAAGCTGCGCGTCTCGCACGCTTTCCACTCGCCGCTGATGGAGCCGATGCTCGCCGAGTTCTCCGCCGTCGCGAAGAAGCTCACCTATGCCAAGCCCGGGATCCCCATCGTCTCGACGGTCTCCGCCGACGCCGACCTGACGACGCCGGAGTACTGGGTGCGCCAGGTCCGTGCGACCGTCCGGTTCCACGACGGTGTGCGCACGCTGGCCGGCGAGGGTGTCCGGACGTTCGTCGAGGTGGGGCCGGGCGCGGTGCTCACCGCCGCCGCGCGGACCGCGCTGGACGACGGCACGCTCGCGTTCGTCCCGGC
>Ga0070668_100000545_pt1 | contig 25182 bp, 30 predicted proteins | sample KBSS43metaG_FD_64661 | JGI IMG/M metagenome (GOLD analysis project Ga0070668, IMG submission 64661) | Switchgrass rhizosphere microbial communities from Kellogg Biological Station, Michigan, USA - KBS S4-3 metaG | ecosystem: Host-associated > Plants > Roots > Rhizosphere > Soil ...
TAGGCGACCAGCATCAGGGTCATGCCGAACAGCATGATCGGCTTGCGGCCCACCTTGTCGGAGAGCCAGCCGAAGACGACATAGCCCACCGCGCTCACCGCCGTGGCGGCCATCATCAGGGCGTTGATGGTCTCCGGCGGGACCTTCAGGAACTTTTCCATGAAGGTCTGGGTGTAGAAGAAGGCGGTGTACCAGACGGCGCCCTGGGCCGACATGATCGCCACCAGCGCCAGCAGCACGATCTTCAGGTTGCTCCAGCGCCCGAACGCCTCGGCGTAGGGCGCCTTGCAGCCTTCGCCGGCCGCCTTCATGCGCGCGAACGAGGGGCTCTCGGTGAGCTTCAGCCGCATCCAGATCGAGACGCCCAGCAGGCCCGCCGAGACCAGAAAGGGGATGCGCCAGCCCCAGGCGTCGAACGCCTCCGGCCCGAAGGCCGCGCCCACCGCGATGCGGGTGATGAGAATCACCAGCAGGGCGCCGAAGAGGCCGAAGGCCGCCGAGGTCTGCACCCAGCTGGTGGAGCGCCCGCGCGCGCCTGGCGGCGCGTGTTCGGCCACATAGATCGCCGCCCCGCCATATTCGCCGCCGAGCGCGAAGCCCTGCAGGATGCGCATCAGCACCAGCAGCGCGGGCGCGAGCAGGCCGACCTGGGCGTAGGTGGGCAGGAGCCCGATGGCGACGGTCGCCGCGCCCATCAGCGTCACGGTGATCAGGAAGGCGCCCTTGCGCCCCGCCCGGTCGCCGACGCGGCCGAACACCAGGGCGCCGATCGGGCGGAAGGCGAAGCCGGCCCCGAACAGGGCCAGGGCCGCGATGTAGCCGGCGGTGTCGTTCAGGCCCGAGAAGAAGGTCTTGGAGATGACCTGGGTCAGGCTGCCGAAGACGAAGAAATCGTACCATTCGAAGGCGGTGCCGGCGGCCGAGGCCGCCACCACGGTGCGCAGCGATGCGCTGCGCGCCGGCGTCTCCGCACCCTCGACGGCGATGTCCGCCATGCCCTTGTCTCCCCGAAATCGTCCCTGCTCTATAGCGACAGGACGGGGATTGGAAAGGGCGCGCTAGGCGGCCTCCGAGCTCTCCGTCTCGTCCGCGCATAGGCGTGCGATCTCGGCGACCAGGGCGGCGGGCGAGATCGGCTTGCCGACCACGCCGTTCATGCCGGACTGCAGATAGGTGGCGCGCTGATGGGCCAGGACGTTGGCGGTCAGCGCCACGATCGGGACCCGGGCGGCCTCCCCGGGCAGGGCGCGGATCCGCCGCGCGGCCTCCAGGCCGTCGATGCCGGGCATCTGAACGTCCATCAGGATCAGGTCGAAGGCGCCGCGGCTGGCGGCCTCGACGCCGAGCAGGCCGTCGGCGGCGGTCTCGACGACGGCTCCCAGGTTCTCCAGCAGCTTGGTGGCGATGGTGCGGTTGGTGGGGTTGTCCTCCACCACCAGCAACCGCAGGCCCTCCAGCATCGCGTCGCTGAGCTCCACGGCGGCGGATGGCGGCCGGGCGGCCTCGGCGGCGATCTCCAGCCAGAATACGGAGCCTGCGCCCTCGGAAGAGGCGAAACCGACGGCGCCGCCCATCATCTCCGCCAGCTTGCGGGTGATCGCCAGGCCCAGGCCGGAGCCGCCGAACCGGCGGGTGGTGGAGGCGTCGCCCTGGTCGAAGCGCTGGAAGATCCGCGGCTGCACCTCCAGAGGGATGCCGACGCCGGTGTCCTCCACCTCGAAGCGCAGGACGCCAGGGTCCGCGCCGCGGCGGCAGCGCAGGGTCACGCCCCCGTGCAGGGTGAACTTCACCGCATTGCCCACCAGGTTGAACAGGGCCTGGCGCAGGCGGACGGGATCGGTCGACACCCAGCCGATGTCCGCATCGACGGCGACCTGCAGGCTGAGGCCCTTGGCCTGCGCCTGCGGCTGCAGCAGGCGCGCGACGCCTTCGGCCAGGGCGCGCGGATCGAGGGCCTCGTTGGTGAGCTCCAGGTGGCCCGCCTCGATCTTTGAGAAGTCGATGACGTCGTTGAGCAGTTCGGCCAGCATGGCGCCGCAGGACAGGGCGTCGTCCAGCATCCGCCGGCCTTCGCCGGAGAGCGGCTCCGATTTCAGGAGGTGCAGCACGCCCATCACCCCGTTCATCGGCGTGCGGATCTCGTGGCTCATGTTGGCGAGGAAGGCGGCCTTGGCCTCGCTGGCGCCCTCGGCGGCGCGCTGGGCCTCGATGAGGTCGAGCTCCTGGCGCTTGCGGGCGTCGAAGTCGTGCACCAGGCCGACGCCCTTCAGCCAGCGGCCGGTGCGGCTGACCTTGAGCTGGTGGAAGACGCGCACCCAGCGCACCTCGCCGTCGGGGCGGATGACGCGGCACTCGAACTCCTCGGCGTGCGGCCGGCTGTCGCGCACGCGCAGGAATGCGTCGCGCACCCGCCCGAGGTCGTCAGGATGGAAGTTGGGGAACCTGAGCTTGAGGGCGTCCTCGTAGGAGGCCACGTCGAGGCCGATGACCTTCTTGAACTCCGGCGAGGCCCAGAAAGTCTTGGCCACATGGTCGATCTCATAGACGCCGGCGTCGGCCGCCTCCAGGGCGAGCTTCAGGCGCTGCGCATTGGCCTGGGCGTCGCGGCGCGCCTCGGTGAGGGCGGAGATGTCGTCGATATAGGCCACCATGCCGCCGACCCGGCCCTTGGCGTCCCGCCAGGGGCGGCCTTCCCAGCGGATCCAGTGGCTTTCGCCCAGGCTGTCAGTGAACCGGTCCTCGGGGCAGGAGACCACTTCGCCCAGCAGCACGTTGCGGTGCGCGGCGACGAACCGCTTGGGCACCCCGGGGAAGACGTCCTGCAGGCGCTGGCCCAGGTGCTCGCGCTCCTCCAGGCCGAACACCCGCTGCCAGCGCGGGCTGACCACCATGTAGCGCAGCTCGCGGTCGAACATCGCCGCCGCGAAGGGCGCGCCCAGGATGAGCTGCTCCATCTGCTGTTCGCCGCGCTGGGCGGCGTCGCGGGCGGCCGCCAATTCGGTGATGTCGAGGGAAATGCCGCTAAGGGCGAAGAGGCCGCCTGCCCGGGGCTCGGTATGGAAGGTGGCGCGCCAGGACGTCCAACTGCCGTCCTTGGCCAGGAGGCGGTGTGCGAACGCGCCGGGCTCGCCGGTCTCGACGCCGCGCCGGAACGCTTCCAGCACGACCTCGCGTTCGTCAGGGTGGAGGCGGCTGGCGAACGCCTCGGGCGAAGCCAGCTCCTCGGCCGGATAGCCCAGGTGAAACTCCACGTTCTCGGACCAGTAGATCCGCCGTTCATGGGGTTCGAACTTCCAGGTTCCGACGCCGGCGGCGTCGGACAGCAATCTGCGGGTGCGCCGGGCGTCGTCGATCTCCTGCACCGCGCCCAGGTCGGCGGCCGGCTCGTGCAGGGAGCCGACCAGACGCCCGTCTGCGGAGCGCCGGCAGCGGATGTCGAAACGGCGCCAATCGCCCGACTTGCTGCGCAGGCGCGCTGCGGCCTCGGCGCCGCGCAGCGCCGCCGCGCCCTCGAAGGCGCGGCGATCCTCGGGGTGCACCAGATCCTCGAAGCGGCGGCCCGCGACCTCGTCGGCGGCCCAGCCCGTGACGTCGCGCCAGGCGGCGCTGGCCGCCCGGCAGACCCCGTCGGGGCCGACGACGAACATCGGATCGCGGCTGCTTTCGAACAGCCACGCGACCAACGCCCGGTCGTCTTCCGGCGCACCGCCCCTTGAGCCCATCGAAGTCTCCAGCCCGAAGCCCGACGGCATAACAGACAACTGTAAATGCAAAGTTGGCGCGGCGCGCTGCAGTGCGGAATCGCCGCGCCCGGCGGGCCACCGGCAGGGCGTTCCGGCGTGGCGAACGGCGTCTGAAAATTGAGAACGATTCGCATTGCCAAGTCCGACCGGTGCAAATAAGAACGACTCGCAATAGCAATCGAGGGGCTGACATGCGGCGAGCGGAACGGGGGGTCACGAGCTACGCGAAGCGGCGGCCGCTGGGACTATCGGCAGGGCTCGCGGCGCTGGCCGGCGCGGCCTCGCTCGGCGGCGCGGCCCAGGCGGACGAGGCGGCGACCGCCCCGGCGGATGTGTCCGGCATCGACGTCCTTGGCCTGCGCACGCCGCTGGACTCCGAAACCGACCTCGCCGTCATGCCGACGACGATCCAGGACACGCCCCAGGCGGTCAGCGTGATCGACGCCGCGCAGCTGAAGTCCCAGGGCGTGACCAGCCTCGAGCAGGCGCTCCGCAACGTGCCCGGCATCACCATCGCCATCGGCGAGGGCGGGACGTTGAACGGCGACCAGTTCAAGATCCGCGGGTTCGAGGCCAAGGACGATGTCTATGTCGACGGACTGCGCGACTTCGGCGTCTACACGCGCGACAGCTTCAACTACCAGGAAGTGCAGGTCCTGAAGGGGCCGTCGGGGGCGATGTTCGGGCGGGGCACGACGGGCGGCGCGATCAACACGGTCTCCAAGCAACCCCGTCTGACGGATCAGGTCAACGTCGACGCCTACGTCGGAAACGGCGACTACTACCGGGCGCTCGCCGACATCAACCACCAGCTCGGCGAGACCACCGCCGTCCGCCTCAACCTGATGGCGACCTCCCAGGGCGTCGTCGACCGCGACCTGATCAAGTCCAGGCGCTGGGGCGCCGCGGCCAGCGTCGGCTTCGGCCTGGGAACCGACACCCGCCTGACCATCGGCTACCTGCACCAGCACGACAACCGCCGTCCCGACTACGGGATCATCATCGTCCAGCGGCCGGGCGAAGTCCTGGCGCAGCCGGCGACGGAGTACGGCGTGGGCGTGGACCGCTCCAACTTCCTGGGCTTCGCCGCGGACCGTGACCGTTCGACCGCGGACATCCTGACCGTGCGCGCCTCGCACAAGGCTACGCCCTGGCTGACCCTGACCTCCGACACCCGGTTCGGCGTCTATTCGCGCTACTTCCAGTACTCGACCCTGGACCAGTGCAACGCGGCCTGCGCCACGGCGCTGTTCGACGGGAACCCGGCCACCGAGGCCTTCGGCGGGATCGGCGGCTCCAGCCCCTATGACAACGACGCCTGGGGCCTGCAGAACATCTCCACGGCGCGGATGGACTTCGATCTGGGCGCCTTGCGTAACCAGATGATCCTGGGCGTCGACGCCTCGCGGCAGTCGAACGACAAGACCTTCTTCGCCTACACCCTGCCGCCCGGGATCACCACGCGGCCCAATATCCCGCATCCGATCGTCACGCCGAACCCGGCCTTCCCGGCCGGCTACCAGGTGTTCCGCCCCGTCCCCGGGTCCAACATCACCTGTCCGGCCACCGGCAACTGCACGACCAACATCCTCGGCCCGACGGTGTTCGCCAACGTCGCCGGAACGGCGGCCCTGGAAACCAAGGGCGAAAGCACCGACCTGGCGGTGCTGTTGACGGATCGCCTGTGGCTGACCGAGCAGGTCTCGGTGATCGGCAGCTACCGGCTGGAGCGCTACCGCGCCGAACTGGACACCATCCTGATGACGGGCGCGGCCAGTCCGCCCGGCGGCCTGAAGGTCAAGTCGACCCTGAAGAGCCCCCGTGTCAGCCTGGTGTTCGAGCCCAGCGACATCTCGACCTTCTACGCCTCCTGGGGTCGATCGCAGACCCCGCAGGGGACCTCGGTGGTCAATTCCGGCACGGCGGTGGCGCTGACCGCCAAGGACCTGGAGCCCGAGAACGGAGAGATCCTGGAGGCCGGCGCGAAAGTCGGCGTTCCGGGCACGCGGCTGTCGATCACCGCCTCGGTGTTCCGGGTGAAGAAGGACAACGCCCTGCAGACCGACCCGGCCACCGGATTCCTCCTGGCCCAGTCGGGCGAGCGCCAGGAGGTCAAGGGCCTGGAGCTCGGGTTGACCGGCAAGGTGACCGAGGCCTGGACGGTGACGGCGGCCTACGCCTATCTCGACGCAACGATCAAGGAGTCGTTCGCCAACTGCACCGTGCCCACGGCGACGACCGGAACGCCGGCGAACATCGTCTGTCCCGTGGGCGTCACGGCGGCGATCCCGGTGCTGAACACGGTGGCGGTGGGGCGGCAGGTCGCCTTCGTGCCGAAGCACTCCGCATCGCTCTACACCAGCTACGACCTGAGCGCCTGGGTCGACGGCCTGTCGGTGGGCGGCGACGTCACCTATCAGAGCAAGCTGTTCGCGACCTATACGGCCCGCAGCGCCGCCTTCAACGACCGCGGAACCCTGACCGCGCTGCGCATCGGCGAAGTGCCGGAGAGCATCACCGTCAACGCCTTCGCCAGCTACGCCTTCGACCGCTACCGGGTGGGGGTCAACGTCTACAACCTCGCCAATCGCCTGAACTACACGCAGACCTCCAGCAACCGCGCGATCCCGGCGGCGGGGCGCACGGTGATCGTCTCGCTGGGCGCCGCCTTCTAGACCATGGTCCTCCCCCATATGGTCTAGTCTTGCGAGGGAGCCGCATCCGCGGCTCCCTCGCCCTCTTTACGCCGGAGCCCCCCGATGCTGGTGACCATCGAAGGCGTACTGACCCCCGAGGTGGCGGCCCACTGCCGGAGCCGGCTGGCGCAGGCCGAATGGACCGACGGCAAGGTCACCGCCGGCGAGCAGTCGGCGCGGGTGAAGCAGAACCTGCAGATCCCGGAGGAGGCGCCTGTGGCGCGGGAGCTTGCGGAACTGATCCTGGGCGCCCTGGGGCGCAATCCCACCTTTGTCTCCGCGGCCCTGCCGCTGCGGGTCTTTCCGCCGCTGTTCAACCGTTATGACGTCGGCATGGGGTTCGGGACGCACGTGGACAACGCCATCCGGTTCGCGGGCCCGGTCCGCTACCGCACGGACGTCTCGGCGACGCTGTTCCTGTCCGATCCCGGCGACTACGACGGCGGCGAACTGATCGTCGAGGACACCTACGGGGCGCATGAGGTGAAACTGGCGGCTGGCGACCTGGTGCTCTATCCCGCCACCAGCCTGCACAGCGTGGCGCCGGTCACGCGCGGTTCGCGGTGGGCGGCGTTCTTCTGGGCGCAGTCGATGGTCAAGGCCGACGCCCAGCGCAGCCTGCTGTTCGACCTCGACAACGCCGTCCGTGCGCTGAGCGCCCGGGTCGGCCAGGACGACGCGGCGGTGATCAGCCTCACGGGGACCTACCACAACCTCCTGAGGATGTGGGCCGAAGTCTAGGCGGGAGCCGTGGCGGGCCGTCGGGCCACGGCCCTGCGGCGGGCCCGGCGGCGCAGCCACATGACCAGCCCGGAGACGCCCAGCACCGCCGGCGCGATCCCGCCGAGGAAGATGATCGCCTGCCACAGCAGGCCCATGTGGTCGCCGTCGTGGACCCGGCGCATCCAGCGCGACAGCGGGTCGGGGCCGCCTTCGCCGCGCCGCGCAGGCTTCGCCTCGGCGGTCGCGTCGGCTACCTGGACGGTGGCGGGCGCCTCGGCGCCGGGCCGGGCGAGCTGCACCCGCCAGGCCGGCGCCTTGCCTCGGGTCGGCGTGCTGACGCTCGCGATCCGGCCGCCGGGGTCCGCGGCCAGCGCGGCGGCGGCGGCTTCGTCGATGGAAAGGGCGGGCTTCGGGATCGGCGGAGCGAAGCGGCTCGGCCCGCCGCCTGGACCGGCGCCGCCCGGCGAGCCGGGGCGCTGCGGCTCGGCGACGCCGAACAGGGCGCGGGCGGTCTGCGGGAAGGAGATGTAGACGCCTGTGAGCGACAGCACCGCCAGCGGGAGGCAGATCCAGAAGCCCACCATGTGGTGCAGGTTGAACAGCTTGGAGGGCCCCCGCCGCCAGCGCAGCGCCCGCAGCACCGCGCCGTTGCGCGGCCACCAGAGCCACAGGCCCGTGGCGCAGGAGACGAACATCGCCCAGCCCAGCCAGCCCACCACCTTGCGGCCCACCTGCGGGATCAGCAGGGAGCCGTGCAGCCGGTGCATGACCTGGATGAAGGACTGTGAAGTGTCCGCGGCGTCCAGCACCCGGGCGGTCGGCGGGTCGATCCAGACCGTGAGGCTGCGCGGCCGCCCGCCGGGTCCCGGCGGTCCCTGCAGACGCCCGGTGGCGACCACCGGATCGCCGGGGTCCTGCGGCAGGCGGATCTGGGTGAGGGCGGCGCGCCCGGCGAAGGCGGCGTCGGCGGCGTGGGCGTAGGCCGACAGCGGCCGGTCGGCCTGCGGTCCGCTGACCGCGAACCGCGCGGGATGCAGCGCCCGGTCGAGAGGGTCATGCCAGACGAGGATCGCGCCGGACAGGCTGAGCGGGACCAGCGCCACCAGGAGGCCCGCCCCGATCCACAGGTGAACGTCCAGCCAGAGCCGGCGCAGGCGTTCGGCGGGTGTGGCGGTCATGCAAAAAGGCCCCAGTGGCTCAAGCCAGGCCCGTGTTGGTAATGCGAGGTATTCGCAATTGCAACAGCGGCGCCCATGCAACCTTTCGCCGGCCGCATGGTTGACCGCCTGGAGGGGGCGGCTTCCAGTCGAGGCGCTCTGACATGCCGGCTTTTCGCGCCTTCGAGGCGTTCCGCCCATTCCTCTGGATCGCGCTGGTCGCCTTCGCCGTGGGCTTCACCGGCTACCTGGCGCTCAGCAGCCCTCCGTCCGTCCGCGAAGCCGCCGCGCCGGTCTGGGTGGCGGCCGACGACGCCGGGCCGCCGCGAAATATCTGAAGCCGGCGGGGGGACTCACCCGCCGCGGGCGACGAACCAGCCGTTACGGAAGCCCTTGTCGGCCTTGCCATAGACAAAGGGCCGGCCCTCCGGGGTCGCGATCCGGCCGCCGGCGGCCACCAGCACAGCGTGGCCCGCAGCGATGTCCCACTCCATCGTCGGCCCGTGCCGCGGATAGATGTCGGCCGCGCCCTCGGCGATGCGGCAGAACTTGATGGAGGAATCCATCGCCGTGCGCTTGTGGAACCGGTAGGTCGCCGCCAGGTCCTCGGCGGCCGGGTCCTTCATGGTGTGGCTGGTCAGGGCGACCGCCCCGCCGCTCGGCCAGGGCCGCACATGGATCGGCTGCGCCGCCTCGCCGGCCTTGCGCTTCAGCGCCCCGGCGCCCTGCGTGTACCAGACCTCGCCGGTGGCCGGCGCGGCGACGGCGCCGGCCACGGGAACGCCGTGCTCGATCAGCCCGATGTTGACCGTGAAATTGGGATCGCCGCGCACGAAGGCCTTGGTGCCGTCGAGCGGATCCACCAGGAAAAACCGCGGGCCGATCGCCTCGGGCACCCCGAACTCGCTGGCGTCCTCCTCCGAGATGATCGGCACGCCCGGGTAGCGCTTGCCCAGCGCCTCGAGAATCAGCGCCTCGCCGCGGTGGTCGGCCTCGGTCACCGGGCTATCGTCGGCCTTGCTGATCACGGTGACCCCGGTCCGCCAGAGCGGCAGGATCACCCGGGCGGCGGCCTCGCAGATGTCCGCCAGATCGGCGCCGATGTCGTTCATGGCGCGGTCCTGGGGTCGTCGCCGACAAAGATCAGCCGCACCTGACCGGCGTCGATGACGCGCTTGCCGGCCTCCTCGAAGTTCACCGTCACCTTACGCCCCGCCACCGATTGCACCTGCCCCAGCCCCCACTCGGCCTCGGTCGGATGGCGGACCAGCGCCCCGGGTTCGAGAAAAGGATCGAAATCGAGCCCCATTACGGATTCCTAAAGGTCCGACGGGCGTTTTCCAACGTATCAAATCAGCCCAGAGTGCCGATCATGAGCGAAGCCCTCAACCTGGAGTCCGCCCCCGCGCCCAAGGAGCCGCCCCGGCCGGCGGAGCTGGCGGCCTATCTGGCGGCGCGGATGTGTCACGATTTCATCAGCCCCGCGAGCGCGGTGGTCTCCGGCCTGGACCTGCTCGACGACCCGACCGCCCAGGACATGCGCGAGGACGCCATGAGCCTGATCGCCTCGAGCGCGCGCAAGCTGGCGGACCTCCTGGCTTTCACCCGGGTCGCCTTCGGCGCTTCGGCCACCGCCGAGACCTTCGACGCCCGCGCCCTGGAGACGCTGACGCGCGGCATATTCGCTCACATGCGCGCCGAGCTCGACTGGGCGGTGGCGACGCCCTCGGTGAACAAGGCCACCGCCCGCGTCCTCCTGAACCTGGCGCAGTTGGGCGGGGCCGCCCTGCCCACGGGCGGCGTCGCCCACGTGCGGGTGGTGGAGGACGCAGGCACGGTGACGCTGGCGGTGGAGGCCGTGGGCCCGCGCGCGCGGCTGCGGCCGGAGGTGCTGGCCGGCCTGCGTGGCGAGGGCATGGGCGAGGGGCTGCATGGCTATTGGGTGCAGGCCTACTACCTGCACCTCGTCCTGAAGGACGCCGGCGGACGGGTGTTCGCCGACGTGGGCGCCGAGAAGGTGACGTTTGCGGCCACGGTGCCGGCCCCGGCGGCGGCGTGACGATTCCTTAGTCGGCCACACGCCTCCTTAACCACCGCGGCGCAAAAACACGGTCGAAGGGGAAGGGAGCGAATCCTTGAAGACCTGCCTGATCGTCGACGACAGCCGCGTGATGCGGAAAGTCGCTCGCCGGATCCTGGAGAATATGGGCTTCGAGATCGCCGAGGCCGCAGACGGGGTGGAAGCCCTCGCCTGGTGCCGCGCGGCCATGCCCAACGCCGTGCTGCTCGACTGGAACATGCCGGTGATGAACGGCGTCGAGTTCCTCAAGCATCTGCGCCGTGAGCCGGGCGGCGATGCGCCGACGGTGGTGTTCTGCACCGTGGAGAACGAGCGCGCCTGCATCCTGGAGGCGCTGGAGTGCGGCGCCGACGAGTACATCATGAAACCGTTCGACGGCGAGATCATCACCTCGAAATTCGCGCTCGCGGGCCTGGCATGAAGCCGGACGACGCGCTCCTGGTCAGTCAGCTTTGCGCGGCGCGCGCCGGGCTCAGGATCGACCCCGAGAAGACCTACCTGCTGGAGAGCCGGCTGGCCCCCGTCGCCCGCCGCGACGGCTTCGCCTCGATCGAGGATCTGATCGCCGACCTGCGCGTCCGGCGCGAGGAGCGGCTGATCTGGGCCGTGGTGGAAGCGATGACCATGGGCGAGACCTCGTTCTTCCGCGACCGGCAGATCTTCCAGCAGGTCCGCGACGAGGTGTTGCCGCAGGCGGCCCGCCGGGTGAGCGGCCGCCCCATACGGATCTGGAGCGCGGCCTGCGGGTCGGGCCAGGAGATCTACTCCCTGGCGATGATGGTCGACGAACAGCAGGGAACGCCGCCCGGGACGCGCGTCGACCTCTACGGCTCGGACATTTCGGAGCGGGCGCTGGAGAAGGCGCAGAGCGGGCTCTACACCCAGTTCGAGGTGCAGCGCGGCCTGCCGATCCGCCAGCTCGTGCGGCACTTCGACAAGGTCGACGACATGTGGGCGCTGTCGCCGCGCATCCGCCAGATGGTCCGCTGGCGGCGGATCAACCTGGTCGGCGACCTGACGCAGGTCGGCCAGTTCGACCTGATCTTCTGCCGCTACCTGCTGTCCTCCCTGGTGGAGCCGATGCGGGCGCGGGTTCTGGAGAGCCTGGCGCTCGCCCTCAGCGACCGGGGCGCCCTGGTCGTCGGCGACGACGAGGACCCCGGCGCGGTCACCGGCGCCCTGCAGCCGGTTTCCGGTCTGGCGGGGACCTACGCGCGCAACCCGGCGTTCCGCGCCGCGGCTTGAGCCGTAGCGCCCAACGAAAAGCGCCCCGCCGGTTTCTGGGCGAGGCGCTCAGCGCTCAAGCGTAGGCGGGAACTACTTCTTGGCGTCTTCCGCCGTGTCCGACACGGCTGCGCCGGCGGACTTCACGTCCTTGCCCGCGCCCGAGACGGTGTTGCAGGCGGAGACCGCCATGCTAGCGGCGAGGATCGTCAATAGGACCAGGGTACGCATAGGAGGCCTCCAAGTGGGGGGAAGTGAAAACTTGCCCAGCGCGAACGTTTACGCTGGAGCTTAGTTCCCCGGGGTCGCCGGGGTATTCTCGTCGGCCGGCAGCCCCGGCGTCGGAAACACCAGCCGCGCCGTGACGCCGCCGTCGGCGTTGAGGTCCAGTTCGGCCCGGCCGCGGAGCTGGCGGGCGAAGGCGGTCATCAAGGTGCGCCCCACGCCGGCGGTGGTCAGCGCGCCCTCGGTGGCCACCCCGTCGTCGGAGATCTCCAGCTGGGCCTCTTCGCCGGTGACCTTGAAGGTGAGGGTGAGCTTGCCGCTGCGCTTCGCGAAGGCGTGCTTCTGGGCGTTGGTGATGGCCTCGACGGCGAACAGGGCCAGGGGCGCCAGGCGGTCGGGGTCGATGACCAGGGCGTCCACGGCCAGTTCCGTCTGCACGGGCGGGCCGTGGAGGCTCTCGCCGGCGATCAGCTGCGCGGTGAGCTCCTCCAGGAACGGACGCAGGTCGACGCGCTTCAGGTCCGGGCCCTGGTAGAGGGCGCGGTAGATGAGCGCCAGCGCCGTGATCCGCTGGCGCGTGTCGGACATGGCTGCCCGCGCGGCGGGGTCGTTGAGCGAGCGCTGCTGCATGTTGAGCAGGGAGGAGATGACCTGGAGGTTGTTCTTCACCCGATGGTGGATCTCGCGCATCAGCGCGTCCTTCTGGGCCAGGGTGTCGCGCAAGGAGTGATCGCGCCCGACGATCCCGTCGGCCATGTCCTCCAGGGTCTTGGCCAGTTCGCGGATTTCCGGCGGCATCTGCGCGGCCTGGATGGGGCGCACGCTGAAGCGGCCCCGGGCGTAGAGCTCGGCGATGCGCTGCAGGTAGGCGATCCAGCGCAACACCACCCGATCGGTGACGATCGCCACCGCCACCAGCGCCAGGGCGAAGGTGAGCAGGGGGAAGACGAGGCCGGTGAGCGGGTTGAGCCGGGCCCAGGAGAACAGGCCGGGCGAGCGCGCCGACAGGATCATGAAGACGTCGTCGCCCACCAGCGGCGCGGCCGAATAGATGCGCGCCTCGCCGCGGCGGTCGTTGGAGGACCAGACGAACGAGCCGCGGTCGGTGGCGTGGGCCCGCCAGTCCGCCGGCAGCTCCGGGAAAGCCTGCAAGTCGGTGAGGCTGATGTAGCGGCCGCCGGAGTCCACCAGGGCCACGTCGGCCTTCGGCGGCAGGCCGAGATCGCCGGACGGCGGCTGCAGACTGGAGAGCGCGATCACCGCCACCAGCGCGCCGTCGAACCGGTCGCCGGGATCGTGGGCGCCGACCGCGGCGAGCAGCGAGGGCTCCTGGGCGTAGCTGGCGCCGGGGTCGGTGGTGATCACCAGGTCGTCGCCCGCCGCCAGCCGCTGGAACCAGGCGCGGTCGACCCTCTGGGCGTCGTTGGGCACGTTCCTGGCGGCGCAGGCCACCCGGCCGATGCGGTCGAAGCGGATCAGGTTGGCGTAGCCGGGTATCCGTTCGACCACCTGCGACAGGCGCTGGGCGCAGGCCATGCCGACCGATCCGGGCGCCAGCGTCTCCAGCAGGATGTCGGCGGCTTCCAGCCGGGCGCGGGCGGTGGAGGCGCTGCGCTCCGCGGCCAGGGCCAGGTTGGACCGCAGGGTGGCGTTCTCGCGTCGGAAGGCGATCGCGGACTGCAGGGCGCCCAGCAGCAGCACCGGCAACAGGGCGGCGGCCAGGGCCGCCATCAGACGAACCCGGATGGTGCTCGGCGATCGCCAGGTCAGGCCGGTCATGTGGGGCCGTCAGCGGTCCTCAACGAAGCGTGCTTAATCGCTCCGCGTCCGCCAGAATAGAGCGCATGGCGTCGCCGGCCGAACGGCCGTCGCGATCGTATGCGCCGCCCTCCAATATCGCATGCAGGGCCCGCCGCGCGCGGCTGACCCGGCTTTTCACTGTGCCCACCGCGCAATTGCAGATCTCCGCAGCCTCCTCGTAGGCGAAGCCGCCCGCGCCCACCAGGATCAACGCCTCGCGCTGTTCGGCCGGCAGCATGGAAAGCCCCTGCCGCAGTTCGTCGAGGGCCACGGGCGCCTCGGGATCATCCACCGCCACCAGGGTGCGCTCGGCCGCCTCCTGGTCGAGCTGGCTCTGGCGCCAGGAGCGACGCTTCTCGGAATAGAACTGGTTGCGCAGGATCATGAAGGTCCAGGCCTTCATGTTGGTGCCCATCTGGAAGGAGTTGCGCGCGTCCCAGGCCTTCATCATGGCGTCCTGCGCCAAGTCGTCGGCGGCGGCCGGCTCGCCGCACAACGTCCGGGCGAAGGCGCGCAGGTGCGGGATGAGCTGCACCAGCTCGCGCTTGAACGCCTCGTCGTCCGCCGCGGATCGCGGCGGTTTGAGCGCGTCGTCAGGGCCGGGCATCAGCCGTTCTCCGAACTGCGCTTGTCGGCTCGTCGGAGGATGTCCAGGAATTCGTCGGGGATCTGCTCGTTGACCACTTCGTCGAACATCTGGCGCAGGCGCACGCCGATCGCCTGCTGTCGCAGGCGGGCTTCGTCGAGCGCGGCCGACGTCTTGCGCCGCTCGTCAATGGACCTTTGTTCGATCATGTCCTCGGGGCCCCGCTCACGCGGAACCCGTCCCCTCGACTGTTCTTCGTCGCCGCTCAACGCCCCACCCTCTGCAAAGTTCCCGTCGGCCCTTACACCCATAAGACGGAAAACTGCGCCCGAAAGGAACCGGTTCCCTAAGGCCGCGTTTTGGCGCGTATGATGGGGCGCGTCGGAGGCCTTCCGACGACCGCTGCTGTACGCCATCCTTTCGGGAGGGGTTCATTTGAGTCTTCTAGCCAGACTGGCGCCGCATCTGCCCTACGTCCGCCGCTACGCCCGTGCGCTCACGGGCGACCAGACGACGGGCGACCATTATGTGCGGGTGGCGCTCGAGGCTCTTGCCGCCGGGGACCGGGTGCTGGAGGCGAACCTCACCCCGCGCGTGGCGCTCTATCACGTGTTCCACGCCATCTGGTGCTCATCGGGCGCCCAACTGGAGCCGCCGCAGGACGACGAGGCCGCGGTCGTCGCCGACGACACCACCCGCCGCCTGATGCGGATCGCCCCGCGCTCGCGCCAGGCGTTCCTGCTCACCGCGCTCGAGGGCTTCACCCCCAGCGAGGCGGCGCAGATCCTGGGCGCCGATTTTCAGGAAGTCGAGCAGCTGATCGCCGAGGCCCAGGCCGAAATCGACGCCGAACTGGCCACCGACGTGCTCATCATCGAGGACGAGCCGGTGATCGCGGCCGACATCGAGGCGTTGGTGAGGGAACTCGGGCACACGGTGGTCGACATTGCGGCCACCCGCACCGAGGCGGTGGACGCCGTGGCGCGCAAGACGCCGGGCCTCGTGCTGGCCGACATCCAGCTCGCCGACGGCTCCTCGGGCATCGACGCGGCCAAGGACATCCTGGCCCGCTACGACGTGCCGGTGATCTTCATCACCGCCTTCCCCGAGCGGCTGCTCACCGGCGAGCGGCCGGAGCCCACCTTCCTGATCACCAAGCCGTTCCAGCCGGAAACCGTCAAGGCCGCCATCGGCCAGGCGCTGTTCTTCCATCCGCGCAAGGCCAACAAGCAGGCGGCCTGAGGGCGGCGGAACAGCCCCAAGGCGCCGACGTTCCCTCTCCAACAACGGCCCGCATGCGCGGGCGCTTGGAGAGGTTCGGGTCATGTTAGGTTGGGCGATCACCTTCGCCGTCCTGGCGATCGTCGCGGGGCTGCTGGGGTTCATGGGTCTGGCGGGCGTCGCGGCGTCCATCGCCAAGGTCCTGTTCGTGGTGTTCCTGGTGCTGCTGGTGGTGAGTTTCATCGTCCGGGCGGTGCGCGGGCAGTCGGTGCTCTGAAGGAGCCGATCGCCCAAATGGAAACGGCCGCCCCTGGGGGCGGCCGTCCTGCGTTTGGCGTCCGAGATCGGGCGCTACTTCTGCTGCGCGGCCGGTCCCGGGTCAACGGCGCTGAAGTGGGCGGCGTCGGCGGCTTGGCGGGCGTTGTGCGGCTCCGTGGACGCGAGGTCGCCCGAGCGCCAGGTCCAGGCGCCGAACAGGGCCAGCGCCGCCAGGATGGTCGAAACCAGCAGCACCCAGAAGACGTGCCGGCCGTAGCGTCCCTGGCGGGCGCGCGTGGCGCCGAGGACGGGATGGGACGAAGCGGGGGGCTGGGACATGCGGAAACTCCTTTACCGTGACGGAAGGTAGATGGACGTCGCGGGGGCGGTAGGGGGCGCGCCGGCCAGCAGGCCGGCGAGGCCGCTCGCCAGCGCCAGGGCGACAATGGCGGAAATCGCCACCGTCCGGCGTCGCGCCAGGCGCTGACGCCGGTTGGGCGGCTCGAAGATCACGAGCCCGCCGCGGGACCCTTGAAGGCTTCGCAGCATCCGGCGCTCCTCCGTGCCGGACGGGGGTCATGTCCCCGCCATCCATGGTAACGCCCGGCCCTGGGGGGCGTTCCGCCAGCGGGGCCATCGCGTCCGCAGCGACAATCCCGACAGGTTCGGCGGCGCCGAAAATTTTTCGCCTGAGGGGGGAACACAACTCAGAGGGCGTGTGTTTACAGATTGCGGAGACGGCGACGCCCCCCCCGACTTGAGGCTGGCGACCATGCCAGTCTGTCGTCTCCGCACCCCTTTTCTCGATGATGCACTCCTCAAGGGCGGTCCTCCGGGCCGCCCTTCTTCTTTGGCGCTACTTCGGCGCCGCCAGGCGCAGCGTGACGTCGGCGCGGCGGCGAAGCGGCCTGGCTTCGCCGTGAGCGGTCACCGCGCCGGCCTGGCCGGCGGCGGCGACGTTGAACTCGGCCGCCGGCAGCCCCGCGCCGGCAAGGGCGGCGGTCACCGCGTCGGCGCGGCGCTTGGAGAGTTCGAGGTTCGCGTCCGGCGCGCCCACGGCGTCCGCCAGGCCCAGGATCTCGACGCCCTGCACCTGGCAGCCCTTGGCCGACGCCGCGGCCTGGCGCAGCACAGCCCGGCCCTCCCTGGTGACCGCGGCTGAATCGGCCTCGAAGTAGATCTGCACCGTCTGGTCCTCGCAGCTCTTCGGGGCCTTGACGACCTTGTCGCGGCCGGTGGGCAGGCTGCCGCAACCGGCCAGCGTCAAGGCGGCCAGCCCGGCCGCCGTCCATGCTTGGAGTCTCATCTCAGCCCCTTTTCGCATCCTGCGAGCAACAGAAAGGCGGCCAGTCGCCTGGCCGCCCCTCATTCATACGCTGTGGCGGTCGCGATCAATAGCGCGGCCGGCCGTCCTCCCAGTAATAGCGGCCGCTGCGGGAGTCGTAGTAATAGTAGCGGCCTGCGCGTTCGTCGTAATACTGGCGCTTGCTGGGCGAGTCGGCCCCGCAGCCGCCGTCCTCCCGGCACCCCTTGATGGCGCCGGCCGTGCCGCCTAGCGCTGCGCCGACCGCCGCGCCCGTCCCGACGCCGACGTCGCCCGACACGGCGCCGATCGCCGCCCCAGCGAGCGCGCCCAGGGCCGCGCCGCCCGCCGCATTGCGTTCCGTGTTGCCGGTTGTGGTGCAGGCCGCGGCGAGCAGGCCGGCGCCGGCGATAGCGATCCAGGTCCTGTGCATGTGAACTCTCCTTCGAGTGGTCCCTGGGCGGGGCAACGTCGGCGGCCGCCCCCGGTTCCCCCCGGAACCGCGTTTCAGCCCCGCCGTTAGGCTTTGCGCGCAGACGTGCGAGGAGAACCTATTATGTTGGGTCGAGGCCGTAACGGTGAACCAATGGTCATGGCGACGGGGCCGGAGGCCGCCGATCTTCAGGCCGCTTACGAGCGGGGCCGAAAGGACGAACGCGCCAGCCGCCGCCGTCATCCGCTGATGATGACGCTGCTGTTCGCCGCCGCGGCGGTGGGACTTGTGATCCTGGGCGTCGCCGCCCGCGAGGGCTCCTTCGCGCGTGGCGGGGGCGTGGTCGACCACAACCTGTCCGTGGCCGCGGATCGCGCCGAGCCGGCGGTGCGCGGCGCGGCCGCCGACGCGAACCAGGCGATCAAGGACGCCGGCCAGTCCGTCAAGGACAAGACCGCCGACGCCGTGAAGTGAACCTGCATGGGGGGCTGCGCCGCATAGAAGCGGTGGTCAACACGGCGTCCGGAAGCGTGGGCCGCGATGCGCCGGCGAAGATGGAAGCGTTTCTCGCCGAGACCGGGGCGACCTTCCGGGTGACCGCGCCCGAGCCAGACCAGATCCTGCAGGCGCTGACCAGCGCGGTGGACGCCGGGCCGGATCTGCTGGTGATCCTGGCGGGCGACGGCACCGCCCGGGCGGCGGCGGAGCTGTGCGGTCCGAAGGGTCCGATGCTGGCGCCTCTGCCAGGCGGCACGATGAACATGCTTCCGCATGCGGTGTATGGCGAAGTGGACTGGCCTGACGCGCTGAAGGCCGCGCTGACGGACGGGCGGGAGCGCACGGTGGGCGGGGGCGAGGTCGACGGCCACATGTTTCTGGTGGCGGCCATTCTCGGCGCCCCGGCCCTGTGGGCGCCTGCGCGGGAGGCGGCCCGCTTCGGCAAGCCGGGCCTGGCCCTGCGGCGCGCGCAGCGGGCTATCCGCCGCGCCTTCACCGGCCGCCTGCGCTACAGCATCGACACCGGCGCGCGGGAGAAGGCCGAGGCCATCGTCTTCATGTGCCCGATCGCCTCGCGCGCCATGCCGGACGAGGCGCAGGCGCTGGAAGCCGCGGCGCTCAACGTCACGGGCGCCGGCGAGGCGCTTCGCCTGGGCCTGACCGCCATTCTCGGCGACTGGCGCGACGACCCGGCGGTCGAGGTGGAGCGCTGCAAGCTCGCGCGCGTGTGGTCGGCCGGCGGCATCCCGGCGCTGCTGGACGGCGAGACGGTGCGGCTGGGCTCGCTGGCGGAAGTGCGCTTCAAGCCCGACATGGTCCGCGTCCTCGCCGCGCCGAAGGCCGAGCGTCCATGACCGTGCGTATCGCGCACCTCTCCGACATCCACTTCGGCGGCGAGAACCCCGCTGCGCTCGCGGCCGCGACAAGGCGGCTGCACGAGGAACGGTTCGACCTGACGGTGGTCAGCGGCGATCTCACCCGCTGGGCCGAGGCGTACGAGTTCGAGGCCGCGGCGGCCTGGCTCTCCGGCCTGCCCGGACCGAAACTGGTGGCGCCGGGCAATCACGACGCGCCCTACAAGGCCTGGGCGCAGCGGCTGTTCGCGCCCTTCCGCCGGTTCGAGCGGCGGATCGGGCCGGCGTCGGTGCAGACCCACCTGGGCGAGGGCGTCGCAGTCTACGGGCTCAACACCGCCCGCGGGGCGCAGCCGCGGCTCAACTGGTCGAAAGGCCAGATCTCGATGCGCCAGTCCGCCGCCGCCGCCGGCTGGATGTCCGCCGCGCCGGCGCGCGCGCTGCGGGTGGTCGTCTGCCACCACCCGTTGGTGGAGGTGACGGGCGGGCCGATGACCGGGCGGGTGTGGGGCGGCGCTTCGGCGGCGCAGGCGCTCGCCGACGCGCGCGTCGACCTGATCCTGTCCGGGCATATCCACGCCCCGTCCGCCCATCCGCTGCCCTATGCGGACGAGCACACCTATGCGGTGGTGGCGGGCACCCTGTCGCAGCGCGAGCGGGGCGCGCCGGCGGGGTTCAACCTGGTGGAGGCCGATGAGGCAGTGGTCCGGGTCACGGCCCTCGGATGGTGCGGCTCGCACTTCGAGCCGCAACGGACCTGGTCGCTGGATCGGCGTTGCAGCGACGCGGGCGTCACCGCGCCCGGCCGCGCACCACGTGCATGACCATCGAGACCACGAACAGGATCAGGAAGACGTAGAACAGAATCTTGGCCACCCCCATGGCGGCGCCCGCGACGGAGGTGAAGCCGAGGACGGCCGCGATCAGCGCGACCACCAGGAAGGTCAGGGACCATCCGAGCATTGCGTTCCTCCCGAGGGGCGGCGGCGGACGATCCGGCCAGCGCGGCTCTGCGATGGGAACGCCGGTTCGGGGGACCCGTTCCGGCGGCTATTTCCGGGGCGCCGCCTTGCCGGCCATGAAGGCGGTGAGCGCCGTGGTGGCGATCTTGGGGTTGCGCACCAGGATGAAGCCCACCACCGCCGCCGCGCCTAAGGCGATGAGCGGCTTGTCGCGCGCGAACTCGATCGCCCGCGCCGTCACGCTGGTCTCGTCGCGCTTGGCGCGGGGCGGGCGGGCCATCAGCGCCAGGACCAAGGCGCCCAGGGCGATGAGCAGGGCGGCCAGCCCCGCCACCGCCGCCGCGGCGCCCGACGGGCCCAGGGGGTCGCGCAGCAGGGCGTACACAGCAAAGGCCGCCGCGACCACGGCGACCCCTGCAGCGGCGGCGACCGCGAAAGCCGCCGCCAGACCGAGTACGAGTTTTCTGACGATCAACGGTTACGGCCGGCCGCGAGCAGCAGGCCGATCAGGACGCCGACGCCGATGGCGGCGCCGGTGGCCGCCAGCGGCCGTTCCTTCACCCGCTCCACGACATAGCGGGACGCTTCGTCGAGGTGCTGGCCGGCGGTGTCGGCGTAGGCGCGGCTCTGGGCGCGGAGTTGTTCCATGCCCTCCTGAACCACGCCCTCGAATTTCTTCGCGGCTTCCGCGAAGCTGCGTTGGGCCTCAGCCGTCAATTTGGCGGCCGCGTCGGTCGCGGCGCGGGCGGCGGACTTGGTCTCGTCGGCGGCGTAGTCAACGGACATGGCGGATCTCCAGGCGATAGGTCGCCCCGGTTGAGGGCTGGGAAACGAAACCGTGAACGTCGGACAATAGGACCGGTTCCGGCGTCGCGCAAAGCCGGACAACTGCGCAGCGAAGCGAAAACGTGGATATCCTACTTACACTTCCTGTCGCTTAACGGCCTCGGGCGACCTATGGTCAAGCAATGACCAAGGACGCCGAACGCCAGGGGCGGGATCGGGAGAGGCTGAGCCTCGCGCTCCAGGCCGCGGGCCTGGGCGAGTTCGAGTGGAACCTCGCCGACGACCTCATCACCATCAGCCCGCTGGCGGGACGGATTCTCGGCCTGCCGCCCGGGGAGGCGCCGGCCCGCGCAGGCGCCCTGATGGAATCGGCCGTGCATCCCGACGATCTTGAGGCGGCGCGGCAGGCAGGAAGCGCGAACTTCGCCCAAGGCGACCACTACGAGGTCGAGGGGCGCGGGGCGCTCGCGCCGGACGGCCGCATGAGCTGGATCCGCGTCGCGGGCCAGCGGGTGCGCGACGCGGCGGGCGAGGCGGTGGCGATCGTCGGCGTCGTCGAGGATATCACCCAGCGCAAGCAGGAGGAGGAGCAGCGCCGCACCCTGATGTCCGAACTGGACCACCGGGTGAAGAACGTCCTGGCCACCGTCCAGGCCCTGGCCGCCCAGACCGCAAAGCGCACCACATCGCTCGACAACTTCCTGCAGACCTTCTCCGGGCGGCTGAAGTCCATGGCCTCGGCCAACGAGCTGCTCACCGCCGCCCGTTGGCGCGGCGCCTCCATAGACCACCTGGCGGCGGCGGAGCTGGGGGCGCTGGCGCCCGGCCAGACGCGCTGGGAGGGCCCGGAGCTGTTCCTGACCCCGCGCGCGGCCAACGCGCTGTCGCTGGCCCTGCACGAGCTCGCCACCAACGCCATGAAGTACGGTGCGCTCACCACCGACACCGGCCGCGTCGAGATCCGGTGGGGCAAGCGGCCCGACGGCGGCTTCGACCTGACCTGGACGGAGAACGGCGGGCCTTCGGCGCCGAAACCCACCCATCGCGGCTTCGGCTCCACGCTGCTGGGACAGGTGACCGGCCGCGAGCTGAACGGCGAGACGGTGGTGGAATACCGCCCCTCGGGGGTGCGCGTGCAGCTGCGCGCCGGGTCGGCGGCGGTGGTGGAGCGGCCGGAGACGGTGCCCGAGGCGCCCGCGCCCCGGATCGTCGAGACCATCAGCGCCGCCAGCGGTCCGGCGGACCTGAAGGGCGCACGGGTGCTGATCGTCGAGGATGCGGTGCTGCTGGCGCTGGAGCTGGAGACCGGGCTCTCCGAAGCCGGCGCCCGGGTGATCGGCCCGGCCTACGAGCTGGAGGAGGCCATGGCCCTGCTGGACCAGCACATCGACGCGGCGGTGCTGGACGCCAACCTGAACGGCCGTTCGGTGATTCCGGTGGCGCAGGTGCTGGCCGACCGGGGCGTGCCCTTCGTCTTCGCCACCGGCTATGGCGAGGCCGGCGGCGCCCCCATGGGCTTCGACGCCCCGATCATCCGCAAGCCCTACGACGTCACCCAGGTCGCCGCCGCGGTGGCGGAGCTGCTGCGCGGGGCCTAGGGGCGCGTCCGCAGCCCATCACCGATCGCCACCTTGAGCCAAAGCCGGGCCGGGGCGAACCTGGCTTCGTATCGCGGGGGAGCTGACCGATGCAGGATCTGAAGGACAAGGTCGCCGTCGTCACCGGCGGCGCCAGCGGCATCGGCCGGGGGACGGCGCTGGCGCTGGCGCGCCGGGGCGTGCACGTCGCCATCGCGGACCTGCACGAGGAACGCGGCGCGCAGACGGCGCGCGATGCGGAATCGCTCGGCGTCCGCGCGATCTTTCAACGGTGCGACGTGAGCCGGGACGAGGAGGTGGGCCGGCTGCGCCAGGCCGCCCAGGACGCCTTCGGCCGCGTCGACATCCTGATGAACAACGTCGGCGTCCTGCCGGTCGGCGCCTTCGACGAGGTGGACATGGGCGCGTGGGAGCGCTGCTTCCAGGTCAACCTCTTCTCGTACGTGCGCTGCGCCCAGTCGTTCCTGCCCGACCTCTCGGCGCACGGCGAAGGCCACATCGTCAACACCGCCTCGATGGCGGGGCTGCTGGCCTATGACCCCAAGTCGATCGCTTACGGCGCCAGCAAGGCGGCGGTCATCAGCCTGTCGGAAGGCCTCGTGCTGGCGCTGCGGCCGCGCAACATCGGCGTGACCTGCCTTTGCCCCGGGGGCGTTGCGACCAACATCAGCGAGCAGATCTCCGCGCACGGGGACACCGCGTTCCTGGGCGAATATTGCCGCCGCAACGTGGCGTCGCGGAAGCCCGACGAGGTCGGCGAGATGGTCGTCGCCGCGATCCGCGAGAACCGCTTCCTGCTGCACACCGACGACAGCGTCCAGGCCATCCTCGCCCGCCGCGCCGCGGATCCCGAGGGGTTCCTCAGGGAGATGGGCGACTTCATCGAGAGCCTGGCGTGATCGCCGGGATCGCCGACACCATCCCTTTCGCCCGGAGCGCTGCGATGCGGTCGGTGGAATAGCCCGCCACCGCCTGCAACACCTCGTCCGTGTGCTGGCCCAGCGCCGGGCCGGGCCAGCGGACCCGGCCGGGGTTGGCGGAGAGCCTCGGGAAGACGTTCTGCATCTTGATGGGGCCGAACACCGGATGGTCGGTGGTGACGATGGATTCGCGGGCGAGGTACTGCGGGTCTTCCAGCATGTCGGGGGCGCGATAGATGCGGCCGCAGGGGACGCCCTCGGCCTCCAGCCGGGCCAGCAGGTCGGGCAGCTTCCAGCCGGAGGTCCAGGCCGCGACGATGCCATCCAGCTCGAGCTGGTTTCGGCCGCGGGCGGCGTGGTCGACGAACCTGGGATCGGACTTCAGCTCCGGGCGGCCCATGACCGCGCACAGCCGGGCGAAGACGTTGTCGCCGTTGCCGCCGATCAGGATCATCTCGCCGTCGGCGCAAGGGTAGGCGCTGGAAGGGGCGATCCCGGGCAGGATCGCGCCGGAACGTTCGCGCACATAGCCGGTGAGGCCGTATTCGGTGACCAGGTTCTCCATCACGGCCAGCACGCTCTCGTACAGGGCCGCGTCGACGACCTGGCCGCGGCCGGTGCGCTCGCGGGCGTGCAGCGCCATCATCACCCCCAGCGCCGCATGCATCGCCGCCAGGCTGTCGCCGATGGAGATGCCGGCGCGGGCCGGGGCCCGGTCGGGCTCGCCGGTCACGTAGCGCAGGCCGCCCATGGCCTCGCCGATCAGCCCGTAGCCCGCCTTGTGCGCCCAGGGGCCGGTCTGGCCGTAGCCGGTGACGCGGGCCATCACCAGGCCCGGGTTGTCCTGGGACAGCGCCTCGTAGCCCAGGCCCCATTTCTCCAGCCCGCCGACGCGGAAGTTCTCCACCACCACGTCGGACTTGGCGATCAAGGCGCGGGCCAGGTCCTGGCCTTCCGGCGTGCGCAGGTCGACGCCCACCGACTTCTTGTTGCGGCCGATCACCGGCCACCAGGGCGACAGGCCCTTGGGCAGGCTGCGGCCCCACTGGCGCATGGGGTCGCCGCTCTTCGGGTCCTCCAGCTTGATCACCTCGGCGCCGAAGTCGCCCAGGATCTGGCCGCAGAACGGGCCGGCGATCAGGGTGCCCATCTCGATGACCCGCAGGCCGGCGAGCGGCCCCTCGGCGTCGGTCCCAGCCATGGCGTCCCTCCCGAAATTGACGCGGAACAGATCACGCGCGCGTGAGTTCCGCCTGCACCGAACGGGCTTGGAGCCGTGGCCCGGTCGGTTTGTCAATGCTTGAGGAGACCACCATGCACCGCCAGTTCCTGACCGTCGGAGCCGCCGTCGCCGCCCTGGCCGTGAGCGCCTGCAACAAGCCCGCCGAAACCAAGGGCGCGGCGACCCCCGCCGAACAGGCCGCGACGCCCGACGCCAATCCCGCAGCCACCATCCCCACCCCGTCGAACGAGGCCAAGGCGCCCGACTTCGTCGCCAAGGCCGCCGCCAGCGACATGTTCGAGATCGAGGCGGCGCGGATCGCCCGCAAGCGAGGCGCCGCCCCCGATGTCAAGCGGTTCGCGAGCGACATGCTCGACGCCCATAACCGCTCGACTGAGGCGCTGAAGAAGGCCATCGCCGACTCCGGTCAGGCCATCACGCCGCCAGCCGTGTTGCCGGCGGACCTGCAAGGCAAGATCGACGACCTGAACAAGGTCGACGCCAAGGACTTCGACAAGACCTACATGGACGGCCAGGTGGACGCCCACCAGGCGGCGCTCGATCTGCTGCAGCGATACGCCCAGGACGGCGACGTGGCGCAGATCAAGGCGTTCGCCGCGGCGACCGCACCGGTGGTGCAGAAGCATCTCGACATGGCCCGCCCGATCCGCGACGCCGTGAAATAAGCGCGAACGGGGACGGCGCAGGGGCATTGTTCCAGGCGGCGCGCGGGCGTACGCCTCGCCCATGACCGCCTATGTCCTGACCCCGCCCGTCGTCCCCGCCGTGCCCGTAGAGGGCGAGGCCGGGCTGTTCCCGGTTCGCCGCATCCTCTGCGTCGGGCGCAACTACGCCGCCCACCGGCGCGAGATGGGCGGCGACGACCGCGACCC
>Ga0070668_100000553_pt1 | contig 24984 bp, 19 predicted proteins | sample KBSS43metaG_FD_64661 | JGI IMG/M metagenome (GOLD analysis project Ga0070668, IMG submission 64661) | Switchgrass rhizosphere microbial communities from Kellogg Biological Station, Michigan, USA - KBS S4-3 metaG | ecosystem: Host-associated > Plants > Roots > Rhizosphere > Soil ...
CGATCCGGTACCGGCAAGGCGATTCGGTGCGCGTACTCGAGTGCGATTTCATCGCCGGATGCGACGGATTTCACGGCGTCAGCCGCACGTCCATTCCCGATGCGGTGCGCAACGACTACTCGCGCACGTACCCGTTCGGCTGGTTCGGCATCCTCACCCAGGCGCCGCCGTCGTCGCCCGAGCTGATCTACGCGCATCACGAGCGCGGCTTCGCGCTGGTCAGCACGCGCTCGTCGACGCTGCAGCGCCTTTATTTGCAGTGCGATCCGCACGACCGCGTCGAGCACTGGAACGACGATCGGGTCTGGGCGGAATTCCGCGCCCGACTCGCGACGCGTGACGGCTGGGCGCCGATCGAAGGCCCGGTGATCCAGAAGAACGTCGTTGCGATGCGCAGCTTCGTCTGCGAGCCGATGCAGCACGGACGCCTGTTCCTGGCCGGCGACGCCGCGCACATCGTGCCGCCCACCGGTGCCAAGGGACTGAACCTGGCGGTGGCCGACGTGCGCGTGCTGGCGCGCGCGCTGACCGAGCATTATCGAGCGCGCCGCGACGACCTGCTCGCCGCGTATTCCGACACCGCGCTGCGGCGCGTGTGGAAGGCGCAGCGCTTCTCGTGGTGGATGACGTCGATGCTGCATCAATTCCCGGACGCGAGCCCGTACCAGCAGCGCGTGCAACTCGCTGAGCTCGACTACGTGACGACCTCCCGCGCTGCGGCGACGGCGCTCGCCGAGAACTACGTGGGGCTGCCGATGGAATAGCCGTCATAATCGCGGAAACCAGCGGAAGGGGCGGAGGCGCCATGCGCAAGTCGATAGCGACCGTTTCGATGAGCGGGACACTTCGCGCGAAGCTTGAAGCCATCGCCGCCGCGCGTTTCGACGGCTACGAGCTTTTCGAGAACGACCTCATTCATTTCAACGGCTCGCCGGCCGCCGCGGGTGCCTTGGCCGCCGACCTCGGGCTCACCTGCGAACTCTATCAACCGTTTCGCGATCTCGAAGGGACGCCGGATGCCACGTTCCGGCGCAGCCTGGATCGGGCCGAGCGAAAATTCGATGTGATGCAGCAGGTGGGTGCGAAACTCATGCTGGTGTGCTCGAACACGTCAGCCGATGTCCTCGCCGATGAGGAGCGCGCCGCCGCCCAGCTCCATGAGCTTGCCGAACAGGCCGCTAAACGCAATCTGCGCATCGGGTACGAGGCGCTTGCCTGGGGCCGGGCTGTCAATCGCTATGGCCAGGCGTGGTCGATCGTCAAGCGCGCGAACCACCCTCACCTGGGCCTGATCCTCGACAGCTTTCACACGCTCTCGCTGCGCGACGACCCCGCCGGCATCGCGCAGATCCCGGGTACGAAGATATTCTTCGTGCAGCTCGCCGATGCGCCGCTGCTGGTCATGGACGTCCTGCAGTGGGCTCGGCACTTTCGCAGTTTCCCCGGACAGGGCCAGTTCGATCTCGAGAATTTCCTGGCTCAAGCGTTGCTGGCGGGTTACCCCGGACCGCTGTCGCTCGAGATCTTCAACGACATCTTTCGCGAGACGCCGAACCGGCGCACGGCCAAGGACGCGATGCGCTCGTTGCTGTATCTCGAAGGGAAGGTGCGGTCGCGTCTGGGCCTGGCGGCGAAGCAGGGCGGCGAATCCGCCTCCGCGAGCACACGGGTGCTCGAGCGGGTCGAGTTGTTCGATCCGCCTGCAGCGACGAAGCTGAAAGGTATCGCGTTTCTCGAATTCGGCGTCGACGAAGTGTCGGGGGCGGCACTTGCCGCGTTGCTCCAACGTCTGGGGTTCCGCCGCGCGGGAAGACACCCAGCCCGCGACCTTACCCTATACCGCCAGGGAGGCATCAATCTGATCCTGAATGCGGATCCGCACTCGTTTGCGCACGCCCATTTTCTCGAGTACGGCCCGTCGGTTTGCGCGGTCGGCCTTGCCACCGACGATCCTGGCCGCGCGATGAATCGCGCCACCGCCTTGCAAGCCGAGCGCTTCGATACTCATTCGGGGGTTGACGACGTGCCGATGCCGGCGGTCACGGCGCCGGATGGCAGCTTGATCTATTTCGTCGACGAGTCATTCGCCTCGAGCCAGTTGCTCGAGGCCGGCTTCGACCTCAGCCCGGTCGATACCGGCACGAGCGTGGACGCTGGATTGCTGACGATCGATCACATCGCGCTTGGATTGCCGGCCGGCGCGCTCGATACGTGGGTCCTGTTCTGCCGCGCCGTGCTTGGCATGCAGCCGGGTGACAGCCTCGAGTTGTCCGATCCGTATGGGCTCATCCGGAGCGCGGGGATGGCGAGCGCGGATCGCAGCGTCCGCTTCGTCCTCAATGTCTCTCTGAGCCAGCGAACCCACACGGCACGCACGATCGAGGCTCTCGGAGGACGCAGTGTCCACCACATCGGCATCGGTTGCTCGAACATCGTCGAGACCGTATCGCGCTTGCGCGCCGAAGGCGTTGAATTCGTCCCGATCTCACCGAATTACTATGAGGACCTTCTTGCCCGCTACGACCTCGACCCGACGCTGGTGGCGCAGATGCGCGACCTTGGCATCGTCTACGACTGCTCGCCCGACGGCGAATATCTTCACGTATACGGAACGAGTTTCGCGGATCGCTTCTTCTTCGAAATCGTTCAACGCGTCGGAGCCTACGACGGCTACGGCGCCCTGAACGCCCCCGCACGGATGGCGTCGCAAGCCCAGGCTACCCCGACCGACGTCACCGCAAACGACTAGGACGGCAACCGTACCCGGCCGTCAGCTCTCGGCCGTGCGCCGCAGGCGCTCGATGTTGGGCACGGGCAGCGCCCGGCGGAGCACGGTTTCCTCGAGCCATTCGACGGCACGCCGCGCCCGGTTGACGACCATATCCGGAGGCATTTGCTGATAGTCGTCGTTGTGGACGTCGAGACTATAGGTGCCGACATAGCCGAGCGCGTCGAGCTTGCCGACGAGCGCCGCAAGGTCGGCGCTGTGGGCGCCTTCACCCGGAAAGACGCGAAATCGAGTGCGGGCCGCCTTGTCGTCGGCGATCGATTGAATCGATTGCCATCCGAAATCGGACAACTGGACGACGAAGATCTGTTCCGGATCGATCGCGTCAAGGTCGTCGAGGGGAGTCTTCGCAGCAAGGATGTCGAAGGCATCGATGGCGAGTCCGAGGTTCCGACAATTGGCTCGGAGGACGAATTCGCCCGCCGAAGCGAAATTGCCGGCTGTCCGGCTCGACGAAACACCCTTGTACGCAATGTCGACACCCTTCGGAATCGCAAGCATCGCCAGCGTGCGCAGGTCACGAATGATTGCGTCGGCGCCGGTATTGGCGTGACTCGACGTCGATGCCTCCACGACCAGCAGACGCCCGCCGAGGTCGTGGCAGAGCTGCAGCATGGATTTGGCGACATCCACCTTGTAAGCGTGCAACTGACCATCAAGGCCCTCGAAATCGCGCAGCGTTTCGAGTCCCGTCACGGCGAGGCCGCTTTCGCGCACGGCACGAATTCCCGCGTCCACCCCACCGGGATGTCCGACGACCTCGCTGGCCGATACCATCACCTGCGAGAAGCCTGCCCGCCGAATCGCAACGAGCTTGGCATCCAACGGACCCGCCAGCGTGGCGGTGTCCATTCCGAAGTCGCGGATGATCATTTCGGTCGGGCCGCGATACCGGACTCGTCATGCACGAGCTCGAACATGACGCTGCCAAGACTTGGCTTCGTGAGGGCCCCCCTGTCGCTCGCCTGGACTTTCTCGGAGGTGAGAAATTCGATGCCGCGCTTCTCGAGCAACGTCACCGTTGCCATCACATCGGAGGTTCCGAAGCCGATGCGCTGCAGGTGTTCTTGCGCCGCAGCGTAACGGGCGTTGTCGTCGGGTTCGATCAACTGCAGGAAAAAGCTGCGACAGGGGCTCTGAAGCAGCAAACCCTTCGGCATGATCCCGAAACGGACGCGATCCGGAAGCGGCGTGAATCCGAAGAGCTGGGAATAAAACCACACCCAGTCCGCGGTCCGGTCAGGGCCGATGTATTGAACGATGCCGAAGAAATGCAGGCCGCCGATCGCGGGAGGCTTCGTCTCGACTGACGGAATCGCGCGAAAGTCGATGTCATAGATCGAAAACTCGTCCTGGCGATCGACGAGATAGATGAGGCTCTCGCCGGCGCCATGAATCGCCGGAATGTTGAGTTCCATCGCGCGTGCACGCACGGGGATCTCCCACGCCCCCATGTCGCGAACCCGCTGGAACGCGGCCTCCGCATCGCGAACGCGAAGCGCGAATGCACTGATCACCGGCGTTTCCGTCGGGTCGACCGTGTGGGGAAGATCGGCGGGCTGCGAGTTGACGACGATGTTCATCGAACCCTGCCGATAAAGTTCGACTTCCCGGGAGCGGTGCCGCGCGATCGGACGAAATCCCATTTTCTCCAGCAGGACGCCGAGCGCCTGCGGCTTTGACGTGGCGAATTCGATGAATTCGATGCCACTGATGCCGAGGGGATTGGAGCCCTCTTCAGGGACTGCTTCGTGTTCCAGCACGTGGGTCACCGTAGATCCTCGTCTTCTGCCGTCGACGCCCGAGCGTGCGAACGGACGGCGATACTATGCCAAAGAATCGTTCGTATGGTAGTCGAATCCGTTGCGCCGCTATCTTTCCCGACGAACCGGTCGATCAGGGGAGCAGCAGCGAGCCAAGTTCCAGCGAGGCGTCGTGCAGAGGCCGGTAGTACCGTTCCGCCATTTCGGCGCGGTCGACCAATCGTCCCTGCAGGATGACGTTGATCCCTGCAACGTAGTTCCCGCCCACGTCGCGGACGGGAACCGCGAGCGTGCACAGGCGCGGCTCCATCAGCTGGTTCGCGAACGCGAATCCCGATTCGCGGACCGCGGCCAGCGACGGCAGTAGCTTCTCGACCGAGGTCGGGGTGAAATCGGTATAGGGATGGAACCGTGCGTGCGCCAGGTAGTCGTTCAGCTCGTCTTGCGGCAAGTGCGCAAGCATGACGTGCCCGATCGACGTGCAGTGGGCGGGAAGGCGACGTCCGACATTGAGCGCCGGAGACATGATGCGCGACGACGACGAGCGCGCGATATACACGATCTCGTCGCCATCCAGCGTCGCCAGCGAGCAAGCCTCGCGCAGCGACTCGCCCAGGCGATCGAGAATGGGCTGGGCGAGCACGGCGATCGGAGACGCCGACAAGTAACCGTGGCTGAACGACAGCACGCGCGGACGCAGGTAGAACCGACGCGCGTCGTCCGCCGCCACGAATCCCAGCTTCTCGAGCGTATGCAGACTACGGCGCGCCGCGGCCCGCGGAATCCCCGTCCGATGGCTGACCTGGGCGATGGTCATCCGGCGCTTCTTGTCGGACAGGGCCAGCAAGACGCCCAACCCCCGGGCCAACGCGGTAACGAAGTCGGGATCGTCGCCATACGCGGCGATCGTGTCGGTCACCAACGCGCTCGGGTCGGGCGGCGGAGGTCGGGACGGGTTCGCGGCGGCGGGACTTGCCCGGGATTTTCCGGGTTGCTGGGCTTCTGGAAGCTGGTGGCGCATGTTCGAGATCTCCCGTGTCTGCCAGGGGCCTCGCGCGGCGCAAGCCGGAATGCCGCCCGAGGTCGAATTTCGGATGTCGTGGTCGTCAAGTGCCCAGCGTATCGTTTTGCCCAACCGGACGCTATCGTCATCGCTCGGGCAGATCGCGGCGCGCAAACGCGCAAGGGTCTTGCAATAGAACGGTGTGCCATTATTGCCGCGACTCGTCCGCTGGGGGCGCCCGAAGCCTTCGCGCGTTCGACCTCTCGACAGCTTCGTTTCCGGCGATTTGTCGGTTCTGTACAATTGCAGCGGCGATCCGTCGAGCCGTTGCGGCTCCGGCCGAAGCAAGCAGTGCCTGGGCCCCTCGGACCCGCGCACGAATTGCGCGGGACGCTGGAGACATCATGAACAAGGACTCAAAGTCCGTGAAGTCATCGAGCCGCATGTCACCTGCATCCGCCCGCCAAGGGAAGCGCGCGGATGGACCGCCGAAGCCGAGAAAGGGCGGAAGCAGCTCCACGGCAACGCACAACGAGGGTGGCGTTGCCGCCGTAGACCGGGCGCTGGAAATCCTTGCGGCATTCACGCCGAACGACAAGGCACTCGCTCTTGCCGAGCTCGCGCAACGGACCAAGTTCTACAAGAGCACGATCCTGCGAATCTCACAGTCGCTGCTCCGCCACAACTATCTGCAACGCCTCGACGACGGGTCCTACCGGATCGGACCCGCCCCTCTCATGCTCGGCGCCCTGTATCAGCGCAGCCTGCGCATCGGGGACATCCTGTTGCCGCTGATGCACGAGCTTGCCGAGCAGACGGGCGAAAGCGTGTCGATCTACGCGCGCAACGGGGACGTGCGCGTCTGCATTCACCGCGTCGACTCCCAGCATGCCGTGCGCGATCACGTTCGTGAGGGTGATGTGCTGCCGCTCGATCGTGGTTCCGGCGGGCGCATCCTGCTCGCATTCGGCGGTGCCCGGGGCCAGCCCTACGAGACCATCCGGAAAGAGTATTGCTACGCATCGGTCGGCGAGCGCGACGCGGAAACCGCGGGTGTTTCGGCGCCGTTCTTTGGCAGCGGTCAGGTTCTGCTGGGCGCGATAACGCTGGCCGGGCCGCGCTCGCGGATCGACGAGATCTTCATTGCCAATGCTCGCGCCCAGTTGCTTCGCGCGTCGTCTCGCGCCACGAGGGCGCTCGGCGGCGATGCATCGTCGATCGATGCGGCGCTCGCGTTGACGTTGGCGGGCAGGCAGAACGCGCGGATCCCGAAAAGAGGCGCGAGAGGCTAGGCCGACGGCTAGGATGGCCTGGCGTTTCGAAGGTCGTCGAATCTCGCCCGGGCTGTACCGTCGGGCCTAGAGCACACTTTGCGCCGGTCTCTGTCAGGCGCGCACCCAAAAAAGATCGACGCCGAACGCCCTGCGATGGCAATCATCGCGGACGATTCGGCGTCGGATCCCTGACGCGAGTGCTGGATGCTGCGCGTCGCGTTCGAACGTGTCCGCGCTACTTCGTGCAGAACGGGGTCAGTCCCATCGCCGACTTGATGCCTTGCACGACGAGTTGCTTGAATGCCTGCTGGCCCGGGAACGGATCGCCGTTCGGCAACGGTGTGCCATCGAACTGCCGCCGGTCATGGCCCAGGGTAGTCACCCAGGAACGGCCACCGTCGTAGTACTGACACCATGCCACGGGGTGGGCGTTGCCGTGACCGGGGTGGGTCTCACGCCGGTCCGCGAGCGATGTTTCGTCGAGCATGACCAGAAACTTGACGTTGGTCGGGTACGGCATCAGGTTGTACCACTCGTCGATCGTCGCGAAGCTGGCCGGCAGGCCCGCCGTCGACGGGTCGGCCGCGACGACTTGCGCCGTGCCGAGCTGGTTGGCGCCGTGGTCGTAGTAGTTCGCGTTGCCCAGCAGGCCCTCGTAATACGGCCAGTTGTATTCGGTGCCGAACGCGTTGTGGATGCCGACGAATCCGCCGCCGGCCCGCATGTACTGGCGCAGCGCGGTCTTGGCGGCGTCGAGGTGCGCGTTCGTCGTCGTGTTGACGGCCGAGGTCGGGACGACGGCGGTGCCATGCTTCCACAGTGTATCGCGCGTCGGGCTCATGAAAATCACGGCCCGGTACTGGTTCAGGCCGGACAGCCGGGTCACGTCCTCGGTGATATCGACCTGGATGCCTTCGGCATTCAGCCAGGTCCGCAACGCTTGCTGCGCGACGTTGTTCGCGTTCAGCGCCGGGCAGGGGTTGTTCGCCGGTCCGGGAGGTGTGCAAACGACGCCGGCGGAATCCTGCCTGTTCGTTCCTGCTGTGAGCGCGGTGCCCAGGTTGGCGTGGCGCGGGCCGGCGGTGCGCGAGTAAACGAGCACCCTGACACCATTCTCGTCACGGTCTTCCGGGGCCACCCACGGGTGATAGCAGCGAGGGTCCGTCCCGCGGCAGACGTTGTAATAGACGTCGAAATTGTCCTTCGCGCCGGGCGGGGCGTTGCTGGTGATCGGCTCGGCGACAGTCGGCTCTGCGTTGGCGGCTGCGAAAACGCCTCCAGCCATGGTCAGTGAAAGTGCGCCGGCTGCGACTGCCAGGCGCATCGATTGCTTCGTCATTTTTAACTCCTCTCAGTTGATTCCGTGCGACTGAGGAGGGCTCGGTCTGGAACCGAGATCGACCTCCGAACTGTGCGTTCTGCTTAATAGAACGTCGTATTGTTTTGCACGATCAGTATAGGAGCGCCGCAACCAAAGTCAATAGGAAATGGGAACGCGCACGCCCCTTCTCCTGCACGTACGAGGTCGGATTGACGTGGACCTATATCCGGCGCGCGCAAGATCCCGCGCTTGCAGCACCAGCGTCGACTCAATGCGCCGAACGCGCGTCGCGTCCGGCCGGCGGCGGTCAGCGCGGTGTCTTGCCCTTCACCGGTTCACGCGTGAGACGGACCTCACCGCCGTCGGAGGTCGTGCCGGCGAGCGTGTGCGGGTCCACGACGCGCAGCGCGAGTGAGAAGTCGGGGCAGTTGGCGCGAACCGACGACGCCCAGACGGTGAACTCGATCTCGCGCTTGGTGCTTTTCTGTACGGTGATCGGAAATGGCTTGGCGCCGCGGCAAGGGTCTCCCCTGCGCGGGGGTCCCATCTCCTGCCAGTGACCCTCCCAGTAGGAGATCACGACGCGGCCTTGCCGGACGGTCGTGGCACCACCGCCGATGCGGGCGAGCCACGTGCCATCGTTGTCCAGCGTCTCATCGACGGGCGCAGCGATTGCCGCAGCGGCCAGCGCCGCGCAGACGATGACCCCCGTGAACAGCAGCCAGTACTTTTGCACGATCACGCTAGCTCCACGAGGCCGGGCAGCGACCCGCACCTACGACAGTGATTTTATTGACCAATGGCGTCCCGCGGTCGATCGGTTGACCGTCGAAAATTCTATATCACGCACACCGTTGCTTCAGCGGCCGCGGTGGAACCGACTTCATTCACCGCTGGACGTACCTGCGGCGCCGTCGGGCATCAGCAGCCCAAGTCGAGCGAATTTCTCGAGTGCGAAATTGACGAAGTCGTCCGCGCGTGACGGATCAATGTTTGCAGCGAATTGTTGGACGGCGGATGCGAGCTCGGCACAATGGCGCGTCCCGTCGACGAGCGGCAGCAGCCGCAGGGCGTTCATGTCGGCGATGCGCACTTGCGTGTGCAGGAGCGTTGTCACATTGTTGAGCGTACGCGCCTGCAGACGCGCCAGCGGACTCGCGACCGGACGGTCGGTCGCCCTGCCGGTGAGCGCCGGGGGATGCACGTGCAGGTCGACGATGCCCCACATGTACGCATCGGCAAGGAAGGCTTCGAGAGGCCGCGACAGCGGCCCGAGTTGGAGACGGTCGTCGAGCGCCGCGACCTCGTACGCGGCCGGCTGGTTGGCGACTAGCGCATCGAGCAGTTTGCGCACCGCGCCGCCTCCGCCCGCCGCAGGATCGAGCCTGCGCGCGAGTTTGTGGACCCCGCCCGTGACGGCCGCGCCCGCGAGCGCCACACTCGCCGACACATGCATGGCCCGCAGGCGCCGCGCCTGCTCCGTCGTGTTGGTCGGGGCGTCGCCGCGGACGAGCAGAGACTGACGAAAACGGCGCAGCCGGAGGAAGTCGAGATACTGTTCGCGGCCAAGAGGATCGAGCGTGGACAGATGTGCCCGCGCCTCGTCGGAAATCCCGGTGACGCTCATGGTCTGCACCTCCCCGTCCGCGAGATAGCGAAAACCATGACGTGCGGCATGCTGGACGAACGTGTCGAAGAGGACGGGTTCGTTCGGCACGGCAAGATCGTCGTGGCAGAGCTCGCTGTCGCTGTGCTGCGCGATCGCACGGAATTCGGCACGCAGGGCCTGGTCGGATTCGTGCGTCGCCATGCCGCCGTCGGCGATGAGGCGGGCGAGCGCTCGCGCGGCGTCGAATCGAGTACGTGGGTTCTCGATGCGATCGACGTGATGGTGCAGCACGTCCCACGCGGCCTGGCGCACGCGACAGCCGGGCAGCACGTTGAAGCTCACGTACAGGATACCGTCGCGTGCGAGGCGTGCGGCAGCGAGGACCAGCAGCGCGTCGCGCACATCCGGCGGCACCCACGAATACACGCCGTGCGCGACGATGAAGTCGAACGGGCCGTGCGTGGGCGCAAGCGCCGACAGGTTCCCTTCTACCAGGGTGATATTCGTCAGTCCGAGCGCACTGATCGTGCGGCATCCGGCGTCGAGCGCAAGCGGCGAAAGATCGCAGCCGACGAAACGTGCGGCGGGCAGCGACACCGCCATCGGAATGAGGTTGGAACCATTGTTGCACCCCACTTCCAGCACGCTGCAGGACGCTACGCTTGGAGCAGCGTGTCCGAAGAACGTCGCGACCGTTGCGAGCCTTGCGGGGTGCGATGCCTGATGCGGCAGCGCCTCGTACGGAATCTCGTCGTAGCGACTGGCGAGCGCGGCGTTTGATGTGTCGATGCTGACCGGCATGGCTCAGGGCTCCCGAGCCGGCACGCCCGGAATCAGCTGTCAGGAAGCCTTGGGCCTTCCACGGCGCGGAGGAAAGTCGCCACCGTCGGCCGGCGGATTCGACTCCCTGACCACGATGGTCGCAGGGCTCTCGCCCACCGAGACCTGCGCGAGACGCTTGTATGTCGACGTATCGATGACCACTACCTGGTTCGCCGGGCCACAGGTCACGTACAGCTTATCTCCATCGGGGGTCAACGCCATGCTCGAGGGTCCGTTGCCCGCGTCGAACTCGGCGACGATCCGACTGGCACCGGTGTCGAGTACCTGCACCTTGCCGGCACCCGACACGCTCACGAATACGCGCTTGCCGTCGGGATGCGCCGTCACGCCGAAGGGTGCGCCTGCCGTTTTCACCCGGGCCAGGACCGCTTGGTGCGCGACATCGATCACGACCACTTCGCCGTGCTGGCCGGCCGCGACGTAGGCGCGCGAGCCGTCCGGGAGGAACGCGATGCCGTGTGATCGCGGACCTACGTTGATCGAGGTCACGGCACCCTGCTTGACGTCGATGACCTGAAGTTCGGGGCTCTCCTCCGAACTGGCGTATAGCCAGCGGCCGTCCGGGCTGAACACAGCGTTGGCCGGGCGCTCGCCGCTACGAACCGGGATCTTCTTCGTGACGCGCATCGTCGCAGGATCGAGCAGCACGATCTCGGCGTTGCCTTGGATCGCCGCCGCGAGAAGCTTGCCGTCGGGGCTCAAATCGATCGAACTGGGCGCGCTGCCGAGTTTCGCTCCTCCGCTCTCCGCTTTCGCGTACATGTCACGCTCGATGAGCGTCCCGTCCTGGTGGCTCACATAAAGCCGTTCGCCGTCCGTCGACACCGCGAGCCCCCGTGGCCGCTCGCCAACCTTGATCGTCGCGCTCACCTTGTCGGTCCGCGTTTCGATGATCGACACGCTTCCGGAGCCCTCGTTGATCACATAGACGATGGGCTCGGCGCCGGCGGGCGCGCACAAGGCGAGATGCAGCAGTGCGCTCAGAAGTACAGGTCTCGACATGTTTCCACCGGTTCTCACAACGAAAATCGCATGTCGTTGCGTCCACAAGAACACCGCAAGCAGCGAGCGACCGGACATTCGCAAAAAAGAGGGCCGCAACGGATTCTGCTGCGACCCTATCGCTCTGGAGGAGCTTACGTCGGTTACGAATGGTTGCCGATCTGCCGATTCGGTTTACTTGATGACCCGCACGGTTGCCGTAGACGTCAAGCGCTTCTGCACGCCGCCGTTGATGAACAACCCGGAGACTGTCAGAGGGACCGTGGCGCCGGGATCCATGTTGTTGTCGATGTCGTCCCTGTTGAAGGTGGCCGTGAGGACCTTGCCGTCCGCCGACGTCGAGACCGAGGCGGCATCGAACAGAACGTCCGATAACGGCGCCTTGATTGTGACCTTGGCCCCGTAGCCGGTGTCGAGCGTGTAACCGTCGGGCAGCGTCAACACCGCGGTGATCCCCTTGTCGTTACCGGCGGACGCCCCGATCGGCGACTTGAAGTTCAGGCTTTTCGGCTCGATCTGCAGCGCTCCCGGCAAGTCGACCACTTCGGCCTTCACATTGATACGGCCGGTCGGACGTGGATCGGTGCAATCGTTGTACCAGTATTCGCCCTCGCGCGTGAACGTGTACTGGAACGTCTGGCCCGGCTGCAGCTTCGGGTTGAACACACCCTCGAAGAACTGCGTCGCGCAATGCGCCTTCACGTTCGGAAACAACGGGAACGTCTCCACACCCGGATTCCTGAAGGTCACGGTGGTCCCTACCGCGACGCCCAGGTTGTTGGGGAACATGCCATTGGTGGCAATCGAATCCCTGGCAGCCGCGGTATCGGTCGTCAGGTTCGCACGCGCGAGGTAGATCGTATTGTTCGTCGTGCTGCCCGGCGTCGGTGTCCCGCCACCACCCCGACGGACCACCGGCGGCTGCGGCGTGGGCAGTTCGCCCACCTGGCCGCCGAGCTTGAACGCCGTCACGTAGTCGCCCCCGTCGAAGGACAGCGCGACGACATACTGCTCGCCGTCGATGCTGTACGTGGCCATGCCGCCTTCGACACCGGCGCCCGACTGGAATTTCCACAGTATTTCGCCCGTCAGGACGTCGAGGGCAATGATGTTGCCGTCGCGCCTGCCCGCGAACACCAGATCCGAGGCCGTCGCGAGCGGCGTTTGGCCGTGCGCCATGTCGAGGCCGACGTAGGTCGTGTCCCACAGGACCGCACCGGTGTTGGGGTTCATCGCGAGGATGCCTCCCCCTTGATATTCACCGGGCGCGCGCAGGCCGTTCTGGCCGGCGGTGCGATAGTGCGCCACGTTGGCATAGCCGTACGGAATGACGTAGATATTTCGGTGCTGGACGAACGCCTGGCCCGAGAAGTCGTTGCCGCCGTTCTGAGTGGTCGTCGACAGCACGGGGAAATCGAACTGCGTGTCGTACAGGCAGCCGCGACGATGGTTCGCGCCGTATCCGTCCGGGATCGTCAGGAATGGCTTGTCGACGTCCAGATAGTTAGGCTCGGTGTAGACCAGATTGCCGTTCGCATCGGCTTGATAGCCGTTGTAGTTCGGTACGGCCCGCCACGGACTGCCGGGGATGTTGTCGGTGCCAAGCTTCTGGTACAGGATGCACTTGGTCTGCCAGTTGCCTATTGCCGGAAATTTTTGCGTGGCCGGCTGTTTTTGCCGCGAGTCGGTGGGGAACGCTACTTCCACAACGGGGGTGATCGGCTGACCGGTGGTGCGGTCGAGGATGAACGTCATCGACGACTTGCTGCCGTAGTAGATCGCCTTCCTGCTCTGGTCGCCGATCTGGATGTCGCCGAGCACCGTCGGCGACACGTTGTCCATGTCTTGGATGTCATGCCGGATGGACTGGAAGTGCCATTTGTACGCGCCCGTCTTGGCGTCCACCGCGACGAGCGAGTTGCCGAACAAGTTGTCGCCCGGACGGTCCTGGCCGTCCTGCGAAGAACCGCAGCTGCGCACGTTGCCGAACGACCAGTAGACCGTCTTCAGTTCGGGGTCTATCGACGGGTGGATCCAGGGCGTCACCCCGGCGGTCAGCGCACAGCTATTGCCGTTCACGGGCGGGCCCCACGTGTCGCCACCCAGCGTGCCGGGAGCAGCGGCGCCGTAGAACGACCACACGATGGTGCCGTCGCTGGAATTCACCGCGAAGCCGGCGCCGCGGTTGCCGTCGTTGGTGCCGACGTAGACCATGCCGTCCCAGTAGACGGTGCCGACTTTGGCGATGTTGCCAAGCGCAGCGCCACCGGGGCCGGTGGGCTGCGTAGCCCACACGATGGCGCCCGTGTCCTTGTCGAGTGCCACGACGCGATTGCCGCCCGACAGCGTATAGACCTTGCCGTCCCCGACCGAGACGCCACGACGCGTGCCGGACGGGTTGAAGCCATTGGCCGCCGTGGACGGTGTCCACTTCCATTTCACCGCGCCGGTCTTGCCGTCGATGGCAGCGACGCCGCCGACCGGCGTGTCGATGTAGATCACGCCATCAAGCACCAGCGCCGAGGTTTGCTGGCCCTCGTCGTCGGTACCCGGGGCCGGAACCGGCGTGGTCGTGGGCGCCTGCGAAATGCGTGTCCTCCAGACCGCGCCCAGAGCCTTCACGTTCGACTTGTTGATCTGCGTCAGCGACGAATAATTCTGGTTGCCCAGATTCCCGCCGACCTTCGGGAAGTCCTTGTCAGCCGGCGCCGTGGCGGAGGTGAGGTCCTTTGCCGCGCCAAAGGCCAACGGGTACTCGCTCATCACCCCAAGTGCCAACAGCGACGAAACGATCAGTTTGAGTTTCATTCGAAGCCTCCTGGCTACCGCGAAGAACACACGTCAATTTGAGTGCAGCGCTGGTCGGGGATGCGTATCCCGACAGGCAATGCATGCAGCTCGCACGCGCCGCAACGTCCCCGAGCAACTGCCGGGTTACCGCGAGATGCCTAGCTGGGAATGGGCAGTGAGCCCCGGACTGATGCAAGGGTCATGTGCTTTCGCTCCTCCGTTACACGTGCCGCCGATGTCGAAAAACTGCGCAGGAGACCATTGCTGTCAGGTGCTCCCTCATATGTCGTATCGCCGCGAGTGGCCTCGCTCGATCCGGCCTCGCCGTGCTATCTTTTGAAAATAGAACGGTGTTTCGTTCGGTGATATAAATTATATGGCGCTCGCCTGGGATGTCAAGCGTCCACACGTGATGAGGCGCGCGGCGACTCTGCCGCCGCAATGGTCTGGCGCTCGGATCGATGCGGTGAAGCGCAGACAAGTGCAGGCAAGTGCACGCAAGTGCACGCTGCTCCACGCCTGTGAGTGCTAGTAGACTTGTGTGTCGGTGGTTCTCGGGAATCGAGCGGGTGGCGACCCAAACAACATGCAGTTCGAGTTGCGTGAGATCATGAAGCGCGCGACCGCGCTCGTGCTCCTCGCAATCGCCCTCGTGGCGATCGTGCACTTTTGGTCCCCGGGCGATCCGCAGCCAATCGCCACGCCGGCATCCGACAATCCGGCGCGCCGCGACTCTTCCCCCGCGCCTTCGAACAACCTTGCGCTCGAGCAACGGCCGCCGCCGACGTCCGCGTTATCGCCCGAGCGGCCCTCGGCGACAGCGGCGCGAATCGAGTTGCGCGCCCCGGATACGGTGCGGCGCGGGGACACTTTCGCAGTGACGGTCGATCTGCAGGCCTTGCGGACAATGCGGCACCTCGAATTCTCGGTGACGTACAAGAAGTCGATACTGCGGCTGCTCGGATCGTCGCCCGGTTCGTTCGTGCAGCGAAACGGCACCTCCGTGAAATTCGAGGAAACGAGCGATGGCTACCTCCTGGTCCGCATCGATCCTGAAAGCGGCGTTATCGACGGTGCCGGTAGCGTTGCCTTGCTGGAGTTTGAAGCGCTCAAGCGCGGCCTATCTCCACTCTCGGTCCACGATGTGACTTATGTCGAAGACGGCGGCCGGGACGCGACGACTGCGCCTGACATGCAAGAACGATCGATCACGGTCGATTGAAGCGCGGGTTCCGGCGCACGGCGTCACGGGGAAGGACGCTTTCCCTTGTTTGTGTTGTGAAGTGTCCGCGGCGAGGACGTCACCTGGTCGCCTGACACGCGCCAACCGAGAAGCGAAACGGGTCCATGCAGGTTGACGAGGCACATCGGCTATAGAATGATATTGCGCTGTCCGGAACGCTGTCGGTCGCCGGGGTTGCCGCGCAATTAGGAGTTGCACATGTCGGATCGAAGTCTCCCGCGATACCAGAGCCACATCGACGGCGAAGGCGTGCCGCCGTCGTCCGGCGATTGGTTCGAATCGGAGGACCCGTATACCGGCAAGCCGTGGGCACTTGTCGGACGCGGCGGTGCGGACGACGTCGAGCGAGCGGTGCTCGCGGCCGATCGCGCTTTCCACGACGCCGCGTGGCGGGGGATGTCGCCCAGCGAGCGTGGTCGCGTTCTCTGGCGAATTGGGGATGCAATCGTGGAAAACGCGCCGAGGCTGGCGGAGATCGAGCGCCGCGACAACGGCAAGCTCGCCTCCGAGGTCACGACGCAGGTTCGCTACATGGCGGACTATTTCAGGTATTACGCCGGGTTGGCCGACAAGGTTGAGAGTGCCGTGCTGCCGACGGACAAGAAGGGCGTATTCTCGTACACGAAGTACTACCCGAAAGGCGTGGTCGCCATCATCACACCCTGGAACTCGCCGCTGACGCTCACGAGCTGGAAGTTGGCGCCCGCGTTGGCGGCGGGCTGTACCGCGGTGGTGAAGCCCTCCGAATACACATCCGCGTCGATGCTGGAGTTCGCCGCGTTGCTCCCCGCCACCGGATTGCCCAACGGCGTCGTGAATGTCGTTACGGGCCTTGGCGCCGACGTTGGTGAACCCCTGGTGAGCCATCCAAAAATCGCCCATGTCGGCTTCACCGGCGGAGAGGCGGCCGGGCGTCGCGTGTACGAGTTGGCCGCGCGCGGCCTAAAGACCGTCACGCTGGAGCTGGGCGGCAAGTCGCCGAACATCGTGTTCGACGATGCGGATCTCGAACAAGCCCTGAACGGTGTCGTCGCGGGAATCTTTGCGGCTTCGGGCCAGAGTTGCCAGGCGGGATCGCGCCTCCTGGTCCAGCGCTCGATCCATGACACGTTTGTCGACAAGCTGGTCGCGTTCGTCAAGACCGCGAAGCTCGGCGATCCTGCGCTGCCTGACACGCACATCGGTCCGATCACGACTCGGCCGCAGTTCGAAAAGATACTGAGCTATCTCCGGATCGCGAAGGACGAGGGCGCACGCTGCGTTCTCGGAGGCAGGAGCCGACCCGATCTCGGCGGAGGCTTGTTCATCGAGCCGACGATCCTGACCGAGGTCCGCAATCGGATGCGCATCGCCCAGGAGGAAGTGTTCGGCCCCGTGCTTTCCGTCATCCCTTTCGACGATGAACAAGAGGCGATCGCGATCGGCAACGACATCGTGTACGGTCTTGCCGCCGCCGTCTGGACGCGGAGTCTCCGGCGCGCGATGTTGATGACCGATGCGCTGGAGGCCGGGACTGTCTGGGTCAACAACTATCGGGCGACGAGCTTCACGTCGCCGTTCGGCGGCTTCAAGCGATCCGGCATCGGTCGCGAATCGGGCTCGGAGGCTATCAAGGAATACCTGCAGACGAAGTGCGTCTGGATGTCCAGCGACCTCGACGCACAGGATCCGTTCATCCGGCGATAAGCATGAAGACCCGGTCGAGACCTGGAGCGATCGCAGCGCAGCCCAAGCGCGCACGGCCCAAGACCGCCGGCGAGTCGCCCGCGTCGCCCGCCGACTTCGCCTCCTCGCCCGGCGGTGCGCCGTCGCCCGCCCGGCAGTCGGGGCGCCGGTCAAAGCGACAACAGCGACCGCAAGGCGCGCTGGCCGGTATACGCGTGCTGGACCTGACCAATGTCCTCGCGGGACCGTTTTGCGCGTATCAGCTCGGCCTCCTCGGCGCGGAGGTGATCAAACTGGAGCTTCCCGCCACTGGAGACCTCGCGCGCCAGCTCGGCGCCGATGCGACGCTCAACAAGCAGCTGATGGGGGCGTCGTTCCTGGCACAGAACGGCGGCAAGAAGTCGATTACCGTCAATCTCAAGTCGGAAGGCGGGCGTGACGTTCTGCGCCGACTCGTGCGCGACGCCGATGTGCTGGTCGAGAACTTCCGGCCCGGCGTCATGAGCCGCCTCGGCCTGGGCTACGAGGCGCTGTCCCTGGTCAATCCTGCGCTGATCTACTGCGCGATCTCGGGATTCGGTCAGGAAGGCCCGATGAAGGATGCACCCGCGTACGACCAGATCATCCAGGGACTATCGGGCGTCATGAGTATCACCGGCGACCAGAAGTGCGCACCGCTTCGCGTCGGATATCCGATCGCCGACACGATCGGCGGGATCACCGCCGCCTTTTCCGTGACGAGCGCCCTGGTTCGCCGCGGCGCCACCGGCAAAGGGGCGTTCATCGACGTTTCGATGCTCGACTGCGCACTCGCGACGATGGGCTGGGTCATCTCGAACTTTCTCATCGCCGGTCACGAGCCATCGCCGATGGGGAACGACAACTTCACGGCTGCGCCATCCGGCACGTTCAAGACAGGAAGCGGGTTGCTCAACATCGCCGCCAACAAGCAGGAGCAGTTCGAGACGCTCGCGCAGGCCGTGGGCGCCGGCGGCCTCGTCACCGACTCTCGATTCGTCGATCGAGAAAGCCGAAAACGGAATCGCGCTGCCCTGACCATCGAACTCGAGGCGGCGCTGCAGCACAAGTCGGCCGCGGACTGGGAAACGATTCTCAATGAGCTGGGAATCCCCGCCGGGCGGGTTGCGACCATCCCGGAGGCATTGAACAATCCTCAGGTTCTGCACCGGGAACTGCTTCAAACCCTTCGCGACGTTCCCGGCCTGGACCGTCCGCTTACGCTCACGCGCGCGGGCTTCAAGTTGTCGGGGGCCGACCCTTTCGTATCGTCACCGCCTCCGCGCCTGGGCGAGCACACGGACGAAATTCTGCGTGCGGCCGGGTACACCGAGCAGGAAATTGCGGCGCTGCATCGCGCCAAGGCGATCTAGACGTGAAGCAAGCCTCGAGGCCCGAAGCCGCAGCGCATGGGCCTGTCCGGGCAACCTTTCGGGCTGCGGGTGTTCGAGCTGCATTGCGAGGATTTGACGAGCCTGTTAAATTCCACTTGCGAACCCGCCAATTCCGTGAAGCCCATGGCGACACAACTGCTGCCTTCCCGCACGACGGCCATGCGCAAGCCCAAGGCGCCCGAGGCCAACCGCGCCCGAATCCTCTCGGCAGCCGTCGCCGAGTTCGCCTCGCGCGGCTTCAAGGGCGCGAGCATGGACGCCATCGCGGCCCGCACCAGCACGACCCGTGCGCTGATCAACTACTACTTCGGCAGCAAGGAAAAGCTGTACCTGGCGGTGCTCGAGCATGTCTACGCGGAGATTCGCGAGGCCGAACACCACCTCGAGCTCGACCATCTGCCGCCGGTGGAAGCGATCCGCCGCATCGTCGAATTCACCTACAACTACTACGTCGAGCACGAGTACTTCGTGCGCCTCGTCGTCGCCGAGAACCAGGCGAAGGGCCGGCACATGAAGCGGTCGCCGGCGCTGCGCACGATCAACCGCCCCATCGTCGAGCTGCTGGGCGGTGTCATCGCGCGGGGCCAGGCCGACGGCACGTTCCGCGCCGACGTCGCTCCGATCGACGTCCACATGGCGATTGCCGCGCTGGGGATGTTCAACGTCACGAACCAGTTCACCTTCGGCGCCATTTTCCAGCGGGCGATGGGCGCCAAGGGAGATGTGCCCGGCCGACGCCGGCAAGTGGCCGACATCGTCCTCTGTTGGCTGATGCCCGAGTCCGTTTTCCAGTCCCGCAGTTGAGTACTTAAAACAGGAGGAAGTCATGGATTTCAAGATCGATCGCCGTTCCGCACTGAAGGCCGGTGCCGCGCTCGCGGCCTCGGGCATCGTCCCCGCGTGGGCACAGGACAAACCCAAGCTGCGCTTCGCCGCCGTGTTCTCGGACAAGGACATCCGCGCGGACATGGTGAAACTCTTCGCCAAGGACATCGAGGCCGACTACCTGGTCGAGTCGTTCCTCGGCGGCTCGCTGTTCAAGCAGGGGACCGAGTTGGTGGCGCTGCAGCGGGACAACCTGGAGATGGGCAACATCGCGCCCCAGGACATCAGCAAACAAGTCCCGGCGTGGTCGATCCTGACGTCGGCTTACCTGTTCCGCGACGCCAATCACCTGAACGCGTTCTTTGCGAGCGACCTCGGCACCGAGATGAAGAAGATGGTCGAGGACCAGGTGAAGGTGAAGATTCTGGGCCCCACGTTTTTCGGGACCCGCCAGGTCGGACTGAAGCCGAAGAAGAAGATCAACAAGCCGGAGGATCTCGCGGGGGTCAAGCTGCGGATGCCACCGGGCGATGCGTGGCAGCTGCTCGGCCGCTCGATTGGCGCCAACCCGACGCCGATGGCCTATGCCGAGACGTACACCGGCCTGCAGACCGGCGCGATCGATGGCCAGGACAATCCGCTGCCGAACGTGCAGAACATGAAGTTCTATGAGGTGATGTCGCAGATCGTGCTGACGTCGCACCTGGTCGGCTTCGACCTGCTCACCGTCAACATGAAGACCTGGAACGGCATGAACGCCGCGAAGCAGAAGTCCTTCCAGGCGGCCGCCGACAAGGCGATTGCGTGGAGCACGGCCGAGCACCTGAAGAAAGAAGCAGAGCTCGCCGAGGGCTTCAAGAAGCAGGGCCTCGACGTATACGTGCCGGACGTGAGCGCATTCCGCACCTACGCGCAGAAGGTCTACCTGGCCTCCGACGAGGCCAAGGCGTGGCCGCCGGGGCTGCTCGACAAAATCAACGCGATGAAGTCGTAGTCGCCGTGCATTGCGCCGCAGCGTCGGCCCGCGCTTCTGCCGGGCCGGCGCTGGCGCCGCGCATGACGGCGGCCCGCTTGGCGGGCCGGTGATCAACAGGTCCCCGGAGGACCGGAGAACGCCATGTCTTTGACCGTTGCCACGGCCGTCGGATGGATGAGGCGACGCGCGGAAAACGTCGTCGCCGGTTTGCTCGGCTTGATGTTCGTCGCCTTCATCATCCAGATCGTCTTCCGCTACTTCCTGAATTTCCCGATCGGCTGGACGTCGGAGCTGTCGGTCGTCACCTGGTTGTACATGGTTCTGCTGGGCTCCGCCTTCTGGCTGAAGGAGAGCGAAGAAGTCCGATTCGATCTCATTTCGGGCAGTTTGGGGCCGGTGGGACGGCGCGTGGTCGGGATTCTCGTTGCGGTGGCGGCCATCGTGCTGTTCGGCATGGCGCTGCCGGCCACCGTCAGTTACGTCGCCTTCATGAAAGTCGAGAGCAGCTCCTATCTCAAGATCCGCCTCGACATCCTGTATTCGGTCTACGTCATTTTCGCGGTGGCCGTGATCGTCCGCTATGTCTGGGCGATCGTGAGCCTGCTTCGCGGTGAAGCACCGGAAGAGGGCGACATCACCAAGGCGGCCTCCGGACTATGAACCCGACCAGCCCTTTTGCCATTGCGCTCTACGTAATCGTCGGGTTGAGCGTGATCGGTCTGCCTGTCGCTTACGCGATGATCGGCGGGTCCATTCTCTGGCTGCTCCTGTCGGGCCTCGACATGGGAACCGCGGCCGAGCAGTTGCTGAACGGCATGATGTCGAGTCAGCTGCTGCTTGCAATCCCGCTGTTCATCCTCGCCGCCGAGTTCATGAACACCGGCAGCATCATGGACAGGCTGCTGCACTTCTGCAACGCGATCGTTGGCCGCTTCCGCGGCGGGCTTGCCCAGGTGAACGTCGTGCAGAGCATCATCTTCGCGAGCATGTCGGGCTCGGCACTCGCCGATGCCGCGGCCTCCGGCAAGCTCATGCAGACGATGATGACCAAGGACGGCAAGTACCCGCCGGCGTTCGCCGCCGCGCTGACCTGCGTGTCGTCGGTCATCGGGCCGATCATCCCGCCGTCGATTCCACTGGTGCTCTATGCGCTGATCTCGGACACCTCGGTCGGCTACCTGTTCCTGGGTGGCGTGATTCCCGGGCTGCTGCTCGGAGCAGTCCAGAGCGGCCTGATCGCGGCGGTGGCCAAGCGCCGCAATTTCCCGGTCGAGAAACGCGTTCCGCTGCGCGAAATGCCTCGCGTGACCTGGGAGGCGATGCCTGCGCTCATGATGCCGGTGATTCTGCTCGGATGCATGTGGAGCGGGATCACCACACCCACCGAGGCTGCCGCGGTCGCGGCCGCCTATGCGTTGCTGCTCTCCGTCCTGCTGTACCGCAGCGTGGGCATGAAGGACATCTACCGTTCGCTGGCGTCCAGCGCCCGCGTCACGGTATCGATCGGCATGTTGATCGCCGGCGCGATGGTCTTCAACTACGTGATCACCGCGGAGAACATTCCCAAGACGCTCTCCGCGTTCCTGAAGGCGCACGAGCTGTCGCCGTACGTTTTCCTGCTTTTCGTCAACCTGCTGCTGCTGGTTCTCGGCTGCTTCCTGGAAGGCACGACGATCATCCTGGTGATCCTTCCGGTGCTCCTGCCGACCGCGCAGACGCTGGGGATCGATCCGGTGCACTTCGGCGTCATGTGCGTCGTCAACATCATGATCGGGCTGGTGACGCCACCCTACGGGCTGCTGCTCTTCATGATGAACAAGATCGCCGACGTGCCGCTGCGGGACATGGTGCGCGAGGTGATGCCGTTCCTGTATGTGATGATCGGCGCGCTCATGCTGATCGCGTACGTGCCGGGGTTGGTGCTCTGGCTGCCGAGGTTGCTCGGCTACACGGGCTGATGGAGTCACCGGCGTGCGGGATACGGTGCCGCCGAAATTATCCATGAACGGACGCCGCGTCGCGGTGGCCGACGCCGGCCCGCCGAATAGCGAGGCCCTCCGCAGGAACCCGCGCTTCGCCAACGGCGCGTTGCGTTGGAGCTTTGGATGATAAGCGGCAAAACGACGCTGATCGCGCACATCGGCTACCCGACGGAAGCGTTCAAGGCGCCGCTCATCTACAACCCCTGGTTCGACCGGCACGGCATCGACGCCGTAGTCGTGCCGATGGGCGTGAAGGCCGAGGATTACCCTGTCGTGATGAAGTCGCTGTTCAGGATGACCAACATCCGCGGCGCGCTGGTCACGATGCCGCACAAGGTCACGACCGTGGAGTTGCTCGACGAGGTCACGACGACGGTGAAGGTTGCGGGTTCCTGCAATGCAATCCTGAAGCGGGCGGACGGCACGCTGCTCGGCGACATGTTCGATGGCACCGGGTTCACGCGCGGCCTGAAGCACAAGGGCTTCGTGTGCGAGGGCGCGCGTTGTCTCGTCGTGGGCGCCGGCGGGGTGGGCTCGGCGATCGCGGCGTCGCTGGCCGCCGAGGGCGTGGGGTCGATTGCGGTTTTCGACAGCAACGATGCGTCGTCCGGGGGCCTCGCGGCCCGACTCTCGCGGCACTACCCACGGCTTATGGTTCGCGTGGGATCCAATGACCCGGTGGGTTACGACCTGGTCGTGAATGCAACCCCGCTCGGGATGCGGCAGGGAGACGCGCTTCCCGTCGACGTCACGCGCCTTGCGCCGTCGACATTTGTCGGCGAGGTGGTCATGAAGACCGAGATCACGCCGTTGTTGCAGGCCGCGAGGGAGCGCGGATGCCGCATTCAGATCGGCACCGACATGCTGTTCGAGATGATTCCCGCGTATCTCGAGTTCTTCGGCTTCGGTTCGGCCACGAGCGAAGAACTGCGCGCGGTGGCAAGGGTCGAGTATTGAGCGCGCGAAATGCACGGCGCAGGAAAATATGGGCGCATGACGCACACAATGCCGCCAGACGCCCTTGACGCGGGCGCTCGCGCCGCCCTATCGTTCATGTGTTCGCCGGGCCACGGGCCGGCAGTTGTCAGGCGTGCGTGCCTTGCAAGCGGAGGTACACGCGAACCGCTCCCAGCCTGCGCCCGGCGGCAGGGACGGAATTCCTGTTGGTCGACAGCGCGCTGTTCATTCCGGATCGGCGGGTCCGCCAGATCCGATGTTCCTGCCGGATCAACGCGGCCGCGGCCCGCCCCCGTGGCCCGTCGCACCGGCACACGCTAAGGAGAGATGGCGGTGGTTGAACCGAAACCGATCCAACTGCGCGGGAGGCCGGTGGGCGGGGGTGCGTTCCCACTGATCTGCATCCCGCTCGTCGGCCGGACCAAGGACGCGGTGCTCGCCGAAGTCGATGTCGTATTGCCCAAGAAGCCCGATGTGCTCGAGTGGCGGGTCGATTTTTTCGAGGCGCTCGGCGACACCGCGCACGTGATCGACACTGCGCGCGCCATCCGCGATCGGGTCGGGCCGATCCCGGTGATGTTCACGCGCCGCTCGTCCCTCGAAGGTGGCGAGAAGATCGCGCTGGCCGAACCGCAGGTCGTGCAGTTGTACGTCGACGTCTGCGCGAGCGGCCTGGTCGACCTGGTCGATTACGAGACCGTCCACGCCGCCCAGGACTTCGGCCGATTGCGCGCGGCGTCGCGCGAACACGACGTCGCGCTCATCGGTTCGTATCACAACTTCCAGAGTACGCCGGACGCCGCCGCGCTTGCCGCCAAGTTCGCGCTTGCGCACGAGCGCGAGGCGGACATCGCGAAGGTGGCGGTCATGCCCAATGGGCCGCTGGACGTCCTCACGCTGCTCGCGGCGACCCATGCTGCGAGCCAATCGCTGCCCGTTCCGCTGATCAGCATGTCGATGGGCCCGTACGGCTCGTTGTCGCGCATGGTCGGCTTCGTCTACGGCTCCGCACTCACCTGGGCCGTCGGCAAGAGCAGCTCGGCTCCGGGCCAGGTGCCTATCGAGGACCTCCGCACTGTGCTCGCCACCGCCCGCAAGACCGTGCTCGGCACCTGACGCAGATCCGGACACTCCGAAGACGGAATCCACGACAACCCAGACGTGCAGCGCCGGTGCGCTGCCGCGACCGTTCGAATCGAAGGAGGTACGAGAGATGGGCGCCGCACTCGAAGTCAAGAAAGGCATCACCGAGGAGCAGCAGCAGGAGCTGGACGAGGTCTTCGCGCGTGCGGAGAAAGCCCTCGCGATCATCGAAACCTACGATCAAGCGCGGGTCGACCGGCTGTGCCAGGCGGTGGCCTGGGCGGTGGCCAACAAGCAGACGTTCACGCGCCTGGTCGACATGGGGATCAAGGAGAGCGGACTAGGCGACGCCGTGAGCCGGATGGGCAAGCGGATGAAGATTCGCGGCGTACTGCGCGATGCGTTGCGCCAGAAGAGCGTCGGCATCATCGAGGAGCTGCCGGAGAAG
>Ga0070668_100000557_pt1 | contig 24915 bp, 20 predicted proteins | sample KBSS43metaG_FD_64661 | JGI IMG/M metagenome (GOLD analysis project Ga0070668, IMG submission 64661) | Switchgrass rhizosphere microbial communities from Kellogg Biological Station, Michigan, USA - KBS S4-3 metaG | ecosystem: Host-associated > Plants > Roots > Rhizosphere > Soil ...
ATCTTCCTGCGCAACCACGACGAGCTGACCCTCGAGATGGTCACCGACGAGGAACGCGACTACATGTACGCGGAGTACGCCAAGGACCCGCGGATGAAGGCCAACGTGGGCATCCGCCGCCGGCTCGCCCCGCTGCTGGAGAACGACCGCAACCAGATCGAGCTCTTCACCGCGCTGCTGCTGTCGCTGCCGGGTTCCCCGGTGCTCTACTACGGCGACGAGATCGGCATGGGTGACAACATCTGGCTGGGCGACCGGGACGGGGTGCGTACCCCGATGCAGTGGACCCCCGACCGCAACGCCGGCTTCTCCACCGCCAATCCGGGCCGGCTCTACCTACCGGCCAACCAGGACCCGGTGTACGGCTACCAGGCCGTCAACGTGGAGGCCCAGCGCGACAGCTCCACCTCGTTGCTCAACTGGACGCGTACGATGCTCGCCGTGCGACGCCGCCACGAAGCGTTCGCCGTCGGGACGTTCCGCGAACTGGGCGGATCCAACCCGTCGGTGCTCGCCTACCTGCGCGAGGACGGCGACGACGTGGTGCTGTGCGTCAACAACCTGTCGCGGTTCCCGCAACCGATCGAGCTGAACCTGCAGCACTGGAACGGGTACACGCCCGTCGAACTGACCGGTCACGTGAACTTCCCGCGCATCGGCCAGCTGCCGTACCTGCTGACCCTGCCCGGGCACGGCTTCTACTGGTTCCAGCTGTGCGGGTCCGAGGAGAAGCAATGACGCTGCCCTTCGCCGAATGGCTGCCGCAGCAACGGTGGTACGCCGGCCGGTCACGCACCCTGTCGTCGGTCAAGGAGGCCTCGTCGACGCCGCTCGGCGACCACCTCGACCTGGTCCTGATCGACGTCGAGTACACCGACGGCAGTTCCGAGCGCTACCAGGTGATCGTGGCCTGGGAGTCCGGCCCGATCGTCGAGTACAGCACGGTGGCGACCATCGGCACCGACGGCGACCGCACCGGCTACGACGCCCTCTACGACCCCGGGGCGGCCCGGCACCTGCTCTCCCTGGTGGCCGCCGGCGGCACGATCGGCGACGTGGTCTTCGAGCCCGAACCGGGGGCCACCTTCCCGCTCGACTCCGCGCCGCGGGTGTTCGACTCCGAGCAGAGCAACACCAGCGTGATCTTCGAGCAGGACGCCATCCTCAAGCTGTTCCGCCGGGTCTCGCCCGGGATCAACCCGGACATCGAGCTCAACCGGGTGCTCGGCCGGGCCGGCAACCCGCACGTGGCCGGGCTGCTCGGCTCGTTCGAGACCACCGAGTCCGGCGAGCCGTGCCCGCTCGGCATGGTCACCCAGTACGCGGCGAACTCCGCCGAGGGCTGGGCGATGGCCACCGCCTCGGCCCGCGACCTGTTCGCCGACGCGGAACTGGCGGCCGACGAGGTGGGCGGCGACTTCCAGGGCGAGTCCTACCGGCTCGGCGAGGCGGTCGCCTCGGTGCACGCCGACCTGGCCGAGGCACTGGGTTCCGGCCCGTCGCCGTTCCCGGTCGACGCGGTGCTGGCCCGGTTGCGCACGGCGGCCCAGGCGGTCGCCGAGATCCAGCAGTACGTGCCGCGCATCGAGGAAGAGTTCCGCAAGCTCACCGGCGAGCCGGTGACGGTACAGCGGGTGCACGGCGACCTGCACCTCGGGCAGGTGCTGCGCACCCCCGAGGGCTGGCTGCTGATCGACTTCGAGGGGGAGCCCGGGGCGCCGCTGGACGAGCGGCGGCTGCCCGACTCGCCGCTGCGCGACGTCGCGGGCGTGCTGCGCTCGTACGAGTACGCGGCCCACCAACTGCTGGTCGACCAGGACGAGGACGAGCACCTGGGCACCCGGGCCCGGGAGTGGGTCGACCGCAACCAGGCGGCGTTCTGTGACGGGTACGCGCACGCGTCCGGGGCAGACCCGCGTGAGCAGCGGGCGTTGCTCGCGGCGTACGAGCTGGACAAGGCGGTCTACGAGGCCGCGTACGAAGCCCGGCACCGGCCCGGATGGCTGCGGATCCCGCTGCGGTCAATCGCCCGGCTGGTCGGGTGAACCCCGTGTCGGACAAGGAGCCCCTCGTGATCGGCCACCCCACCTCCTCGCTCGCCGCCGACCAACGCGCCATGAACAGTGTGGTGGCCGGCGACACCCACGACCCGCACTCGGTCCTCGGCGCCCATCCGCACGGCGGCGAACGCACGATCATCCGGACGCTGCGCAAGGGCGCCAAGTCGGTGGCGCTGCTCGCCGACGGCGAACGGGTCGAGATGACCAAGGTGCATCCGGACGGCATCTTCGCCGCCGAGGTGCCCGGCATCGTGCTCGACTACCGGCTGGACGTGGACGGGGTGGAGTGCGACGACCCGTACCGTCACCTGCCCACGCTCGGCGAACTCGACCTGCACCTGATCGGCGAGGGCCGGCACGAGCAACTGTGGACGGTGCTCGGCGCCCAGCCCAAGGGCGAGGGGGTGGCGTTCGCGGTGTGGGCGCCCGGCGCCCAGGGCGTACAGGTGATCGGTGACTTCGCCGGCTGGGGCCCGTACGACGGGTGGCCGATGCGCTCGCTCGGCTCCAGCGGCGTCTGGGAGCTGTACGTGCCGGCCGCGCACGTCGGCACCAAGTACAAGTTCAAGATCCTCGGGCGGGACGGCGTCTGGCGCGAACACGCCGACCCGCTCGCCCAGCACACCGAGGTGCCGCCGGCCACCGCGTCGGTCGTCTTCGAGTCCACGTACGAATGGCAGGACGCCGACTGGATGCGGCAGCGCCCCACGCGGCACTGGCACCAGGAGCCGATCAGCGTCTACGAGGTGCACCTCGGCTCGTGGCGGCCCGGCCTCACGTACGTTGAACTCGCCACCGAACTGGTCGACTACGTCGTCGAGACCGGGTTCACGCACGTCGAACTGATGCCGGTGATGGAACACCCGTTCGGCGGTTCCTGGGGCTACCAGGTGACCGGCTACTACGCGCCCACCTCCCGGTTCGGCAACCCCGACGAGTTCCGCTACCTGGTCGACAAGCTGCACCAGGCCGGCATCGGCGTGATCCTCGACTGGGTGCCGGCCCACTTCCCCAAGGACGAGTGGGCCCTCGCCCGCTTCGACGGCACGCCGCTGTACGAACACGGCGACTGGCGGCGCGGCGAACACCCCGACTGGGGCACCTACGTGTTCGACTTCGGCCGCAAGGAGGTCCGCAACTTCCTGGTGGCCAACGCGCTCTACTGGTGTTCCGAGTTCCATGCCGACGGCCTGCGGGTCGACGCGGTCGCGTCGATGCTCTACCTCGACTACTCGCGCAAGGACGGCGAGTGGACCCCGAACCAGTACGGCGGCCGGGAAAACCTCGACGCGATCAGCTTCCTGCAGGAGATGAACGCGACCGTCTACCGCACCAACCCCGGCGTGATGACGATCGCCGAGGAGTCGACGGCGTGGCCCGGCGTCACCCGGCCCACTCACCTCGGCGGCCTGGGCTTCGGCTTCAAATGGAACATGGGCTGGATGAACGACACCCTGTCCTACATGGAGAAGGAGCCCATCTACCGGCAGTGGCACCACCACCAGATGACCTTCGCCACGGTGTACGCCTGGAGCGAAAACTACATCCTGCCGATCAGCCACGACGAGGTGGTGCACGGCAAGGGTTCGCTGACCGGCAAGATGCCCGGCGACCTGTGGCAGAAACTGGCGAACACCCGGGCGCTGCTCGGCTTCATGTGGGCGTTCACCGGCAAGCAGCTGCTGTTCATGGGCGGCGAGATGGGCGACCTGCGAGAGTGGAGCGAGGAACGCGGCCTCGACTGGGACCTGCTGCAGGACCCGCAGTTCGGCGGCCTGCGCGCCCTGGTGAAAGATCTGAACCGGGTCTACCGTGAGACCCCCGCGATCTGGACGCAGGACACGTCGTCCACCGGCTTCCGCTGGATCACCAGCGAGGACTCGCAGCACAACACGTTCTCGTTCGTCCGCTTCGCGCCGGACGGCAGCACACTGGCGTGCATCGTCAACTTCGCCGCGATCCCGCACGAGGGATACCGCATCGGCCTGCCCCGGCCGGGTCGTTGGCGCGAGGTCATCAACACCGACAGCGAGCTGTACGGCGGCTCGGGCGTCGGCAACCTCGGCGAGGTGACCGCCGAAGAGGTCGCATGGCACGGCTTCGACAACTCGGTGTCCCTGCGGGTACCCCCACTAGGCGCCGTCTGGCTCCGCCACGAACCCTAGAAAGCCAGCCCCGCCACACCCCACCACCGCTCCGTCGGACGGCCAAACCGCGGCCGTGGCCGAGCCGCGATGGCTGAGGTGGGGGAGCCGCAAAGTGGGAGGTTGCCGCGGGTCGGTTACTCGGCGCCGGAGGCGCGCCAGTTCAGTTGGATCAGGAGTTCGCGGGCCTGGTCGGCCAGGTCGGGGTCGGTGACCACCGCGTACTGGCCGGCCTGGATCGAGCTGCGGGAGGCGAAGTCGCGGCGGCCGCCGGTGGCGGCGTGGGCGATCGCGCCGAAGACGGCTCCCCATGCGGCGCCGATCAGCAGGCAGACGAGGATCACGCCGAACCAGCTGTTGTTGCTGAACAGGCCGAAGAGGAGGCCGATGAACAGGCCGAACCAGGCGCCGCTGGCTGCGCCGGCCATGGCGGCCCGGGCGGTGGTCAGGCGGCCCAGCACGTTTTCCACCAGGCGTAGGTCGGTGCCGATGATGGCGGTGCGCTCGACCGGGAACTTCTTGTCGGACAGCAGGTCGACGGCCTGCTGCGCGGCGGCGTAGTCGGCGAACGTGCCGACCACCACGCCGGGGGTGGCGGGCGCGGCGACATTCTGCGCGGGCAGGCTGGGGACGCCGGCCGGGCCCGGGGGGACACCGCCGGTCGTCGCCGGTTTGGGGTTGTCGGATGGTGTGGTCACTTGGGACCTCCCTTGCCGGCGGCGGCAGACTGTTTCGCGGCCGTCCATAGTCTTCCAGTGGCGCCTGACTGTTTTCCAGCGCCCGCTGACCGTTTGCCCGTGCCGACCGATTTGTCGGGATCGGCCGCTTTGCTGCCGCCGGCGGGTTTGCGGGTGCTGGTCGATTTGCCTGCGGCGGCCGGCTTTCCGGCGCTGGTTGATTTGCCGGCGGCGGGTTTGGCGGTGCTCGTTGACTTGCGTGCGGCAGCCGGTTTGCCGGTGCTGGTGGTGGGTCGCTTTTCGGGGGTGGCCGCGCCCTTTCCGGCGGAGGCCGGCCTTTTGCGGGGCGGCGTGGCCGGTCGGGGAGCGGTACCGGGACGGTCGCCGGCCAGCCGGATCCAGAGCAGGAAGACGCCGGCCACGGCGGCCGTGATGCACGCCGAGCCGGCCAGGAAGGCGAACCGGCCCGACACCAGGTCGGGGCTGACCCGCTCGGAGAGGATCACCGCGCCCAGCCCGAGCAGCCCGGCCGCCGCCGCCACCGAGCCGACCAGCAGCAGCGGCAGGGTGGCCAGCCGGCTCGGCCGTTCCGCGGTGCCGGTGGTGCGGCGCCGCCGGCAGCGCAGCAGGAAGACCGTTGCCGACGCCCAGGCCAGCACGATCAGCAGCCCGGCGATCGTGTCGCTGGGGCGATGCCATTCCGCCCACACGGTGGCGACCGCGATCACCGTCACGTAGCCGGCGCCGACCAGGGCGACCGTCCCCCGTACCGCGTGCGGCAGCGCCAGGATCAGTGCGAACGCCACCGACGCGGCCGCCACGGTGTGCCCGCTCGGAAAGGAGTTCGGCGCCGGGAAGTCGTCCAGGTTGGGCCGGTCGAGGCGCATCTTGAGCAGCTGGGCGGTGCCGTTCGCGCCGAGCACCAGCAACGCCGCGCCCACCGCCAGGTCGACGCGCTTGCGCAGCACGCCCACCGCGGCCGCGGCGAGGCAGACCAGCACGAGGCTGGCCAGGGTGGTGCCGTTGAGCGTACGGCTGAGAACCTCGACCACCCTCGGGTGGTGGACGTCGCCGCCGCGCATCGCGGCCGTGTCCACCGTCTGGCCCAGCGCGGTGCGGATGAAGACCTGGTAGGTGCCGGCGGCCGCCGCCCCGGCCAGCAGCGCGGTGGCGAGCGGCGCGAGCAGATGACCGATGCGGGTCGGCTCGGGAGACGCCAGGGCCGTCATCGCGGTAGCCCTCCTGCTCGGGAATCACGGCGGTAGCGGTTTGCCCAGCCGCCCGGCTTTTCAAGCGCGCTGCATCATAAGTCCCACGCTTCCCGGCAACGCGCAACTGTCCTGCACCCCGGCGCGCCCTCGGCCCGCAACGCCGCCCGGAGACCTTCGTACCGACGCCGAACGGAACGAAGGGGATGTCTTCATGCGCCGATTGCTTGCCGGCCCGCTGCTCGTGCTCGCCGTGGCGGCCGGGCCGATGGTCGTGCCCGGCGCGGCGTACGCCGCCGGCATCCTGGCCACGGTCGACGTGCGCAGCACGCTCAAGGTGCGGTCCGCGCCGTCGCTGGCCGCCGGCGCGGTCGGTTCGCTGAGCCCCGGCCAGAACGTCACGGTGGTGTGCGGGGTGGCCGGCCAGAGCGTGCGCGGCTCGGTCCGTACCACGGACCTCTGGGACCGGCTCAGCACCGGCGGCTACATCACCCACGCGTACGTGCGGACGACCGGCCAGATCCCGCGGTGCTCCGCCGCGGCGGCGAAGGCGCAGGCGGTCGCGGTGCGGACCAAGACCTACCAGGTCGGTACGGTCCGCAGCGCCGACGGCAAGGTCAACATCAGGACGGCGCCGTCGACCTCGGCGCCGGTCAAGCGGGTCGTCGCCGACGGCGCCAAGGTGCAGGGCGTCTGCGGCGTGGTCGGGGCGATGGTCAACGGCACGGTGCGGTCGACCACCCAGTGGAATCGGCTGGCCGACGGCACGTACATCTCCCACGCGTACGTCGTGACGCCCACCCTGCACCTCTGCCCCGGCGCCCCGGCCACGCCGGTCACCACGCCGACGGTCACCCCGGAGCAGTTCCTGAAGGCAGCGGTGCCGGGTGCGCAGCGCGGCTGGCGCGACTTCGGCGTGCCGGCGTCGGTGACGATCGCGCAGGCGATCCTCGAGTCGGGCTGGGGTCGCAGCGGCCTGGCCTCGGTGGACCGCAACTACTTCGGCATCAAGTGCCAGGACGGCCGGTACGGGACGCTGGCGAACGGCTGCCACGTCTACCGCACCAACGAGTGCACCAAGGCCGGCACCTGCTTCGCGACCACGGGAAGTTTCCGGACCTACCCGACGATGGGGCACTCGTTCCGCGATCACGGCAACTTCCTGCGGGTGAACAGCCGTTACCGCCCGGCGTTCGCCTACACGAAGGACGCCAACAAGTTCATCTGGCACGTGTGGAAGGCCGGGTACGCCACGGACCCGAACTACTACACCAAGATCACCGCCCTGATGGCGAGCTACCAGCTCTACCAGTACGACGTCTGGAAGTGACCGCCACACCCTCGCCGGCCGAATCGGGTCGGCGAGGGTGATTCGCGTTTTATGCTCCTTTTGGTGAGGAGTGGGGGAACGCTGACCGTCGCGGCGCGGACCCGCCGTGCGTGGCCGTGGCTCGTCCCGCTGCTGATCGTCGGGCTGGTCGCGACCGGATCGGCGTTCACGCGACTGCGTACCGACCAGCGGACGGCCGCCGACCGGGCGCTGGACCGGCAGGCCACCGCGGCCCGCGACGCCGTACGGGCCGCCGCCGAGCGATACTGCTCGCTGCTCGAAGCCACCGCCGCCGGTATCGCCCTCGACGACCGGCTCACCTGGGAAGACTTCGACGCGGCCGGGGCACCCCTGGCCGCCGCCCGCCTGCCCGGCGCCACCGCCCTCGGGTACGTCGTGCCGAGCTCCACCGCCGAGATCTCGGCCACCCAGCGGCGATGGCGCGAGCGGGGCGCCGAAGGTCTGGTGCTCACCGCGGCGGCACCCGCCCCCGAGCACTACTTCACGATCTTCAGCCGGCTGCTGGACGACGGCGCCGCACCTGCCCCGCCGTCGGGTGACGCTGCCGCGCGGCCCGGCGCGATCGATGCGGCAGCAGCGCCGGAGGTCGTTCAGGCGCTGCTGGAGGCCCGGCGGCTGAGCCAGCCGGCCGTCTCCGACAGCTACCTGCCGCCGGAGGCCCCGCAGCGGCCGTCCGTCGTCGTCGCGGCGCCGGTCTGGACGCGCGCCGCCGAGCCGGCCTTCCGCGGCTGGATCGTGCTTGTGGTGCGCGGTCAGGACTTCCTCGACGGGGTCGACGCGGGACTCGGCGGTGGAGTCGGCGCTGGTGTGGGGATCGCCGGTGGGTCTGGTGCGGGCATTGCCGGCGGGGTCGGTGTGGGGATCGGCGGCGAACTGCTTGCTACCGGGCGGGACGGTGGGCGCCCCGTGGTGGGGCACTTCGGCGCGGCGGGGGCCGGTGAGCTGGTCCGGACGGGCGTGATTCCGGTGGCCGACCAGGAGTGGACGCTGGTCGTCCGGGCGCCGTTGCCGGGCGGTCCGCTTGCCGTGCTGCCCGCCGGCGCCGCGGTCACCCTGCTCCTGGCCGCCCTCGCCCACCTGTGGGCAACCCGCCGCCGGGTGGGCGGCCACGACTGCTGCGCCCACCGGCACCCGCCCGGGACAGCCCAGCGGCCGCCGGAACGGCCGGGGCGCCGTCGCCCGCCGGCCCGGCGCGCGGCCTTCTCTCGTACCGGAGAAGGACGGGCCCGAAACCGGCCCGCCGGCCGCTGACCGGGCCCCCGGCGGGGCAGGTTGGTGGCCGCTGCGAGGGGACGTCGGCGGACCGGCGAGGCAGGATGGACGGAGCCCGGATCTCCCGTCGGGAAGGAGCCCTCATGACCATCCCTGCCCTGCCGCTGCCGAAGGCGGCCGACGGCACCCCGGTCGACATGCCGCTGCTCGGCTTCGGCACCTGGCAGCTCCGCGGCGACGCGGCCTACCAGGCGGTCCGCGACGCCCTGGAGGCCGGCTACCGGCATCTGGACACCGCCACGATGTATGGCAACGAGGCCGAGGTCGGCCGCGCGCTCCGCGACTCCGGGGTGCCCCGCGACCAGGTCTTCCTCACCACGAAACTGCCGCCCGACCGGGCCGGCCGGGCGCGCGCCACGATCGAGGAGAGCGTGCGGGCGCTGGGCGTCGAGGCCGTCGACCTGTGGCTGATCCACTGGCCGCCGTCGCGCGGCCGGTCGGTGCCGGTCTGGCGCGACTTCCTGGCGGCCCGGGAGGCGGGCCTGACCAGGGCCGTGGGGGTCAGCAACTACGGCACCGCCGAGATCGACGAGCTGGCCGCCGCGACCGGTGAGCGCCCGGCGGTCAACCAGATCCGGTTCGGCCCGTCCCTGTGGGATCCCGAGCTGGTGGCCGCGCACCGCGAGCGCGGCGTCGTGGTCGAGGGCTACAGCCCGTTCAAGACCACCAACCTGCACGATCCGGTGCTCACCACGATCGCCGAGCGGCACGGCGTCGACCCGGCCCGGGTGGTGCTGCGCTGGCACATCCAGCACGAGATCGTGGTGATCCCCAAGTCGCGCACCCCGGAGCGGATCGTCCGCAACGCCGACCTCGACGGCTTCCGCCTGTCCGCCGACGAGATGGAGGCAGTCGACGGGCTGCGGCGGCGTTAATCACCAGGCGTTCACCGCCGGATCCGCCTATTCTTGTCGCGCCATGTCGATAACACCTGCCCCGCCGGCGGTCGCCGAGCTGCGCCGCCGGACCGCCGACCTGCTCCCGGGCGACGAGCGGCGGCTGCGGCGCCGCCTCGAGGGAGCCGGGCGGATCCGCGACGAGGCGGCCCGCGCCGCCGTGCTTGCCGAGATCGCCGCCGAGGTCGACCGGGCCGCGGCCCGCGTCGCGGCGCGCACCGCCGGGCTGCCCCCGATCACCTACCCCCAGTCGCTGCCGGTCAGCCAGCGCAAGGATGACATCGCCGCGGCCATCCGCGACCACCAGGTCGTGGTGGTGGCCGGCGAGACCGGCTCGGGCAAGACCACCCAGCTGCCGAAGATCTGCCTGGAGCTGGGCCGGGGCGTGCGCGGCCAGATCGGGCACACCCAGCCGCGGCGGATCGCGGCGCGCACGGTCGCCGAGCGGATCGCCGAGGAGCTCGACCGGCCGCTCGGTTCCACGGTCGGCTACAAGGTGCGGTTCACCGACCAGGTGAGCGACGACACCATGGTCAAGGTGATGACCGACGGCATCCTGCTCGCCGAGATCCAGAACGACCGGATGCTGCGCCGTTACGACACCCTGATCATCGACGAGGCGCACGAGCGCAGCCTCAACATCGACTTCATTCTCGGCTATCTCCGGGAGCTGCTGCCCCGCCGCCCGGACCTCAAGCTGATCATCACGTCGGCGACCATCGAGACGCAGCGGTTCGCCGAGCATTTCGCCGGTCCGCGGGGGCCCGCGCCGGTGATCGAGGTGTCCGGGCGCACCTACCCGGTCGAGGTCCGCTACCGGCCGTTGGTCACCGCGGCTGGTGATGAATCCGAGACAGGCACCGAGGAACCGCAGGACCAGGTCGACGGCATCGCCGAGGCGGTCGACGAGCTGGGCCGCGAGGGTGACGGCGACATCCTGGTCTTCCTCTCCGGCGAGCGGGAGATCCGGGACACCGCCGACGCGCTGGCGAAGCGAAACCTGCGCAACACCGAGATCGTCCCGCTGTACGGGCGGCTCTCCGCGGCCGAACAGCACCGGGTCTTCGAGCGGCACAGCCTGCGCCGGGTCGTGCTCGCCACCAACGTGGCCGAGACGTCGCTGACCGTCCCGGGCATCCGCTACGTCATCGACCCGGGCACCGCGCGGATCAGCCGCTACAGCAACCGGCTCAAGGTGCAGCGCCTGCCGATCGAGCCGATCTCGCAGGCCAGCGCCAACCAGCGCAAGGGCCGCTGCGGGCGCACCTCCGACGGCATCTGCATCCGGCTGTACGCCGAGGAGGACTTCGAGTCCCGGCCGGAGTTCACCGAGCCCGAGATCCTGCGCACCAACCTGGCCAGCGTCATCCTGCAGATGACCAACCTGGGCCTCGGCGACCTGGCGAAATTCCCGTTCATCGATCCGCCGGACCGGCGCAACATCACCGACGGCGTGAAACTGCTGGAGGAGCTCGGCGCGCTCGACGACCGCCGGCTCACCCCGCTCGGCCGCCAGCTCGCCCAGCTACCGGTCGACCCGCGGCTGGCGCGGATGGTGATCGAGGCGGACAAGCAGCAGTGTGTCGCCGAGGTCATGGTGATCGCCGCGGCGCTGTCCATCCAGGACCCGCGGGAGCGCCCGGCCGACAAGCAGCAGCAGGCCGACGAGAAGCATGCCCGGTTCACCGACAAGGAATCGGATTTCTTCAGCTATCTCAATCTGTGGCGCTACCTGAAAAGCCAACAGGAATCGCGGTCCGGCAACCAGTTCCGCCGGCTGTGCCGTACGGAATTCCTCAACTACCTGCGGGTCCGGGAATGGCAGGACATCTACGCGCAGCTGCGCCAGGTGGCGCGCGGCCTCGGCCTCGCCCTGGACGAGGACCGCGAGGACGTCGCCGAGGGGCAGCATGTGCACACCGCGCTGCTGGCCGGCCTGCTGTCGCACATCGGGCTGAAAGACACCGACAAGCGCGAATATCTCGGGGCCCGCGGCGCGAAGTTCGCCATTTTCCCGGGGTCGGCGCTGTTCAAGAAGCAGCCGCGCTGGGTGATGTCGGCCGAGCTGGTCGAGACCAGCCGGCTGTGGGGCCGGGTGAACGCGCGGATCGAGCCGGAATGGGCCGAGAAACTCGCGCCGCACCTGGTCAAGCACAGCTACAGCGAGCCGCACTGGGAAAAGAAGCAGGGCGCCGTCATGGCGTACGAAAAAGTGACCCTCTACGGGTTGCCGATCGTGCCGCGGCGCAAGGTCGGCTACGCGAAGGTCGATCCGGTGCTCTCCCGCGAGCTGTTCATCCGGCACGCGCTGGTCGAGGGCGACTGGGACACCCACCACAAGTTCTTCGCCGAGAACGCCGCGTTGCTGGAGAAGATCGAGGAGATCGAGAACCGGGCGCGGCGGCGCGACATCGCGGTCGACGACGAGACGGTGTACGCGCTGTACGACGCCCGCATCCCGGCCGAGGTGGTGTCCGCCCGGCATTTCGACGCGTGGTGGAAGAAGGCCCGGCGCACCGATCCGGGCCTGCTGACCTTCACCCGGGAGCTGCTGGTCAACACGGGCCGGGACACGGTCGACCCGAACGCGTTCCCGGACGCCTGGCTGGCCGGCGGGGTGCGGTTGCCGCTCAGCTACGAGTTCGAGCCCAACTCGGCGGCCGACGGTGTCACCGTACGGGTGCCGGTCGCCCTGCTCAACAAGCTCGAACCGGAGGACTTCGGCTGGTCGGTGCCCGGCTTCCGCAAGGAGGTCGTGATCGCCCTGATCCGGGCCCTGCCCAAGGCGCTGCGCACCAACTTCGTGCCGGTGCCGGACTGGGCCGAGGCGGTGCTCGACCGGGTTCCGGCGCGGCGCGGCCCGCTGCCCGACGCGGTCGGCGCCGAGCTGCGGCGGCTCACCGGCACGGTCGTGCCGCGCGACGCCTGGCGGCCCGACCAGGTGCCCGATCATCTGCGGATGAACTTCCGGGTGGTCGACGAGCAGGACGCGGTGGTCGGCGAGGGGCGCGACCTCGAGGTGCTGCGCCGCAGCCTGGCGCCGAAGGTGCAGGCGACGATCTCGGCGGCGGCCGGCAACGTGGAACGCCGCGGCCTCACCACCAACGACTTCGGGGTGCTGCCGCGCCGGGTCGCCCAAGTCCGCGGCGGGTACGAAGTGACGGTGTACCCGGCGCTGGTCGACGAGGGCGACAGCGTGGCGATCCGGGTCTTCGAGAGCGAACCGGAGCAACGGGTCGCGATGCGCGCCGGCACCCGCAAGCTGCTCCTGCTCACCCTGCCGCCGGCGGCCCGCTACCTGCAGGGCCGGCTGGACAACCGGGCCAAGCTGGAGCTGTCCCGGGCCAACCCGTACCGCTCGATCGCCGATCTTCTGGACGACTGCGCCGGGGCGGCGGTCGACAAGCTGGTCACGGACGCGGGCGGGCCGGTCTGGTCGTCCGTCGAGTTCGCCTCGCTGCGCGACGCCGTACGGCAGGACCTGGTGGACGGTACGGCCAACGTGGTCACCCAGGTGCAGGCGGTGCTCGCCACCGCGTACGACATCGAGCAGCGCCTGCGTGGCCTGAAGGATCCCGGCCTGATCCCGGCGCTCGCCGACATTCGGCAGCAGCTGCGCGGCCTGGTGCACGCCGGGTTCGTCACCGAGACCGGCTGGCGGCAGCTGCATCACCTGCCCCGCTACCTGCGCGGCATCGTCCACCGGCTGGACCGCCTCGGCGGCAACCTGGCCCGCGACCGGCAGCTGATGGCCCAGATCCACGAGATCGAGTCGGAGTTCCGGGAGCTGCGGGCCGACCTGCCGGGCGACGACCGGGTGTCCGAGATCCGCTGGATGATCGAGGAATTGCGGATCAACCTGTTCGCTCAGGTGCTCGGGACCGCGTACCCGATTTCGGACAAACGGATCTACAAGGCGATGGACCAGCTGCCTGTGTAGCGCGTCCGTAGGCGCTCGGGTGCCGTTCGGTTACCCCCCTGTCGCGGCGGCCGGGCAGGCCCTAGCGTCGTCGCCATGACGAACGAAAACCTCGCCTTCGCCCCGATTTCCGCCGCTCCGATCGCCGTCCCCACGGACCCGGCGACCGCCGTGCTGGACCAGATGATGGCGCGGGTGGGTGTCGACGGACTGACCGCCGCGTTCGCCGACCCGGGCCTGCTGGCCCTGGTGGACCAGCACGCGGCCGCGGTCCGTGACGCGCTCGCGGATGCCGGGCGCCCGGCGGGGGTCGAGGACCTGGCCGCGTACGCCCGGTCGATCGTCGCCGGGGCGCGCCGGGCCGGCCGCCGGATGCCCGAGCCGGGTGCGGCGCCGCAGGCGGCGGGCGCGTGGCAGGCCGCCGACTGGCACCTGCTGCGTCTGGTCGCGGTGTGCTCGATCGCCGTGGAGGGCGACCTGCTCTGAGCCGGTCGTCCGGAATAATACGGACGAAACGCCGACTCGGATTCTTTGGAATAAATAGTACGATACGTGATCTTTAGGTATGCAGAAGATCATCCTGGCCGTTGCCGCGCTCGCCGGCGCGGTCGTCCCCGCGGCGCCCGCGCAGGCCGCCGCCCCGGTGTTGGTGGCCCGCTACACGTTCGACGGCGGCGCCGTCGGCGGCCGGGTCGCCGACACCTCGGGGCGTGCCCCGGCCCTCACCGTCCGCGCCGCCGACCAGGGCGTGGTCCGCTTCGAGGGCGCGCCGCAGGGCGGCCGCTACGCGGCGTTCCCGGCCGCCTGCGCGGCCGCCGCCACGGTCTGCCCGCGCGGCCTGCTCGAAGCCGCGAACGACGCCGACCTCAACCCGGGCACCCGGCTGTTCCGCTGGTCCGCCCGGGTCAACGTGACCAAGGCACAGCTGACCGGCTCCGCCAACGTGCTGCAGAAGGGCGTCGCCACCGGCGGCAGCCAGTGGAAGCTGCAGATCGGCGCCACCAACGGCCGGGCCCAGTGCGTGGCGACCGGGGTGGGGTCGCCGACGGTGTACGTCGTCCGGTCCGCGGGCACGGTCGCCGACGGCACCTGGCACAAGGTGCTCTGCCAGCGGTCGGGCACCAGCCTCGCGGTCTTCGTCGACGGGGTGCAGCGCGGCCAGGCGACGATCCCGGCCGCCCTGACCATCAGCAACAACCTGCCGCTGCGGATCGGCGGGCCCAACTTCAACGCCCGCCGCGACATGTATCACGGCCTGCTCGACGACGTGTACGCCGAACTCGGCTGAACCGAAACGGTCCGGCGCCCCCATCGAGGCGCCGGACCGCTGGGGATCGGCTGAACCGAGGCGTCGGACCGGTGGGGGATCAGCTGCGGCGGAACGCGTACGAACGGCTGGACCGGGCGCCGGCCGCGCGGCCCGCGTGATCCCGGCCGGACTGCCGGCGCGCCGCCTGCCGCTCGTCCCGGGCGCCGTGCTGGGCCTCCGCCCGGCCGGCCGGCAGCTTCGGCGACCGGGGCAGACCCAGGTCGAGCTTGGCGAGATCGTCCGGGTCGACGTGCGCGGAGAAGTCTGGGGCAGGCATGCGGACCTCCTCAACCGCCCGGCGGGGACCGGGCTGGGCAGGGTGAAGCCGTGGAAGAAAGCGAGATTGCTCCGGGCGCCGGCACGACGGCGTCTCCACGGCGGATCACCCGCCGGAACGCCCGGAACCGTGAACGCTTGCGCAGGCCCGCAACGGGCCGCAGAGCATCAGAAGGTCATGCGAGGTAGGTTAGCGGGCCCCCGCCGCCGGGCGCGAGGGGTTTTCAGCCGTCGATGTCGACCACGATCGGGGCGTGGTCGGAGGGGCCCTTGCCCTTGCGGGCCTCCCGGTCGACCACCGCGTCGGTGACCCGGCCGGCGACGTCGGGGGAGGCGTATACCAGGTCGATGCGCATGCCCTTGTTCTGGTGGAACATGCCGGCGCGGTAATCCCAATAGGTGAACGGGTGGTCGCCCTTGAGCGGGCGGCCGACCACGTCGCGCAGGCCGACCGCCCGGATGCCGGCGAGCGCCTCGCGTTCCGGCGGGGTGACGTGGGTGGCGCCGGCGAAGACCCGCGGGTCCCACACGTCGTCGTCGGTGGGTGCCACGTTGAAGTCGCCGGCCACCACCAGCGGGCCGGCCGCCACGTCGGTGGCCAGGGCGGTGCGCAGCGCGGCCAGCCAGCTCAGCTTGTAGGTGTAATGCGGGTCGTCCGGGGTGCGGCCGTTCGGCACGTACACCGACATGAACCGGATCCCGCCGCTGAGCGCGCTGATCGCCCGCGCCTCGGGGTCGGGATACCCGGGCTCGCCGGCGAAGCCTCGGCGTACGTCGTCGAGGCCGATCCGGGAGAGCAGCGCGACGCCGTTCCACCGGCCCTGGCCGTACTCGGCCGTCGCATACCCCAGCTCGCCCACCTCGGCGGACGGGAACGCGTCGGCCGCGACCTTGGTCTCCTGCAGGCACAGCACGTCGGGCTTGGTGGCGTCGAGCCACTCCAGCAGGCGCGGCAGCCGGGCCTTGATCGAGTTGACGTTCCAGGTGGCGAAGCGCATCTGCCCAGCCTGCTACATCAGGCGGGCCGCGGCCACATCAGGACGGGGTCACGGCCGGCGGGTGGCGGCCAGCAGCGCCGCACCGAGCCCAGCGGTGAGCACGAGCAGGACGGCGACCAGCGATGCCATGTGTAAACTCCCACGAGCCAGGTGTGTGATCCCGGTTACCCCAATCCCGGCTTTGGGAATAATGCCGGAGTTGGGCCCACGATGCCAGTGCTGATGGAAGGTTTGTCAGCATGCGAGTGGACGTCATGCCGGTCCTGCCTGGGCCGCTCCTCGACCCGGCGTGGGCCTTCTATCGCGACACCTTCGACGAGTTGCGCGTCCTGGCGGTCAACCGGCACGTGCTGCACCGGCACGAGTTCGAGGATCTGATGGCCGACAAGCGGATCGACAAGTACGTGGTGCACGACGACGCCGGCGAGATCATCGGGCTGGCCGCGATGACCACCGACCTGGCGGCCGTCCCACTGGTCTCGCCGGACTACTTCCGGCATCACTGGCCCGAGATGTACGCCGAGAACCGCCTGTTCTACGTGGTCTTCGTCGGCGTCATGCAGGGGGCCCGCGGCCGCGGCGTCTTCATCCACCTGCTGCGCGAGATGTACCGGCCGATCGAGCTGGTCGACGGGCATGTCTTCCTGGACGTCTGCACCTTCAACGAGACCGCCCGCAAGCTGCCGCGGACGATCGCGGCCGTGCTGACCCGGATCGCCGGGCAGGCGGTGGCGACCCGGGTCGACAGCCAGTCCTTCTGGATGTACGAGTTCCCGAAGGTCGCGGCCGGTTAGCGCGGGCCGCTCCGCGGCTCGGCGACCAGGGCGGCGGTGCCCTCGGCGTGCCAGTGGACGGCGAACTCGGCCGGCGGCACGGCGGGCCCCCACAGCCAGCCCTGCGCGTGCCGTACGCCCACCGCCGCCAGTGCGTCACGCTGCCGCCGGGTCTCCACGCCCTCGGCCGTGACGGTGAGGTGCAGGGCCCGGCACATCGCCACCATCGCGCGGACGATCTCGTCGTCCGCCGGGCCCAGCCCAAGGCCGGCGACCAGGGACGGGTCGAGCTTGACCCCGGTGACCGGGAGCCGGCGCAGCTGGCCCAGGGCCGGGAAACCGGTGCCGAAGTCGTCGACGAGCAGCCCGAGGCCGAGCGCCCGCAGTTCGAGGAGCACCCGGCCGGCGGTCGCCGGCACCGGCCCGGTGATCTCCAGCGCCAGGCAGCGGGCCGGAACGCCGGCGTCGACCAGTTCGGCCGAGATCGCCGCCGGCAGCGCCGGGTCGGCGAGCTGCCCCGGCGACACGTTGACGCTCAGCGAGAAGTCGCCGGTGACGACCCCGTCGGCGCGCCACCGGCCGAGCCGGTGCAGGGCCTCCCGGCGTACCCGGGTGCCGATCTCGGCGATCAGGCCGGCGTCCTCGGCGATCGGGATGAACCTGGCCGGCGGCACCGGGCCGTGCTCCGGATGCACCCAGCGGGCCAGCGCCTCGGCGCCGACCGGCAGGCCGGTCCGCAGGTCGACGATCGGCTGGTAGGCGACGTGCAGGTCGCCGTCGCGCAGCGCCCGCCGCAGCGCCGCCTCGAGCCCGCCCGGCTCCTGCCGGGCCGGCTCGTGCCCGCCCGGCTCGTGCCCGCCCGGCTCGTTTGAAGCCGGCTTGTTTGAAGCCGGCTCGGGTGCGGGCGGGTCCGCCCGCCCCGCGGCCGGCTCCCGGCCGGGGTGCAGCGCGGCCGTCCCTAGCAGTGCGGAAGCCATCAGCAGGGGCAGGTCGAGCAGCGGCGGCCCGGACATCGCGGCGGCCGTCTCGCCGAGCAGCAGCAGCGCGGCGACGGCGGCCGGCGGCCGGCCTGGCCCGCCTGGCTGAGATCCGGCCAGGCAGGCCCAGACGGCGCCGGTGCCGAGCGTCACGGCGCAGAGCATGTTCACGGCCGGGGCGACGTTCAGCGCGTACAGGACCGTTTCCGCCAGCCCGGCCAGCGCGAACGGCTGCCATCTGGTCATCACCGACCTGTTCGGCCCTTTTCCGGCCGGGCTGAGGGGTGCGGTCAGCGGGCGATCGCGTCGCGGTTGCGGGCCGTGCCGGACGGGATGCGCTGGGCCGGCAGCGCCCGGCCGTGCACGAACACGGTCGGGCAGGCGCCCCGGTGCAGCACCTCCCTGGCCACCGTGCCGAGCAGGCCGGCGCCGCGGGTGCCGCGCGGGCCGAGCACGATCAGCCGGCCGTGCCCGGACGCCCGGACGAGTGCCGGGCCGGCGGTGCCGGTGAGCAGCCTGGTGCGCGCGTCGGCGACCTCGGGCACCGCGGCGCGGGCGGCGGCCAGCACCCGCCGGCCCTCCGCCTCGGCCGCCGCCCCGGTGTCCCGCACCACGTGCACCACGTCCAGCGGCGCGTGCCGGCGGCGCGCCTCGGCCACCGCCGCGCGCAGCGCCACCAGGGCACACGAGGAGCCGTCCACCGCGGCCACCACCGGACCGCCCGGCGGCCGCGGCCCGCGCGCCACCATCACCGGGCACCAGGCGTGGGCGGTGGTCTGCACCAGCACCGAGGTGGACGGCAGCCACGGCGTGGTGGCCAGGTCGTCGTCGCCCAGGACGAGCACTTCGGCGCGCCGGCTGAGCTGCACCAGCATCCGGTCGGGCAACCCGTCGACGAGTTGTCCCGTCACGGGCACCCCGGGTGTGGAACGCTGGGCGGTGGCGACCGCCTCCTCGACGACCTGCGAGGCGGCCCGGCGCGCCTGGTCGTAATCGAGACCGGGGGCCGACGGCCGCGGACTGGGCCAGGTGAAAGCGTGTACCACTCGGAGCTCACGGCCGCGCGACACGGCCTCGCGCGCGGCGAGACGCACGGCCGCGAGGCCGGCCGACGTCCCGGTCACCCCGACCACCACAGGCGACGGACTCGGGTTCCGCATCGGTTGCACCTCCGCAGTCGGCTAACAACCATTATCTATGCGGGGGCGCCACTCTTCGTGATCAATCCCTCAGCGGGTGGGCACCTGATGACCCATTCAGGTTGAGGGTTTACGGTGAACGTCAGAATTCGTGGGACATCTGCCGGTGAAGTGAGGGAAATACATGACGGATGTCAAGCTCGACCACCCTGGTGGCCAGCTGTCGATGCCGGTACGGGAGGCAGTCGAGGGCCCGGGCGGCATCGACGTCAGTGCACTCCTCAAGGAGACCGGCTTCGTCACCCTCGACCAGGGCTTCGTGAACACCGCCTCGACCACGTCGACGATCACCTACATCGACGGTGACGCCGGCATCCTGCGCTACCGCGGCTATCCGATCGAGCAGCTGGCCGAACGCTCCTCGTTCCTCGAGGTGTCGTACCTGCTGATGCACGACGCGTTGCCGACGCCGACGCAGCTCAAGGATTTCGCCGACAAGATCCGTGTGCACACGCTGCTGCAGGAGGAGATGCGTACGTTCTTCTCCGGCTTCCCGCGCGACGCGCACCCGATGGCCGTGCTCTCCTCCGCGGTGACCGCGCTGTCGACGTTCTACCAGGACGCGCTCGACCCGCTCGACGCCGAGCAGGTCGAGATCTCCGGGATCCGGCTGATGGCGAAGCTTCCGACCATCGCGGCGTACGCGTACAAGAGGTCCATCGGCCACCCGCTGCCGTACCCGGACAACTCGCTCGACTACGTCGACAACTTCCTGCGGATGACGTTCGGCCTGCCCACCGTGCAGTACGACGTGGATCCCAAGGTCGCCAAGATCCTCGACATGCTCTTCATCCTGCACGCCGACCACGAGCAGAACTGCTCGACCTCGACCGTGCGCCTGGTCGGCTCCGCCCAGGCCAACCTGTATGCGTCGGTCTCGGCCGGGGTCAACGCGCTGTCCGGCCCGCTGCACGGCGGCGCCAACGCGGCGGTCCTGGAGATGCTGGAGCAGATCCGCAAGGACGGCGGCGACGTCAACGCGTTCGTCACCCGGGTGAAGAACAAGGAAAAGGGCGTCAAGCTCATGGGCTTCGGCCACCGGGTCTACAAGAATTACGACCCGCGCGCTGCGATCGTCAAAAAGGCCGCCCAGGAGATGCTCAGCACGCTCGACAAGCCCGACCCGCTGCTGGAGATCGCGTTCCAGCTGGAGGAGATCGCGCTCAACGACGACTACTTCGTCTCGCGCAAGCTCTACCCGAACGTCGACTTCTACACCGGCCTCATCTACAAGGCCATGAACTTCCCGACCAAGATGTTCACGGTGCTGTTCGCGCTGGGCCGGCTGCCCGGCTGGATCGCGCAGTGGACCGAGATGATGAACGACCCGGCCAACAAGATCGGCCGGCCGCGGCAGCTCTACACCGGCTCCCCGGAACGCGAGTTCATCCCGATCGACAAGCGGTAAAGACACACCCGTCGAAACGCCCCGCCGGCCACCGGCGGGGCGTTTCGCATTCCGCCGCCCGGTTCGGCTTCGAGGTGTCGCCCGCGTGGGCCGGCAGCGGTCGGCGGCGCCGATTGCGCATTCTGTGGGCGGGCCGGAGAAACGGAAAAGGCACCCGGCTGCACCCGGGTGCCTTCAAACCGACGAGGGTCCAACGGAACGAGGACGCCGCCAGGTCACCGCGACCAAATGTCCGGTGACGAAACCAGTGAAGCACGGCCGTGGCCGATCCGCTACACACAGAACTGCTCCGGTGCGCAGATTACGGACAAGCGGTGGCATCGGATTGCGGACAGGACGAACCCGGGGCTTTCTGCCAGACTGGCGGTGACCCGAGGGGGATTCCGTGGCTTTCACCGACGAGGAGATCGCCTATCTGCGGTCGCAGCCGACCGCTCGGCTGGCCACCGTGGGACCGGGCGACCAGCCGGATGTCGTACCGGTCGCCTTCGAGTTCGACGGCAGCGGCTTCTGGGTCGGCGGTACGGGCGTCTCGGTGCTGCGGACCAGGAAGTTCCGCAACATCGGGGCCGGCCGCCCGGCGGTCGCGCTGGTGGTCGACGACATGGTCTGCGCCGAGCCGTTCATCGCCCGGGGGATCCGCGTCTACGGCGAGGCGGACGGTCCCGTCGAGCGGTCCGGCCAGGTCGGGCCGGGCTATTACCTGCGGATCCGGCCGACGATCTCGTGGAGCTGGAACCTGGCGGGCGAGCCGGTCGGCGAAACGTGGTATGAGTCGCGCCGGGCGACCCATACCTGAGTGTTCCGCCGGTCACCGCGGCCCGGACCGTCAGCGCTGGGCGTGGAAGGCCTCGACGATCGAGCCGGGGATGCGGCCTCGTTCGGAGACCTCATAACCGTTCCTGGCGGCCCATTCCCGGATCGCCTGGTTCTGATCCCGCTGCGCCCGGGCGGGCACCGCGGCCCGCGCGGGGATCCGGCCGTTGCCGCCGCTGCGGCCGACCCGGGCGGCGACCGTCAGATAGGGGTCGAGCGCCTTGCGGAGCTTGCCGACATTCTTCTCGGACAGGTCGATGGTGTAATTCACGCCGTCCAGCCCGAACTCGATCGTCCGGTCGGCGGTGCCGCCGTCGAGGTCGTCGGTGAGCACGGTGATGACTTGCTTGGCCATGATTCTGCACTCCGGAAAGAGATTTGGTTCCGACACGATAGCCGACCGTTTTGCGGCACCGTCCGGCGCATTGGCTGAATCGCCGTGGAATGGGTTTCCGGCATTGACCGATGTGGACATTCGCGGGACCGCTCGCCGGCGCGCAGGCCGGGCCGGACGCCGATCCTCATCCGCGAGCCGCGGCGGCCCGGGCAGGCCGCGCCGAGAAATTCGGGGGCGGGGGCCAACCTTTCCCGCGGCATCGGTGTCCTTCACGATTGACGACACGGGGGAGAGGACACCGATGCGGGACGGCCCGAGGGCGGATTTCGACGAGTTTGTGCGCGCCAGATCGACCGGGCTGCTGCGCACCGCCTGCCTGCTGACCGGCGACCGGCACGCCGCCGAGGATCTGGTCCAGGAGGTTCTGGAGCAGATGTACGTGCGGTGGCGCCGGATCGACGGCCATCCCGAGGCGTACGCGCGGCGCGCGCTGGTGAACCGCTCGGCGAACCGGTGGCGCCTGCGCGGCCGCCGGCCCGAGGCGCCGCTGGCCCACCACGACCGGACCGAGCCCGACCACAGCGACGGCGTGGCGGTCCGCGACACCGTGCTGGCGGCGCTGCGCGGCCTGCCGCCGCAGCAGCGGGCCGCGGTGGTGCTCCGCTACTGGGACGACCTGCCGGTGCACGAGGTCGCCGCGGCGCTCGGCTGTTCCGACGGCACGGTGAAGAGCAACGCCTCCCGCGGCCTCGACCGGCTTCGCGCGGTCCTCGGCCCGATCCTGACCATGGAAAGGGGACAGCGGTGACCGAGACCGACGTCCGGTACGCCTTCGAGCGCGCCACCGAGGAGATCAGCCCGTCGCCGGACCTGCTCGACCGGGTACGCGCCGGCGGCCGCCGCCGGCAGATCCGCCGGCGCACGGTGCTCGCCGCCGGGCTGGCCGCGGTCGCCGGTGGTGCCGGCCTGCCGCTGGCCCTGCGCCGCGGCGCGGATCGCGACCTGCCGGCCACCCGGGGCGACCTCGCCGGGGACCGGCAGCTGCTCGCCCGGATCCGGACGGCCTGGCTGGACAACGCCGGCGAGCCGGGCGAGCCGCACATCCTGTGGGTGGGCCGGACCCCGGCCGGCCCGGTGGCCCTGGTCAGCGCGCCGACCGAGATCGGGCTTCCGGACGGTCCGACCGACCGGCTGGGCTTCGTCGCGACCGTCGACGGCCGGCTACGGTTCTCGGGGCATGTGTCGCTGATCCCGGCCGGCACCCTGGCACCCGTCGCGCTGCTGGCCGGCGCGCAACGGGACGTCCTGGTGGTGGCCGGGCTCGGGCGGAAGATTCAGTTCTCGGCGGACTACCGGTTCGACGACCTGGGCCGGATCGAGCGCCGGTTCGAGGACCTGCCGTCGGGGCCGGACGACGTGCTGGTCCGTACGGTGCCGGGCCAGGACGACCACGTGCGGTTCGCGCTGATGCAGGAGGGCGACGATCCGGAGGTCACCCTCTTCTACACCGACGAGCAGCGGGCCGCCGCCATGAACTCGATGCCCGGGCGGCAGGACCGGCGGCTGGCGGGCTCCATCCTGGCGTGGGACAAGGCGACGGAGGCCGAACTGCTGCGCTGGGACGTGACGTCGCGGCCCGGCTACGATGACGATCAGTTCGGTTACCATTCGTGGCAGGGCCCGACGGCCTGGTGGATCCGCGGCCAGGCCCCGGACGGGCGGCGCCTCGTCGTGCAGACCGTCGCGCTGGACGGCCGCGCCCGGCTCTTCGTGCTCCTCGGCACGGCCGGGGCCCGACCCGTCCCGCGCTACCTCGGACTGCTCGGGCCGCGGGTGTCCACCGAGATCCGCGACGAGGTCGGCGGGCCGCTGCACGTCCTGCACGTCCGGTTGCCGGACCAGCAGGGCGTGGTGGTCGCCGCGCCCGAGGCGACCTTCCGCTACCGGGTTCGCGGCGGCGGCTGGCTGCCGACGGAGGGTGACGCCGTGCTGATCCCGGACGCCGCCACCGAGCTGGAAGTCCGGCCGCGGCGCGGAAGAATGGCGACGGTGCGCCTGCCGTGACCGGCTTCCGGGGAGGTGGGAGGCGGCCGGATCGATAGGTTGGAGATCGGGCCGGATCGGGCATCATGCGGCCGGGATACCCAACGGAGGCAGCGCATGGACGTCGTGATCGGCATCGACACCGGGACCACCGCGACCAAGGGCATCGCGGCCGGTGCCGACGGTCAACTCCGTGCGCTGACCAGCGTCCACTATCCGCTGTCCGTGCCGGGGCCGGGCCGGGCCGAGCTCGACCCGGGCGACCTGGTCGACGCCGCGGTCAAGGCCCTGACCGACGTCGCCGCCGAGTGCCGGGAGCGGGGCGACCGGGTGATCGCGGTCAGCCTCAGCGCGTTCCTGCACGCGCTCGTCCCGATGGACGCGGCCGGCCGGGCGCTCGGGCCGGTGGTCACCTGGGCCGACGGGCGGGCCGGGCCGCAGTGCGAGAGGATTCTCGCCGGCGGGCGCGCCAAGGAACTGCAGGCACGCACCGGTACGCCGGTGCACCCGATGTCGCCGCTGGCCAAACTGGCGTGGTGGCGGGCGACCGAGCCGGACACGCTGCGCGGCACGGCGCGCTGGGGCGGGGTCAAGGAACTGGTGCTCGCGGGGCTCGCCGACGCGCCGTACCTGGTGGATCTGTCGGTTGCCTCGGGCACCGGCCTCTACGACATCCACTCGCGGCGCTGGGATCCGGAGGCCGTGGAGATCGCGGGAGTCCGGGACGATCAGCTCGCCGAGGTGGTGCCGACCACCACGCGGCTGCGGCTGCGCGGTTCCGTGGCTTCGGCGGCGGGGCTGCCGGCGGACACTCCGCTGATCATCGGCGCGGCGGACGGGCCGCTGGCCAATCTCGGGGTCGGTGCCACCCCGAGAGGGGTCGCGGCGGTCTCGCTGGGCACCAGCGGGGCCTTGCGTACCGTGGTCGAGCGGCCGACCGCCGACCGGGCGGGGCGGCTGTTCTGCTACGCGCTCACCGACGACCGTTGGGTGATCGGGGGTGCGGTCAACAACGCCGGGTCGGTGGTTCGATGGGCGGGGCAGAGCTTCGCGGGTGGGTTCGAACGGCCGGGGGCCGAAGGGGAGGATGCGGACGAGCGCGACGCCGCGCTGCTGGTCGAGGCGCAGGGGGCGCCGCCGGGCAGCGACGGGCTGCTGTGCCTGCCGTATTTACTGGGGGAGCGCGCTCCGTGGTGGCGGCCGGGACTGCGGGGGGCTTACCTTGGGTTGCGCCGGGAGCATGGGCGGGCGC
>Ga0070668_100000558_pt1 | contig 24900 bp, 27 predicted proteins | sample KBSS43metaG_FD_64661 | JGI IMG/M metagenome (GOLD analysis project Ga0070668, IMG submission 64661) | Switchgrass rhizosphere microbial communities from Kellogg Biological Station, Michigan, USA - KBS S4-3 metaG | ecosystem: Host-associated > Plants > Roots > Rhizosphere > Soil ...
TATTCGACTCGGCCGCATTCGTCGTCCAATCGGTGCTGTCATGACGACGTCGCGACCGGTAGGTAGGTGAGGTAGAGCCCAGGGCTGGGCCGCGAGTTGGACATGGTATCGGATAGGGGTGTGGCTGTAGCCCAACAGGTTTGCTACGACGGAGGAGGTATTCGGCCACAAGGTTCTGCAGAGCGGAGTTTCGTGGCTGAGCACGCTGATGCAGCGACCGTTTACCGAGTCTTGGCCGAGGACTAGCTAAGCGGAGGGGGCCTGGGCGACAGAGTTGGTGTCGACTGCGTAGGGCGGCCCGAGGTATCGGCGCACCATTTGGTCCTCAGCATCGGCGTCTTTGAGGGGCCAGTACCACAGTGCCAGGAACGCGCGGATCAACCATTGTGCGGCAAGGGGATCGGGCGTGCTTAGCCCAACCATTTCGGTGGCGAAGCGGGTGACCATGGGTGAATCGCTCAGCCATTCGTCGCCGGGGAGTGTGGCCATCGAGCGCATGATCTGTGCGAGCGGGTCCGCTCGCAGGCGCTGCAAGGCGACCAAGGTGGCGGTGACGATGCGGTCTGGGCCGGTCAGCCCAGCGATGGCTTCGCGAACCGACTCGAGGATACGTTCGGCTTGCAGGCCCAGCACGGCATCACGGATTGCTGCCTTACCTCCGGTGTGGCGGTAGATGGTCGCCGGTGAACAATGGACGGCGGCGGCCAAGGTGTCGATGCTGAATGCGTCGTAGCCCTGACGCGACATCAGGTCGGCGGCTGCGGCGTAGATCCGTTCAGCGGCCTCGCTATGGCGATCCCGCCCAACCAGCCAGTCGTCATTCGCCATCGGTCAGTTGTTCCATCGCCGCGAACCCATGAAGTCGTTTTATCACCATGAGAAAGACTGAGACTGATCTCTCAGTGAAGGCGCTGGTCGGCTCATCGGACTGAGGAGACCGCGCCCCCGCCTGCGTCGAGCCGACTTTCACCTTCGCCATGCACCGTTGACTCCGTCGCGCACCGCGTTCAACCTGAGCGAATGACCCTCCTGGCGGACGCGAAAGACTTCTTCGGAACCGACGCCTTGCAGGACCCCTACCCGCTCTACGACCGGATGCGCGACCAATCATCGGTGCACCGCATCGGTGACTCCGTCTTCTACGCAGTGTGCGGCTGGGACGCCATCACGGAGGCCGTCAACCGCGTCGAGGACTTCTCGTCCAACCTGACCGCGACGATGGTGTATCACGACGACGGGACCGTAACCCCGTTCGACATGGGGCCACTGGGTGGGTCACAACACGCGCTGGCCACCGCCGACGACCCGGTCCACGACGCTCACCGCAAGCTGCTGGTGCCCCACCTGTCCGCCAGGCGAATCCGTGTCATCGAAGAGTTTGCCGAAGCTACTGCAATCCAACTCTGGTCCGAAGCGTTGGTCGACGCTCAGATCGAGTGGATGAGCGCCATGGCCAATCGGCTCCCGATGATGGTGGTCGCCCGCCTGCTCGGGCTACCCGAAGGAGACGTCGACAAGCTGATCCGATTGGGCTACGCCACCACCACCCTGCTCGACGGGGTCGTTACCCCGCCCCAACTCGAAGCCGCTGGCATGGCCGCGATGGAGCTATCTGGGTACATCATGGAGCACTTCGCGAAGGCCGGTGAAAGCCCTCAGCCGGGACTCATTAGCGACCTCGCCGCCCGCTACGCCTCTGGCCAGTTGGAGCAGCTCCCGGCGCTCGCAATCATGCTGACGCTCTTCAGCGCAGCAGGCGAATCCACTGCCTCCTTGCTAGGAAGCGCCGCGTGGATTCTGGTGAGCCATAGCGACATCCAAGAAGAGGTCCGCGCCCACCCCGAACTGTTGGGTGCGTTCATCGAGGAGACGCTGCGCTACGAGTCGCCGTTTCGCGGTCACTACCGCCACGTAGTCAGAGACACCACGCTCGCCGGAGTCGATGTGCCTGCCGATTCGCGCCTGCTGTTGATGTGGGGAGCCGCCAACCGCGATCCCCAACAGTTCGACACACCCAACGAGTTCCGGCTCGACCGCACCGGCGCTAAGGGGCATATGACCTTCGGCAAGGGCGCACACTTCTGCGTCGGGGCCGCACTGGCACGCTTGGAGGCCAAGATCGTGTTGCGAATGCTGCTGGAACAGACCGAGTGGATTCACGCGGCCGACGTCGGCCAATGGCTGCCCAGCATCCTTGTCCGCCGACTCGAACGACTACAACTGAACGCCCACTGACCAACGAACCCCTACATACTGACCACCAACCGGTACACATGCGTGTTGGGTGCGCTAGGAGGCGGCTTGGCTTCCGTGCCAGTGAGTGACATCATCGCCGCGTTCGAAGCGGTCGAACCACTGGCCTACAAACTAGGGGATGGCCTCGTCGGCAGGATCAGAGTACGGGGTTTGGCTGAGAACTAGTCCGCGTAACGCCTGGCGTCCGCCTTTGCGGTCAACCGCTTTAAGCATTGGTGGTGAGATGAGGTGATCCCAACTCACGAGGGCGCGCAGCTGCACGCGAATACGCCACGATACTGACATCACGCGAAGGTCCAACACGCGATCTCTCTCGGGGATATGGGTATTCATGCCGTTGACGTAGATCAGAACGAGGGTGCCCATTATGTGCCGGATGACACTGGGAAGTATGCGCAGGCGATACATTCGCTGGCCAACGGCAGCGTTGTAGATAACCACCGCCGAGCTGCGATGTTCGACTCCTCCCACCGTATGCCATAGCAGCCACGAGGCGACACGGTCGTCGCCTGGCCGAAACATGATGTCCTCGTTGTCGAGTAGGAACTTGAACACCATCTGACAAGGAGAGCTCGACACGTGGCTACCGATGAATCACGCTCGCCGTCTGGCAAGCCTGCTCCCCAACAGCACGCTCGAGGTGGTTGCCGGCGCCAGTCACGCTCTCTCACTTGTTGTGGCCGACAAGATACTCGAGCAGCGCGCCATAGTGGGAACATAACCCGTGTAGGAATGAACCCTATTGTCCCAGCTGGGATATGCGCATTTACCGGTAACCCGCCATATTCCTTACGGTTATTGCCGTATTCGCCAGTGAAGGGCTATAGCGGCAAGGGCGACACCACCCTCCAGGACACACCGCCGCTGCGGTCAGCCGGCCGTATCGGCAGCGGGGCCGCCAGGGGGCATCACCTGGTAGCTGTACCGCCACTCGACCTCGGTGCCATGGTCACCGCCGACCGGTCGTGATCCGTGGAGATGCAAAAAGGCGACCATGTCATCGTCGCCGACTTGAGCCTGAGCCTTCCGCTCCGCGAGCGCCCTTACTTTGGCCGGGCTCATCGTCTCGGCCACGACGATGGTGTCGTGCCGCACGTTCGAGGCATCGGCCATAGCGCCAGGCTGCGGCAATTGAGGGCTTCCGTTTCCCGACGACACGCGCCCTCACACAACCGTGATCGACACGTGCTCGACCTGCGACGCAACCACCGCCACTCGCCATTGACCATGCCGAACGGGCACCCAAGGCAACCGCGAGGACCAGTTGGCGACGGCTTTCACTTGCTTGCCCGGCGTGACCAACTCTCCGGGGTGGGTGAGATATTTTGTGCGACAACATGATCACGGAGGAATTTACCGGTAACCCTCCATATCGAATTTGCCGCCTTTGCCGGATGGTACGGGCATTCGACCCGTCCGGGTTGGAAGTAAACCCGGCGGAGTCCGACTCGGCTGTCAGGTACAGGCATGGTGAGTTCGAGAGCTCACATGGGTAGGCGAGTGCGTTGCTGGTCTGTCGTGGCGCCGCTGATCGCGGCGAGCACATCAAACAGCTGCCCCGCGATCGTGGCATGATCCAAGTCGCCGCACAGTTGCTGATTACGCCAACCCGCGAGCATCTCGTCGACGGTCTGGGCCTCCAGATGCAAATACGGGAACCGAACCGGCCACGCATAGCGACCGCTCTTATCGACGGGCGGAACGGGCTTCAGACCTGTCTCATCCAATGCATCATTGAATCAGCCAGTGAATCATTGCCACATCATTGCAGGCAAGTGCATCAGCGTCGAGACAGTTCGCCCGGAGTGTCGGCAGCACGCCGGGCGCAGGCAATCCGCGACAGGCCGCAAAGAGACCAAATCCTCAGATGAGCAACAGTTTTCGTCACCAGAGCCAGCTGGCCTCCGACGCAGCGGCGGCGTATCCGTGATTCATCTGATGAAAACGGCGGGATTAATGATGGATAACGAATGTTATCCATCATGAACGCTCCGTTTTCAACCGGCAGCGATTGCGCAGGAACACACGCGCCGACAGTGGTTGGTGCGACTACAAGAGCATCACTCTCATGGCTAAGTTCCTATCGGCCATAGGCCATGCGAGACGCAACGACAATTGTTTCGCCACAGTGCGATTCGATAGGACCGTTCGAATATGCGGTTTGTACAGCACCCTGCGCCCTAATCTCGTTGTGGGTCAATCCCTTCCAGTACTCGCTGGAAGACATCGGTCATGGTGGCGATCGCGTCGTCGTCAAGCAGGTCGATAAGGTATCGGCGAACGGCGTCGGTACGTGCGGGGGCAGTGTCCGTAATCGCTCGGCGGGTTCGCGAGGATTTCGCACGGCCCCCGAGCCGACTATCAGCCGCGCTGCATCAGAACGGAACGTCCACTTGGCCGTTCGTAGTGTTCGCCTCGTCGTGGTTCGACTCGTGGAAACCGAGGATGTAGGGCGTGTGGGGATCGGTTCCATAGGGCACGAGGGGATCGGTGTCGGCGCCGGCGATGGGCGCGAGAACGATCGCGCCACCGATCGCGGCCACGGCCAACCACGGTGCGGTGTACTTGGTTAACGTCTTCATCGTGCTCTCCTGTTTGTGTGTTCGCCGTTCGGACTGACTTCAATAGTCACGCTTCAGCCAACGGACGTCTTCACCGCTGACCCCCAACTGGGCCTCCCGTTAGCAGGGAACTCAGAGGCGTGGCCCGGCACATGCTCTCTGGGGGCAGACGTGCAGTGGCCCTCCTAGCTACTCGCATGACCGACTGGTCGTACTCGAGGCAGTCGCCGTCGATATTGACACCACAACCCGACAATTGGGAAAGCCTCGTGGTCCCAACCGCTTACGCAAACTGACGCACTGGATCGCGGCAACCTCAACTTGGACCGCGCTTTCGCCAACGACGAGAACACGCAGACCGACTGGAGGGGTAGGGCATTAGCAGCTAGCAGGTATGCCAGGAGTAGGGCTGCCAAGGGGCCGAGATGGACGACAGCGTTGACGACATTGGCGTCCGAGGCCGCGAGTGTATGAGCATGGTGACAGCACAAGCACCGTCTCAGGTGCTCAACGACGAAATAGCCGAAGTGGCCAGCGGGCCTCGGGTCGGCATCAAGTATGCGGTCGAGGCGATCGGGACCTTCTTTCTGGTCTTCACTGTGGGGGCGGCCGTGGGCAGCGGCAGCCCGTTGGCGCCGCTGGGAATCGGGGCCGTCCTGATGGTGATGATTTACGCCGGCGGACACCTCTCGGGTGGGCATTACAACCCGGCCGTGACCCTGGCGGTGTTGGTGCGGCGCCGGATTCGATTACGTGATGCGGTTGGTTACTGGGTTGTGCAGTTCGGTGCCGGGCTGCTCGCCGCAGTCGTGGTGCGCACTGTGGTCGACCCGACACGGATGTCGACCGCAGCAGCGATGACACTGACCGGCCGCACCCTCGTGGCTGCGTTCGTGGTGGAGTTGTTGTTCACGTTCGCGCTGTGCTATGTCGTGCTCAATGTGGCCACCAGCAAGAACCACCCCGACAACTCGTTCTATGGCCTGGCGATCGGATTCACCGTCGTGGCAGGTGCATTCGCGGTTGGGGCGATCTCGGGTGGCGCGTTCAACCCCGCGGTCTCGCTTGCGGCGGCGGTGATGGGCATGTTCGCGTGGCCGACGCTGTGGATATACATGGTGGCCCAGGTGCTTGCTGGAATAGCCGCGGGAGTCACATTTCTCGCCCTGAACCCTGACGACAAGTGACTACTTCGATGGTCCCACCGGCCGCGGCGCTAAACCCCGTGGCCGCCCGTTCGCTGGTGGGCCTGGCGGGTCTTCCGACAATCCTCGCTACAGGTCCGTTCGACGACCAAGCGGATGCCGAGCAACTGGCGGCCGCCTTCGCCACCGTGCGGTCGCGATGTCGCGCACAGCTTGTACTCCTCGGGGCGGGCGAATACCGCGCCACGGTCTTGCGGCGAAGTTTCGCGCAAGGTGTTGGAACAAGTGTGCACGTGATTAGAGATCTCCCTGAGGACCGCTGGCTATACCTGATCGCCGCCGCAGATGTCGTCGTCCCAAACATTGCCGGAGTAACCACCTCACTGCTGGACGTGCTGGGCGCCGGGCGGCCGGTTGTTGCGCAGGCCGACCCGACAACCGTGCGATTGGTGGTACCGGCCAGTGCAGGATTGATCTACCGGCAGGGAGATGTGTCGGGGATGGCGGGGGCGCTACTACGTCTGCTGACGACTCCAGCCTTGCGCCATGGAATGGGTTGTCGCGCAAGGACAGTCGCTCGGAAGTATCACCTGCAGCGGATGGCGCTCAGTAGGGCCAACGAAAGGAACCAATATGCGTAGCATCATCGGACGCCTCATCCACTGGGCCGCCGAAATCCTCGACCGCAATCTGATCACTGTCCCGGAGTTGGACGAGGAGTACTCAGCTCGCGGCGCCAATTGCTAGGCCTATCAACCTAGTTCACCACTATCGAAAGGCAAGACCATGACCGAAGCCAGGCCCACGCCGACGACGACGAATGCCGGTATCCCGGTGGAAAGCGATGAGCATTCGCTGACCATCGGCCCCGACGGTCCGATCCTGCTGCACGACCATTACCTCATCGAGCAGCTGGCGCAGTTCAATCGCGAACGCGTGCCCGAACGCCAGCCACACGCCAAGGGTTCGGGCGCGTTTGGACGGTTCGAGGTGACCCACGACGTCAGCGCTTTCACGAAGGCGGCGGTGTTTCAGCCCGGCACCACAACTGAGACGGTGATCCGGTTCTCCACGGTGGCCGGTGAGCGCGGCAGCCCAGATACCTGGCGCGACCCGCGCGGTTTTGCGCTGAAGTTCTACACCACCGAGGGCAATTACGACATCGTTGGCAACGACACCCCGGTGTTCTTTCTGCGCGATCCGATCAAGTTCCCCAGTTTCATCCGCTCGCAGAAGCGCCGCGCCGACAACAACCTGCGCGATCACGATATGCAGTGGGACTTCTGGACGCTGTCCCCGGAGTCGGCGCATCAGGTGACGTGGCTGATGGGGGATCGTGGCATCCCGCGCAGCTGGCGCTACATGAACCTCTACAGCGGACATACCTTCATGTGGGTCAACGCCGCCGGGGAGAGGTTCTGGGTGCGCTATCACTTCATCACCGATCAGGGCATCCAGAACCTAACTCAGGCCGAGGCCGACGCGCTGGTATCGGCCGACACCGATTACCACACCCGCGATCTGTTCGAAGCGATCAAGGGTGGCGACTACCCGTCGTGGATGCTCAAGATGCAGATCATGCCGTTCGAGGACGCCAAGACCTACCGATTCAACCCGTTTGATTTGACCAAGGTGTGGCCGCACGGCGACTATCCGCTCATCGAGGTGGGCCGGCTGACCCTGGATCGCAACCCCACCGACAACCACAGCCAGATCGAGCAGGGCGCCTGGTCGCCATCCAATCTGGTGCCCGGGATCGGCGCGAGTCCGGACAAGATGCTGCTGGGCCGGATGTTCGCCTACGCCGACGCGCAGCGCTACCGCATCGGCGCCAACTACAACCAGTTACCGGTCAACGCACCAAAGTGCCCAGTGCACAGTTACAACACCGCCGGCCACATGCGCTATCAGTTGGCCAGCGACCCGGTGTACGCACCGAACTCCAAGGGCGGCCCACGAGCCGACGTCGAGCGCTATGGCGAACCGGCCGGCTGGCACACCGACGGTGAGATGGTCCGTACCGCTTACACTTTGCGGTCCGACGATGACGACTGGGGCCAGGCCGGCACCCTGGTTCGCGACGTCATGAACGACGCCGAGCGGAATCGGTTGGTCAACAACATCGTCGGGCACCTGCTCGACGGCGTGACGGAACCTGTCCTGCAACGCGCCTTCGAATACTTTCGCAACGTCGATGTGGACCTCGGCGAGCGGGTCGAGAAGGGTGTGCGTGCGGGCTCGGTCACGGGGAGTGAGAAATGACGGAAACGATCGCGGGAGTCACCATCCCCGACACCGTTGTCGTCAAGGCCGCCACCGAACTGGTCCTTGAGGCCGATGACGACCTGTTGTTCCACCACTCGAGGCGGGTGTACCTATGGGGCATGCTCAAGTCACGCCGCCGCAGGCATTCGCCCGACCCGGAACTCGCCTACGTCGGCGCAATGTTTCACGACCTCGGCTTGACATCGAAGTACCGTTCCCAGCACCAAAGATTCGAGATCGATGGTGCCGACATAGCCGAGCAATTTCTGCTCGATCAGGGATACAGTCCAGCCGAGGCCCGGACGGTCTGGTTGTCGATCGCCCTTCACACCACTCCGGGCATCCCCGAGCACCTGGCACCGGAGGTCCACCTCGTCACGCTTGGCGTGGAGACGGACGTACTCGGCCAACAGCTCTATGAGATAAGCGACGAGCAACTCGCGGCCGTGATCGCTGCGCACCCGCGCTCGGACTTCAAGAACCGGATTCAACGCGCCTTCTACGAGGGCATGCGGGATCGGCCGAAGACGACATTCGGCACGATGAATGACGATGTCCTGGCGCACTTCGATCCGGACTTCCGGCGTGAAGACTTCGTCAGCATCATTACGCAATCCCCATGGCCCGAGTGATTCTTATCCATCAGTCGAGCTGATCTGGGATTGCATACAACGCAGGAAGATTCACCACAATTGCCTCCTGTGTACTGCGTGCAATCACGATCACCGCGAGATCGTTGGCATCCGGATTCTCTTCTCGGTGTGGAACATACGGCGGCACGAAGATGTAGTCGCCGGGGGCTGTGATGATTCGGACCTCCGCCACGCCATCGTGGAATACGAACTCCGGGTGGCCGCTGCGCACGAAAATCGCTGTCTCCGAGTCGCCGTGGTGATGGTTGCCGGACAATGTCTGGGGCGCCACCGACGTCTCGCCCATCCAAATCTTCTCTGACCCGACGGAGTCACCGGTAATGGCAGCAAAGCGCCGCATGCCGGCGGTCTGGGCCGTCGCCGAACTCAGGTCCGCCGCCCGTACGTGGTGTACGCGGGTGTGTCGAGGTCGGTCGTCAGACCTCGCGTTGGTGTCGTTCAGCTCGGGATGGAACTCGTCGGGGCCGCTTGCGTAGGCGTTCACCACTTCATGATCGCGCTCTCGTCAACGCATGTCGTCAGTGCAGCTACTCCCTTGACGCGCCCTGCCAGCGCTACTTGGGCATACCTGCCAGCGGTAGATTTCCGACTCGGACGACCGAGCGCTTACGCGCGTCTCAAGTGAGTATCGTCGGAAAATCCGGCCGTCACCAGCGAATTCGGGTTGCGGCACCGCCATGGATCCGACAAGTGGTGAGCCGCCGCGACGTCAGCGAGCGTCGTTGCACCCAGGAAGCACTGGAATGATCGTGGATGACCTACGGCGTTGGACTGAAAGGGAGGCGACACGTGAACAGCGCTGCTCTGTTTCTCACGGTGTTCCTCGCGTGTGCGGTCGAGGCAGTCGAGGCGACCACCGTTGTCCTGGCCGTCGGCACGGCCAGAGAGTGGCGTTCTGCTCTTATCGGCGTCGCAACGGGATTGCTCCTTCTTGCCGTCCTCGTCGCGGTGCTGGGCCCGGCGGTCTCTGCGGTGCCGCTGAACGGATTGCGTCTGCTGGTCGGCGGCGTCCTGCTGATCTTCGGGCTGCAATGGCTTCGAAAGGCCGTCCTGCGTGCGAGCGGTCACAAGGCGCTGCACGACGAAGACGCCGTCTTCCGTGAGCAGCTTGCGGCCGCGCAGTCTGCGTCCGCGGGGCGGTATGGGCCAGTTCGCGATTGGTACGGCTTCACGGTCGTGTTCAAGAGTGTGGTTCTCGAGGGTCTGGAGGTCGTGTTCATCGTTGTGACGTTCGGCGCTAATGCGCACGACGTACCCGGCGCGGCGGTCGCGGCGGTGATCGCCATCCTGGTTGTCACTGGGGTCGGCGTCGCGATACGCGCGCCCTTGTCTCGTGTTCCGGAAAACACGATGAAGTTCGTCGTCGGTGTCATGTTGTGCGCGTTCGGCACTTTTTGGGGCGCCGAAGGCGCAGGCGCGAGTTGGCCGGGATCCGACCTCGCAATCCTGGCGCTGGTCATGCTGTATGGCGGTGTCGCTCTGCTCCTGGCCGGCGCACTTCGCGATCGATCGAAAGCATCGTCGTGATCGCCCGTTTGAAGGGGTTCGCCAGATTCTGGTTTGACTTCTTCGTCGGTGACGATCGGACCGTCGCTGTCGGCGTGGTAGTCGCCCTCGCGGCCACGTATGGGCTCAGCCACGCGGGCGTGCCGGCCTGGTGGATGACTCCCGCAACGGTACTCATCCTGCTCACGCAAAGCGTGCGTTGGAAGGCCCGGTCAGGCAAATGATTCAACGAGATCCGCAGCGCCAGATTCGTCACTCGTTCTCGAGTGGGATCGTGACGGTCAGCGACGTCCCGTCCTGCGGTGGGCTCATTATGTCGATCTGACCGCCTAGCGCCTCGACCCTATCTTTGAGCCCGATGAGGCCCGACCCCTTATGCGCATCGGCACCTCCGATGCCATCGTCGCGAATCGACAGATGCAGGCAGTCATTTTCAGATCGTGCGCACACCTCCACGTGGGAGGCGCGGGCATGCTTGGCGGCGTTGGTCAGCGCCTCGGCCACGATGTAGTAGGCGCCAACTTCGACCGAGTCAGGCAGGTGGGGGTCGATTTTGAGTTCGACGGAGACAGCGACTGGGCAGCGGCGCGCCAGAGTTTTGAGCGCGGGACCGAGTCCGCCCTCGGACAGGATCGCGGGGTGGATTCCGCGCGAGATCTCCTGCAGGTCGGTTGAGATGTCCGTCAAACCGGAAACGACGCGAGACAGCTGGCTTTTGAGGCCATCCAGCTGCGGCGGCACCGACGCCTCTGCCAGCCGTGTTTGCAGTCCGAGCGACACCAGCCGCTGTTGGGCGCCATCGTGCAAGTCGCGCTCAAGGCGGCGGCGGGCGTCGTCAGCGGCCGCCACGATGCGGGCGCGTGAGGCAATGAGTTCGGCGCGGGTGGCGGCGTTGGCGATCGCGGTCGCGACAAGGTCGGCGAAGTCGCTAACGCGTGCCTCGGTGTCCGACGGCATGGGCTCGGACTGCTGCGACCCAACGATGGCTGCGCCCCACAGCCGGCCGTCCACAATGATCGGAACTCCCACCGCCGACCGGATACCAAGCTCACGTATGCGAGCGGCATGCGTACCGGCAGCATTGTCGTGACTGTCCATCCGGGCCGCGTGGCCGGTCCGGAACACCCTCGTCGCTACGTTGTCGCCATCCAACGCCAAGCGCAGGCCGTGGGGCAGCTGGCGCAACCTCTCCCCGTGATAAACGGCGAGAGGGATAAGTGCTTCATCGGCGTCGTACCGAGAAACCGTCGCGTGGCCCACGTGCAGGCATCGAGCCATCTCGTCGGCGACCGCGCAGAACACCTCAGACGGGGCGACCCCACGCGCTACCAGTGTTGCGACCCGTCGCAATGAGGCCTGCTGATCTGCGAGCACACCCAGTTCGTCGCGGCTCGCCCGTAGATCGGCGCGTGTCGCGGCGTTGGCGATTGACGTTGCGACGAGGTCGGCGAAGTCACCGATGCGCGCCTCAGTGTCCGCAGGCAACGGTTCACGTGCCGACGACCCGACGGCCGCCATTCCCCATACCTGTCCCTCGACGAGAATTGGCACGGCCACCGTGCAACGCAGGCCCATCTCACGAAGGTGTGCGGCGATGGAGCCCGTAGCGATTTGTAACTCCGAGTCGTCCAGTCGTGCGGCGCGGCGGGTATGCAACACCCTGGTTGCGATGTTGTCGCCTTCCAACGGATGGCGGTTGCTGGCAACCAGCTTTTTCTTGATCTCAGGCTCAAGGTGGGAGAGGGCGAGGACGACGACCTCGTGGCCTTCGAATTGGTTGATGGATGCGTTACCCGCTTGCAGGCACTCCGCCATCTCGTCGGCGACCGCCGCGAATACCTCCGATGGGCTCGCCCCGCGCGCGACGAGAGTTGCTACCCGCCGCAACCCGGCCTGTTGTTCGGCGAGGTCCATTAACCTGTCGCGGCTTGACTCGGCCGCGGCCTGCGCTTGGTGCAATTCGTCTTGCTCGCGGCGGCGTTCGGTCACGTCGCGGCCAACGGCGTAGAACAGGCCCCGATGCCACACGACGCTCCACTCGACCCAATGCTGTGAACCGTCGCTGCAGATTACGCGATTCTCGAAACGCACCGGCTCTGAACTGCCGGGTAGCTGTTCAAGCAACCCACGCACGTCGTCTCGATCCTCGGGTACGACCAAATCGAGATAAGGCCGTCCGGATGAATCGTCCGCGGAGTAGCCGAGTATCTGCTTGAACGCGGGGTTGGCCCGAACGACCCTCTCCTGGTCCATGATGCACAGCAGGTCAGGTGACAGGTCGAAGAACCGCTCGCCGACCCGCGCCAGGCCCGCGAGTGCGTTGGCCACCAACGCCAGCACAAGGAAGACACCAACGACCATCAAGTTCTCGGGTAGGAACGGGGCGAACTGGGTGGTCGGCCAATTTCGGAAGTAAGCAAACGCAATGGCGCTGGCGATCGACATCGTCATCGACAAGCCGAATCCCCACACCATCGAAACCACCAGAACGCCCAGCAGGAAGAGCGTGCCGAAGCGGCCGGGCGTACCAGTAACCACATTGAGCGAACACACGACAACGGTCTCGACCACGAGGAACGAGGCCGCCACCGCGATGCCCAACACCAGGGATGGAGATTTAGCGCGGGCCAGTACCGCGAGCACGCGTAATCGTATGGTGCGTGGGCCGAATCCTGCGTCGGAGCCGGTGCCCGCGAAAATCCGGCCCGGCAGCCACGCCGAGCCAGGTTGCCGTGACTGCTTCTGCGTCACCAGGAAACTCACATCGCTCTTCGGCGGACTTCAACCAGTCGCGCAAACTCAGCATAGCCGTGCAGACCACCCGCGCCGCGTGATTCCTGTGCGGTAGAGCGGGACCCTCGCTCATTACCCGCTGGCTGGAAGGCAAAGACTCCAGCTGGCAGGGGCACTATCTGGATGTCAGCTGTGACGACATTCGTTTGCTAGCGCGCGACTATTGCCCACAGCCGCTAGTGATTGGGGCCACACGATGACATGGATGATCGCGCTGGCAAGCGCGGCATTTACGGGATGGACTGTGGGTGGGCTCAGCGCCGGTGCGAATTGTGGGCTTACATGCGCGACAGGGATCTGTGAGATGAATGCCGGAGCTGGAAGCGACACCCCGCCATTGAGGACCACACGGAACAACAGCGACCCGATGCCGAATACCCTATCTCGCAAACGCTTTCACGTGAGCCCAGGCGTTATTGCCATACCCCCGTGGATTCCAGAGGTGAGCCGGCGATTCAGGTTGTGTTACGCCAGTTTCATCCCAAGCGCGGGCGGTCACATTGATTCGCCCGGGTCGAGCGTCGACCGTCAGTGACCACAGCCGCCATGCCCACTGGCTGGTTACGGGTTGCAGGTTGGCTTGTCGCCACGTGTGACCTCCGTCGAGGGAGACGTCCACGCGGCCGATCCCGCGTCCATCGCCAGCCAGTGCCCATCCGCTGATCCTCAGCGGACCGGCAGGGACCAGCTCGTCGTCGCCAGGAACGAGGATGTCGCAGTTGAGAGGTAGCGACGACAACGAAATACCGTCGCCTGGCACTGCGGTGTCCGGGTCGGCCTCGGGCGGAAGGATGCGATAGTCGCTGGCCTGGAAGTAGTTCTCCGACGGGCCGGGTTGCACGGTGATGGCGTTGACCCACTTGACGCTGCGAGCCCCGATGTATCCCGGCACCAAAACGCGTACCGGGCCACCGTGGACTCGTGGAAGCGGTTCTGAATTCATCTCCCAGGCCAGCAGCACTTCCCGCGACATTGCCTTGGACAACGGGATTGAACTCCCGTACTGAACGGGAACGGCCTCCGGCGCCACATCGGGAGCACTGAACGCCACATGCAAACCGTCGTCCTGGTGCACACCGGCGGCATGGAGAACGTCTGCCAGCCTCGCTCCACGCCATTCGGCGGTCGAGATCGCTCCGTGCGCCCAGGGGTCCTTACCCGGTATCGGGCGCACGTTCAGCAGTTCGGCGCGCCGGTTGCCGGCACATGCCAGCGTCGCAACAACCGAAACCGGCGTGAACCCCGTGATCAGTTGGTCGTAGGTAAGCGTGAGTGGCGTGTCGATCAGGCCGTCGACATCGAGGCGCCATCGGTCGCGTGCAATGTCGGGGAACGGACCATGATTGCGGCTGTAAAACGCGTCGAGCGCCGTGATCTCGGCACCCGCCAATACCGAGGCCGGTGGCTCAGCGTTGAACGGCGAGCGGTCGCGCACGGTCATGTCGCGACGCTTTCCCCACATCTGTTCCACCGTGGTGCGGCATCCGATTGGATGGTCGGTGAACTGCTTCATCGCAGCTGTCTCCTCGCATTGTGGTGAACACTTCTTTGGTGGGATTTAGGTCCCGCCACCTGCATACGGGAAGTAATCAACCTGCGGGGGCGCATCGTTGACCTGCACATTGCCGGGCGCCTGGCATTCAGTTTGCGTGCCTCCCAAGTTGGCGCAGGACTGCTGAGCCTGAGAGGTGTCGCCGGGGGCCGTCGGTGCGGCGGTGGCGACCGGTGCGGCAGCGATGGCTACCGCGGCAGCTCCCGTCGCCAAAAGCGCTGCAATGTAGTTCAATCCGAGTTTCATGGTGCCTCTCCTTCGATGGCTAGAGGATGTGTATGACTTCCAGAATTGCGACCGGGTTGGGGCCTGTCGTCACTGCTGGCACCCATCAACGCTTCCGCCAGCAGGAATAGTCTGAGCGGCCGACGCCGAGGGCGCCCGCGTGCCAACAAATGCCACACCGGCGCCCTCGCAAGGTCGTTGACCGTCAGCGGTGTCCGCCGCCACCGCCGCCGTGGAATCCGCCGCCGTACCCGCCGAGCAGAAAGGCGTCGCCGCCGTAGGGATAAAAGTTGACTGGCGGGGGCGAGTCGTTGATCTCGGCGTTGCCGGGCGATTGACAAACGGTTCCCGAACCGCTTGGGCCGCAGGACTCCTGAATTGCACCCGGCCCCGCAGGGGCGGCGGCCGCCATCGGTGCGACGGCGATGGCCACGGCGGCAGCGGCCGCACCCAACAATGGTGTCATATAACTCAGTTTCATTCGCATGGTGTTACTCCTGGGGTAATTGGTTGTGTCTGTCCGTGTTCCAGGGTTGTCCTCCGCCGAGCCATTGTCGTCGGTGCTGACATCCATCTGCGCTGCCGCCACCCCCAATATGCGTCTACCCGTCAGCAGGCACCCGCGGCGATGCGCCTGGCTCGGCCCTACACCCTGGATCGCACCAAAAACAATGGCGGAAGCGATATCTGGTGATACCGCTTCCGCCATCGTCATTGATCTCTACCGGCCCCAGGCCCACGGGTTCCATCCCCACGGATGCCAGCCCCAGCCGTAGTGATTGCCGTGGAAACCGCCGTCACCGCCGCGGAAGCCACCGCCCTGGAAGCCGCCTCCGTGGAAGCCGCCTCCGCCTCCGTGAAAGGCGATCGGGACAACCTGGCTCGCCACGGCCGTCGACGGGTTTGTCGTCTGTGCCGCGGCCGGCTCGGCCGCGGCGATTGGAGCAGCCGCGATTGCCACAGCAGCAGCGCCCGCCGCCAAGAGCGGCGTGATGTGAAACATTCTCATTCGCATAGTCGAACTCTCTCGTGATGGTCGGTCTAGCGGTCATCGATAAACCGGCGAATCTTTCTCTGACACTTCCAGAGTCGCTCGCGCGCAAGGCCATGTCGTTGCCGCCTACACCCATCAATGCGGTGCCGTTAACCGGAATTTGGCTGCAGTATGACGGTCAAGGTCTCTCGAACGGGATCGTCGCCAGTAGTGATGTTCCGCTTCTCGCGACGCTTGAGATCCGGAGCTTTCCCCCGAGCGCCTCGACTCGGTCGATCAGCCCGATCAGTCCGGACCCTTTGCGTGAGTCGGCACCACCAATTCCGTCGTCGGTAATGGAAAGACAAACGTTCGTGCCGTCTGCTTCGACGCTCACCCTCACCTCCGACGCATGTGCGTACTTCGCGGCGTTCGTGAGCGCCTCGGCGACAACGTAATAGGCCGCGACTTCGACAGACTCGGGCAACCGTCGGTCGATGCCGATGTACAGCTCCACCGGGACAGCAGAGCGACGAGCCAGCGTCTTCAGCGCTGGGCCCAGTCCGCCTCGTGAAAGAATTGCCGGATGAATACCTCGGGAGATCTCTTGGAGATCTTCCGATACTCCCGACAGACCCATGACGATGTCAGAAAGTTGTTCCCTCAATGGGCGAGATCCGATCGGCAATGATGCCTCGGCCCTGCGCAGTTGGAGCCCCAACGACACGAGCCGCTGCTGGGCGCCGTCGTGCAGATCGCGTTCGAACCGGCGCCGCGCCGCGTCAGCAGCCGCGACGATCCTGGCCCGTGAAGCTGTGAGCTCTGTGCGTGCGTCGGCATTGGCAATCGCGGTGGCGACCAGTTCCGCGAAGTCCCCGACGCGGGCCTCGGTGTCTGGGGGTAGCGGCTCGCGGCCTGACGATCCGACGTTAGCCGCGCCCCACAGGCGGCCGCCCACGACGATCGGCACGCCGACGCCTGATCGCAGACCCAGCTCATGGATGAATTGGACGTCGGGGGTAGGCGCATTTTCGTGGCTGTCCCGCCGGGCGGCGCAACCCGCGCGGAAAACCATGGCCGGCACGCTCTCGCCATCGAACGAAAAACGCTTACCGACCGGAATCTCCTTCTGCGACCCGCGGTCGTCGTGGCTGGCGACCAGAACCGCCGCACCGTCGGCCTCATAGCGGACCAGAGTTGCGTGGATCACTCCAAGACACCGGGCCAACTCCTCGGCCACCGCGGAGAACACCTCGGACGGCGGCACCGCACGTGCGACCAAAGTCGCGATGCGCCGCAACGCTGCCTGCTGATCGGCGAGCATGCGGGTCGCGTCCCGGCTTTCTTCGGCCTCTTGGCGGCGTCGATTTGCTTCGGCGGTGCGTAATCGCGCCTGGCCCGCAAGGACATTCGCCAATAACGCGATCGGCACGAAGACGATGATCCCTACCCAGTCCTCAGTCGTGATGGGGAAGATGCTCCCGTCGGCGTCGAGATGGACGAACGCGTAGACAAGCGCGCTCACCGCCGTCGTCGACACCGCCAGCCCAAACCCCCAGCCGGCAGAAACCACCAGCACGCCGAGAAGGAAAACAACCCCAAAGGGCATTCCCGGAAAGATCCGCTCGAGCACGTACGCCAGAACTGTCTCCGCAACGATGAACGACGCGGCGACCGCGATGCCGACAGCGAGCGGCGGGGCCGTGGGGCGCACCAACAAACCGACCAGGCGAGCGCTCGACAGTGGCGACACTGCCCTCGCATCAGAGTTGCTTGCCACGCGCACCTCGCCCACACGCTTGGATCAAATCGTCGTTCCGACCATCTGTCCGATGCCATAGGTCACGAGCATCGCGAGCGCTCCACCTATCACCACCCGCAAGACCGCCCGCCTCTTGCGGGCTCCGCCCAGGATGGCGCTCACAGTCCCCGTCAACACGAGCGCGATCAACACCGACAAAAAGGCCACGGGGACACGGGCGCCCACGGGCGGAAGCAGAATCGCGATCAATGGAACGAGCGCACCCAAGGTGAAAGAGACCGCCGACGACAGCGCTGCCTGCCAGGGGTTGGACAGATCGTCCGGGGCGATGCCGAGTTCAGCGTCGATATGGGCGGCGAAGGCGTCGCGATCCGTAAGCTCCCTGGCCACCATCCGTGCGGTTTCCGCACTGAGCCCCTTCGCCGCGTAAAGGCCTGCCAATTCGTCAAGTTCGGCCTCTGGCATCTCGGCTAGCTCATGGCGTTCCTTTTCCAGAAGAGCCCGTTGCGTGTCGCGTTGTGTGCTCACGGAGACGTACTCGCCGAGCGCCATCGAGACCCCGCCGGCAACCAAGCCTGCCAATCCGGCAGTCAGAATCACCGAGGTGCTTGCGGTGGCCGCCGCCACGCCTACCACAAGACCTGCGGTGGAGACGATCCCGTCGTTGGCCCCGAGCACCCCGGCACGTAACCAGTTCAGGCGGTTGGTGATGTGCGACGCATGCGGATCGATCGCGGGATGCGGTGTCTCACTGCGTAGTTCAGTGCTATCGTGCAGCGTCATGACGCGGCGATCGATAGGCGACTACCGAGTGTCGACGCAGTGGTGGCTGCCGCGGTGACGGCGGAGGCAACGTCGTCGCCGCCGTGATCACCGGCGAGAGCTTCGTGCCAGCGCGGTAGAAGCGCGCTGGTCAGGGGGAGTTCTACGCCGTGCCGGTGAGCGGCGTTGAGTGCGAGCTCGGCGTCTTTGGTTGCGTGGCGCAACGGGAAGCCGGGAACGAAGTCGGCGTTTACCATCGCTACACCTTTTGCCAGCGCATAGTCCGACGCCATCGGCCCGTCGCTGATGGCCTCCAGCACGAGGTGTGGGTCAAGGCCGAGTGCTTCGCTGAGCGTGAGGGTTTCGACCATCCCTTCGACGAGCACCGCCAACCAGTTGTTGAGGGCGAGCTTGAGCCGGCTGCCGTCCCCAGCGCTCTCTAGCCACAGCGTTTGCCGTCCCAGCACGTCTAAGAGCGGCTGCACCCGGGCTCGGACTGTTGTTGCCCCGGAGGCGAGGATGATCAGCTCGCCCGATTCGGCGGCGCCGGAGCTACCCGATACCGGGGCATCGACGAAGGCGACGTCATGCCTGGCCGCCAGGCCGGCGAGCCGGTCGGTCCATTCGGTACCGACGGTGCTCATCTGGATCCAAACCGCTTCTGCCCCAAGCATGGACAGCGCTCCCGTCGGGCCGGTCATGACTTGCTCGACGGCGGCGCCGTCGGCGAGCATGGTGATCAACACGTCGACGCCGGCGGCGGCTTCTCCTGGGGTGGACATTCGGCGTGCATCGATGCCCACTGCCGCAGCCTTGGCCACAGTGCGGTTCCATACGCGAACGGGAAAGCCGGCGTGGAGCAGGTTGCGGGCGATCGGAGCGCCCATCGTTCCGGTGCCGAGTAGGGCAACGGTTCCCATCGGCGTGGTCATGGCATGCCCTCTGGGGACGGTCCGGCAACCGGTGTGGCCTCGTCCATGATCGTTTCAATCTCATCGAGGTCTGAGTCGGTGAGCGAGATGTCCACGGCACGGAGACTGTCTTCGACATGGCCGACCTGCCTCGCACCGACGATCGCGACGTGCACGGCCGGGTTCGACAGCGTCCACGCGATGGCCAACTGGCTGACGGTAATGCCGCGGTTGGCGGCGAACTTCTCCAACGCACGCACGGTGGCGAGATTGCGACGGTACGTGCCGCCCCTGAAGACGTTGCTCGTGCCGCGCCAGTCCCCGTCCCCGAAAGCGGTGTGCACGCTCATGGTCCCAGTCAGCAGCCCGTGTGCCAACGGCCCGTACACCAGCACGCCGATATCGTTGTCGACGCAGAACGGCAGGACCTCGTCCTCGATCTCACGACGGAAGAGGTGATAGGGCGGCTGCAACGTCTCAACCGGCAATGTGGCTGAGAATTCGGCCATCTGCGCGCAGTTGTAATTGGACACCCCGATATGGCCGATCTTTCCTTCGGCGACCAGGTCACCGAGGGCGCCCGCCGTCTCGGCACCCGGCACAGTCGGGTCAGGCCAATGCACCTGGTACAGGTCGATGTGGTCGATACCCAAGGCGGTCAGACTGCCGTCCACACCCTTTCGCAGCCAGTCCGGGCTTGCATCACGGACCAGGCCGGAATCAGTTTGACGCAGACCGCCTTTGGTGGCAATTACGAGATCGCAGCGGCTATGCGACAGTTCGTGGCGCAACGCCGTGCCAAGGAGGCGTTCAGATGCGCCGAAGCCGTAGGCTTGGGCGGTATCGAAAAAGTTGACACCCAGCTCGCGGGCCCGGCGGATCGCGGCGACGGCCGCATCCTCGTCGAACTGGCCCCAATCGCCGCCGAGCTGCCAAGTGCCGAAGGCAATGCGCGAGACTTCCAGGCCGCTATGGCCCAATATCGTGGTTTTCATGCTGTTCCAATCTCATCGAGCATCGGCAGGCCTGCGTCTGCGTTGGTGCTCTCCAGGATTGCCTGCGCGCCAGCCTGTGTCGGCAACGCTGATACCACTCGATAGCCCCTGGTAGCGGGAATCTGCAGCTACCGGCCAGCTGCAACCGGTGTTGTTGAGCGCAAAATTTTGCAGGTAGTGGGAATGCCCACGGATGCCCGCACTGCGAAGCTGGTGTCATGCTGCTGCGAGTGACGCAATGCGCTGTCTAATCGTCGACGACAGCGCGGATTTCGTCGACGCCGCGCGCGGATTGCTGGAATGCGAGGGCATCACGGTCGTCGGCGTGGCGTCGACTAGTGCTGACGCACTTCGGCTTTTCACCGAATCGCGGCCCGACGTGACGCTGGTCGACATCAACCTCGGGGCCGAGAGCGGCTTCGAGCTCGCCGAGCAACTCCACCGGGCGGGCGGACCCACACCGTCACCGGTGATACTGATCTCCACTCACGCCGCGCAGGACTACATCGACATGATCGAGACCAGTCCCGCCGTCGGGTTCCTATCCAAGTCAGCCTTGACGTGCGCCGCCATCCACGATCTCGTCGGCGGGTCAGCGTGACTCGAGGAACGCGATCACCGCCAACACCCGACGGTGATCGTCGCCGGTCTCCGGCAAGTTCAGCTTGGTCAGAATGCTGCGCACGTGCTTTTCCACAGTACCCTCGGTTACCCAAATCCGGTGTGCGATACCAGCATTGGAGCGCCCCTCGGCCATCTGCGCCAGCACCTCGCGCTCTCGCGCGCTCAGTGCGGCCAACGGATCATCGCGCCGCTGCGCCGACACCAACTCCGACACCAGCGCGGGATCGACCACCGACGCACCGTTGGTCACGCGCTCCAACGTGTCCATGAAATCCGCCACGTCGGTCACCCGGTTCTTGAGTAAGTAACCGATACTGCGGCCGCTGGCCAGCAATCCCATCGCATGCTCGACATCCACGTGCGCCGACAGCACAATGATGGCGATATCGGGGAACTCCTCTCGGATCACCCGCGCCGCATCGAGCCCCTCCGTTGTGTGGGTGGGCGGCATTCGGATATCGGCCACCACCAAGTCGGGCGTCGTCTCGCGGACCATCGCGAGCAACTGCGTACCGTCGCCGGCTTGCCCCACCACTTCGGATCCCGAGCGATCCAGCAGGCTGGCCAAGCCCTCCCGAAGCAACAAATCGTCGTCGGCCACCACCACGCGCACTCGAGTCACCACCTTCTAACCAGCCCGGGGCTTGTGTTCTGACGCTAGCGAACGTTGGCGGGCGGCCTATGACCCATAGTGCACCGCGAGGACAATCCGCACAGCACTGATCGAGCAAGTTTGCAGCTAGCAGGGGCCACTGATGGCGGTCAGCGGTGACAACGGTCGTTCGCCAATGGGCGACGATGGCACAGATCAATCTGCAAGTGAGCGGGTCGCTCGTGCTGTTCGGACAGCTGGACTGCTTCGTCGCGGTGGCACGAGAACGATACTTCGCAGCGAGCCCACGGTGCGCCATCAGCAGCCGCACAGGGATTGGTCAGCCGCTCCGGAGATGATTGAACCGGCTATTGCGCGCCCCATCAGTTAGGAGTCCCATGACCGTTTTGCACGGGCTGCCGTCGCACGTGTTGCTCGTTCACTTTCTGGTGGTGCTCGTGCCGCTGACTGCCGTATTGGAGATCGTGTGCGCCGTGTGGCCGGCTGTGCGCCGGGGCCATACAGTGTGGCTCGCACTGATCCTGGCCACCGTCACAACGGTGCTGACACCGATTACCACCGATGCCGGTGAGTGGCTTTATGACCTGCGAAGCCACCCCGATCCTCTTTTGCAAGAGCACGCCGAGCGCGGCGGGTGGTTGATCTACTTCTCTGTCGGACTGCTCGTGGTGGCAATCGCGCTTGCGATGCTGCACGTCGCCGAACGCCGATCCGACAAGCGCCGGCTCTGGGAGACCGTCATCGTCGCGGTTCTGGCGGTCGTTGTCGGCGTTTCATCGATGATCCAGCTGTATCGCATCGGTGACACGGGCGCACAGTCCGTGTGGGGAAACGAGATCGCCCATCTGAAGCAGGCCGCCGGAAAGTAGCGTCGACCGTGTCGGTAGCTGCGCTGCGTTAAGTGCGGTCTGAGACTCGCATCAGCGTACGGACTTCCGGCACTGACCTCATGGTCACGGTCGGCGGTGAAACCGCAATGCATCCAAATCCGGGCCGTCAGGAATCTGGTGCACACACTGGCGTTCGGGCCGCCTCTTACGAGGCGGCGCGACTTTGCAGATCGAGTCACTCGTCACTGATCAGGCCGTCAGGGTGCGTACTGCCCTTGCACCGCGCCCCGATCGAGATCACCCTTTGCGGTGTGAGGCAACGCCGAAACGACTTCGAGCCGTTCGGGCATCTCGAATCCAGACAGCTTGGCGCGGCACTCTTGCAGGATCTGTTCCGATCCGAAGCGTTCGTCCTGAGACACGACCACAGCGGCGCCGACTCGTTCCCCGAATGTCGCGTCGGGGATCGCGAACACGGCCGCCTCGGTGACACCGCGACACCCGGCGAGGATCGCCTCGACATGCTCGGGGGAGATCTTCTCGCCGCCGCGGTTGATGATGTTCTTGATACGCCCGGTGAGAAACAGGTATCCGTCTTGGTCGATGGCGCCCAGATCACCAGTGCGGAACCACTCGCCAACGAAGCTGCGCGCCGTCTCCGCCGGGTTGCCGAGGTAACCACGAGCGACTGTGGGACCGAGCACCCACACTTCCCCCTCGGCGCCGGCTGAGCACGTACCCCCGTGGGGGTCGACGACGCGAAGGCTCACCCCGGTCGCCCGGCCGACTGATCCGTCTTTCACGGGCCCGCGCAGGGGCAGCGGCTGACTGGTCGCTTGGTGTGCCGTCTCGGTCATGCCGTACGCGGACAGGACGGGGACGCCGAACGTCCGCTCGATCCTCCGTGCCGTTGCGATGGTTAGCGGGGCGCTGCAGCTGCGCACGAACCTCAAGGGGACCGAGCTCGGGCCGGGATACTCGCTCGCCGACCGCTGCAGAAGGATCTGGTGGATGGTGGGAACCGCGGTGAACCACGTGGCGGCCGCGGCGCACATGTCGTCCCAGAACGTCCGTGCCGAGAACCGCCCACGGTCGGGCAGCAGCACGCATCCGCCACTGGCCAGAGACGCCAGTAGCGCCGCGATCAGCCCGTGACCGTGGAACAGCGGCATGACTGCGACCGTCGCATCACCGGGACCCAGCTCGTAGGAGACGCAAATCGCGCGGACCGAGGCGGCCACATTTTCGTGTGTCAGCGGGACCATTTTCGCTTGGGCGGTGGTACCCGATGTGAACAGGACGAGCGCATCACGTTCGGAGAGCCCAGTTTTCGGCTCCCGGCGTTGGCGTGCACCTGATTTGGCGTCGAGTGTGACGGCCAGGGTCCTGTGCGCCCCGACGTGTACTTCGATATTCCACGTCGGGATTCCCAAGGGCGCGATTGGCTCAGCGTCGAGTGCGCGTCGGCCGACGAGCAGCGCCTCGGCTCCCAACCTTTCGAGACGCGCCGTCATCTCTGACCTGGGCAGCGCGGGATCCAGCGGCGCAACGACCAACCCGGCGCGCGCCGCGCCAAGTAGTGCGACGACGAAGTCGGCATTGTTGGCGCCGACAAGGCCCACCGCGTCCCCCCGGCACAACCCCGAACCGTCCAGGCGGTGGGCCACGTCGTCCACCAGTGCGGCGAGTACGCCATAGGAGATAGGGATTCGATCGCTTCCGACCACCAAGGCCCGAGCGTCCGGTCGATGGTGCGCATGCTGGTCGAAGAGATCGCACAGTCCGCTGACCGCTGGGGGTCGGTACGGGTTCGCGGTATCAATCGGCGTTTCCGTCGGAACGGCCATGACCGCCGCCTCCTTGTTGTCTATCGATGTGGCCTCACGGCCTGAAACCAGAACACTTGTGAAACCCGTTATGCGCGCGCCTGTTCGCTGGTACGACCGGCGTCGTCAACGTCCCATAGCTGAGGTACTGGTCGAGATTCCGTAATACCAGCTCCCTCATCATCGAGACGCTGCGGACTGTCGCGCCGCCGATGTGTGGCAGCAGCACGACATTGTCCAATCCATACAATTCCGTTGGTACATAAGGCTCGTCGGCGAAGACATCCAGTCCGGCGCCCGCCAACCGGCGCGCAACAAGCAGCTCAACTAGAGCGCCCTGATCTACCACGCTGCCGCGGGCGATGTTGATGACATAGCCGTACGGTCCGAGAGCTTCCAACACCGTCCGGTTTACCAGGTGCTTGGTTCCTGGACCGCCAACGGTCGCAACCACCAGCACGTCAACCGACTCAGCCAGCGCGACCGGCGAGGCGACGTAGCGGAACGGGCTGCCGGCCACTTGGTGGCGACTGTGATAGGCGATGGCGCAATCAAAGCCGACGAGCCGCTGCGCGATAGCTGATCCAATTCGACCAAGACCAAGAATGCCGACTCGTGAACCGCTCAGGTCTCGTCCCAACGGATAAC
>Ga0070668_100000572_pt1 | contig 24689 bp, 19 predicted proteins | sample KBSS43metaG_FD_64661 | JGI IMG/M metagenome (GOLD analysis project Ga0070668, IMG submission 64661) | Switchgrass rhizosphere microbial communities from Kellogg Biological Station, Michigan, USA - KBS S4-3 metaG | ecosystem: Host-associated > Plants > Roots > Rhizosphere > Soil ...
AGGTTGGCGCGTTGGTCGACAGCAAGCCGCAATATTTCACGACTGCCGAGTTGCGCGAAATTGTGGCCTACGCCGGCGAGCGCCACATCATCGTCGTGCCGGAGATCGAAATGCCGGGCCATTCCGGCGCAGCAGCGCGCGCCTATCCCGAATTCTTCAACAAGGAGGGCAGCGCGTTCAATCCCGCCAATCCGAAAACGTACGATTTCGTGCGCAGCATCCTGACCGCAGCTGCGCGAATCTTTCCGGCGCCCTACATCCACTTCGGCGGTGACGAGGTTGGCGACGAAGTGTGGAACGGCATGGCCGATGTTGATCAACTAAAAGCCGAGAAAGGGCTGAAGACATCCGACGACGTCGAGGCCTATTTCGGGCGGAAGGTGGTGGCGATTATCGAGAGTCTCGGGAAGCGACCGATGGCGTGGGACGAGCAAGTCGACGCTAATGCGCCGAAGAGCGTCGTCATCCAATGGTGGCGCCGCGACAAGCCCGAGGTCCGCGATGCCGCCGCGCGCAACGGCTACGACGTTGTCATGTCGCCCGCGGACCAGCTCTATTTCGACTATCCGCAGGGTCCGGGTGAGCCCGGTGCGCCGTGGGAAGGCAACAAGGGCGGACCCCAGTCCGTCGCCAAGATGCTGGCGTGGGAGCCCGTTCCCGACGGCTATACGCCCGAGCAATCGGCGCATGTTCTCGGAGTCGAAGCCGCGCTGTGGACGGAGTTCATCGCGACCGAGCGCTACCTCCAGTTCATGACCTTCCCGCGCCTGCTGGCACTGGCCGAAATCGGCTGGCGCGCCCGCGGCCCGCGCGATGAAGCGGAATTTTCAAAACGCCTCGAGCCACACGTCGAAGCGCTGCGTGCAAAAGGGATTAACGCTCGCCGCGGCGAAGGCGACGCCTACGAGTTCATCACCAACTGATGCGCGGTTCCCACGCCTTGGCGCTCCTTGCCCTGACCGTCGCGGCACCGGCGAGTGCCAAGTCGATCTTGTTCGTCGGCAACAGCTTCACCTTCGGCGCCAATTCGCCGGTGATGATTTGGCGGGCGGACACCGTCACCGATCTCAACCACGACGGCGTCGGCGGTGTCCCCGCTTTGTTCAAGCGCTTCGCCGACCAGTCCGGAATGGCATTCGACGTCTCGCTGGAGACGGCCGCGGGCCGTAGCCTGCAATGGCATTGGATGAACCGCCGCGTGCTGCTCGACCGCACATGGGACTATGTCGTGCTGCAGGAGTACAGCACGCTCGATCCAGATCGGCCCGGCGATCCGGCGAGCCTGGTCAGCGCTTCAACCAATCTCGCCAACCTCTTCCACGCCCGCAATCCACGGGTGCGGATCGCGCTGACCGCCACCTGGTCGCGGCCGGACCAGACGTTCCCGAAAGACGGGCATTGGACGGGCAAGCCGATTCAGCGCATGGCCCTCGATATTCGCCGCGCCGATGACCGGGCGTTGCGCGCCAGCGGCAAGATCGCGTGGGTCAATCCGGTCGGCGAGGCGTTCAACTGCGCGATTGCGAAGGGACTCGCCGATGCCAATCCTTATGACGGCATCCAAAGCGGGAAAGTCGATCTTTGGGCCGACGACCATTATCACGCCAGCACGGCCGGCTATTATCTCGAAGCGCTGACGATTTTCGCGCGCGTGACCGGGCGCGACCCGCGCCAGCTGGGACCAAAGGAAAGTGCCGCTCGCGAGCTGGGCCTGACGCCTGCTTTGGCTGTCGGACTCCAGCGGACGGCTCATGACGTCGCGCTCACGCGCAAATGTTCGGTACGCGGACCAAAGTGACAACCATGCTCACCCGGCGAATTTTCCTCGCGGCGGCCACGGCCGCCCTCGGTGCGCCAGCGATCGTGCGCGCCCAGTCCAGATGGCGCGGTCAGCCGTTCAGCCTTGGCGTAGCTTCGGGCGACCCATCGCCGGACGGGTTCGTGATCTGGACCCGCCTCGCCCCCGCGCCGCTCGAGCCGCACGGCGGGATGCCGATGGAAACCATCCCGGTCGGCTGGGAGGTCGCGGCCGACGAGGGGTTTCGGTCGATCGTCGCGCGGGGCTCCACGGCCGCGCGTCCGGAGCTCGCGCATTCGGTGCATGTCGAGGTCGCCGCTTTGTCGCCCGATCGTCCCTATTTCTACCGCTTCGAGGCGGGCGGCGAGCGGAGCCCGGTCGGCCGTGCCCGCACCTTCCCGCTCGTCGGCGCTTCACCGCAATCGCTGCGCTTCGGAGTCGCCGGCTGCCAGGATTGGCAGGGCGGCTATTTCACCGCTTTCCGTCACCTCGCCGCCGAGGATCTGGGATTCGTCTTCCATTACGGCGACTACATTTACGAGTACGGCCCCGACGGCGACCCGGTCCGCAAGCATGCGACCGACCTGCTGATGTCGCTCGACGATTACCGGAGTCGCTACGGGCAATACAAATCCGATCCGGACCTGCAGGCGGCGCACGCCGCGCATGCCTTTTTCCCGACCTTCGATGACCATGAGGTGCGCAACAATTGGGCGGGCGACCACGATGAAGAAGACAAGGCGCCACCGGAAATTTTCCGCTTGCGCCGCCAGGCTGCATTCCAGGCTTGGTACGAGCATATGCCGGTCCGCCGCGCACAACTCCCTGCCGGGGCAGCACTCCAGCAGTACCGCGGCGCCCGGTACGGCAATCTTGCCCGCTTCGATTTTCTCGACACCCGCCAGTTCCGCACGCCGCAGCCGTGCGACGACGGCTACAAGGTCGCCTGCCCTGCCGTCACGTCACCCGCGGCGCACATCATCAGCGCGGCGGAGGAAGCGTGGCTGGCGCGCAACCTCCACCGCGGCGACGCGCGCTGGAACGTCGTCGCGCAGCAGGTGATGATGATGGCGCTCGACTGGCGCGAACGGCCCGATGCAGCCCCGGCCAAGACGCTCAACCTCGACAGCTGGGCCGGCTACGAAGCGCAGCGCCGACGCGTGCTCGCCCGCATGCGTGGGCTCGACAATGTCGTCGTCATCACCGGCGACGAGCATCGCAATTACGCCGGCCTGCTCCACGATCGCGATCGGCCGGTTGCGGTCGAGTTCGTCGGAACGTCGATCTCCAGCGATGGCGATGGCGACGACATGCCGGCGACCGGCCCCGCGTTGCTCGCTGCCAACCCGCAGCTGAAGTTCGTCAACAATCAGCGCGGCTATTTGACCTGCGATGTCACGGCCGACGAATGGCGCACCAACTTCATGGTCGTCGACAAGGTCAGCACGCGGAACGGGCGCCTCACCAAGCGCGCGACGTGGGCCGTCGAGCGCGGCAATCCCGCCCTGCACCAAGGATGATCGGTCCGGCGCCGATGATGGCAATCCGCCTCCTCTTCATGATCGTCGCGCTCGTGGGTGGAGCGGGGCCGGCAGCGGCTTCGCATCTGGTCACCGGCAACGGGCATGGCTTCGCGGTCGTCGCTCCGGAGAGCGGCGCGGTCACCAAATTCTACCCTCACCCGCACAGCTTCACGCGGCCCGACCCGAAGGACGCCTTAAGCGAAGGAATCGCGACGCCGAGCTTCATCAAGTCGCTGACCCTTGGGACCGCGCGCGGCGTCGCGACCGCTGAATATGTCGAAGATTCTCAGGTTATCCGCCTGCGCGGCGCTGCGGGCGACGGCATGGTCTTCATGCCGTTCGGGTTTGAGCGCCCGGCGCTGATCGCGACGTCCAATGGTTTGCCTTGGCGGGTCGAATGGAACCAGCCGATCCGCTCGGAGCGCAAGCTGGCGGCCGGCGCGAAGCTGCTGCGCTTCGCGGGAATCGACGAACCGCTGCTGCTCATCCAACTCGATCGCGCAGGCAAGGCCCTCGCCTTGATTGCGCTTGAGAAAGATAGCGGCGCTCAGCGTGCACTCGGCGATTTCAATCGCTGGCGGGCAGGCTTGTCAGCGAACGCCCTGTCAGGTCGTGAACTCGGGCGCTTCGAACAGTGGCGCATGAAGCCAACCGTCCACTTCAGGAACGCGCAAGAGCTTCACCTTTGGCGCCAGAGTGAGACCATGCTGCGCATCGCACAGAGCCGCGAACCGAACCGGCCGGGGCGCTACGGCAACGGGCTGATCGTCGCGGCCCTGCCTGACGTCTTTTCAACGCCGTGGGTTCGCGACTTGGCATGGGCGACGGTCGCGCTCGCCCGGATGGGTCACCAGGCCGAGGCCCGCGCCGCCATCCTCGCTTATTTCAACGCCCGACCGACTGGCAAAATGCGCAAGGAGGTGAACGGCGCCGATTATCAAATCTCGGTCGTTCGCTATTTCGGCAATGGCGAGGAGGAGCCGTTCTTCACCCAGGAAGGCAGCACGAACATCGAGTTTGACGATTGGGGCGAAGTACTGTGGGTGCTCGGCGAGTATCTGCGCAAATATGACGACCCCGCGCTGCTCAAGACGCCGACGCACCGCGGACCGATCTACGAAACCGCGCGCGACTTCATTGTCCGGCCGCTGCTCGCCAATACCGAGCCGTTCGGCGACGGGCGGATCGTCGCTGCCGACACGTCGATCTGGGAAGAGCGGCAAAAGGACCGGAAGCATTTTGCATTTTCGACGGCGATGGCGATCGTCGGCTTGCGCGAATTTGCCGAGGTTGCGCGCCGCGCCGACGACGTCCCCGCGCGGGGCGACGCGCTCAGCGCGCAGGCGGACCTTGAACGAGGCTTCGCGGCGGCCTTCACCCGCGACGGCAAGCTGCGTGGAACACTCGAACCGGGAATCAAGAACGATATCGACGGCGCGCTTCTTCCGGTCATCAACTTCGGCGTCGTCCGCGATCCAAAAGTCATCCGCGATGCCATCGAGCGAATGGCGCTATTGAAGGTCGCGTCGGGCGGATATCGGCGCGTGCGCGGCACCTACACCGACCCGAAAATCTTCGAATATTGGTACGAGCAGGAGGAGTTCCTGTTCGTCGACTTCCATCTCGCCGAACTCTATCGGCGGGTCGGCCGAACCGCGGAAGCCGACGCCATGCTCCAGCGGATCGTCGCCAAGTCAGCCGCCGACCACAACATCATCCCCGAGATGTACGTCGCCGTTCCGTGCGACCTGTTTCCCGGGAACATCGGCGACCCGACCGGCGCGCTGCCGATGGTCGGCTACGGCGCCGGCGCTTACGTCCTTCATCTGCTGGACCGGTCCACCGCTGCCGCGTCCCGGTAACCGCCGACGCCTCCATTACGGCCCCAACCAACGGGGACAGGTTCGACTGTTCCCTATACGCGCGTTTTCCGGTCAGTCCGATCGCGAGCGTAAGTAGGTTTACGTAACGTCCTTCGGCCAACGGGGTGGCTAAGGACCCACGCAGAATATCACGGACTGCGGGGCGGGCATCGATGGATAAACTGTTGTTCAGGACGAGCGCCTGGCTCGTCATCGGCGTCCTCGCCACGTTGCTGATCGCCGTATCCCATGATTTCGGCTTCTCCGTGCACCTCGGGATCATCGCGATCGCGGCTTTCGCGGCGATGATCTATTCGGCGAAATTCGCCGATTATGGCGCGATCCTGTCGGGGGCACCCGGCCGCCACGCCGACATCTCGCGCTATGACGACGACGTCATTCGCTGGGGCGTGATCGCCACCATGTTCTGGGGCTTCGCGGGCCTTGCCGCTGGACTCTACATCGCACTTCAGCTCGCTTACCCGGCGCTTAACCTGGGCTTCGAATATACGACGTTCGGCCGGCTCCGCCCCCTGCACACCTCAGCGGTGATCTTCGCGTTCGGCGGCAATGCGCTGCTCGCAACCAGCTTCTACGTGGTCCAGCGAACCTGCCGCACGCGGCTCGCCTTTCCCGGCCTCGCCCGCTTCGTCTTCTGGGGCTACCAATTGTTCATCGTCCTCGCGGCGACCGGCTACCTCCTCGGCATTACCGAGGCGCGCGAATATGCCGAGCCCGAATGGTACGTCGACCTGTGGCTGACGGTCGTCTGGCTGAGCTACGCAGCGGTGTTCATCGGCACCATCGTCCGGCGCCGCGAGCCGCACATCTACGTCGCCAACTGGTTCTACCTCAGCTTCATCATCACCGTGGCGATGCTGCACGTGGTGAACAACCTCAGCATCCCGGTCAGCCTGGTCGGCTCGAAGAGCTATTCGGCGTTCGCCGGTGTCCAGGATGCGCTGACCCAATGGTGGTACGGCCACAATGCCGTCGGCTTCTTCCTCACTGCCGGCTTCCTCGCGATGATGTATTACTTCGTCCCGAAGCAGGCGGAGCGCCCGATCTACAGCTACCGGCTGTCGGTCGTTCACTTCTGGTCGCTGATCTTCCTCTACATCTGGGCCGGCCCGCACCACCTGCATTATACCGCGCTGCCCGACTGGGCGCAGACGCTCGGCATGGTCTTCTCGATCATGCTGTGGATGCCGAGCTGGGGCGGCATGATCAACGGCCTGATGACCCTCAACGGGGCGTGGGACAAGGTCCGCACCGACCCGATCATCCGCATGATGGTCATCGCCCTCGCCTTCTACGGCATGAGCACGTTTGAAGGCCCGATGCTGTCGGTGAAGGCGGTCAATTCGCTGTCTCACTACACCGACTGGACCATCGGCCACGTCCATTCCGGCGCACTTGGCTGGAACGGCATGATCACCTTCGCCTGCATGTATTACCTCGTCCCGCGCCTGTGGGGCCGGACCCGGCTGTACTCGCTCCGAATGGTCAACTGGCACTTCTGGCTCGCGACGCTGGGGATCGTTTTCTACGCCTCGTCAATGTGGGTCGCGGGCATCATGCAGGGCCTGATGTGGCGCGAATATGGGGCCGACGGCTATCTCGTCTATTCGTTCGCGGAAGTCGTCGCGGCAATGCACCCTTACTATCTGATCCGCGCCGCGGGCGGGCTGCTCTATCTGTCCGGCTTCCTGATCATGATCTGGAACGTTGCGCAGACGATCCGCGGCCAGCAGCGCAGCGAAGCGCCGATGACCGACGCCGCCTTCAATCCCGCCAAGGACCGGCCGTTGCCCCGGCCCGCCGCCGTCGCTGCCGAGTAGGAACGACCATGGCCACCAAACTCACTCACTCGACGATCGAGCGCAACGTCACCCTTCTTGCGGTACTGTCGCTGCTCGTCGTCACCATCGGCGGCATCGTCGAGATCGCCCCTTTGTTCTGGATCGACTCGACCATCGAGAAGGTCGAGGGCGTGCGGCCCTACACGCCGCTCGAGCTCGCCGGGCGCAACATCTACATCCGCGAGGGCTGCTACACCTGCCATAGCCAGATGATCCGCCCGTTCCGCGACGAGACCGAGCGCTACGGCCACTACAGCCTCGCGGCGGAGAGCATGTACGATCACCCGTTCCAGTGGGGCTCCAAGCGCACCGGGCCCGACCTGGCGCGCGTCGGTGGCCGCTATTCCGACGAGTGGCACGTCCAGCACCTCAAGGACCCGCGCTCGGTCGTGCCGGAATCGATCATGCCCCCCTACGCGTTCCTGGCCGAACACGACCTCAACACCGGCGACATGAGCGCTCACCTGCGCTCGCTGAAGATGGTCGGCGTGCCCTACACTGCCGCGTCGATCGCCAGGGCGAATGACGATTTGAACGCGCAGGCCAATCCCGATGCGGACGCCGGCGACCTCGTCAAGCGCTATCCCAAGGCGCAGATCCGCGACTTCGACGGCGACCCGGCGCGCCTGACCGAGATGGATGCGCTGGTCGCTTACCTCCAGATGCTTGGCACGGAAGTCGACCTCAAATCGGCCGCCGCGCAGGAGCAGGACAAGTGAGCTTCTACGACCTCGCGCGCCACTTCGCCGACAGCTGGGGCTTGCTCGCCATGCTGCTCTTCTGGGGCGCGTTCGTCGGATGGGCCTTCCTGCCCCGCAACCGCCAGCGCAACCGCGATGCCGCAACCATGATCTTCAAGGACGCCGACCATGGCTGACAAAAAGCAAATCGACCAGCCGACCGGCACCGAGACCGTCGGCCACGAATGGGACGGGATCGAAGAGCTGAACACGCCGCTGCCACGATGGTGGGTGTGGACCTTCTACGCGACGGTTGCCTGGGGCCTTGCGTATACGGTTGCGTTCCCCGCCTGGCCCTTGGTCTCGCGCGCGACGGCTGGCGTGACGGGCTGGACAAGTCACAGCCAACTCGAGCGGGAACTCGCGGCCGACAAGGCGCGCCGCGCTCCGATCATCAAGGCGATCGGCGCGACCCCGATTGACCAACTCTCCGCCAACCCGCAACTGATGCAGGCCGCCGTCGAGGGCGGTCGCGCCGCGTTTCGCGTCAACTGCGTCCAGTGCCACGGCTCCGGCGCGACCGGCAGCAAGGGCTACCCCAACCTTAACGACGATGACTGGCTGTGGGGCGGCGATCTCAGGACGATCGAATATACGATCACCCACGGCGTCCGGAATCCGAACCACGACGCGACCCGCATGTCGCAGATGCCGGCGTTCGGCCGCGACGGGCTGCTGAAGCCCAACGAAGTCGATGACGTCACCGCTTACGTCCGCACGGTCAGCCACCAGCAGGGAGCCAATGGTGCTGCCCAGCGCGGATCGGCGCTATTTGCGGCGAATTGCGCGGCCTGTCACGGTGCCGACGCCAAGGGCAACCGGCAGTTCGGGGCACCCAACCTGACCGATGGCATTTGGCTCTATGGCGGTGACCAGGCAAGCATCCGCACGACCATCAACAATGCTCACTACGGCGTCATGCCACGCTGGGGCGAGAAGCTCGACCCGGCCACGATCAAGATGCTGACGGCCTACGTATACTCCCTAGGTGGCGGCGAGCGCGCGCCGGTGCAGAACGCATCGAAGTAAGTCGGCGCTCCCCGCCGTCGCAGAGTGACGCGGCCATGAACGATATGACGGCCCTCGGGTCAAAGAGCCTCTATGCCAAGCGGACGCCGGTCTATCCCAAGGCCGTCGACGGGCGATTCCGTCGCTTGAAGTGGTTGGTCATGGCGATCACGCTGACGATTTATTACGTCACCCCGTGGCTGCGCTGGGATCGCGGCCCATGGGCGCCGAACCAGGCCGTGCTCGTCGATCTTGCGCATCGCCGCTTCTACTTCGGCCCGATCGAAATCTGGCCGCACGAATTCTATTATGTCGCCGGCCTCCTGATCATGGCCGGCATCGGGCTGTTCATGGTCACGTCGGTCGTCGGGCGAGCGTGGTGCGGCTACGCCTGTCCGCAGACCGTCTGGACCGACCTATTCCAACATATCGAGCGATTCATCGATGGCGATCGCAACGCACAGATGCGGCTCGCCAGCGCCCCCTGGTCCGTGGGCAAGGTTACGCGGCGTACATTCAAATATGCTGCGTTCCTGGCCGTGTCGGTCGCGACCGGCGGTGCGTGGATTTTCTACTTCGCCGACGCACCTGCCCTCGCTCGCGACGTCTTCTCGGGCAACGCCTCCTTCGTCGCCTACGCCACCGTCGGCGTGCTCACGGCGACGACCTTCGTTCTCGGTGGCTTCATGCGCGAGCAGGTGTGCATCTACATGTGCCCGTGGCCGCGCATCCAGACTGCGATGCTCGACGAAAAGTCGTTGATCGTCACTTACAAGGATTGGCGGGGCGAGCCCCGCGGCCGGGGACGACGCGAAGCGACGCTCGCCGATATCGCTCCAGCGCTTGGCGATTGTGTCGACTGCAACCAGTGCGTCGCCGTTTGTCCGACCGGCACCGACATCCGCAATGGACAGCAGATCGGCTGCATCACCTGCGCGTTGTGCATCGATGCCTGCGACGCCGTGATGAAGAAGATCGGCAAGCCGCGCGGCCTGATTGACTATGCCACGCTTGACGATTGCAAGGCCGAGGCCAGCGGCGCAGCGCCGAAGCCGCTGCTGCGCACCTTCACGCATCCGCGGACCATCGTTTACCTCCTCATCTGGGCGTCGGTCGGGCTTGGCATGTTGTTCGCGCTGGGCGACCGCACGCGGCTGACGATCAGCGCCCAGCACCAGCGCAACCCCGCGTGGGTGCAACTGTCCGACGGCCATGTCCGCAACAATTACAATATCAACCTGCGCAACATGCAGGCGCGGCCGCGCGAAATGCAGGTGTCCCTGACTGGCCTCCAGGGCGCGGTCATGTGGACTGAGGACGGCAGCCGCGAGACCGCGCAAACGACCCTTCGCACGACGGTTCCGGCGGACTCGCTCAAGAAGATTCCGGTGTTCGTCGCCGCTCCGGGCACCGGGCCGGAACAGCAGGACTTCACCTTTGCGGTCCGCTCCATCGATCGCGAGACCGACAGCACCGCAGCCGTGTTCGAAAGGCAGCGCCGATGACCAATCGCATTTCCGGCTGGCACATGACCGCGATCTTCGTCGCCTTCTTCGGCATCGTCATCGCAGTGAACGTGACCATGGCGACGCTTGCCGTGCGGACGTTCGGCGGCACCGTGGTCGAGAACAGCTATGTCGCCAGCCAGGAATTCAACGGCTGGCTGAAGGCCGCGCGCAAGCAGCAGCAGCTGGGTTGGAAGGTGACTTCGGGGCTTGATGCACAGCGCCACGTGATCGTCACCACCGACGTCGCCGGCGCGGAGGTTAGCGGCTTCGCGCGCCACCCCCTCGGCCGCGCGCCGGACGTGGCACTGGCCTTCGGGCACGGCTTGCGATCCGACCGTGCGCTGCCGTCGGGACGTTGGGAGGTCTATCTGACCGTCCGCAAGGGGCGCGACGAAGTCCGCACGGTCGAGACATTGTCGTGACCGCTCATGCGGCGATCAGCGGCGACACGATCGAGCGCACGGTCCTGGCTGTGCCCGACGCGCATTGTGCCGGATGCATGGCCAAGATCGAGCGTGGGCTTGCTGCTGTTCCAGGCATCGTCTCGGCGCGATTGAATTTGAGCACGCGGCAGGTCGCGATCGCGCACGGACGAGCGCTGCAAGTGCCCGACCTGGTTGCGGCGATCACGAGGCTCGGCTTCGCGGCCCAACCCGTCGCCGAGACGAATATTGAAGTGAGCGACAATGCGAGCCGGGCGCTGGTTCGCGCGACGGCCGTGGCCGGCTTTGCCGCGATGAACATCATGCTGCTGTCGGTCTCGGTCTGGTCCGGGGCTGACGGCGCCACGCGCAACCTGTTCCACCTGCTCTCCGGCCTGATCGCGATCCCGACGATCGCTTATTCGGGCCAGCCGTTCTTTCGCTCGGCCTGGTCGGCGCTCCGCCACGGCCGGACCAACATGGACGTGCCGATCTCGATCGGGGTCACTTTGGTCACCGGGCTCAGCTTGTTCGAGGCTCTGACCGGCGGGCCGCACGCTTATTTCGACGGCGCGGTCATGCTGCTTTTCTTCCTGCTCGTCGGCCGGATGCTCGACAGCTTCATGCGTGACCGCGCGCGCGACGGGGTCGCAGCCTTGCTCAAGCAAACCGCGCCGGGCGCCTTGGTAATCGACGCGAAGGGGCGCGGCGAATGGCTTCGCGCCGGCGAGCTCCGCCCGGGGATGCGGATGCTGGTTGCCGCTGGCGAGCGCCTCGCGGCAGACGGCATCGTCGAGACGGGCGCCAGCAGCCTCGATCGCTCGCTCCTTACTGGCGAAAGCAAGCCTGAGCCCGTTTCCGTCGACGATAAAGTGCTTGCCGGCACCCTGAACCTCCTGGGGCCGCTGACAGTCACCGTCACCGCGGCCGGCCAGGACACCAGCCTTGCCGAGATTGCGCGCCTGATGGACGACGCCGGCCAGGGCCGCTCGCGCTACGTCCGGATTGCGGACCGCGCAGCACGGCTGTACGCGCCCGCCGTCCACGCCACCGCCGCGGCGGCATTCATCGTCTGGCTTCTCCTCGGGGCCGGCTGGCATCAGGCGCTCCTCATTTCCGCGGCCGTGCTGATCATCACCTGCCCCTGCGCCTTGGGATTGGCGGTGCCGGCGGCGCAGGTCGTCGTGGCCGGATCGCTGATGCGCGCCGGGGTGTTGGTGAAGGACGGCTCGGCGCTCGAGCGACTGGCTGAGGCCGATCGGGTAATCTTCGACAAGACCGGCACGCTCACACTTGGGCGCCCGGAACTGGTCAATCTCACCGACCTGCCCGTCGCTGCTCGTCCCGTGGCGTTGGCACTCGCCCGAAGCAGCCGTCACCCATTGGCCGAAGCCATCCGCCGCGCCTTCGAGAGCGAGCAGGTTGTCGCCGCTGAACTGACGAATACTGTTGAGCGCCCCGGCTTCGGAATCAGCGCAGAGTTCAAGGGAAAACCGGTCTCGCTGGCGCGCGGTGAGTCCAGCGATGGCCTGTCGACAACCCTGACCTGGGCTGGCGGCGAGACCGTGCTCCGCTTCGCCGATCACCTCCGTCCGGACGCGCTCAAGACCATCCTCCGGCTCCGCAGCCTCGGGCTCGAAGCATCGGTCGCGAGCGGTGACAATGCGCGGTCGGTCGCCACCGCCATTGCCGGGCTCGGCCTGACGGCTCAGACCGGGATGGAACCGCGCGACAAGCTCGACCTGATCGGACGGCTGAAGAGTGCCGGACACCGGGTCGTGATGATTGGCGACGGCTTGAACGACGGCCCCGCCCTCGCTGCCGGCCACGTCTCGCTGGCCCCGGCGTCGGCCAGCGATGTCGGGCAAAGCGCGGCCGATGCGGTGTTCCTTGGCGACAGCCTCCTCCCCGTGGCCAAGGCGATCGCCGCAGCGCGCCGGACGATGCGCGTGGTCCGCCAGAATTTCATCATCGCCATCGGCTACAATGCGATCGCCGTGCCCCTCGCCTTCATGGGCAAGGTCACCCCCTTGGTCGCGGCACTCGCAATGTCGGGCTCGTCGCTGATCGTGGTCGGCAACGCACTGCGCCTGCGGAATGCAGCGCGATGAGCGGCCTCCTCTACCTCATCCCGATCGCACTGCTGCTCGGGCTCAGCGGACTCGCCGCCTTCTTCTGGGCGATACGCTCCGGCCAGTTCGACGACATGGACGGCGCGGCGGCGCGGATCCTGATCGAGGACGACGAATGACCGCACCTTATTATCCCGAGCTGCTGGCGACCCCGGTCCCGCGCTACACCAGCTACCCGACGGCGGCGGAATTTCACGACGGCGTTGGCCGGTTCGACCTTGAGGCGGCGCTCAGCCGCGTCGCCGCCGACGAGCCGCTCTCGCTCTACGTCCATATCCCATATTGCCATGAGATTTGCTGGTATTGCGGTTGCAACACCGGCGCCGCGAACAAGACCCAGCGCTTGGCCGCCTATCTCGATACGCTTCACGCTGAAATCCAACTCGTCGCCGACCGATTGGGCGGCCGCGGTCGCGTCCAGCGCATCGCCTTTGGGGGCGGTAGCCCGAACGCGATCTCACCGGCGCAATTCTATGACCTGCTCGCGGCGCTCGGCACGCATTTCCGCACCGACGATGCGGTGATGTCGATTGAGCTCGACCCACGCTCGCTGACGGCGGATTGGTTCGACGCGGTCCGTACTACCGGGATCGGCCGCGCCAGCCTCGGCGTGCAGACGCTGGACCCCGACGTGCAGGCGAGGATCGGGCGCGTCCAGCCGACCGGTCTCATCCGGACGGCGGTCGACGCGCTGCGCGATGCCGGCGTCCGCTCGCTCAACTTCGACCTGATGTACGGCCTTCCTGGGCAAGGACTGGACCAGCTCGAAACCACCCTTCAATCCGTATTGGAAATACGCCCGGAACGGATTGCGCTGTTCGGCTATGCCCACGTCCCGCACCTGATCCCGCGCCAGCGGCAAATCGACGGAACGGCGCTGCCCGACCCGGAGATGCGGTTCCGTCAGGCCGAACTTGGTCGCTCACTGCTGACCGGCATGGGCTATCGCGAGGTCGGGTTCGATCATTTCGCTTTGCCGCATGACCCGCTCGCGCTGGCCGCGAGTGCCGACCGGCTGAAGCGCAATTTCCAGGGCTTCACCGATGACCCGACGCACATCCTGATCGGCCTTGGCGCCAGCGCGATCAGCGAATTTCCGCAATTGCTAGCGCAGAATGAGAAAAACGCCGGCCGCTACCGGATGAAAGTCTCGGAACGGATGCTGCCGGCCGAACGCGGTATCACGAGGAGCACGAACGACATTCGCCGCGGCCATGAAATCGAGCGCCTGCTGTGCGCCGGTGAGGCCAATCTCATGGGCCTGATCGACGCTGAACTTCGCGCGCGGCTGCAGCCGTTCATTGACCGCGGGCTCGCCCAACTGTCCGGCAACGACCTGCACCTCGCCGCCGATGCCTGGCCCTACGCGCGGGTCATCGCGTCACTGCTCGATCTCTACCGGCAACCGAGCGCGCATCGGTTCAGCAGCGCCATATGAAACTGTTCGCCGCAGCGCCCGCGCTCACCGCGGCCTTTTCGCTGATCGCTTCGGCGAGTTGCCAGAGTGCCTGCGCCCAGCCGGTCCGCCGCCACATGGGCCGACATCAGCCGGCTGCGCCACCGGACTTGCCCAAAGCCTGTCATGCCGCGTCCTGCTGCTCGGCCAGCCGGCGCGTCAAACCTGGCGCGCCCGAGCCAGCCTAGCGCAGGGCCGTAGCCGCCCGTGCGCGCTCGGATATTCCCGCCAAGTCGAGATCGCCCGGCGGCACGATCCAACTCCCGCCGATGCATAGCACTGCGGGAAGCGCGAGCCAGTTCGCCGCGGTCTGCGGCGTAATTCCGCCAGTCGGGCAAAAGCGCGCGTCCGCGCACGGCGCGCACAAAGCCTTCAGCGCCGGAATCCCGCCCGCCGCCTCGGCCGGGAAGAACTTGAACCGGTCGAGCCCAAGATCGAACCCGCGCATGATGTCGCCGGCGGTCGCTACGCCGGGGAGGAACGGCACGCCGGCGCGGATCGCCGCTTTGCCCAACGGCACCGTTAGTCCCGGCGAAACGATGAACTGGCTCCCTGCATCGATCGCCTGTCCGAGTTGGTTTTCGTTGAGCACGGTGCCCGCACCGACGATCGCGCCAGGCACCGCGGCCATCGCGCGGATCGCGCCCAGCGCCGCCGGGGTGCGGAGCGTCACCTCGAGCACCGGCAGGCCGGCTGCGACCAAGGTTTCGGCCAGCCCCACCCAATCGCCACCCTCGTCGAGCACCAGCACCGGAATCACCGGCGCGGTCCGCATGATGTCGTCGATGGTCACGGATGCTCCTTCGCGAAGGCAGCGGCCGCGCCGTACAGGCCGGGCTGCGGATGGGTGATCAGCTTGACCGGCATTTCGTCCATGCGCCGCTCGAACCGGCCCTTGGCAATGAACCGGTCGCGGAAGCCCGAGCGCGGCAGATAGTCGGCCAGGCGCAGCCCGACGCCCCCGGCGATCACGACCGCCGCTGCGCCCTGCGCCAGCGCCATATCGCCGGCGACTGCGCCGAGGCTGAGGCACAGCCGGTCGAGCGCCGCGGTGGCAAGGCCGTCGCTGCCGTCGAGCGCGGCCGGCCACAGCGCCTTGTCGTCGTGGAAGGTCAGGTCGCGCTGCTCGATGGCGCCGAGGGCCTCGTAGATGTTCCACAGCCCCTGCCCCGAGGCGACGCGCTCGATCGACACGCGCCGGAAATGCCGCCGCAGCTGCTTCAATATTTCATCCTCGAGCGCATCGAGCGGCGCGAAGTCGACATGCCCGCCCTCGGTCTCGATCACCTCATAATGATCGCTGTTGCGCAGCAGCGCCGCGACGCCGAGCCCGGTGCCTGGCCCGACAATGGAAATCACGCCCTGCGACGGCAGCGGTCGGTCGGGCCCGCACAAATGGCGAAAATGCTCGTCGCCAAGCGTGGCCACCGCATAAGCCACCGCGCCGAAATCATTGACGATCGTATAGCGGTCGACGTCCAGCCGCTCCTTCATCAGCGCCGGCCGGATCACCCACGGATTGTTGGTGAGTTTCAGCACCTCACCGCCGGCCGGTCCGGCGAAAGCGATGGCCAATTCGTTCGGCAGGTCGATCCCGGCGCGCCGACCGAATTCATGCCACGCCAGCTGGAAGCTCGAATGCTCGGCCGTCTTTAGCGTCACCGGCTCGCCGAGCGCGGCCACGCGGCCCGCGTCAATCTCGGCGAGCGCAAACCGCGCGTGAGTCCCGCCGATGTCGGCGGCCACGATCTGCCTCATCGTTGCTCCTCCTCCATCGCGTCGAGCATCGCCGAAGCGCCGAGCTCGGCGCGATCGGCCTGCGAGCGCATGAGCGCGAACAGCTCGCGGCCGGTCCCGGTCGGCGGGGGCGGCGAGTTGGCCGGCGGCCGAGCGCCGAGATCTACGCCCACCGCTTCCAGCACCCCATTCCGCGCATCGAGCCGGATGAGGTCGCCGTCCTGCACCCGTGCCAGTGGTCCGTCGGGCAGCGCTTCGGGCGAGACATGGATCGCCGCCGGCACCTTGCCGCTTGCCCCCGACATGCGCCCGTCGGTGATCAGCGCCACACGGTGCCCGCGGTCCTGCAGCACACCGAGCGTCGGAGTCAGCTTGTGCAGTTCCGGCATGCCGTTGGCGCGTGGTCCCTGGAACCGCACGATCACCGCAACGTCACCATCGAGCTCGCCCGCCTTGAACGCCTCGAGCACGGCATTCTGGTCGGCGAAGCAGCGCGCCGGCGCTTCGATCAGCCACCTGTCCTCGTCCACCGCGCTGGTCTTGATCACCGCGCGGCCGAGATTGCCCGTCAGCAGCTTCATCCCGCCATCGGCGCGGAACGCGTCGCCGACCGGGCGCAGCATGTCGATGTCGGCGCTTTCCTCGGCCGGCTTCCACACCAATTCGTCGCCGTGAAGTTCGGGATTGCCTATCCATGCGTCCATCCCGTCCGCACCGGCGGTCACCGTATCCATGTGGATCAGCCCCGCCTCGCCCAGCGTGTAGGTGACGAACGCCATCCCGCCCGCGTCCTGGAAGTCGTTCACGTCCTTCGACCCGTTGGGATAGACGCGCGCAACCAACGGCACCGCGGCCGCCAGGTCGGCAAAGTCCTGCCAGTCGATGCGAATGCCCGCCGCCCGGGCCATCGCCGGCAAGTGAATGAAATGGTTGGTCGATCCTCCGGTCGCGACCAGCCCGACCATCGCGTTGACCACCGCTTTCTCATCGACGACCTCGGCCAGCGGCCGCTCGCCGGTCCGTGCCAAGTCGACCAGCCGATGCACCGCAGCGCGCGTCAGCGCCTGCCTCAGCGGTGTCCCGGGATTGATGAAGGCCGCGTTGGGGATGTGCAGCCCCATCAGCTCCATCATCATCTGGTTGGAATTGGCCGTGCCGTAGAAGGTGCAGGTGCCGGGCGAATGATAGGAAGCGCTCTCGGCGGCCAGCAACTCATCCCTGCCCGCCTTGCCCTCGGCGTAGAGCTGGCGAACCCGCTGCTTCTCCTTGTTCGGCAAGCCCGACGGCATCGGCCCGCCCGGCACCAGCAAGGTGGGCAAATGCCCGAACCGCAGCGCGCCGATCAGCAACCCGGGCACGATCTTGTCGCAGATCCCGAGCAGCGCGACCGCGTCGAACATGCCGTGGCTGAGCGACACCGCCGTCGACAATGCAATCACGTCGCGGCTGAACAGGGACAGGTCCATGCCCGCCTGGCCCTGGGTCACCCCGTCGCACATCGCCGGGACGCCGCCCGCGACCTGCGCCGTGGCGCCAGTTTCGCGCGCGAAAATCTTCATTTGGTCCGGGTAGCGGGCGTAGGGCTGATGCGCCGACAGCATGTCGTTGTACGACGTAACGATCCCGATATTCGGCCCGGCAAGCGTGCTGATCGCGTCCTTGTCCTCGCCCGCTGCGGCAAAACCGTGCGCGAAATTGCCGCAGCTGAGGCGCGGCCGACTGATCCCGCGCTCCTTCTGCTCGGCCATCAACTCGAGGTAGCCCTTCCGCGTCGGTTTCGACCGCTCGATGATCCGGTCGGTCACACTGGCGATGGTCGAGTGAAGCGCCATCCCGCTATTCGTGCCAGCTGATCCCGTCGCGCTCGGTCAGCGCGATCGCCGCGGACGGCCCCCAGGTTCCTGCGGCATAGGGGCGTGGCGTCACGCCCTTCGCTGCCCAGGCGCCACGGATCTGGTCGATCCATTGCCATTGCGCCTCGACCTCGTCGCGTCGTACAAACAAGGTCGGGTCGCCTTCGATGAGATCGAGCAGCAGGCGTTCGTAGGCGATCCGCCGCCGATATTCGCTGAATGCATTGGCCAGCCCGATGTCGAGCGGGACCTCGCGCAGGCGCACGCCGTCCCGGTCCAGCCCGGGCGTCTTAGCCATCAGCCGCAGTTCAACCGTCTCTTCCGGCTGCAGGCCGATGATCAGCTTGTTGGGCCGGGTGGTCGCGCCGCGCGACGCGAAGATCGAAAAGGGCACGTCCTTGAACTGAATGAAAATCTCGGTGTCGCGCTGGGGCATGCGCTTGCCCGTGCGCAGATAGAAAGGCACGCCTTTCCACCGCCAATTGTCGATCTCGGCCTTGATCGCGACGAAGGTCTCGGTCGCGCTGTCGTGCCCGATTTCTTCGACATAGCCGGGCACCGGCGCACCATCGACCGCTCCCCGGGTATATTGCCCGGTGACCGTCATCGCCTCGACGTCGTCGGCGGTGATCGGCCGCAACGCCCGCAACACCTTCACCTTCTCATCGCGCACCGCGGTCGAAGCGAAGTCGCTTGGCGGTTCCATCGCAACCAAAGTGAGGAGCTGCAGCATGTGGTTGGCCACCATGTCGCGAAGCGCGCCCGCAGACTCATAGAAATCGGCGCGGCCTTCAACCCCGACCGTCTCCGCGACGGTGATCTGGACGTGATCGATATGCGCCGAATTCCACAGCGGCTCGAACATCAGGTTGCCGAACCTGAGCGCGAGCAGGTTCTGGACCGTTTCCTTGCCGAGATAATGGTCGATGCGGAAAATGCGGTCCTCGGGGAAGGCGCCGGCGACCGCGTCGTTGATCTCGCGGCTTGTTTCCAGGTTCGTGCCGAGCGGCTTCTCCAGCGCCATACGAACAGTTGGGCAGGCCAGTCCGGCGGCTTCCAGCCCGTCGATCGCCGGTTTGAACAGCGAGGGTGCCGTCGAAAGGAAGATCGCGACCCCGTTGCAGGGATCACCGATCGTCTCTGCCAATCCCGCAAAGCTGGCCCGGTTGGTGATATCGACCGGGACGTAGTGCAGCCGCTTCAGGAAGCGGTCGGCAATAGCCTGGTCGAAGAACCCCTCGGGCAAGAACTCCTGCAATGCAGTGACCGCCGTTCCCCGGAACGCATCGCTGTCGAGCGCGGTTCGGGCCGTGCCGATGATCCGGAGGTCCGCCGGTAGCAGCCCATCGGAGTCGAGCCCGTAGAGCGACGGCAGCAGCATCCGGTGCGCGAGATCGCCGGTTGCGCCAAACAGGACGAGGGTCGAGGCCTTGGCAGTCACGTCGCAGGCGTTAGCCGCTCTTTCGGGCAAACGTAAATCCGTCGTACCGGTGCGGATACGTATGCGCTAAAGGTAAGGCCACGATTTTGAACCGCGGCCATTGGCTCGACAACGAACATCTCGCCCTTTCGAGGAGTACCCCGATGACCAAGATCATGCAGGTTGCCGGCGTCGCCATTGCCGCGATGGTCGCGGGCTGCGCTCCCTCCGGTCCCGCCGCTTCCCCCGGTCCCTTGCCGGAACTGGCCGGCCGGACGGCCGGACCGCCGCAAAGCTGCGTGCACAACGATCAGACAATGTCCGTGCATCTCAATGGTGATGCGCTGATCTTCAGCTTGGGCCGGACCGTCTGGCTGAATGCCAACCGGTGCCCGGGTGTGACCGACAGCGATCTTCCCATCTTCGAGCCGAGTGGCAGCCAATATTGTCGCGGCGACATCGTCCGGACGGTCGATCGCCTGGCTCACATTCCGGGGCCGAGCTGCGTCCTGGGTGACTTCACCCCGTACATCCGCCCGGCGCGCTGACGCCTAGACCCCCGTCGCGGCGAAGGTGTGCCCGTCGGGGTCGAGGTCGCGCAGGTCGCGGCCCCGCGTTTCCTTGCCGAACCAGGCGAGGAGAATGAGCGCAGCGACGGTCGGGACGATGATGATCAGCGACACGATCTGGAGCGGCGGCACCAGCGCGAGGATCGCAAGGAGCTGCGCGAACATCCCGCCGGCCTTGGTGCAGGCCGCGACCGTCCCTGTCGTCCGGCCCCGTATCCGGAGCGGGAAGCTCTCCGCCGCGTAAGGCAGCAGCATGGCGATCATGGCATTCGTGCCGACGATCAACAGGGCGACCGGCAAGACCGGGCTCCCGCGCCCGGCAAATTCGAGCTGCAGGACGCCGAGCAAGCCGAGCACGGTGATCGCCACCGAGCCCACAACCGACCATTTGCTGCTCCATCGGCTGTAGGCGAAGGCCACGATGAAAATCGTCGGAAAGGCGATCAGCGCCGATTCCGCCAGCAGCTTGCTCGAAACCGCGACGCTGTAGCCCTTCGCGACCAGGTCCGCCGGCAGCCACAGCAGCAGCCCGAAATTGACGAGCCCGTAACAGATCGCCGCGAGGCTCAGCGCCAGCAGCTTGCCGAAGAACGCCCGCCCGGTGAGCGCAACCGACGGCCCCTTGGCCAACGCCACCTCCTCCGCTCGCGTCGTGCTTCGCGCACTTGAGCCGAAGCGCGCCATGACCCGGGCCGCTTCTTCGCGGCGGCCGCGCGCAAGCAGGAATTTCGCCGATTCCGGGATCAGCGCACCGAGCAGGACCAGCGACAGCCCGGTCGGGAGATTAAGCAACCACAGGATCCGCCAGCCAAACTCCGGCTGGAGCAAGGCGGAAAATCCGCTTGCAGCGAAGTAGCCGCCGACCGCACCAAGGCCGCCAACCAGCACCAGCGCCCAACCGCGGTGCTTGCTCGGCATCATTTCCGCCAGCAATGCGTAAGTGACAGGAAGCATCCCGCCGGCCGCCGCGCCCATCATGAAGCACATGCCGACGTTCCAGTAGAGCGACGGCATCGCGCCGCAGATCGACGTCCCCACGAACATCACCGCGGACAACAGGATCGAGGCCTTGCGGCCATAGACGTCGGCAATGATTCCCCAGACGACAGATCCGACCACGGTTCCGCTGAGCGCGAAAAACGGCACGAGCGAAGCGGTAGCCTTCGGGATTCCGTATTCGCTGACCATCCCGGGAATGGTGAAGCCGAGGCTTGCCGGCTTCATGATGTCGATGATGAGGGCGATCACCAGGACCGCCATCAGGCTCCAGTGCGCCGGTGACAGCGGCGCGTCCTCGGGCGGCGACACCACGATGTCCTGCGATGTCGCAAGCACGGTCGACACGTTTTTCGGCAGGAGCCCGTAGGCGGCGATACCAACCCCGCCGAGAATCGCGAGCATGCCCAGGATCATGTCCCAGCCGATGGCCATGCCGACAAGCTGGAAATGGTTCATCCGCCCCATCCAGAACATCGGGGCATGCAACAGCACGCCGGCGGTGACGAGCACCACGCCGAGGATGAAGGCCCACAGGCCGCGCCGGTCGGAAAGCGTACTCGAACTGATCATTGGGGGCGGGCCATAGCAGTTTTTCTCGTAAGGGAAATGTCGACTGGACGACTCTTACGCTTGTCGAGCGAAACGCCCGTTTGTCGAATGCAGCCGTAACGACTGTCATCGCCCGTTCACACATCGGTTGCAAATCCAAATGAAATGCTCAAATGCCGCCTCCGGCCGAGGGGGCGTGCTTACGGACTGGTCTGAACAAACGGAGCCCACGCCTCTCTTGCGCCAACTCACGACACTTTGCGGCATCGTCTTCGGAACCGCCCTGCTCGCCTCGTGCGGCACTGGCAGCTCTAAAGATTCGCCCGGCCGTGGCGGTCGCGGCGGTCCGGGTGGCACGCCGACCGTCGGCTATGTCGTCGTTCAGCAGGGCAACGCCCCCATCGAGCAGGAACTGCCCGGCCGCGTCGCCGCTTACCAAGTGTCCGAAGTCCGTCCGCAGGTGTCCGGCGTCATCCAGCGCCGCCTGTTCCAGGAAGGCTCGGTCGTCCGCCAGGGCCAGACCCTCTATCAGATCGACCCGAGCATCTACTCCGCCCAAGCTGCGCAAGCCGAAGCCAACGTCCGGGCCGCACGCGCCAGCGCTGATGCCGCCCGAACCCGCGCTGCGCGCTACAAGCCGCTCGCGGCGATGGAGGCCATCTCCAAGCAAGACTATACCGATGCCGTCGCCACAGCCCGGCAGGCCGACGCCGCGATTGCGCAGAACAATGCCGCCCTGCGGGTGGCGCAGGTCAATGTTCGCTACACCCGGGTTCCAGCACCGATCACCGGCCGGATTGGGCTGTCTGCGGTCACCGAGGGCGCGCTCGTTACCGCCAATCAGACTGACTCGATGACCACCATCACCCGGCTCGATCCGGTGTACGTCGACATTCAGGAGTCGGCCTCGGACCTGCTCGCGCTGCGCAAGGCGTTGAGCCAGGGCGGCGCCGTCCCGACCGCCGCTCAAGTCCGCCTCAAGCTCCCTGACGGGAGCGATTACGGCTTCACCGGGACCGTCGAGTTCAGCCAGGTCATCGTCGACCAGGCGACCGGCACGGTAACGCTGCGCGCGCGCTTCCCCAACACGCAGTCGATCCTCCTTCCCGGCATGTTCGTCACCGCGCGCTTCGCGCAGGCGGTCGATACCAGCGCGTTCCTGGTCCCGCAGGCGGCACTGACTCGCGACCCCAAAGGCAATGCGACACTGTGGGTGGTTGGATCCGGCAATCGCGCAGTCCAGCGGGTCGTCGTCGCCGAGCGCACCCAAGGCCAATATTGGGTCGTTACGCAGGGCCTCGCGCCGGGCGAGAAAGTCATCACGCAGGGCACGGCGAACCTCAAGGACGGCGACCCGATCAAGCCGGTGCCGGCCAATGCGCCGCAGCGGATCAAGGCCCCGCCGCCCGATGTCCTCGCCAAGATGGCCGCAAACCGGCGTAGCGGCGGCTAAGCCCTAGATGTCGAAGATCTTCATTGATCGCCCGATCTTCGCCTGGGTGATCGCGATCATCATCATGCTGATGGGCATCGGCGCGATCATCAACCTGCCGGTCGCGCAATATCCGGACGTTGCCCCGACGCAGATCAACGTCCGCGCAAGCTATCCCGGTGCCTCTGCCGCGACACTTGAAAGCAGCGTCACCCAGATCCTCGAACAGCAGCTGACCGGCATTGACGGCCTGCTCTACTTCCAGTCGTCTTCGACCGCGCGCGGCCAGGCCAGCATTAGCGTTATCCTGCAAAAGGGCATCGACCCCGACATCGCCCAGGTCCAGGTCCAGAACGCAATCCAGACCGCCATCTCGCGCCTGCCGCAGCAGGTCCAGCAACAGGGCGTCCGGGTCAGCAAGGGCTCACCCGACCTGTTGCTGATCGTCGGTATCTATGACTCGACTGACAAGAGCACGAACTTCGACGTCTCCGACTGGCTGACGACCAACATCCAGGACGAACTCTCGCGCGTGCCCGGCGTCGGCGACGTCAACGTGTTCGGCTCGTCCTACGCGATGCGCATCTGGCTTGATCCCAACAAGCTGTCGAGTTTCCAGCTGATGCCGAATGACGTCATCACCGCGATCCAGAACCAGAATACCGAAGTCGCGGCGGGCGAGGTCGGCGGCCTGCCGTCGCCCGAAGGCCAGATGCTCAACGCCACCGTGACGGCGCAGTCGAAGCTCCAGACCCCCGAGGAATTCCGCAACATCATCGTCAAGGCCGACCCCAGCGGCGCCCGCGTCCTGCTCGGCGATGTCGCCCGGGTCGAGCTTGGCGCCGACAATTATTCGGCGCGCATCCGCGTCAACGGCCACCCCGGCGCCGGCATCGGCATCTCGCTCGAGCCTGGCGCCAACGCATTGAAGACCGCCGACCTCATCAAGGCCAAGGTCGATGAGATCGCGCCGCGCATGCCGGCTGGCTACAAATATGCCTACGCCAACGACACCACGGACTTCATCAAACTGTCGGTGAGCGAGGTGGTGAAGACGCTGATCGAAGCGATCCTTCTCGTCGTCCTCGTCATCTTCGTCTTCCTCCAGAGTTGGCGCGCGACGCTGATCCCGTTCATCGCGGTTCCGGTCGTCCTGCTCGGCACATTCGCGGTCCTCTACGCGCTCGGCTTTTCGATCAACACGATGACATTATTCGGCCTGGTCCTCGCGACCGGTCTGCTGGTCGATGACGCCATCGTCGTGGTTGAGAACGTCGAGCGGCTGATGCACGAAAATCCGGAAATGACTCCGTACGAGGCAACCGTGACCTCGATGGGCCAGATCCAGATGGCGCTGATCGGCATCGCGCTCGTCCTCTCCGCCGTGTTCCTGCCGATGGTCTTCTTCGGCGGTTCGACCGGCGTCATTTACCGCCAATTCTCGGCGACGATCGTGTCGGCGATGGTCCTGTCGATTTTCATCGCTCTGACCTTGAGCCCGGCGATCGCCGCTAACCTCCTCCAACGCAACCACGCCACCGTCGAGGAGACGTGGGTCGGCCGCCGCGCGCCGCGCCTGGCGCACTCCGTTGAGCGCGCCCGCGTGAGGTTCAACGAGGGATTTGAGCGGCTGGTCGAATGGTATGCCGGCACGGTCCATCGCGTGGTTGATCGCAAGTGGTTGTTCCTCGCCATCTACGCTGGCGTTTGCGCCATACTGGCGGTCCTGTTCCTCCGCCTGCCCACCGGCTTTCTCCCGTCCGAAGACCAGGGCGCCGCCCTGATCCAGTTTCGCCTGCCGGCTGGCGCAACCCAGGAG
>Ga0070668_100000573_pt1 | contig 24684 bp, 17 predicted proteins | sample KBSS43metaG_FD_64661 | JGI IMG/M metagenome (GOLD analysis project Ga0070668, IMG submission 64661) | Switchgrass rhizosphere microbial communities from Kellogg Biological Station, Michigan, USA - KBS S4-3 metaG | ecosystem: Host-associated > Plants > Roots > Rhizosphere > Soil ...
GAACGGGTAGCCGGCCAGCAGGTAGCCACTGACGGTCAGCATGACCCCGGCCAGTGCCCAGACCGGCGCGCGCCGCAGCCCCACCGTGGCCAGCGCCGCCGCCGTGATCAGCGCGACCGCCCCGGCGTCCAGGCCCGCACCCGGGCCGGCCCGCAGCCCGGTCACTCCGGCGGTGCCGGCGACGAGCACCGCCGCCAGCACCACCGCCCAGCCGAGATCGGTCAGGTATCGGAACGGCCTCACCTGGCCCGTGCCCGCCATCCACCAAGTATCGCCACGATCCCGGCGACCGCGGCGAACGCCAGCGCGAGCAGCATCACCACGTTTCCGGCGACCGTCCCCACATCGCCCGAGCGCAGGTTCGGGGTCACCTGACCGGCGGCCCACCCGCCCACGATGATCCACAGCGAGATCAGCACCGAGAACACCGGCGCCCACCAGCGCCGGGCGGTGAACACCACCAGGGCGCCCATCACCACGATGAAGGCGATGCCCGGGGGGAACGGGTTGAACTTGCCGGGATCCGCGATCCACTGGATGACCAGTCCGGCGACACCCCCGGCCAGGCCCCACAACGACAACCTGGTGCCCTTCGATGCGGCCACCATCGTGCTTCCGTCTCGTCGTCCGATCGTTTGATTCGTCATGCCCTTGACGATCCGCCGCCGATCCGGATTCGGCGTCCGCCCGCCGACGGCACCGCCCTACGCAAAGCTGCGTAGCGGGCACCGCAGGGTTTGTCACCTCGTGATAAATCGTCCCGGCTATATTCTTGCCGGCGGGACAGAGATCTCTCCCCCTGCCGGGACGATGATGATGCCTCCGATGCCTGCGTGACCAACCAGCGAAGGCCCTCGTTGGCGTACCGCACCGATGAAGCCCAGGTGAGGGATCGACATGACCCAGGCAACCTTCACTGCGCACCAGCAGCCGACCCGGCGGAGCCGCTGGCTGGTGCTGGCCGCGTTCGGGCTGCTCGTCTCCTGCACGCAGGTGCTGTGGCTCTCGTATGCGCCGATCACGCCGCAGTCCCACCTGGCCCTCGGCGTGTCCGAGGGCGCCATCGGCGACCTGGCCGTCATCAACCCGCTCATGTACGTGCTCCTCGCGATCCCGGCCGGCCGGTGGCTGGACCGGCGGTTCGGCGCGGCGCTGGCGGCCGGAGCGATGCTCACCGCCCTCGGCGCGGCCCTGCGCATCGTGGACCCCTCCTCGTACGGCTGGGCGTTGCTCGGCCAGTTCGTGCTGTCCGCCGGGCAGCCGCTCGTCCTCAACGCGAGCACGAAGATCGCCGCGCGGTACTTCGCGCCGGCCGAACGCACCGCGGCGATCTCGGTGGCGACCGCCGCGCAGTTCGTCGGCATCCTCCTGGCCGCGCTGGGCGGCGAGCCCCTGCTGAACGCCGGCGGACTGCGGCTCGTGCTGGTGAGCCACGCCGCCATCTCGCTGGCCGCCGCGGTGACCGTCCTGTTCGCGCTGCGGGTGCCGCCGGCGTACGTCATCGACACGACCGCCGCGTCGTCGCTGGGATGGCTGCGCCGGGACCGGCTCATGTGGGGGCTCGCCGGCCTGCTTTTCATCGGCGTCGGGGTCTTCAACGCCGTGGCCACCTGGCTCGAGTCCATCCTCACCGACCTCGGCCACCCGGGCGTCTCCGGCGTGCTCATCGCCGTCATGACGGTGTCCGGCATCGCCGGCGCCGCGGTGCTGCCCGGCGTGGCGGCCCGGCGCAACCGGCGGCGCGAGGTGCTCGTGGCGACGACGCTGGTCACCGTGCTCGTCTTCATCACGATCGCGTTCGTCCACAACGTGGTGTTCGTGGGCATCGCCCTGGCCGTCGAGGGCTTCGTGCTGCTGGCCGGGCTGCCGGTCGCCCTCGACTGGTCGGAGCTGGACGCCGGCCCCGCGCGCGCCGGCACGGCCACCGGCTTCCTCCTGCTCGCCGGCAACCTCGGCGGAGTCGTGCTCGTGCTGCTCGTGCAGGCGACGATCGACAACCCGTACCTGGCCCTCATCGCCATGTCGGCGGTGGCCGCACCGGGCGTGTTCGTCGCGGCGCGCCTCCCTCGCCACGCCCGCGCGCACGGCGAACCGGTTCAGTGATCGGCTAGGACGCGGCGCGGGTGCCGCCGCCCGGCGTGTCGCCGACCCGGTGGACGTTCCTGGTCAACGCACTGGTGCCGCGGCCTTTGCCGGGACCGGTCTGGGGCGGTAGAGCACGTGCCACCCGGCCACCGCGAACAGGATCGCGGCGAGCACCCAACCGTTGAGCGGTCCGCCGAACAGCCCGAGCAGCAGCGGCGCCAGGATCGCGGGCAGGCCCCAGCCGGCGAGCCAGGTGTTGGGTGCGCCGCCGCGCGCGCCGAGAAGGCTGACGGTCAGGAAGTACAACGCCGCCCCGCCGCAGAGCACCCACCGGTTGGCCTGCGGTACCGGCTCGCCGGCATGCTCGGCCAGCACGCCGAGCCCGGCCGCGATCAGCACGATGGACCCGGTCATCAGGTAATGCGCGGGCATGGTGAGACGCAGGGCGAAAACCCGGGTGCCGTACGTCGGGGCGGCCCCGGCCCCGTACCGCAGGGTCAGCCACCACAGGGCGACCAGGAGGCCGAATCCCGCCACCAGCGAGGCCATCAGGCCGCGCTCCCAGTGCTCGACCTCGGCGGCGGCGTCGATGAGCTGGGCCACCGCCTCGCCCAGCACGATGATCACGAAGAGGCCGAGCCGCTCGCCGAGGTGCGGCCGGTCGGGTTGAGCCGCCTGCAGCGGCGGTGCCGCCACGTCGGCGGGCGCGTCGGAGCCGGCCAGGCGCAGGCGGCGCAGGATTCGCCGGCGATGCTCCCGCGTACGTTGGTTGCCCTCGCGTTCCCGCTGCTCCTCGGCCAGCAACCGGTCCGGGTGGCGGGACCGCACCAGCGACACCACGACGTCGAGCACGATGCCGGCCGTCCACAGGTAGTAGCGCACCGGCGGCTCGAAGCCCAGCGAGGCGATCCACGGGATCACGCCGGCCGCCTGCTGGACACCCGGCCACTCGGTCATCACGCGGCTCGTGCGCTTCCAGGAACCGGCACCCATGAGGCGGCAGAACACGTACGCCACGATGAACCACTCCGGCTCGCCGCGGGTCACCTGGGGCACGGCCGCGGCCATGATGGCGATGCCGAACATGGCCAGCAGCATGGACCGGACCCGGGTCAGGTCACCGGAGACGTTGGCGTACAGGGTGAACGACGTCCAGACACTCCACATCGCGTAGTAGCAGACGATGAAGAGGAACACCTCGTGCAACCCGGGGCCGTGGTGCAGCAGACCGGCCAGTTGGGCCACGGCCACGACGATGACCAGGTCGAAGAAGAGCTCCAACCAGGTGGCGTGACGTTCCTCGACAGGGGGCGACGGCATGCGCAGAAACATAGCGCACGGTCATTGCGCCATGTCCCGGTCCGGGCTCGGCGGGGGCAGCTCGGCCGGGAGTTCGCCGTCCGCGGCCGGCGGGTCCAGCCGCTCGCGGACGAGCGCGTCGTAGTAGAGGTACGACGTGGTGAGCGCCACCAGCGGTACGGCGACCGCGTAGAGCACCCCGGACAGGACGTTGACCAGTTCGAACGGCGCGTTGCCCAGGAAGATCAGGAGGATTCCGAGGGTCGGTCCGAGGGCTACGGCGAGGCCGGCGCTGACCGCCGCCAGCGAGGCCGCCCGGACCCACCGGCCGCGCAGGAGCCGGCCGCTGCGGCGCAGCGCGCCCACCGCGGAGGCGCCCTCCAGCTCGACGGCCGGCACCACCAGCAGCCAACGGACGATGAGCCAGATCGCGACCGGCAGCAGCACCACCGTCAGGCCGAGCAGCAGCACCGGCACGGCGGCGAGCGCCACGGCCCCGAGCAGCCGCGGGAGGCGGCGCATCGCGAGCCGGTAGGCCCGGACGACGCCGACCGGCCGCCCGGCGTCGATCTCGGCGAGCGCCCGCACGGTCGCCGACTGCACGAGGGCGGAACCCGCGACGGTGAGCGCGCCGGCCGCCGCGAGGACCATCGTGGCGTACTCACCGCCGTCCTCGCCGGGCAGCTCCGGGCGCAGCAGGAACGCCTGCAGAAGCGTGCCGAGCAGCCCGATCGGGACGAAGGCGGCGCCGATGCCGGCGAACAGCCGCCACCGCGCCAGGTACATCCGAGCGGCGGCCGTGAGCACCTGCCCCCACCGCCGGCGGCGCGCCACCCGCAGCGGTGCGGACGGGCTCCACGCCGTCCGGCGGGCGGCCACCAGCGCGGCGAGAATCGCGAACGCCAGCACGGCGAGGGTCACCGCCGGGTCGCCGGTGGTCCGGCGCAGCGCGCCGGAGGCGGTTCTCAGGCCGGTGCAGAAGAAGTCGGTGGCGTCCGTGCCGAGCAGGCCGCCGGCCGGCACCGCGTACCGGTGGTCGCGCCAGCCCCGCGCGTACCCGATCGGATCGGTCCACTGCGCCTTGCGGTTCGGCCCGGTCGGGCCGTTGTAGAAGGCGGACTCCAGCTCGCCCCAGCGCCCCTCGAACGCGATCCACGGGAAGTCCCGCCGGGCGGCGGCCGGGTCGCTCGGGATGGTGCGCACCCGCGGCCGCAGCTCGGTCGTCGGGCCGGTCGCGTCGTCGCAGCCCACTCCTTCCCGGGCGGAACTGCCGAGGTAGAGGTCGTCCGCGAAGTAGTTGGCGTGCGACCCGGCGGCCACGTGGACGACCGGGTGGGTGCCGTCGACCAGCTCCAGCTTGGGCGCGCCCCAGGCGGCCCGCTCGGCGCCCTCGTGCTGGCTGTACCCGACCTCCACCGGGGTGGCCGACATCGCCTGCGCCGCGTCGGCGGCGGCGAAGACGAGCTGGATCATCTCCCAGTCGCCCTCGTGCGTGTTGTTGAAGTCGTTGAAGGCGTAGAAGAACCAGTACTGCAGGGCCAGCTTCCCGGGATCGCCGGGACCGGTGGCCACCCGGGCGTACACCGTCGGCCCGGTCGCGGCGGTGAGCCGCCTGGCCCACGTTTCGTAGTCGCAACCGGGTTCCAGCGGGTCGCCGGGGAAGTCGAGGTGATACTCGTACAGCCCGGCGGACAGCTCGGCGGCCGACGGCCCGGCGCGTACCAGGTCGCTGTCGTTCCACGGGCCGCGCAGTGCCACGGTCGGCTCGCCGAACAGCGCGTCCACGTCCATCGGCTGGTAGGGCTCGCCGTACCCGCACGCCCCCTGCTGTTCGACCAGCCGCACCACCGGCGCGTACCGCTCGGCCAGCGCCGTCTCGTCGGCGACGGCGGCCCGCGCCGGGGCGGGCGTCAGCACCGCGGCAAGCGCCAATCCGAGCACGACGAGCGCCCGCGGCGCCGCCGGAGAGATCGTCGCGGGCACGCCCAGACTGTACGGCAGCCGCGGCCGGTCAGACGGCGACGTCTATGTAGATCCGGTTGGTCAGTTCGCCGATGTGGTATCTCTGTACCCCGTTCACGCCCAGCGCGATCGAGACGTAACCCTCGTAGTCGCCGACGATCGCGTACGCCTTGATCCCGGCAAGGCCGATCCGGTGGGTCCCGGTCACGGTCGGCGTGCCGTCCTCCCGGTGTGCCTGGGCCGGATGCAGGACGATCAGCAGAAACGCCTCGCCGGGCATCGACACCAGCTCGTCGGATCCGTCGCGGCGCACCTCGCGCACATACCTGGCCGAGTAGCCGGGGAGGGCGCCGGGGATGTCCAGCACGACGCGGTCGAAGCCGTCCTTGTGCGCGGCATAGCGGACTCGGGTGAGCACGGGGAGCGTGGAAATCGGCGGCTGGTGGGAGACGGTGATCGGTGCCGTCGCCCAGGGGGTCGCCGGACTGCTCGGGGCGGCCTTGGTGGGTGGCGTGCGGACGGCCGTGGTGATCGGCGGGTTGGTCATCGTGGTGGGCGACGAGCCGCCGGCGCAACCGCCGGCGACGGTGAGTGCGGTGAGGATGACGAGTGCGTTGCTTCCCTTCATGGCCGTGGCCTCCGTCAGTGTTGCAGGGTGAGACCAGGCTAGGTGCTCGGCGGCCGGTTGTAGTCCCCGGTTCGTGCCGGGTCAGCCGGAAGGTCAGCGGCGCGACTCGGCGCCCGCGCGCCGGGCCGGCGGGTCCAGCGCCGGCTTCGACGGCGTGTACAGCCAGGCCTGGAACAGCGCGTCCAGATCCCGGCCGGAGATCCGCTCGGCCAGCGCGATGAACTGGGCGGTACGCACGTTGCCGTACCGATGCGCGGCGAACCAGGCGCGCAGGATGCGCCGGAAGGCGGCGTCGCCCACGGTCACCCGCAGCCGGTGCAACGTCATCGCGCCGCGGTGGTAGACGGCCGGCTCGAACAGCAGCGGGCCCGGGTCGCCGGGCGGCAGCGTCCAGAACTCGTCGTCGTACTCCCGGTAGAACAGGTCGAAGTTTTCCTGCGCGGTGCCCTCGCCGGTGTGCTCGGCCCAGAGCCACTCGGCGTAGACCGCGAAGCCCTCGTTGAGCCAGATGTCGCGCCAATCGGCCACCGAGACGGCGTCGCCGAACCATTGGTGCGCGATCTCGTGCACGACGACGCCCGGGTTGGGGCCGCGCCGGAAGTAGCGCGCCGGGTAGGCCGGCCGGGTCTGGTTCTCCAGCGCGGACAGCACCGTGTCCGGCGGGAGCACCACGCCGCCGAGGGCCTCGAACGGGTACGGCCCGAAGACCGTGCTCGCCCACTCGGCGATCTCCGCGGTGCGGCTCACGCTGGCCCGGGCCGCCGTGGCGAACTCGGGGGTGAGCAGCCGCGAATACGCCGTGACCACCGGCAGGCCGCTCGCCGTACGGGACTGTTCCACCTCGTACTGCCCGATCGCGAGCAGCGCCAGATAGGTGGCCATCGGCCGGGCCGAGCGCCAGAACCACCTGGTCCAGCCGGGCTGCTCGGGGGCCGGCCGGCGCGGCATCGTCCCGTTGCTGAGCACCTCGACGCCGTCGGGCACGGCGACGGAGACGTCGAAGGTCGCCTTGTCGAGCGGGTGGTCGTTGGCGGGGAACCACCACCACGCCATCTGCGGCTCGTTCACGGCGAGCGCACCGTCCGGCGTACGGGTCCAGGCGCTGTACCCCAGTTCGCCGACCTTGGTCGACGGGATGCCCGAGTAGGTGACCCGCACCGTCATGGGCCGGCCGCGCCGCAGTGGCCGCGCGGGCGTGACCACCAGCTCGTGGTCGCCCTGCCGGGCGAAGCCGGCCGGCCGGCCGTCGACCAGCACCGACCGGACGTCGAGCACGAAGTCGAGGTGGAAGCTGCTCAGGTCTTGGGTGGCCCGGGCCCGGATCGTGGTGGTGCCGGTGAGCTCGTCGGTGGCCGGCTGGTAGCGCAGCCGGATGTCGTAGTGGGCGACGTCGTAGCCGCCGTTGCCGTAGTCGGGGAAGTAGGAGTCGCCGATGCCCGCGGCGCCGGGGCCCGGGGCCGCGGGCGCGGCGTGGGCGGGCGCGACCAGACCGGACAGGACCAGGGTTATCGCCGTCAACACCGTTGTCGTTCGACGCACCCGGCCACTCTATCCATATTGGTGGATCGGCGGGGTCCCGTCGCCCGGCGCGAGACGGGATGGGAGCGCTCCCAGATGCCCTGAGATGACGATGAATGTCAATCAGTTCGGGCCCCGCGGGATGATCGCCGGCGGTCGGACGAGGCAATCGGCCACGGCACTCGTCTCAAGTTCGCCGCCGGGCTGCCGACTTCTGGGTCCGAGCCCGCCTCGACGAAAGGCCCCTGTCTTGGAGAAGCACCGCAGCACGCCGCACCGGGAACGCCGCATCGCACCGCAGACCGCGGGCCCCCGCGACCGCCGCAGTACGCCGCGCGGTGCGCCGCGCCGGCCGCCGCTGGTCAGCGTCGTCGTCCCGACGCTGAACGAGGCCCGCAACCTGCCGCACGTGTTCGGCGCGCTGCCCGCGGCGCTGCACGAGGTCGTCCTGGTCGACGGCGGTTCGACGGACGACACCGTCGAGGTCGCCCGCCGGCTGCGGCCCGACGTGGTGGTCGTGCGGCAGACCCGTACCGGCAAGGGCAACGCCCTGGCCAGCGGGTTCGCCGCGTGCACCGGCGACGCCATCGTGATGATCGACGCGGACGGGTCGACCGACCCGGCCGAGATCACCAAGTTCGTCGAGACGCTGATCGGCGGTGCCGAGTTCGCCAAGGGCTCCCGGTTCGGCAAGGGCGGCCACAGCAAGGACATCACCCCGTTGCGCCGGATCGGCAACGAGGGCCTGAACCTGGTCGTCAACACGTTGTTCAAGACCAAGTTCACCGACCTCTGCTACGGCTACAACGCCTTCTGGCGGCGGGTCGTGCCGGTGATGGACCTGCCCTCGACCGAGCTGGCGGCCCGGCCCGACGGCAAGAAGCTGTGGGGTGACGGCTTCGAGATCGAGACCCTGATCAACATCCGGGTGGCGAGCGGCGGGATCCGGGTCAAGGAGGTCGCCAGCATCGAGCACCTGCGCATCCACGGGACCAGCAACCTCAACACGTTCCGCGACGGGGCGCGGGTGCTGCGTACGATCCTCAGCGAGTTCCAGCGGCGCCGGGCCGCCGCTCCTTCGAAGCGCCGGATGCTCAACCGGACCGTGCCGGTGCTCGCCATCCCGGGCGGCAAGTGGCATGGGCGAGGCGGCGCGCTGCTCACCGCGGACAAGGCGGAGGGCGCCTGACGATCGTCACGGTTGTCCCTTCTCCCCGACGGCGACGACCGGGTTGGTCAACGTCCCCAGCGCCGCGGACGTGATCTCGATCGTGTCACCGGGCAGCGCGGTGAAATCGGCATCCGGTACGACGCCGGTGCCGGTCAGCAGGATCACGCCGGCCGGGAAGCTCAACGCCCGGAACAACCAGCCGGCCAGGTCCTCGAATCCCCGGGCCATCGCCGACGTGGAGGACGTCGCGGCGTAGGCCTCGCGGCCGGCCCGCAGCACCCGCAACCCGATCTGGAACGGGCCCGGGCCGGCCGCCCAGCTCGGCACGATCGCCGGGCCCACGGCGCAGGAGCGATCGTAAATTTTGGCCTGCGGCAGGTAGAGCGGGTTCTCCCCCTCGATCGACCGGCTGCTCATGTCGTTGCCCAGCGTGTAGCCGAACACTTCGCCGGCCGCGTTGAGCACCAGGCCGACCTCGGCCTCGGGCACGTCCCAGCCCGAGTCGACGCGGATCCCGACGGCGTCCCGGTCGCCGACGACCCGCCACGGACTGGCCTTGAAGAAGATTTCCGGCCGGTCGCTGTCGTAGACATGGTCGTAGAGGGGACCGTGCCCGGACTCCTCCTTACGCCCGTCCCGGCTGCGTAGGTAGGTCACGCCGGCCGCCCACACCTCCTGCCGGTCGATGGGCGGCAGCGCCTGCTCGCCGGGCATGGCGCCACCGGGTTCGCGGGCGGCGGCCTCGACCACGGCCCGCGCCTGGCCGAGCGGCAGGGCGAGCAGGCCGGCGAGAGTTCCGTCGAGCTCGACCCATTCGCCGTCCTGGCACACCGCCCAGCGCGACGCGTCGCCGGCCCGCAGATGGTGAATGGAGATCGGCATTTTTGACCATCCTCAATGTGCTGGAGTACTGCCTGTGCTGCCGCGCGGGCCGGCGCCGCTACTCTGTTCAGGTGCCGGTCCGGGTGGAGATCGTTGACCAGGGCCGCGGCAGTGCGAAAGGACTAGCGACATGCCTCGCGTGGTACCGGCGGTCATCCGCGCACTCGACATCCTCGAGCTGTTCCTGGACCGCCCCCAACTGTCGGCCCGCGAGGTGGCCGAGCGGCTCGACCTGCCCCGCACCACCGTCCACGAGCTGCTCGTCACCCTGGTGGCTCGTTCGTACCTGATCTCCGTCCCGGGACAGCCGGTGCAGTATCGGCTCGGCCTGCCCCTGTTCCAGCTCGGCGCGGCGTTCGCCGGCCGGCTCGACCTGGTCCGCGAGGCGCAGAGCGTCGCGCGGGAGGTGGCCGCCGCCTGCGACGAGGCCGTCCACGTGGCCGTGCTCGACGGCGCCGACGTCATCTACCTCGTCAAGGTCGACAGTACCCACCCGGTCCGGATGGTGTCCGGGGTCGGCCGGCGGCTGCCGGCGCACTGCACGGCGGTCGGCAAGATCCTGCTGTCCAGCCTCGATCGGGCCGGCCTGGACGCCGTTCTGGCGAAGGGTCCGCTGCCGGGCATCACGCCGGACAGCATCACCGACCCGGACCGCCTGCGGGCACACCTCGACCAGGTCCGGGCCGAGGGCGTCGCGGCCGACGTCGGCGAGTCCGACAGCGCCATGCGCTGCGTCGCCGCGGCGGTCCGCGACCATTCCGGCGCGACCGTCGCCGCGATGAGCGTCTCGGCGCCGATCATCCGCTGGACCCCGCAGACCCAGGTGGAGTGGACCGGCCTGGTTCGCGAGGGCGCGGCCACGCTGTCCGCCCGCATGGGCTACCTGGCCCAGCCTCGATAACTCGCCCGCCGTTTCCGGCCGGTAACCGCTTCCAGACATTGACACCTCTAACGGGGGTCCTCTACCGTCGCGTTCACACCATACGGTATATCGAACTGCGGTTCGAGATTTCGAACGAGATGCAACGAGACGTGCAGCGGTGAGGGGAGACGGAAGGAGGCGAACGGCTCATGGAGGACAGCCCGTTGTGGTCCCGGCGCGGCTTTCTGGGTATGGGTGTGGGGGTGCTCGGCGCGGCCGGTCTGGCCGCGTGCGGCGGCACCTCCGAGGCGCCACCCAGGGCGCAGGCGGAGGTTCCGAAGGAGCTGCTCGACGCCGCGGCGTCGATGAAGGGCTCCTCGATGGGGGTGTTGTCGCAAAAGCTCTACTCGACGGCGGCGAACGAGGCTCTCGACAGCTCGATCAAGAAGTTCGCGGACGCCACCGGTACGAAGATCGAGAACAGTCTGGTCCAGGCCGACGCCGGCGACGTGGTGGCCAAGATCGACGCCGAGGTCAAGGGCGGCGTGGCACGCGACCTGGCGTTCATGACCGACTCACGGTTCGTCGCACAGTTCCAGGCGCTCGGCGACCTGGAGGACGTGACCGACATCGTCCAGGCCCTGACCGCCAAGTACGGTGAGCCGAGCGCGGAGGCCAAGAACTTCTGCGTCTTCGACGGCAAGTGGTTCGCCATCCCCTACCACTTCATCGGGATCGGATCGTTCCTGCGCAAGGACTGGATGCAGGACAAGGGCATCGCGCCCAAGGACATCTACACCTGGGAAGAGCTGCGGGACCTGTGCCTGGCGATCTCCGATCCGGGCAAGCGCCGGTTCGGCTGGGGCATGACCCTGAACCGGTCCGGTGACGGCAACGGCATCATCGAGGCCCTGATCAACTCGTACGGCGGGGCGATCGCCTCCAACGACGGACGGAAGGTCACCTTCGACTCCCCCGAGACGGTGCAGGCGGTGACCTTCCTGGGCGACATCTACACCAACCCCAAGTTCAAGCCGATGCTGCCGCCGGGCGTGGCCAGCTGGACCGACACGGGCAACAACGAGAACTGGCTCGCCGGGATCCTCGGCTACACCCGCAACAGCTTCAGCGTCTACGCGGACTCCAAGACCAAGAAGAATCCCGTGTACGAGAAGACCCACGTCTTCCCCGACTGCATCGGGCCGGCGACCGACAAGCCGCTGCTGCTCGGCCAGTCCCAGGGTTTCGTGGTCTTCAAGGGTGCCAAGAACGCCGCGCTCGCCAAGCTCCTGGCGCAGTACATGATCACCGCGCCGGCGTTGCTCGGGGTGGCGAAGGAGGCGCCCGGCCTCGCGATGCCCGCCTGGGACAAGGTCTGGGACGCCGATCCGTTCTTCACCAGCGGCGACCCGGCGTTCCCGATCCTCCGCAAGATCACCCAACAGCAGCTGCCGTTGTCCACGAAGAACGGCCTGACCTTCCCGCAGAAGGCCAGCGCGGGCCAGCAGGCGGTCGTCGCCGCCTACGTCCTCACCGACATGATGCAGCAGGTCATCCAGGGAGCGGCGCCCGCCAAGGCGGTGTCCGCCGCGCACGCGAAGATGGTGCAGATCTTCACCCAGCAGGGGCTGCCACAGTGACGGCGATCCGGCCGGCGCCGGTCCCGGTGACGGGGGCATCCCCGCCGCCGGGACCCGGCTCGCTCACCGCGACCCAGCGGCGGCTGGGTCGCGACTGGCGGCTCGCGGCGCTGTTCCTGGCGCCCACGGCCGTGCTGGTCGGCGTGCTCGTGCTGCTGCCGATCGCCCGGTCGGTCGTCACCAGCACCACCGAACGGCACGGGTCGGACAGCGTGTTCGTCGGCCTGGGCAACTACCTCGCCCTCGTCGGCGACCAGCAATTCCGTACCGGCGTGGTGAACTCGTTCGTGTTCACCGCGTACGCCGAGGTGTTCAAGGTGGTGCTCGGGCTGTCCGCGGCCCTGCTGCTGCACCATCGGCGTCGGGGCCGGGCCCTGCTGACCGGGCTGCTGCTGGTGCCGTGGGTGGTGCCGACGGTGGTGACGGCGTTCAGCTGGCGTTCGCTGCTCGACCCGATCTTCGGCAGCGTCAACACGCTGCTCACCGACTCGGGGATCGGGCCGCTGCTGGCCTCGGCGCACCTGGTCGACAGCTGGCCCGCGGGCTGGCTGTCCGACGCGTCGCTGGCCATGCCGTCGGTGATCCTCGTCAACGTGTGGAAGGGGGTGCCGTTCTTCACCGTCTGTTTCCTCGCCGGGTTGAAGGCCATCCCGGCGGACCAGTACGAGGCGGCGACCATCGACGGCGCCTCCGCGTGGCAGCGGTTCGCCCACGTGACGCTGCCCGGACTCCGGCACGTGATCACCGTGACGGTGACCTTGTCGTCGATCTGGACGTTCAACAACTTCGACCTCATCTGGTTGCTGACGCAGGGCGGCCCGGGCGACGTGACCGCGCCGTACGTGCTGGTCGCCTACTCGAAAGCGATCCTGCAGCTTCAGTACGGCGCGGGCGCGGCGGTCACGCTGGTCATGCTGCCGATCATCGGCGGGCTGGTGTTCTTCCTGGTCCGGTTGTTGCGCGAGGACTCGGGCAGCGGGCCGGCCCGGCACCGGGAACGGGCGCCGTGGATCGCAACGGCGCGCAAGGCGCTGCCCTGGGTGATCGCCGCGACGGTCACCGGCCTGCTGGCCTGGGCGTCGCCGGAGATCTTCTGGAAGGCGGCGGTGGTCCTCGGGGTGATCATGCTGGTCGCGGCGGCGGTCGGCCGGGTGGTCTCGGGGTTCCAGGCGCGCGGCGGTCGCCGGGCCTCGTCCGTGGTGTCGGGCCTGGGCTCCGGGGTCGCGCTGGCCGGGCTGCTGGTGTTCGTACTGGGCCCGCTGTATTGGATTTCCGTCACGGCCTTCAAGTCGGAGAGCCAGGTCGTCACCCGCGACCACGACCTGTGGCCGACGCCGTGGACCCTGGAGCAGTTCGGCGCGCTGTTCACCAACCAGCCGTTCGGCCGCTGGTATCTCAACACCCTGCTGGTGTCCGCGGCGTCCACCGCGGTGGCCCTGCTCTGCGCCGTGCTGGGTGGCTATGCGCTGGCCCGGCTGCGGTTCCGCGGCACCCAAGGCTTCACCGTCACGGTGCTGCTCACCTATGTGATGCCGGGTGCGCTGCTGTTCATCCCGCTGTATCAGCTGCTCATCGGGGTGCGGCTGACCGACTCGTTGTGGTCGCTCGTGGTGACGTACCCGACCTTCACGCTGCCGTTCGCCACCTGGCTGCTGTCCGGATACTTCGCGTCGATCCCGCTGGAGCTCGAGGAGGCCGCGCTGGTCGACGGCTGCACCCGCGTCCAGGCGTTCCGCCGGGTGGTGCTGCCCCTGGCCAAGCCGGGGCTGCTGGCGGTCGCGCTGTTCACCCTGACCAACGCCTGGAACGAGTTCCTCTTCGCCTTCGTGTTCATCACGAAGGACGAGTACAAGACCCTCCCCGTGGGGATGCAGTCGATGATCGCCGGGGACGTCGTGCCGCAGGGACAGCTCGCCGCGGCCTCACTGCTCGTCAGCATCCCCGTGGTGATCATGTACGCCCTCGGGCAGCGCTTCCTGACCGAGGGGCTCACCGCCGGCGCGGTGAAGGGCTGACCCAGCACGGTCCGAGACCGGTTCGGCCGGAGATGAAACCCGCGGGCCGGTCCGGGCCGTCTTCCTCCATGACGGCATGTCTGCCGGGACAATCCCGGCTTTTCGTTATATTTACTGTCATGAGTCGATCGTTCGTTCTCACCGCTGCCGTCGCCCTGACGCTGGCCGCGACCTCGGCCGCGAGCCCGGCCGCCGCGGCGTCGCGCACCGATCCGCCGCCGGGCGGGTTGCCCGGCGTCGCCGTGCCGACGCTGAACTGGGCGGCCTGCACCGACGACGCCACCTACCAGTGCGCCTCGGCGCTCGTTCCCCGCGACTACCGCCGGCCGGCGGACGGGCAGCTCACCCTCCAGCTGCGGCGGGCGCCCGCGGCCGACCCGGCCAACCGGATCGGCACGCTCTTCCTGCACGCCGGCGGGCCCGGCAGCTCCGGCTGGTCCTGGGTCTCCTCGTACGCGTCCAGCTCGCCGAAGGAGATCCGGGACCGGTTCGACATCGTCGGGTACGACCCGCGCGGCGTGCAGCGCGGCGACCCTCGGCTCGCCTGCCTCGACACGCCCGCCTACCAGGCGCAGTGGGCGCAGGTGTCGACCACGCCGACACCCTCGTCGTTCGGTACGGCGGTGCGGCTCGCCGCCGAGTTCGACGCGGCCTGCAACGCCAACTCCGCCGCGCTGCTGCCGTACGTCGGCGCCGAATACCAGGCCCGCGACCTCGACCTGCTGCGGGCGGCCGTCGGCGACCCGAAGCTCACGCTGTTCGCCGAGTCGTACGCGACCTATGTCGGCACCGTCTACATCAACCTCTTCCCGCGGCGCACCCGCGCGGTGGTCCTGGACGCCGGCTACGACCCGGACAAGTACGCCAACGACCCGTACGCGTACGACTACGGGCAATACCTGGCGACCGAGGCGGCGATGTTCCGTTTCCTCGACTGGTGTGCGGCCACGCCGGCCCAATGCCAGTTCGCGGCCTCGGCACCGGGCTCCACCGCCGGCAGCCTCGCCGACCGGATCAAGGCCGTCCTCGCCTCGCTCGACGCCGACCCGATCCGGGACGCGGCCGGGAACGTCTCGGTCAACGGCGCCACCATGCTGTCCGAGCTGACGTTCCGGCTCAACTCCGGCACGCGCCGCTGGGCCGTGCTCGGCGCCGATCTGCTGGCCGCCGAATCCCGTACCGGGCCGTTGATGTATGCCATCCCCGACTCGGACACCCGCTTCAACGCGGCCAACGTGTCGGTGGAGTGCGCCGACCGCGTCTATCCGGACAGCCTGCCGCTGCTGCGGAAGAGGCTGGCCAAGGCCGCCGCCGACGCCCCGCTGACCGCGCCGGGCATGGCGTACGGCCCGCCCGCCTACGACCAGACCCACGCACCGGCCTGCATGCGCTGGCCGGCCGAGCGGCGCAGCCGGTACACCGGGCCCTACCACGGCCGGGGCTCGGCGCCGATCCTCGTCGTCGGCAACACCGGCGACCCCGACACGCCGTACGCGGACTCGGTGACGTTGTCCCGGACCCTGGCCAACGGCAACCTGCTCACCTGGGCGGGCGAGGGCCACACCGCACGCCGCAAGAGCCTGTGCGCCGAGGGCCACATGTACGCGTACCTGCTCAACCTCACCATCCCCCCGGCCGGAACGGTCTGCCGGGACGCGCCGTTCCCCGCCTGAACCAGCGATCGCCGGGGCCCGGCCTGGCGCCGCGCCCCGGCCCACCTCGACGGCGGCTTTCACCTCGCGATCCGCTGACCCACCACGCACCCGCGACGCCGCCCGCATCCGGCCCGGACCGTCACCAGTGTCCGGGGTCGCCTGCGGGCGGCGCCGTACGGTCGTCCAGTTCGTCCTCCCACGACCGCCTCAGCGCGGCCGGCAGGTCGGCGCGCAGCGCCGCCCGCACCAGTTCGAGTTCCGCGGCGGTCAGCGGGATCGCGGGGAAGGCCTTGCCGACCGCGGCGGCGAACGCCGACCCGCGCCGGGCCAGCGCCGGGGCGGCCGCGAGGTAGGCGGCGACGTACGGCGCGACGAGCTCCCGATGCGACAGCGACCAGAGCCCGGCGGCGAGCGCCCGGAAGCGTGGCGCGGAGACGTCCGGGACCTCGGTCATCGCCGCCCAGGCCGCCGATTTCGCCTCGGCGGTCGGGCGAGCGGCCAGCGCGGTGACGGCGCCGAGATCGGCCCCGGCGGTGCCGTCCCGCAGCCGTTCGGCCTCGATCTCCGGTGCCTCGATGCCGCCGAGCTCGGCCAGCCGGCGTACGACGGCCCAGCGGAGCTCCGGGTCGAGCGCCAGCCCCTGGTCGGTCGCGCCGGCGTCCAGCCAGCGCCGCAACAGCGCGGCGTCGCTCGTGGACCAGACCAGCCCGCGCGCCAACGCGACCGCGCGCTGCTCGTCCGGCTCGCCATCGAGGGCGCACGCGGCGGCGATCACCGCCAGGGCGGCGGACACCTCCCCGGGCGACAGCGCCCGCCGCACCAGGCCGGTCAGGGTCCGGTCGAGGGCGGCAGCCACCAGCGTGGGCGACGACTCCCGCGGCAGCTGTCGCGCCAGCAGGTCCAGGTGCGCGGCGGGCGGCGCCTGGTCGAGGACGGTCGCCCACAGCACGGCCCGCACGAGCGGGTCCGGCACCGCGGCGAGCGACTGCGACACGGCGTCGTAGGAGAACGGATCCAGCTCGATCCGGGCGAAGGTTTCGCCGTACGAGTTGGGCACCACGACCAGCCCGGCCCACTCCGGCAGCGCCAGCGGCTCGTCCGCGAGGTCGACCAGCCGCGAGCCGGCCGGCTCCAGCGACGCCGAGTACGCCGCGACCGTGAACCGGTGTGGCCGGACGCCGTCGCGGGTCAGCACCGGAACACCGTCCGGGCGCGAGACTCTGATCGTGTCGTGTCCCGACTGCCGCAACCACACCTCGGCCCAGCCACGCACGTCCCGCGGCGAGGCCGCCGCCAGCGCCGACAGCAGGTCCTCGAGCGTGGCGTTCGCGAACCGGTGCCGGGTGAGGTGCGCGTTCACCCCGGCCAGGAAGTCCACCGGCCCCAGCCAGGTCACCAGCTGCCGGAGGACCGCGTTTCCCTTGCCGTACGAGATACCGTCGAAGATCGTCGACCCGGTGTCCACATCGGGCACGTCCGCGGCGGCCGGGGCGACCGGGTGGGTCGACCGGCGCCGATCGGCCCGGTAGGCGCCGGGTTTGTACGCCGCCTCGAACGACACCCGGGCGCCGGCGTACCCGGCCACGGTCTCGGCCACCTCGAACCCCATGAAGTCCGCGAACGACTCGTTGAGCCACGCGTCCTCCCACCACACCGGCGTGACCAGATCGCCGAACCACATGTGCGACATCTCGTGCGCGATCACCATCGCGCGGCTCCGGCGGTCGTCGTCGGTGATCCGCTCGCGGGGCAGCAGATATTCGTTGAACGTGACGCAGCCCGGGTTCTCCATCGCGCCCCAGTTGAGCTCGGGCACGAAGACCTGGTCGTAGGAGTCGAACGGGAACGGCTCGGCGAAGGTCTTGGCGTAGTGGTCGAAGCACACCTCGGTCACCCGCCGCAGCTCGTCGGCGTCGCGCCCGAGTTCGGCCGCCAGCGAGCGGCGGGCGTGCCAGCCCATGGGCAGGCCGCGGTGCTCCCAGCGCACCGATTGGTACGGCCCGGCCACCACGGTGAACAGATCGCAGGAAATCGGTACGGTGGCCGCGAACTCGAACCGTCCGCCGCCGGTGCCGGTGGACACCCCGTTCGACAGGACTGTCCACGCCGGATCCGCGGCCACCGTCAGCGCGATCGGGCCCTTGAGGTCGGGCTGATCGAAGCAGGCGAACAGGCGCTGGGTGACGTCGAGGCCGACATACCCGCCGACGTACCGTTCCCCGTCCCAGGGGTCGGTGAAGGTGTGCAGCCCCGCGCCGTCGGTGACGTATCGGAGCCGCGCGTCCACCGCCACCTCGTGCGGCCCGGGGGCCAGGTCGTCGAGCGGGATGCGGCGTCCGTCGTACGCCGGCGCGATCGCCGCGCCGTCGAGCGTGACGTCGAGGGCCTGGGCCTGGTGCAGTTCGAGAAACGTCGAGCCGCCGCCGGTGCGGAACCGCACGACGACCCGGCTGCGGAACGCGTCCGGGGACCGCACGTCGAGCGCGAGGTCGTAGGAGACCTCGGAAAGCATGGCGGCCCGAGCCCGGGCCTCGTCCAGGGTCAGCGACATCCGGACAGCCTAATATCGTCGCCGACGGCGCCCGGGTCACCGCCAGCACATTGACGTACGTCAAACTGATGCTTAGCGTTCAGGCACGCACCCGGCGCGTGCCACACCCCTGCCCGCGCCGACTCCTCCGCGCGAAAGGGCGTGACCATGCTCCGAGGAGTACGTCGCACCACGTTGGCCGCCACCGCACTCCTGCTGTTGCTCGCCGTCGCCGGCCCGCCGGCCACCGCGCACGACCCGGACACCCCGGAGGGCAAGGCCGAACAGTCGGAGCTGCTCCGCATCTACGAGCCCGCCTGGCGCAGCGGTGAACGCCTCGCCGGCGATCCGGTGACCTGTGTCAACGGCATGGCCGACCGATACCCGTGCAAGAACGTCGACCTGCTCAGCTTCCTGCCCCAGTCCGCGCTGGGCGGCGGCAGCTCGTCGAGCATGTGGTATTGGACCGACGCCCGCGACAGCAACGAGTACATCCTGTACTGCCGGTCCAACGGCGTCTCGTTCGTCAACGTCACCGACCCGGGCAACCCGAGGTATCTCGGAAACCTCCCGGCCGCGAACGGGGTCAGCTCGTCCTGGTGCGACATCCGCACGTACAAGAACTACGCCTACATCGGCAAGGACTCGGTCTCGCACGGCATCCAGATCTTCGACCTCAACAAGTTGCGCGGCGTGACCACCACGCAGACCTTCACGGCGGACGCCCGGTTCACCGGCCTGACCAACAGCCACACCCTGTGGATCAATCAGAGCACCGGTTTCCTGTACGTCTCGGGTGCGAGCACCTGCCGCAAGGGCCTCACCATCTACGACATCAAGACGCCGCTCACGCTCAAGCTCGCGGCGTGCTACGACCGTGAGGTCTACTCGCACGAGTCCATCGTGGTGAACTACGCCGGGCCGGACACCCGGTTCACCGGCCGGGAGATCGCGTTCAACTTCACCGGCCAGGGCAGGCGGTTCCAGGTCCTCGACGTCACCGACAAGGCGAACATCAAGGTGCTGTCCAGCGCCACCCACCCGGGTGCCAGCTTCATTCACCAGGGCTTCGCCACCAGCGACTACAAGCACATGATCGTCAACGACGAGACGATCAGCACCCGGGGCGGCAGCCCGGAGTTCGTCTACAACATCGAGCGGCTCGACGCCGTACGGTATGTGGGCAAGGATGTCGCCGTGCGCGGCGAGTTCGTCAACCACAACGGCTACACGGTCGGCAACCGGCACTTCCAGGCGGCCTACCGCGGCGGCCTGCGGATCCTCGACACCACCTCCGCCGCCTCGGCCCGGCTGCCCGAGGTGGGCTATTTCGACGTCGACCCGGCGTCCAACGCCAGTGGCTACAGCGGCAGCTGGATGGCCCTGCCGTACCTGAAGAACGGAGTGGTCGCCGTCCAGAGCATCGGCGTCGGCCTGTTCCTGGTGCGGCCCACCGGATCGGCGGCCGCGCGCTGACCGGTCAGCCCGCCGGCACCGGCCTTCGTCACCGCCGCTTCACGGCGGCGGTGACGCTCGCCGGGTTCCTCGGGGCCGCCTATCTGTTCGCCGACAGCCGCGGCCCGGCCGCGGCGCCGGCGCCGGCCAGTTCGCCGGCCGCCTACCACAGCGACGGGCTCGCCGACGCCTACGACGGCTTCCGTGCCGAGGCGCTGGTCCTGCCCACCCGCCGCGGCCCGGGCACGGTGTCCGTGCGGGTCACCGGCCCCACCGGAACGGCCACCGACTTCCAGCACGTCCACACCAAGCCGATGCACATGTACGTGCTGCGCGACGACCTGTCCGGATACCAGCACCTGCACCCTGCGGTCGTCGACGGCGCGTGGACGGCGCCGGTGACCATCGCCGACGGCGGCGCCTACCGCGTCTACCTCGAATTCGTCCCGCACGGCCGTCCCGCGGGCGCCGATCCCACGGTGCTCGGCATACCGTTCGTCATCGCTGGCGACACCACCATGGTCCCGGTCCCCGCCCCGCGGGCGGAGGCCCGCTCGGGCCCATACACCGTGCGCCGCCTCGACGGCACCGCCGACCTGGCCTCCGGCACGCCGACGGCGCTGCGGTTCCAGGTGCTCCGTGACGGCCGCCCCGCGGTGCTCGAACCCTACCTCGGTGCGTACGCCCACCTGTCCAACTTCGAGGTGCGCACCCAGGGCCTGCGGCATCTGCACCCGCTGCCGGCCAACGCCACCGGCGACGCCCCGGCGGACGGTGTTCTCGCCTTCCACGCCGCGTTCGCCGAACGCGGCGACAAGCGCATGTTCCTGCAGTTCCGGGCCGGCGGCACCGTCCACCAGGTGGCCTTCACCGTCTTTACCACCTGACCCGCCACCCGACACAGCAAATTGGACAGACCTAGCCCGTCGGACGAGTCCGCCGGGCGATCCGTCGTCCTATCATCCTCGGCGGAGGGTCCACCCGACCGTACGGATGGTAACTGGAGGCATGCCGTGGACATCGCGCAGCTGGCCCGACTCGACGTCCTCCAACAAGATCCGTATGAGGCCTATGCGCGGGCCCGCCGCAGCCCCGGCCTGACGTTCGTCGAGGAACTGAACGCCTGGCTGGTCAGCCGGCAGGCCGACGTGCGCGAGGTGCTGCGGCGGCCCGACGACTTCTCCTCCGCCAACGCGTTGACCCCGGACATCCCGCCGAGCCCGGCCGTGCTGGCCGAACTGTCCCGCGGGCTCGGCGGCCGGCCGACGGTCGTGACCTCGGACGGCGCCGCCCACCAGCGCCTGCGGGCGCCCCTGTCCCGCGGCCTGTCCCCGGCCCGGGTCGCCGCCGCCGTGCCGTTCATCCGAGAGCGGGCCGCCGCGCTGGTCGCCTCCTTCGCCTCCCCCGCCTCCACCGCCTCCCCCGCCTCCACCGCCTCCACCTCCGTCGCCGGCGCCGGCGAGCCGCCCGTCGATCTGGTCGGCCGGTATGCCCGGCGGCTGCCCGGTGAGGTCATCGGTCACCTGATCGGCCTCGCCCCCGACGACGTGCCGCTCGCGATCAACGGCAGCTACCGCGCCGAGCAGCTGCTCTTCCGCCCCCTGCCGGCGGACGAGCAGGTGCGGGCCGCCCGCGAGGTGGTCGAGCTGCAACACCTGCTCGACGAGCATGCCCGCGGCCGCCGGGCGAACCCCCGCGACGACGTCTGCTCCGAGATGGTGTCGGCGTTCGCGCCCGGCGACGGCGACCTGAGCCTCGACCAGCGCCGCGAGATCGTGTCCAACCTGCAGAACCTGCTCATCGCCGGGCACCTCACCACCACGGCGCTGATCGGTACGGCCGTGCTGCACCTGCTCCGCGACCGCCCGCAGTGGGAGATGTTGTGTGCCCACCCCGAGCTGATCCCGGCCGCGGTCGAGGAGGCGGCCCGGTTCGACACCGCCCTGCAGGGCTTCCGCCGGGTCACCACCCGGCCGGTCACCCTCGCCGGCCACGACCTACCGGCCGGCGCCGTCGTGTTCGTGGCCTTCGGCTCGGCCAACCGCGACGAGGCGGCCGTCGAGCGGCCGGACGTCTTCGACATCACCCGCACCCCGGTGCGGCACCTGGCCTTCGGCCACGGCGTGCACGGATGTCCGGGTGCCCAGCTGGCCCGGGAACAGCTGCGGATCACGTTGGAGACGCTGACCGGGCGGCTCCCGGGGCTGCGTCTCGCGCCCGGCCAGGACGACAGCATGCTGCCCACGATGATCCACCGGTCGCCGCGGACCCTGCTGGTGATCCCGTGACCGGGAGCGGCGATCGTCAGGCCGCGGCGAGCGCCGCGCGGTTGCGGCCGGCGCCCTTGGCCTCGTAAAGGGCGGCGTCCGCGCGGGCGAAGAGGGCATCCGACGACTCCTGGCCGTCCCAGACCGCGATGCCCGCCGAAAACGTCTGCTCGGCGGGTGTCAGCGGGCGCAGCCGGTCCAGCAGGCCGACCGCCATCGTGCCGGCGCCGTCCGGCAGGAGCAGGGCGAACTCCTCGCCGCCGTAGCGGGCCAGCAGGTCGCCGGCGCGCAACCCGCTGGACCAGGCCGCGGCGGCTTCCTTCAGGAGCCGGTCACCGGCCTGGTGGCCGTACTGGTCGTTGTACCGCTTGAAGTGGTCGAGATCGAGAACGGCCAGGGCCAGCGTGCTCCCGTCGCGGCGCGCGTGATCCAGGGCCAGCGGCAGCGCCAGCTCCCAGGCCCGCCGGTTGGCCAGCCCGGTCAGCGTGTCCCGCTGGGCCAGCTCGGTGAGCTCGACGGCCTGCCGTTCCAGCACCGACGCCTGCCGCTCGACCTGCCGGATCAGCACCGCCATCCGGGCCACCACGAGCAGGAACATCCCGATGCAGCCGAGCACGATCGCCGGAGCGTCGGTCACCCGGTTGTCGTCCTCCCACGCCTGCTCGGCGAGCAGCAGCGGCGCGATCATCGTGGCCGTGGTCAGCAGGACCAGCCGCCATCGCGAGAAGCGCCGGTCCCTGACCTGCACCGGCGCCGCGAGGTGGCGGATGCCGGGATGCAGGCCGGCCGCGCCGTACAGGCCGAAGGCGAGCAGGTAGCCGGCGTCCATCAGGTGGCTGGTGAAGGTGCCGGCCTCGAACTGGAAGTGGTCGGTGAACGCCCAGGCGTAGTCGGCCGCCAGGTAGCTGACCATTCCGGCGGCCAGCAGCCGGAACGCGCCGTTGCGGGCGCCGCCGCCGACCAGCATGCGGGCCAGCAGCGCCAGCAGCAGCAGGTCGAGGACGGGGTAGCCGATGGCGACCAGCTTCCCGGCGGTGGTCAGGTCGGTGGACTGGGTGACCGGTTTCATCAGGTACACCCAGGCGATCAGCGCGAACGCCCCTGCCAGGATCATGGCCTCGATGACGCCGGCCGCGTCCCGCTCGGGCACCCGCCGGCGCAGCACCAGGACCAGGACCACGACCTCCAGGAGGCCGGCGGTGAGGTAGAGCCCGTCGGCGGGCGCCGGGTAGGGCGAGGTGTTCAGGTAGCGCGCATACCAGGCGTACGTGAAGTCGCCGCCGATCGCGATCAGCTGGCATCCCGCGAACATCAGCCACAACCGGGCCGCCACCGCGCCGTTGCGGCGCACGCCGGCCACCATGGCGATGGCGCCGGACAGGGCGATCGAGTCGTAACAGATGGTCTGTGCCCAGGTGTCCGGTGTGCCGAAGTAGCCGGCCACCGCCACCGTCAGCACGGCCAGATACCACGCCCACGCCGGCCAGATCGCTCGGCCCATCGGCCCCCCTCGACGCACGTTCCTCGGCGTGCCCACACGACGTCATTGCAGCAGGTGACGGTAGCGAGCGCCGGAGCAACCGAGATTGCGGCCAGGATTTCCGCCGGCGAAGAGGGGTGCACTACGGGGATGAGCCTTGATCAACTACGCAGGGTCCACCGCTGATTGGCTTGGCCGTTGCAGGACCACAGCACGATCTTGGTGCCGTTCGCCGTGCCGGCGCCGGTGGCGTCCAGGCAGCGCCCGGACTGCTGGCCCGTGATGGTGCCGGCGGAGTCGACGGTCCACTGCTGGTTGGGCTGACCGTTGCAGTCCCAGATGATGACCTGGGTGCCGTTGCCGGTGCCGCCACCGCTGGCGTCCAGGCATTTGGCGCCGCCGTACACGGTCAGCTGCCGGCCGGCGGTGTGGGTCCAACGCTGCCCGGTCGCGGCGCCGCAGTCCCACAACTGCACCTGCGTACCGTTGGTGGTGGTCGAGTTCGGTACCTCGAGGCACCGTCCCGACTGGCCGCCCACGATCTGCTGCCCGGTGGGCGGCGGCGTCGCCCCCGGCGGCAGCACGGTGATGGTGAAGGTCTCGTCGACGTTGCTGTGCGGCAGGTTCACCGTGGCGGCATTGTTCGACAGCGTCAGCACCGAGTCCTGCACCGTGACCGGACCGGCCACCGCTCCCCCACCGTTGTACGGAATGCGCTCGACCAGCACCCGCACCCGGTTGTCCCGGACGATGCCGGTGGTGGCGTCGAGCCGCTGCAGGCCGACCGCAACGTTGCCGGTCGTGGTGCCGCCGCCGACGAGCACCTTCGCCTGCCCGTCGGCCGTGGTGGCGAACGCATCATAGTTCGCGCTGGGGGTGACCGGCGCGATCTGACCGGTCTGCGAGGCGTAGAAGTTGTAGGCCCACCACTCGCCCTTCGGCTGGTACTGCCCGGCCGAGTCGCGGACCAGCAGGTTGGCCAGGTCGTTGTGCAGGTTCGCCCCGCCCGCCCAGTTGGCTCGCAGACCGTCCGCGCCGGCCCGCTCCAACCGGGCGATGTACCAGGCGCCGTCGGCCGGGTTCTGCTGATTCGACGCGCCGTACTCGTTGATCTGGTATGGCCGCGGATGCGGGATCCCGCGGGAGTCGAGTGTGGTGTTCGCGGTCGCCACGTTCGCCACCGGGTCGCCCGGCAGGGAGTGCCAGCTGACGATGTCGGGCACCGTGTTGCTGGT
>Ga0070668_100000577_pt1 | contig 24601 bp, 21 predicted proteins | sample KBSS43metaG_FD_64661 | JGI IMG/M metagenome (GOLD analysis project Ga0070668, IMG submission 64661) | Switchgrass rhizosphere microbial communities from Kellogg Biological Station, Michigan, USA - KBS S4-3 metaG | ecosystem: Host-associated > Plants > Roots > Rhizosphere > Soil ...
AGTGTCGTCGGTGCCACCGTGACCGCAGTCGTCGATGCTGCCGCCGGAACGTAGGAGATCTGCACGTCGATGAATCCGGGCCCGCCTTGATTCCGGGCGCGCACGGCGATGACGTTGTCGCGATCGAGTCCGGCGCTCGGCACGTCGACGTCTATCGCGTCCGGCAGGCACGAGCCGCTCCCGGCGTGCACGAGCAGCGTGCCGTTGATGTACACGTCCGCGTCGTTGTCGACCGTTCCGGTGACACGGACGCCGGTAGCGCCGGCCGGGACCTCGAAGTGACGGCGCAGCAGCATGTCGGAGAATTCGGATTCCCAGACGGTGTGGACGCGATCGCCGTTGTTCCACGGACACACGCCCTCTGTCGACCCGAACCCCGCCTGGCCGACCCACCACGAACTCGCGTCGAAGTCCGAGGCTTGGAACCCCGATTCTCCGTCGTACGGCACCTGCAGGTAGGACCAGCCCGTACTGCCGTAGTCGAGTGCCACCTCGGTCTCCGCAGCGGGCGCGGCGGCGACCGGGCCGGTCGAAAGGGCCAGCACCAGAGACGTCGCCATCAGCACGACGGCGCCGGACCGCTTGATCGGGCGCCGCGTCGGCCGGCCCTCCTCCGACTGGCTTGCCGTCCTCGACACGTCGTGCCCTCCCGTCAACGACTCAGTCGTCCCGGATTCGGCCGACCGCGGATCAGCGTAGGTCCCGTTCAGCGCGGGCCGCGGGCGTATTCAGGCAGTTCGACCGACGCCCTGAGGGAGACACAACGACCGTTCGTGAGTGCCGCGCGGCGCGGAAATGTCATACCCCAGGGCCAGGATGCGGGTATGGAACAGACGACAGTGCCCGGGCAGATCGAGGTGCCGGTCGCCGAGGCCCGCTCGCGGTTCACCCAGCTGATCCGGATGGTGTCGGTGACCGGGCAGGTCGTGGTCGTCGTCGACGACGGGCGATCCGCGGCGGCAATTGTCCCGGCCGACACCGCGCAGAGCCGCGCCGAGGCGGCCGCCGCGCGCGACCGGGCGCGGGCCGCGGCGGCCGGCTGGGCGCGGCGCATCGAGGAGGTGCGCGGCACCGTGGGCCGCCAGCAGGCCGACCGCATCCGCGCCCTGGAACGCCTGCTCGACGAGGCCTGGGGCCTCCTCGACGACCGCCACCCGCCGGGGTCCGACCGAGCCGTCGACGGCGCTCGTGCCGCCTACCGGGAGGCGGCCGAGAGCGCCCGCCGGGCCCCGGCGAGTTCGTGAAGTGACCGGGTCCGACCGCTACCGGTCGTGGAAGGACGGCTCGCGCTTCTCCAGGAAGGCGCGCATGCCCTCGGCGCGGTCCCCGGTGGCAAACAGGGCGTGGAAGTTGCGGCGCTCGAAAAGGAGGCCCTCGCTCAGGCTGAGCTCCTCGGCCCGGGCCACGGCCTCGCGGGCGTACCGCGTCGCCGTCCGGCCGCGCGAGGCGATCAGCGCGGCCGCCGCGGCCGCCTCGGCGAGCAACTGGTCGTCGGGGATCACCCGGGACACCAGGCCGGCGCGTTCCGCCTCGACGGCGTCCAGGAGGCGGCCGGTCAGGATCAGGTCCATGGCCTTCGCCCGGCCGATCAGGCGGGTCAGCCGCTGCGTGCCGCCGATGCCGGGCATCACGCCCAGGGTGGTCTCGGGCTGGCCGAACCGGGCGCTTCGCGCGGCGAAGATGAGGTCGCACATCATGGCCAGCTCACAGCCGCCGCCGAGCGCATACCCGGCGACGGCGGCGAGCTTGGGCGTTCGCAATGCGGCGAACTCGTCCCAGCCGGCGAAATAGTCCTCGGCCACCATGTCCTCGAACGATTTTCCGGCCATCTCGCGGATGTCGGCGCCGGCCGCGAACGCCCGGTCCGATCCGGTGATGACGAAACAGCCCACCCCGGGGTCCCGGTCGAGCGGTTTCAGGCTGTCGATCAGCTCGCTCATCAGCGCGCTGCTCAGGGCGTTGAGCACGTGCGGGCGGTGCAGGGTCACGGTGACCACCCGGTCGTCGCGATCGATCTTCAGGTTCATGCGGGCCTCCACGCGTCGGTTGTCAGGAATCCCAGATCGCCCCGAAGGCCGGGATGCCGCGGCGTTCCAGCCCGTGCACCACCTGCCAGGTGAGCTTCTGGTTGGAGATGCAGATGACGGCCTCGGCGCCGGACGCCCGATAGACCTGGTACGCCAGGCGCACCGCGTCGGGCTTGCCGAGCTCGGCGGTGTCCCAGACGACGGCGTCCGGCTGGGCGGCCAGGATCTCGTCGACCAGCGCGTCGCCGTAGGTCTGCCGCGGCCGCCGGGCCATCCACAGCAGGCGGGCGGGCACCTCGGCGGCGAGCAGATGGGGCAGGCACGGGCCGATGCCGCTGCCGGTGGCCACGTACACGACCCGGGTGAAGAGGGTCTCGATGTTCGCCACCCCGGCCGTCGTGATGCCCTTGACCCACACGCGCGACGGTGCGTCGTCGATGAACGACCCGGTCCAGTCGCCGGCCCGGGAGATGGTCAGCCGGAACCCGGACCGGCCGGGCTCGGGCACGTTGGCGAAGGAGTGCCATTCGCGCAGCGGGCTGCGGCTGACCGCGGTGGACGACCCGGCGAACGGGGTGACGCCGTGGTCGAAGCGGACCAGGGCGACGTGCGACGACGGCCGTTCGATCGCGACCGGGACCCGGCGCAGCCGCAGCCAGGGCAGGGCCACGCTGATCGTCACCACGGCCAGCGCCCAGGCGCTCGGCGCCCGCAGCAGCCCGCCGCCGTGCAGCAGGGCGGTCTGCACCCAGAGCAGGGCCAGCGTGGCCCACCCGCCGAACCGGTGCACCCGCTCGAACTGATCGTGGAACCGGGTGCGCACCGGACGGCACGCGGTCGCCACGAGCAGGACGAACAAGCCACCCAGGGCGTACGAGACGACGGCCACCCGGGTGGGCAGGTCCGCCCGTACCGCATAGGCGAGGAACCACAGCGTGCCCGCCACCGCGCCGCCCACGTGGAGCCCGCCGAAGTGGTAGACCTTGGCCAGCGCCCATCGCACCCGCAGCGGCCAGCCGGTCGGCGCGGCAGTGGCCAGGCGGAACAGCAGGTTGATGACGTACTGCTGGCGGATCAGCACGGCGAGCGTGAGATTGGCCAGGGCCAGGTCGGCCTGCGCCGCCGTCCCGGCCGGTCCGGACCAGTCGCCGGCGGCCAGCACGGCGAGGTTGACCGCCAGCACCGCGGCGATGAGCCGGTTGTAGGGCATGAGAATCGGGCGCTTGAGCAGGCGGCGGGGCAGCGAGGTGGGCGGCGGCAGCGAGCCGGCGAGGCCGGTCGCCGGCGACAGCGCGGCGGTCACGGCCGGCCGCCGACCGAGGCGAGCCGGCGCAACGCCGCCTTGTCCACCTTGCCGCGCGGGGTCTCCGGCAGCCGGTCCAGCGCGTGGACGACCGCCGGCACGCTGTAATACGGCAGCGCCGCCGCGACCGCGTCCCGGGCCGCCGCGGTGTCCACCCCGGTCGGCGTCACAAACGAGACCAGGGTTCGTTCGTCCAGTTTGAGGGTCACCGCCCGGTGGCAACCGGGCACCGCCTCGAGGACGGCCGACACGCCGTCCAGCTCGACCCGGAAGCCGCGGACCTTGACCTGGTCGTCGGTGCGGCCGAGGTGTTCGAGTTCGCCGTCCGGCGTCCACCGGACCAGGTCGCGGGTGCGGAACATCAGGCGGCCGCCGCCGAGGAACGGGTCGGCGACGTACCGTTCGGCGTTGAGCGCCGGGTTGCCGAGGTAACCGGCCGAAACGCAGTCGCCGCCGGCCCACATCTCGCCGGGTGTCCCGATCGGGCTCGGCCGGCCCGCGGCGTCCAGCACGTACACGGTGTTGTTCGGGGTGGGCCGGCCGATGGTCAGGGTCGCGCCGGGGCGGTGGCGCCGCATGGTGTTGACGATGGTGGTCTCGGTGGGGCCGCAGCAGTTGTGGAACGCGGCCGTCCGCGCCCACCGGTCGGCCAGCGGCCGGGGGCACGGTTCCCCGGCGACGGCGACGGTGCGGACCCCGGCGCACAGTGCCGGGTCCAGGCCGCTCAGCACGGTGGGGGTGGCGATCACGACGTCGGCCCGGCGCGCCGTCGCGGCGAGGTCCCCGTCGCGCAGCAGCAGCGTCGACCCGTGGCTCAGGCACCCCAGGATCTCCCACGCCGCCATGTCGAAGGCGATGTTGAGCAGCTGCGCGACTCGCCGGCCGGGCCGCATGCCGAGGCCGCCCGGCCCGGTCAGCAGGATGTTGCAGACGTTGCGATGGGTGACCGTGACGCCGTTGGGCCGGCCGGTCGTGCCCGATGTGAACAGGACGTAGCACCCGTCGTCGGGCCCGGCATCGGCCGGTATCCGGGCGGTCGGGACCGACGGCCGGGCCATCACCTCGTCGATGTCGATCCGTACGTGACCGGGCGGCACCGCGACAGCGTCGGCCGAGTTGGTGAGGACCACCCGGGTGGCGGCGGCCCGCAGGATGTGGCCGAGATGCGCGGCCGGTGCGATGCCGACGTCCTGCGGCACGTACGCGGCACCGGCCTTGAGCACCGCGAGCATGCCGACCAGCATCGGGATGGACCGCCGCACGAACAGCGCCACGTTGTCGCCGCGCCGCACGCCGTGCCCGGCCAGCACGGCCGCGAGCCGGCCGGCCTGGCGGTCCAGCTCGCCGTAGGTGATGCTCCGCCCGAGGTGTTCGGCGGCGATCGCCGCGGGGCGGCGCTCGGCCCAGCGTTCGATGGCGTGGTGGACGTGGCTGTGCGGCAACGGTACGGCCGGACCCCACCCGAACCGCCGGAACAATCGCCGGTCGGCCGGCGACAGGTGGTCCAGCAGACGCCGGGCCGCCGGGTCCTCGGGTCGGGTGCGATCGATGACGTCCGGAAGCATCGGGTCCCCTTTCGTCGGCCGCTGGATGCGGTCCCTCGCCCAGGAATCCTTGCCACCGAATTTGAGAGAGTTCTTAGCGACACGTATATCCATTGTCGGTAGTCGATGCGATTATGGGGGCGTGGATGATCAGCCACGACGGTTGCTCCTCGTCGAGGACGACATCGACCTCGCCGAGATGCTGGCGCGGTTGCTGACCGCGGACGGCTTCGCCGTCGACCGGGCGCGCGACGGCCAGCTGGGGCTCACCCTCGGGCTCAGCCACCGCTACGAGGTGGCGGTGGTGGACCGGATCCTGCCCGCCCTGGACGGCCTCGACCTGGTCGTCCGTCTGCGCCGCCGGTCGGTGGCCACCCGGGTGCTGATGCTGACGGCGATGAGCGGGCTCGACGACCGGGTGCACGGCCTCGACGCCGGGGCGGACGACTACCTCGCCAAGCCGTTCGAGGTGACCGAGCTCCAGGCCCGGGTCCGGGCGCTGAGCCGCCGCACCTTCGGGCCGGTGGAGGGTATCCCGCTCGGCGACGGCAGCCTGGAGGTCGCCCGACGTGGCGTTCAGCTGCCGGGCGGCGGCGAGGTGCAGCTCACCGCCCGCGAGTTCGACCTCATCCGCCTGCTCGCCAGCCGGCCGAGGTGGGTGCACAGCCGGCGACAGCTGCGCCTGCAGGTGTTCCCGGAGGCCGCCTCGGAGACCATAGTGGACACTTACGTGCATTACCTGCGCCGCAAGCTGGGCCGGGGCATCGTGCGTACCGTGCACGGGCTCGGCTACCGGATCGGGTCGCTGTGATCGGCCTTGCCGGCCGGCTCGACCAGCGGGTGCTGCGGCGTACCAAGCTCGTCGTGGCGGTCAATCTCGCCGCCGCCATCGGGCTGGTGGTGCTGCTGGTGAGCGGCATCGCGTACGTCGTCTCGGCGCACCAGCAGAACGGCGCGACCGAACGGTATGTCGGCATCGCCCTCGGCCAGGACACGGCCGGCATCAAATACTCCTGCCTCTGGCTCTTCACGATGCCGGCCGGCCGCCCGCCGGACCGGTCGATCACCGCGGAGCGCGCCGAGGGCGCCACGGTGGCGCCGCCCGGCCTCCCGGTGTTGGCCTCGATGCGGTCGGTGGCGGCCGGCGCGGCGCCGATCGAGGAGACCGTCGCCGGGAACCGCACGATCTACCTGGTGCGCACGGTGCGCACCGGCGATCAGGTGCGCCAGGCCGTCTTCGATCTGGCCTACCAGCGCGACAACAGCCGGCAGCTGCTGACCGCGCTGATGGTCGCGGGCCTGCTCGGGCTGGCCGGGGCCGGCACGTTGGGGCTGCTGCTGTCCCGCCGGGCGGTGCGGCCGCTGGAGGAGGCGCTCGACCGGCAGCAGCGGTTCGTCGCCGACGCCAGTCACGAGCTGCGGGCTCCGCTCACCCGGCTGCACACCCGGGCGCAGCTGCTGCTGCGGACCGATCCCGAGCTGCCCGCGCCGGTGCGCACCGAGCTGCGCAAGATGGTGCGGGGCACCGGCGAGCTCGCCGAGGTGGTCGACGACCTGCTGGCCGGCGCCCGCCTGCGGGCCGGCGCCCGGGTGCCGGATCAGGTCGACCTGGCCGCGCTGGCCGACGAGCTGGTCGCGGCCGAGGCGGGCCGGCTGACCGAACGCCGGCTCACCGCCGAGGTGCTCGCCGACCCGGACCGGCCGACCGTGGCCGGCGTCGAGTCGTCGCTGCGGCGGATGCTGTCGGCGCTGGTGGACAACGCGATCGGGCACAGCCGGCCGGGTGGCCGGATCCGGGTGAGCGTCCTGGCCGTCGACGGGGACGAGGTCGAACTCGTGGTGGCGGACGAGGGCGTGGGCCTCGACCCGGCCGGCCGCCGGGCGATCTTCGAGCGGTTCGTGCGGGGTGCGGCCGGCGACGGTGCGCGGCACGGGCTGGGGCTGGCGCTCGCCCGTGAGGTGGTGGACAGCCATCGCGGCACGATCAGCGCGAGCGGCGAACCCGGCCGGGGCGCACGGTTCGTCGTACGCATGCCGGTCGTTTCCGCCGCCCCCGCTCGCCCGCGCCGGTGGGCGCCCGTCCTGCGCCGCCGGCCACCCCCGCTGAACAAGGCCCGCTGAACAAGGCCCGCTGAACAAGGCCCGCTGAACCAGGACGGGTCAGGCCGTCACGCCGTCGATCTGGAGCGTCTGCACCGAGTTGGCCGGGAAGGAGAGCCTGACCGACTTGCCGGTCAGGAAGGTGTCGGTGCGCCGGGTGTAGCGGTCACCGCCGGACGGGACCGTGGTCCAGCGGGGCACCAGCCCGTTCGGGCCGCCGGTGACGGTGCCGAAGGCGGACAGGTTGAACGTGTAGGTCTGCGCCGCGGTGGTGTCATTGACAGCCACGATGACCAGGCGCCGGGCGGCGGCGTCGTACGCCGCGGCGGTGTTGCCGTCGCCGGTGTTCAGGATCCGCATGCCGGGCCGGATGTGCCGGGTGAACTGGGCCAGCACGTGGTACTTCGGCTGCACCGCGCCGGGCGTGGCGGTGTCCGGGTTGTACGCGATCGCCGCCCAGCCCGCACTCGGGTCCATGACCTGCCAGTAGACCCAGGCCGTCGGGTGCAGCCAGGTCCAGTCCAGGCACAGGTTCTTGGCCATGGTGATCCCGGTGCCGTCCTTGTCGCCGGTCTCCGAGTTCCACAGGATCTTGCCGGCGCCGTGCACGTCGCCGTAGAGCAGGTCGCGGCGGCCGCCGCTGCCCTGGTAGCCGTGCACGTTGACCTGGTCGACCACGCCGCGGGTCGCGGAGCCGAAGCTGTTCCAGGTGGTCCGGGCCAGGTCGTAATTGGTCTCGTCGGAGGCGGAGATCCGCATCCCGGTCAGGCCCTGGTCGTTCAGCGCGGTGCGCAGGTGGGGCAGGATCTGGGCCTGGATGCCGGCGTCGATGTGGCAGCCTTCCTGGGTGCCGGTGTTCGTCCACCACGCCGACGAGGGCTCGTTGAACGGGTCGACCGTCCGGAAGGTCACCCCCCAGTTGTCCCGCGCGTGCCGGGCCACGACCGCGAGGTGGTAGGCGTGTTGCTGGTAGTTCCAGGTCTGCAGGTTGTTGCGGCCGCCGGACGCGCCGGACGGGTTGTGGTTGTTGCACATCCACCACATCGGGGAGTTGGCGAACAGCTCGCTCATCGCACCCCGCGCGGTCGCCTTGACCAGGGCGGCCCGCTGCTTGGCGTCGGCGTTCCAGTTCCACGCCGACGAGGCCGGGTCGGTGTTGCGCCAGTCCTGCCAGAAGCCCTCGATCTGCTTGAAGGCGGGGATGTTGGGCGACTTGACCATGGTGGCGCCGTCGACCGAGTTCCAGCTGCACGCGCCGAGGTTGTAGCGGGCGATGTTCAGGCCCAGCCCGGGAAGCGTGGTGCCGTTGTAGGCCACCGAGTCGGTGGTGAAGAAGATGTCGGCGAGGTCGTCCCGGTTGCCGAACAGGTTGGCCCACCAGGCCAGCGACGTGCCCCAGCCCTCCCAGGCGCCGAAGTCGGCGCTCGGCGTCACCGCGATCGTGGCGTCCGCCCGCGCCGCGCCCGGTACCGCCAGGCTGCCCGCGACCGCGGCGCCGGCCGCGCCGAGCACGGCTCTTCTTGTGACCATTGCACCTCTCCGATCTGTATGTTGGGGCGGGGTTCCCGGTCTACGAGGCGACGGTGAACGAGGCCGTCGTGCCGGTGAACGGACGGATCGCGCCGAAGAGGTTCTTGGCGTCGCCATGGTGCACGATCCGGTACGTGCCGGCCGGAGCCGCCGCCGGGATGGTCCAGGTGATCTGGGCGGTCGACTCGGCACCGAAGCCGCGCGTCCACCGGTACTCGGTCTGCCAGTCCGCGTCGCCGGCCACGGTGGTCCAGCCGTCGCCCGACCGCCGCTGGATCTCCAGGAACGTGCCCTCGTTGCGCAGGTTGTTGTTGGGGTGGCCGGTGACGAAGCGGGCCTCCACCCGCTGGCCCGGCGCGTAGGTGGCCCGGGGTTGCAGGGTGACGTCGCCGAACGACTTGCCGGCCGGCGGCGCGTCCAGCACCACGCCGGGGCGGAAGCTGACCCGGCGCAGGGGCTGTTCGAGCGGGCGGGCGGACGCGGCCGCCGGCTTCCCGTCCCGCAGAGCCGCGGCGAGGTTCGCCAGTTCCTGGGTGTACGCGGGCCCGGTGTACCGGCCGAAGTGGGTGGCCGCGCCCTCGTAGTGCTGTGCGTCGTACTCCTCCGGCGTGGCCACGTATCCGGCGTACGCGTTGGCGTATCCGGCCATCACGAAGTGGCTGGTCAGCCCGCCGAGCTCGGCCTGAACGGCGGCGCGTACGCGCTGGCCGGCGACGATGGTGAACTCGCCCGGCGCGGTGGCCACCGCCAGCCGGCCGATCCGCAGCAGCTGCACCGGCATGACCTGGGTGGTCCACGGCGGGGTCTGGCTGCCGCTGCCGAGGAACACCGTCTTGGGCGCCTGGCAGGCGCGGACCTGCTGCGGGGTCGGGTTGAGCACGCCGCCCGCGACCACCAGCAGCGGGCTCGGGTTGAGGTCACCCTCCTTGACGATGGCCGGGCCGGGCCCGTCCTCGGCGCCGGCGGTGAAGTTCTGGCCCAGCGCGCCCGGGCAGGTGTGGTGCGGCTGCCCGTCCGGGGTGTATCGGCCGGCCACCTCGATGGCGGTGAAGTCGGCGTACCGGGCGCGGATCTGGATCGGCCCGCTGAGCACCTCGGTCGCCGAGTCGAAGAGTTCGAGGGCCTTGTCCGCCTGCAGCTTGCCGATGATCCGCACGTTCTCGTTCTGGTCGTCGGTCGGGCCGGTGGCGCCGCCGTCGCGCAGGTTCGGCGACATGTCGCCGGCGCTGGTCTGGGCGAAACCGGCCACGAACGACCCGCGCCGCCGCCAGTCGGCACCGAAGCGCGACTCGACCAGGTGCGCGGCGTACCCCTTGTTGTCGGCGTTGATCAGCCGGTTGTCCGGCCGCATCGAGGTGCCGTGGGTGGCGAAGAAGTCGAGCAGACCGACCGGGGTGCCGTTGCGCTCGAAGCGCAGCACGGTCATCCGCTGGTCCACCGCGTCCGGGAACTGGGCCCGCTCGGCGGCCGGGTCGCGCTGGAAGGCGGCGAGCGACCGCTGCACGTTCGCGCCGGCCAGCCGGCCCTCGGCGATCTTCACGGTGCCCGGGGCGAGGCCGTTGTGTGCGGCCACGACCGCCCGCTCGATGCCGTCGACGATCGCGTCGAAGGTCTGCCGCTCGAAGCCCCAGGTGGTCAGGTTGTAGAGGGCGTCCTCGGTGAAGCCGCCCGGCCCGCTGTGCGTGTGCGTCGCGGTGAGCACCAGGTTCTGGTCGGTGTAGGCGGTGCCGAACCGGGCGCGCAGCCGGGCCAGCACGGCCAGGGTGACCGGCTGCGGGATGAAATCGACCTCCGCGCTGACGAAGGCCACCCGGTTGCCGGTGCCGTCCGCGATGACGAACGCCCGGGCCCATTGCCGGGAGGCGAGGCCCTGTGTGGTCTGCCCGGGATCGGCGTAGCCCAGCATGCCGACCTCCGCGGCCGCGCCGGTGATGTCGCCGATACCCACCCCGACCTGGTATTCCGCGGGTGCGGCCTGGGCCGTACCAGCCGGGAGGAAGGTCAGCAGGAGAAGCATGACGGACAGGACGGAACCGACGCGAACCCGCACTACAGCCTCCAAGTTACCGAGGAGTATCGATTCACGGATGTTAAATTGATCTCACTCGGATTGCACGCATGAATTTCGATGCGAGTGGCGAGGGTGCCGGACCGGCACCCTCGCCACTGTCGTGCCCGGGCAGCTATCGACACTGCCGCCAGGCGAGGTGGTACGTCGTGGCGATGCTGCCGTCGGTGGAGTCCATGGTCAGGAAGCTGGTGCCCGTCGAGGTTCCCTTGGCGAGCCGCAGCTCGGTGTTGATGTTGAGGTTGCGCAGCTCACCGCACGGGTGCCAGACGACGGAGGCGACCGGGACCTCGTCGCTGGCGAACCAGTTGTCGTCGAGCGGTGTCGTGATCGGGTGGTTGACGAACGTGCTCTGGCTCATGCCCTGGAAGTAGTAGTTCGCCCGCTGCGAGGCGACGGCGCCTCGCTGGAGGTTCCCGTACCCGCGGTAGTCCACCTTGGCGATCGCGAAGGTGAAGCCCTGTGGCACGTGGACCAACACATTGAGCTGGCAGTTCTTGCGGCCGTCGGACATCGGGATGTTCGGGCCGGCCTGGGCCAGGTATTCGCTGTAGATGGCGGTGAAGGCGGTGTTGTCCGGCGAGACGGCGACGGCCGCCGTGCCGGGGCGGCAGCCCGAGCCGGCCATGGCCACCAGGTCGATGACGATCTTGTCGGGCGGCGGGTTGTCGACGATGTTCGCGGCGGACGCGGCCGAGCTCACGAACAGCGACGAGGCGACCAAGGCCAGTGCGGACACTCCACGCACCAACAAATTACGCATGGAACTCCCTTCGGATGAGAACGGCGATGCGCCGCGCCGGCCAATGCTAAGGAGATGAATTGACTACGGTCAATGGATCCGGATTCCGGGCTCGTGCACGTTTGAGGTATGGCGCGAACTCGGGCCGTTGACGGTTGGCGATAGATCAGCGACGGAGTGTCAACAAATTGACCAGGAATATCCGACATATCACTGGATAAACCCGATGGCGCGAGTGTTTTAGATTGACGCGCGCCAATGCTTGTGCAGTACCCGCCGCCTGGCTAACATCCCGTAGCGGAACGCACTCGTCGCGATCGACGCCAATAGTTAAGACAACTTCGGGTCACTGCTGTCCCGATAATTCGGCGATGGAGCACGCGCGCGATAACCAACGTATATTGGCGCAGCAAGCGAGAGGAATGCAATGATCAAGAGCCTTGCCGGCGCGAGACATGCGGTTCTCGCCGTCTTCTGTACGGCCCTCGCGTTATCTCCGTCCACGCCGGCGCACGCGGCGGTCCCGGACGACAACATCACCCTCGAGGTGGTCGCCTACAACGGCTCGGGCTGTGCGCCGGGCACGGCGACGGCGATCGCCAATTCCGACCGGACCGGCTTCCGGCTCAGGTACTCCGACTTCGTCGCCGAGGCCGGCGGCAGCGCCGGCCCCACGGCCCGCCGCAAGAACTGCCAGGTCGGCGTGCAAGTGACCATCCCGGACGGCTGGACCTTCGCGGTCGCCGAGGCCACCTACCGCGGCCGGGCGCGCCTGCAGGCCGGGGCGACCGCGCTGCAGCGCACCAACTACTACTGGCAGGGAACCTCCGGCAACAACAGCAGCGACGAGACCTTCAGCGGCCCGCTCTTCGGCTACTGGGAGACCAACGACTACGCGCCCGTGCTGGTCTACGCGCCGTGCGGGGAGCGGCGGGTGCTGAACATCAACACCGAGTTGCGGGTGGACGCCGGCACAGCCACCGCGCGCAGCAGCATGTCGATGCGGTCGAGCGAAGGCGACGTCGACACGCTGTTCAACGTCAGCTGGCAGCGCTGCTGACGCCCATCCACCTCCGGAAGATCGCGAAGGGCCCGGCCGGCCCTTCGCGATCGCTTTGTGTGCCGAAAATTGTCGGAGGGTCGTGGTTTGCTGAGTCCGACCGGGTGGCGGTTCGCCGATGGGAGGGCTTGTGTGATCGGTCGACTGACTCAGCGCCAGGAGTGGAAGTTCTTCGGCGTGCTGCACCATGCCGACCGGCGCCTCGCCGCGGCCTGGTGGACGCTGCTGATCCTGCGCGGGCTGCTGCCGGCGGCGTTCGCCGTCGCCATGGGCCTGCTCGTCGGCGCGGTGCAGGGCGGACGGCCGCTGGCCGGCCCGCTGGCCCTGGCCGGCGTCGTCTTCGTGGCGCTGCAGGTGATGGCGCCGCTGCACCAGACGGTCAGCGCCAACCTCGGCGACCGGATGGCGGCGTGGCTCTACGACCGGCTCACCGAGGCGTCGGTCCGGCCGCCCGGGATGGGCCATCTCGAGGATCCCGAGCTGGCCAAGGACATGACGGTGGCCCGCGATTTCGACCTCGGGATGACCGGGCCGCCGCTGTCGCTCTCGCTCGACTTCATCGGCGGCGGGCTGGTCACCCTGCTCGGCGGGCTGGCGTCGGCGGCGGTGCTGTTCGGCTACCGGTGGTGGGCGCCGGTGCTGCTCGGCGGCGCCTGGCTGAGCACCCACTGGCTGCTGCGCGAGAGCGGGGTGTGGAAAGACCGCAACACCGACGAGGTGCGGTCCGCCCAGCAGGAGGCCGACTATGCGTACCGGCTCGCGGTGGATCCGCCGCCGGCCAAGGAGGTGCGGCTGTTCGGCCTGGCCGGCTGGGTGCTCGACCGGTTCGTGGAGCGGCGGGTCCGGCTGCACCGGTTGCAGTACGAGGCGACCAGGATGCGCGAGCGCCCGGTCGCCCTGAGCGTGCTGGTGATCCTGGCGGCCAACGCCCTGGTGTTCTGGTCGCTGGCCGACGCGGTGCTCGACGGCCGGTTGGGTATCGGCGCGGTGGTGACGTTCGCCCAGGCGGCGGTCGGCACCTCGATGATCGCCTTCGGCGGTCTCAACTGGGCACTCGACGGGGCCGCCGCGCCGGTGGCCGCCGTGCTGCGCCTCACGCCGCGGGCCGTCCGGGCCGGACACCTGCCGAACGGCGACCGGCCGGCGACCGGGATGCCGGCCGCCGAGATCCGCTTCCGCGGGGTGAGCTTCGCCTACCCCGGTGCCGCCGGCCTGCCGATCCTGAAAGACTTCGACCTCACCATCCCGGCCGGCTCGTCGCTGGCGATCGTGGGCCGCAACGGAGCCGGCAAGACGACGCTCGCCAAGCTGCTGTGCCGCCTCTACGATCCCGGCTCCGGCTCGATCGAGGTCGACGGCGTGGATCTGCGACGACTCGACCTCGCCTCATGGCGGGCCCGGCTGACCGCCGTCTTCCAGGATTTCGTCCGGTTCGAGCTGCCCCTGCGCGACAACGTCGCGCCGCTCGGCGCGGCCGATGACGCGATCCGCGGGGCACTCGCCTCCGCCGGGGCGGGCGACCTCGCCGCGCTCGACACGGTGCTGGCCAAGGGTTATCCGGGCGGCACCGACCTGTCCGGCGGTCAATGGCAGCGCGTCGCGCTGGCGCGGGCGCTGTGCGCGGTGCGCCTCGGCGCCGGCGTGGTCCTGCTCGACGAGCCCACCGCGCAACTCGACGTGCGGGGCGAGGCGGAGATCTTCGAACGGGTGCTGACCCAGACCCGGCACTGCACGACCATTCTGGTCTCCCACCGCTTCTCGACCGTGCGCCTGGCCGACCGCATCTGCGTGCTGGAGGAGGGCCGGGTCGTCGAGCTCGGCACGCACGACGAGCTCATCGCGCTCGGCGGCCGCTACCGCACGATGTTCGACCTGCAGGCGGCGCGGTTCGCGGCCGGCCTGCCCGAGGACGAGGATGAGGAGGGGGCGGCATATGACGTCCTCGCGTGACACCGACGCCCTGCCGCCGGCGTTGTCGTCGATGTGGCGGTTGTGCAAGCTCGGCTACCGGCACGAACCCCGGCTCATGGGGATCTCGTTCGCGCTGGCCCTGCTCGCCGCCCTGCCGGACGCGTTGCTCGCCCTGTGGCTCAAGCTGCTCGCCGACGGGCTGCTCGACCGTGACCGGGCCCTCGTCTACGGCGCCGCCGCCGGGCTGGCCGCGTCCGGCGCCGCCACCTGGTTCCTGCGCACGGTGTCGGCCCGGTTGCAGCGGCGCTTCCGCGACAAGGTCACCATTGCGCTGGAGTCGCATGTGGCCCGGTTGCAGGCGTCGGTGGCGACCGTCGCCCACCACGAGCGCCCCGACTACCTCGACCGCCTGTCCGTGCTGCGCGACCAGGTCTTCGTGCTCGACCACATGTACATGTCGGTCTTCTCCACCGTCGGCTGGCTGCTGCGGCTCGCGGTCACCGTGGCGCTGCTCATGTCGATCAGCCCGCTCCTGGTGCTGCTCGCGTTGTTCGCCGCACCGACCGTGCTGACCGCCTCCTGGCGCCCCGCCGTCGAGCGCGTCGTGCAGGAGCGCGGGGCGTCCGCGCTGCGCCTCGCCCGGCACCTGTTCGTCACCGCGACCACCGCGCCGCCCGGCAAAGAGGTGCGGGTCACCGGCATCGCCGACCGGCTCGTTGCCCAGCGCCGCGAGACCTGGGAGCGGTGGTATGCGCCGATGGCGGCGGTGCGCTGGGGGTCGGCCCGGTGGCACGCGGTCGCCTGGGCCGTCTTCGGGGCCGGCTATGCCGGGTCCGTCGTGTTCGTCGCCTCGGTGCTCTCCGCCCCGCCCGGCGACGTCCTGCTGGTGCTCGCCGCGGGCGCCCAGCTGTCGGCGTACATCGGCGCGACGGTCGGCGAGATCGGTTTCCTGCGCGGCATCTGGATGGACGGCTCGCGCCGCCTGGCCTGGCTCGAGGACTACGCGGCGGCGCTGGTGGCCCGGGCGGACGCACCGGTGCCCGACGCACTGACCACGGGCATCGAGCTCGACCGGGTGTCGTTCGCCTACCCCGGCACCACCGACCTGGTGCTGCGGGACGTGAGCGTGACGCTGCCGGCCGGCGCGGTCGTCGCGATCGTCGGTGAGAACGGCGCCGGCAAGAGCACGCTGGTCAAGCTGCTGTCGAAATTCTACGAGCCGACCGCCGGCCGGGTGCTCGTCGACGGGGTCGATCTGGCCGCCATGCCGGCGGACCGGTGGCGGGCCCGGCTGGCCGGCGCGTTCCAGGACTTCTACCGGTTCGAGTTCCGGGCCCAGCACACCGTCGGCCTCGGCGACGTGCCGCGCCTCGACGAGGAACCCGCCGTCACGGCGGCGGTCGGCCGCGCCGGCGCCGACGACGTGGTCACCCACCTGGCCGCCGGGCTGCAGACCCAGCTCGGGCCGGCCTGGCCGGACGGCGTCGAGGTCTCCTTCGGCCAGTGGCAGAAACTCGCGCTCGCGCGCGGCTTCATGCGCGACGACCCGCTGCTGCTCGTGCTCGACGAGCCGACCGCCGCGCTCGACGCCGAGACCGAACACGACCTCTTCGAGCGGTACGCCGCGGGCGCCCGCCGCGACACCACCAACGGCCGGATCGTCGTCCTCGTCTCCCACCGCTTCAGCACGGTGCGCATGGCCGACCTCATCATCGTGCTCGACGGCTCCCGCCTCGTCGAGGTGGGCAGCCACGACGACCTGATGGCCCGAGGCGGCCAATACGCCGAGCTGTACGCCATCCAGGCCGCCGCCTATCGCTGACCGCACGACACACCGGCTCGGCCTCCGGCACGGGATGATGGTGGCGCCGGAGCGAACACCCCTGCGACACTTATCGTCACCAATCAATCACCCGAAGTAATGGGGGATCCGCGGTGATGATCAGAGAGGCCTATCTGGGCGCGGCGGCGACGGCAACGACACTCTTGGCGGACCCGGCGGTGGCCCGCTCGTGGGGCGAACCCAGCGCGCTCCGCAAGTTCCGGGTCAGCGGGTTGGCCGGCCACCTGGCCGGCCAGATCACCCAGGTGCCGCCGGTGCTGGACGCGCAACCACCCGGCACCCGGCCGATTTCGCTGCTCGACCACTATCGCCGGTCAACCTGGACCGACGGCGACATCGACAGTGACCTCAACGCCGGCATCCGGCAGGCCGGCGACGCGATGGCGGCCGTGGGCGTGGACGCGCTGCACGCGCAAGCCCGCGCGGCGCTCGACGAGGTATGCCGGCGACTGCCGGCCGAGCCGGCGGACCGGGCGATCCAACTGCCGTGGGGGCCGTGGGCGCTGTCCCTCGACGACTATCTCACCACCCGCGTGCTGGAGCTGGCGGTGCACTGTGACGACCTGGCCGTCAGCGTCGGGATCGACACTCCGGCTTTCCCTCCGCCCGCACTGGAAGCGGTGCTCGACCTCCTCTGCCGCTGGGCCGCGTCCCGGCACGGAGACGTCGCCGTGCTCCGCACCCTCAGCCGCGCCGAGCGCGCCCCGGCCAGGATCGCCGCGCTCTGACCGCAAGCCTCCAACGTGGACCGGGCGGCACCGCCGCTTGCGGTCGCCCCGGTGGGATCAGCGACCCCGGACGCGGACCCGCCGCAGAATCGGCCCGTAGACCAGCCGGGCGAAATGCGGCGCCGTCGTGCGGCCGAACTCCGCGGAGCTGTTCTCGCGCGGAAAGGCCTGCTCCGGAACGGGTTTGCCGAGAAATTCGCAGAGCGGCGCCCAGCCGTCCGCGACCCGGTAGGTCAGCAACCGGTCGCCCGGAAAGGCGGCCCGCACCTGCTCGATGTGCTGGGCGAAAACCGACGTCAGGTGGGCGCGGTCGCCGAGGCGATCGTCGAAGATCGGTCGTTCCACCGTCTCTTGTGTCATGGCCAGGAACGCCCGGAGATCCGGGCTCACCGCCTCGGCGAGGCGGACACCGAGCCGGGCGACTCCGTGCGGCGGATCGATGCGCTGCTTGAAGATGGTGGTGCGGACACTGTCGTACCACGTGTCCGGGTCGCGCACGGTCAGCACGAGCTTCGCATCGGGGTACGCGCCGGCGAGCTCACGCCAGTAGGCCGCGACCGGCCAGTCGACCGCGCTGCGGTAACCCTCGAACACCCGGCCCCAGTCCGGCGTGGCGCCTCGGGCGATCTCCAGCCACTGCCGGATCCGCGCCGGCTCGCTCATCGCGTCGAACATGTGGTAGCACGGCCCCAGCCCCAGCATGCCCAGCGCCGACCGGAGCGAGGTGGTGCCCGTGCGCGCGAACCCGACGCCGATCACCTGCAGCACGGTCGCCCTCCGCTCCATCGCCGTCGCTCCATGTTACCGACCGGCCGCCGGGGTCAGCGGAATCCGCTCGCGAGGAGCATGAGGTAGCCGACCGCGGTCAGCGGCACCGCGTACGCGAGGGCGAGACCGCGCGGCCGCCGCCCCCGCACGATCAGCAGGGTGACTGCCACCGCCAGGGCCACGAGGACCGCCACGTACCCGAGGGTCTCCGCCCGCCGGTCGCCGCGGGCCAGCTGGATGGCCCCCTCCGCGAACAGGACGGCGGCCGGCAGCGCGGCCGCCGGGATCTGCCACCGCGACGGGGTACGGGCGAGCACGCCCCCGGCGCCGAAGACCGCGCCGGCGACCACCGCGAGGCCCATCCACAGCAGGGCGACGGCCGAGTACACGTTCGACCAGTCGTCGTTCTGGATCAGGGCCGCCGCCACGTAGTAGCTCGGCACGGCCACGACCAGGAAGACGACCGCCCCGACGACCGCACCCACCAGCTTCCACCGGGACCAGAACGTCAGCAGGAACGCGGCCACCGCCCACACCGCGATCGAGTTCCCGAGCCCGCCGAACGGGAACGGAACGTACTTGATCCAGACGAAGTCGAGGAATCCGAGGAGGAATCCGGCGACCACGCTTCTGCTGATCCGCATCCGCGAATGCTATGGGCGCCGGACGCATCCCCGGATCGGCCGGGGGGAAGATCCAGGCCCGCGCCCCTCGGCCGATCGGCGGAGCTCCGGGTCGCCCCGGTCGGGGCGGAGTTCGGCAACGTGCCCTCCACTAAGCTGCCGAGGCATGTTCGGCTCACCGGCGTTGGAGACCGCGATCGGGCTCGCCCTGCTGTTCTTCGTGCTGTCCACACTCGCCTCGGCGATCGTCGAGGGCGTGTCGCAGCTGTTGCGCAAGCGGGCCCGCGATCTGGAACAGACGATCGGCCAGATGCTCAGCGGCAGCAGCACGTTCGACGAGGACGCGAAGAAGTGCCTGGAGATGTTCAAGGGCACCGTCATCTACCAGTCGGCGAGCATGGCGGCCGGCCGGGGGCGGCCGGGCTGGCTGCCGTCCGCCGCCGGGCCGGCCTACCTGTCCGCCCGGTCGTTCGCGGACGCCATCGACGAGCTGACCGGCACCGCGGGCAAGACGCCGGTCAAGGGGCTGTCCCGGCGGCTGGCCAGCCTGCGGGCCGAGGGGGAGGGGCTGACGCTCGAAGCGAAGGCCGCCATGGAGAACTGGTACGACGAGACCATGGGCCGGCTCAGCGGAGCGTACAAGCGCTGGGTCACCGCCGTGCTGTTCGTCGTCGGTCTGGTGCTGGCCGGTGCCGGGAACGTGTCGGCGTTCCACACGGCACAGACCCTCTGGCAACAGCCGGCGGTACGGCAGGCGGCGCTCAACGCCGCCGAACAGGCCGCCGCGAAGAGCCCGTCGCCGGACGGCCTCATCCAGGAGAACGTGCGCACGGTCCAGGACCTGGCCGGGCTCGGCATGCCGGTCGGCTGGGAGCAGGGCACCCACTGGAGCGATCTGGGGTGGACGTCGTCGCACCTCGCCGGCTGGCTGGTCACCGCCCTGCTGCTGACGCTCGGTGCCCCGTTCTGGTTCGACGTGCTCTCCCGGCTGGTCTCGCTGCGGACGACCGGTACGAAGCCGGCCCTCGCGGCCGATGACCCGGCGGCCGCCACGTCGCTGCGGGCCTCGGCGATCTCCGCGGCGGCGCCCGCGGCCGCCGCGTCGGCGGCCGCCGGGGTGGCGGCCGCCCTCGAACGGGCCGCCGGCGACGGCACCAGGAAGGACCCGAGCCCGCCGGTGTCGTGAATTCCGCTGTATCTTCCGGCGGTCCGGTGCCTCTAAGTGACGAACGCTCACTTGGAGGAGCCGATGCTGACCCACCTGACCGACAGTCAAATATCAATCATCACCGCCGGTAATCGCCGGGCCATCGCCCAGGTGCGGGCCGACCCGGCCAACGCCTGGCGGACCGAACCGGAGGGCCGCAAGCGGGCGCACGCGGCCATGCGCGGCCTCGACCTGCCGCCGGATGCGGACGCGGCGGCCGTGGACCAGGCGCTGGAGCGCGCCTTCGGCGAGGACGACCTGGTCCTCAGCGGGTGGCTGAGCCGGGGCGAGCGGGTCGCCGAGACGGTGGCCCTGATCCGTACGCCGGACGGACCGGCGACCGGATTCCTGATCTCCGACTGGCTGCTGATGACCAACCACCACGTACTCCTCGATCCCGGCGTGGCGGAGGTGAGCGAGGCGTTGTTCCGGTACGCGGAGGACGACTCGGGCGGGATTCCGGCGGTACGGGTCCGGTTCGATCCGCAGCGCTGCTTCGTCACCAGCCCGGTGACGGAGCTGGACTTCACGATCGTCGCCGTGGCGCCGCTGCCCGACGGCGAGGCGCCCGGGCGGCGTTTCGGCCGCGTGCCCCTGGTCGGGGCGGTGGGAAAGGTGATGCTCGGCCAGCCGGTCAACATCATCCAGCATCCCCGCGGGCAGAGCCGCCGGGTGGCCTTCCGCAACAACCGGGTGCTGTCCGTCGAGGACGCGCAACGGCTGATCTACGAGACCGACACCGAGCCGGGGTCGTCCGGCTCGCCGGTGCTCAACGACCAGTGGCAGCTCGTCGCGCTGCACCACCGCAGCGAGCAGGCCCGCAACGGCGACGGCGTGCCGGTCGACGTCAACGGACAGCCCGTCACGGCCGCCACCCCGGAGCACCTGCGGCACTGGGTGGCCAACGCCGGGATCCGGGTGTCCTGCCTGGTGGCGCACCTGCGGGCGGCGCAACTCGACCAGGCGACCAGAGAACTTGTCGACGATTCACTCGAATGAGATCGGACTTCCCATGCGTACGACATTGCTGTTCGTGCACGGACGCAACCAGGCGAGCCCGCGTGCGATCGCGGACGACCCGGCGCGGCTGCGCGCGTACGTCGAAGCCAAGAAACGCGGTTGGCTCGCCGGCCTGTCGAGAGGACTGGTCCTGGCCGGGGCCGGCCCGGTCGACGAGGCCGACGCCGTCTTTCCCTTCTACGGCAACCACTTCCAGCGGCTGATCGCCGAGCACGAGGCTCGCGGCGGGCGCCGGCCCGAGCTGGAACTCGGCGAGTCCGCGGACGAGCAGGAGACCCGGCTGGTCGACGCGAAGGCCGCCGCGCTGATCGACGCGGTGACCAGTCTCGGCTTCGATCCGGCGCGCGAGCTCGCCTACACCGACCCCGGGCTGGCCCACCGGGTCGACGGCCGGGATCTCGCCGACGAGCTGGGCTGGGGCGACGCGCTGCGGGTTCCGCTGCTGCGGTCGGCCCTGCAGTTCCTGAGCCGCAAGACCGGCGCGCCGGCGGCGATCATCGAGCAGTTCCTCACCGACGTGGCGTACTACCTGGAGTTCGACGGGATGCGCGCCGCCGTGCTGGACATCGCGGAGGCCGCCCTGCGGGACCGGAACCCGGACGGCGGTCCGGTCGTGGTGGTGGGCCACAGCCTCGGCAGCGTCGTCGCGTACGACCTGCTCACCCGGCTGGCCGGGGACGTCGACGTGCGGCTGTTCGTGACCGCCGGCAGCCCGCTGGGCTACCCGATCGTGCAGAAGAACCTGCTCGGCAAGCGGACCGGCCGGCCGCCGAGCGTGCCGGTCCGGGTGCCGGCCCGGCGCGCCGCCTGGGTGAACGTGTACGACGTGCGCGACTTCGTCAGCCTGGTGCATCCGATCGCGCGGACCTTCGACGGTGCCGCGGCTGATCAGGTCGTCGACGAGCAGGCGTTCAACCCGTCCCACCCGCACTCGATCGCCGACTACCTGGCCGATCCGGACGTGGCCGGCCCGATCGGCCGCGCCCTCCAGGCGGCGTGAGCGCCGCCGGCCGAACACTTGAGTATTTGGTAACACCTGTGCAGAATCCGGAGCGTGGATCTCGACACGGCCGCACCCGCACGTGACCGCCGGGTGCGGCGCACCCGCGCCGCGCTGCTGAACGCCGCGGTGACGCTGGTGACCGAGCGCGGCACCGCCGCCGTCGCGCTGTCCGACCTCGCCGAGGCCGCCGACGTGAGCCGCCGGGTCGTCTACCAGCACTTCGGCGATCGCGACACGCTCCTGCTGGAGGCCGGCCTCGACCTCGCGCGGCGCGAACTGCTGCCGCACCTCGCCGCCGATCCGCCGCTGCCCGGCCACGCCCGGGCGCTCGCCGTGGCCCGCCACTTCGCCGGGCACCGCGTCTTCTACCGCGCCCTGCTCACCGGGCCGTGCGCGTTCGCGCTCGACCGTGGCCTGATCAGCCTGCTGCTGCCGGTCAACCGGCAGGCGCTGCAGCGCGAGCACGGCGGCCGGCTCACCCCGGAGGCCATCGACGATCTGGCCACCTTCATGACCGGCGGCGGGTCCGCGTTCGTCACGAAGTGGGTGGTCGAGGCGCCCGACCCGCTCGACCCCGGCGCCTTCACCGACCGGCTGCTGCGCACGGTTTCCGTCCTGATCCGGGAGGCCTCCTCATGACCGTCGTCAGTCACCTCCTGCAGCGCCGGCTGAAACTGCCCGCGCCGCTCACCCGCGACCTGGTCGTGCGGCGCGACCTGCGGGTGCCGATGCCCGACGGGGCCGTCCTGCTGGCCGACCACTGGGCGCCCCGGTCCGGTGCCGAGGGCCTGCCCACCGCGGTGATCCGCACCCCGTACGGGCGGCGCGGCCCGTTCGGCACGATCCTGGCCCGGCCCCTGGCCGAGCGGGGCTACCAGGTGCTGATCCAGAGCGTCCGGGGCGGGTTCGGCTCGGGCGGCACGTTCGACCCGCTGATCCAGGAGCGGGCGGACGGCCTGGCCACCCTCGACTGGGTGACCGGGCAACCCTGGTTCGGCGACGCCATGGTGCTGTACGGCCTCAGCTACCTCGGCTACGTGCAGTGGGCCGCCGCCGGCGACCTGCCGCCCCAGGTCAAGGCGCTCATCCCGCAGGTGACCGAGTCCGCGCTGACGCTGGAGTTCCTGCGCTCCGACGGCATGTCGCTGGAGACCCCGTTCGGCTGGGGTGTGCTGGTCGGCACCCAGGAACGCCCGATGGCCATGCTGCGCCAGCCGTTCCAGGCCCGCCGGACCGCCCGGGCACTGTGGACGCTGCCGCTCAACCGGGCCGACGTCGCCGCGTTCGGCGAACGCTCGGCGTACATCCAGGACATCCTCGCGCACGACGCCGACGCGCCCCGCTGGCACGGCCTCAGCCACACCGACCGGGTGGCCCGCGTCGGCGTGCCGGTCAGCTCGATCGGCGGCTGGTACGACATCTTCCTGCCCGGCCAGCTCCGCGACTTCCAGATCCTGCGGGAGGCGGGCTCGCCGGCCCGGCTGACCGTCGGCCCGTGGACCCACGCCGAGTTCCACGGCACACCGATCCACGAGGCCCTCGACTTCGGTCTCGCGTACGCCCGCGGCGAGCAGCCGGCGCCCCGGCCACCGGTCCGGCTGTTCGTGATGGGTGCGCAGGAGTGGCGCGACTTCGACTCCTGGCCGCCGGCCGGCTACCAGCCCCAGAGGTTCCACCTGCAGCCCGGCGGGGGACTGGCCGCCGAACCCCCGGCCGAGTCCGAGCCGGACCGGTATCGCTACGACCCGGCCGACCCCACCCCGGCCGCCGGCGGTCCGCGGCTGGTCAAGGACACCGGCCGGGTCGACAACACCGCCCTGGAGGCCCGGCCGGACGTGCTGGTCTACACCACACCCACGCTGACCGGCGACGTCGAGGTCGTCGGCGAGGTCAGCGCCGAGATCTGGTTCGCCTCCTCGCTGCCGTACGCGGATGTCTTCGTCCGGCTCTGCGACGTCGACCCGGCCGGCCGGTCCGTCAACGTGTGCGACGGCCTCGTGAGCCGCACCGGCGCGGACCGGACCGGGTGCGCCGCCGTACGGCTCTGGCCCACCGCGTACCGTTTCCAGCGCGGCCACCGCATCCGCGTCCAGGTGTCCAGCGGCGCCTTCCCGCGCTATGCCCGCAACCCCGGCACCGGCGAGTCCCGCGCGACCGCCACCACCCTGCGGGCCGCCGACCAGGCCGTGTATCACGATCCGGCACACCCGTCCGCGATCGTCCTGCCGGTCCGCGGTTGACCGGAGCTTGACATGACTCCGGTCCGATCGGTGGTTGTCAACGACCGCGGGAGTCGGAAACGGTAAGTCATGTTTGCCGCGAGCGGCACTCGGCGATACGGCGGTGGCCGGCGTCATCGCGGACAGCGCCAGGGCAGCGCCGTCGCGCTGGCCCTCGGCGTCGCCGTGACGGCCATGGTGGCGGCGGGCGCCTTCGACGAACCGAGCTGGGTGTTCGCCCTGCTCATCGTCCTGGTGATCGCCGGCGCGGCCGGTGCCGGCGGATCGGTGTTCCTGGGGGCGCGGACTGACCACGTCTCGCCGGGGCACGCGGCCGGAACCCGGGGCTCCGGCCGCGTACCGTGCGTGACTACAGCTTGCCGAGCATGCCCCGCATCGCGGTGATCTCGGCCTGCTGATCGGCGACGATCTTTTCGGCGAGGGCCTTGGCGTCGGTGTTGGAGCCCTTGGCGGTCTCGTCCCTGGCCATGGTGATGGCGCCCTCGTGGTGGGCGATCATCATGGTGAGGAACTGCTTGTCGAAGCCGGCGCCCTTGGCGTTCATCATCTTGGCCATGTCGGCGTCGGACATCATGCCGTGTCCAGCCGAGCCGTGCCCCATCTCGGGCGCGGCGGTCGGCTTGCCCCAGGTGGTCAGCCACTGGTTCATCGTGTCGATCTCGGGCTGCTGCGCCGCCTTGATCTTTGCGGCGAGATCCTTCACCTCGGCGCTCGCCGCGCGGCCGTCGGCCATCGCCGCCATCTCCACCGCCTGCTGGTGGTGCGGGATCATCATCTGGGCAAACATCACGTCGGCGTCGTTGAAGGCCGCCGCGTTCGCCGGCGCGGCGGACGTCGTCGGGGTCATTCCACCGTGATCCATGCCGGAACCGCCGGACGAGTCG
>Ga0070668_100000583_pt1 | contig 24497 bp, 20 predicted proteins | sample KBSS43metaG_FD_64661 | JGI IMG/M metagenome (GOLD analysis project Ga0070668, IMG submission 64661) | Switchgrass rhizosphere microbial communities from Kellogg Biological Station, Michigan, USA - KBS S4-3 metaG | ecosystem: Host-associated > Plants > Roots > Rhizosphere > Soil ...
TTCGGCGGATGGATCGATTAGTGGAATGTACAGCGCGAGCCTGCGTCTGGCCCAACAAACGTATGTTGGCGGCGCTACCACGGCGGTTAAAAGCGCCGAGCTGTCCGGTGATCTAAAGGAAATAGCGGGGAGCGTCACGAACCTGGTTAACGGCGAGAATCAGAAGAACAATAACTCCGGCCAGAACCAACAAAACATCAGCGGAGAGCAGAAAAAATAGGACAGACGCCGTCGCTGAGTGTGACGACGATTTAACTCAAAATGATTTGCGCTTATCACACGAAGAATCCTGCGGCGGTCCAATGTCACAACTGTGCGCGGCCACTGTGTCCAGCTTGCGATCATCGCATCCGCGGCTTTCCGTTCTGTCAGGATTGTATCGTCGCCGGCGTGGAGCTTTTGCGCCAGCAGGTTAACGCGCCGCAACAGGCAGAGCGCCGTCGCACGTCGCCCTTTATCGCAACCCTGCTGTCGTTTGTTCCGGGTCTGGGCGCCGCGTACAACGGGCAGACTTCGAAAGCGATAGTCCATTTCGCAATTTTTGCCAGCTTCTTTCAAATGGCGGTGGTGACTGATGGTGTACAGTTTTTCATCCTGGGCGTGATTGGAACCTGGCTGTTTGCCGCAGTCGACGCGTGCCGGACGGCGCAATTGATTCGGTCAGGTCGCGCGCCGGACGAAGAAGAGGATGTGATCGCGCGGCGGTTGTACGGCAATCCATTCGCTTGGGGCGTGACGCTGATGGTGCTGGGCGCGGTGTTCCTCTTGCACACTCTGTTAGGGGTACGTTTACCGGTGCGGCAGTTGTTGCCGCTCGCCCTGGTGGCCCTCGGGGCTTACATGTTTTTCGATTATTTGCGCCGTCGCCGTAGTGGCGAACCTATGTATCGTTCCTTTGATACGCGCCGGCCACCGCCTTCAGTGGTGGGAACGGCCCCTTTGCCCCAACCGGCTTATGGCACGGGCGACGTGGTGACCCAAATATCGCAGAGAGGAATCGGGCCGGCTTCTTTTCAGCAAAGACCCTAGTCCGGGAAGACCAGGAATACCGAGAACTCTGGAAGGATTGTTGTTATGGTTCTGCTTCTGAAAATTGCCGGCAGCATTTTGGCCCTGGCTGTGCTTGCGGTCACTTTATTGAAGTCCCTTATCGGTCTGGTTGGTGTTCTGCTGGTTTTAGTCAAGGTTGTTATCATCATCGCCTTTATCGGTCTCATGATCCTTATCGCCGTGTCCATCATGCGGTCCCGATCGCGCGCACGGGCTGAGCGCGACGAATTCCAGTAAGCATTTCCCTATCGTTCGCCTTCCGACCAGAACCCCTCGAAATCCGTGTCTGATCGTGTTTTTCGGCCTTCTTCCCGGTTTGCAATCGGTCACTTCGCTGTGATAGGGTGCGCCTTCCTTTTGTGGCAATCAGGCTGATTCCGGCGGCATCCGGCGCTATCTCGGATTCGGGTCAACCAGCCGCAAAGAGTCCAAGCAGGATAAATAATTAAAGAACTCGCAGAGTTTCACCCAGCATAGGCCTTCCTATGGAACCTACGCTTTTTGCGGCCGCCCGTGCGCCCCTCCCCCGGGTTCAAAAGCACGGCTTGCGGCATAAGGAATTGCCCCAATGACTAGAGATGACCGGTTTTATGCTTTTATTGTTGCTCGTACCTCCCGTTCCCGTTCACATATCCGTCGTATCTGCCTTCACAAACGTTGGCTCAAGCTTTTCGCAGTGCTTTCCTTTGCCGTGCTATGTGGTTTGCTCTACGGTTTCTATGGTCTGACCCAACAAGCGCAGCACCTTCGGATCGAGCACGAAAACCAGCGATTACGCGCGGAGAACGAGAAGCAGCGCAACGAACTGAAGAACCTTAACAACCGCGTAGATGCTGTGGAGGACACTTCGCGCAGGCTGGCGGAAATTTCAGGTATCGCTCCCGATCAGCAGGCCAGTCTGCACGGACAGGGCGGCCCGGCTGTGCCGTTGGACAGCGCCGGTCTGGCCGCTTTGGAAAACAAGACGGCACAACTTGAGCGATCGATGCATAAGTATGAAGAAGCCCTCCGCGAACGAGGCATGACGCCGTCGCTGTGGCCGGTCGCAGGCCGCCTTGAAAGTGGCTTTGGCGGAAGACGGAACCCGTTTGGCGGCCGTTCTTTCGAGTTCCACACCGGTCAGGATATTGATGCCGCATGGGGTACTCCGGTCGTGGCCGCCGCCAGTGGCAAAGTGGTCATCGCCGGATGGCAACATGGCTATGGTCAAGTGGTTTACATCAATCATGGCAGCGGTCTCACAACGCGGTACGGTCACCTTTCCCAGATTGGTGTGAAGATCGGACAAACAGTTTCACGCGGCGAAGTTTTGGGAAACGTCGGCTCAACCGGACGTTCAACGGGACCGCACCTCCATTACGAGGTTCGCATTAATGACAACGCGGTGAATCCCCTGCCATACCTGATTGGCGATATGAATTAACGGTATTGACTTAATAAGCTAAAGGGCGGCGCCAGGGTGCCGCCCTTTTTATCGCAACGGGTTTTCTGTTTTCCTCCTCCATCAACTAATATCTCCCCCGCCTTTATCAATACCAAAAGTCAGAAGAGGTTTGCTCTATGCCCGACAGGTTTTCGCGCACCGCCGCAGCACTGCTGGCCGCTGTACTTTTCCTGAGCGTCGTTCCTTTACCCGCGCTCGCCGACGAGGGCATGTTCCTGCCCGACGCCATTAGCCAACTTCCAATTAAGAAACTGAATCAGCGAGGACTGAAGATCCCGATTACCGATCTCTACAATCCAAATGGCGTGAGCATTAAGGACGCCGTCGTGATCGTAGATGGCGGCACCGGAGAGTTTCTATCGCCGGACGGTCTGTTGCTGACGAATCACCATGTCGCCTTCGATGGGTTGGTAGCAGCGTCTGACCAAACTCACGACTATGCGACAAACGGCTATCTCGCGAAGGATCGCAGCGGGGAATTGCCGGCCCAGAACTACACCGTTTCAATTCCCGAAGAGATCAAAGACGTCACCGCTGAAGTGTTGGCGGGAGTAACCGACGCGACCCCGCCGGCGGAACGCGCGCAAGCGATCCAGACGAAAGTCAGGGCGATGACGATAGCCGCACGCCGTCCGGCCGATGGCATCACCGCGCAGATATTGCCGCTGCATGAAGGCCTGTCTTATTACAAGTTTACCTACCTGGTCTTGAACGACGTGCGCATCGTGTACGCGCCGCCGAAATCGATTGGGTTTTTTGGTGGCGATCCGGACAACTTCGAATGGCCGCGACATTGTGGCGATTTCACTTTCATGCGCGCCTATGTCGGCCCGGACGGAAAGCCTGCGCCCTACGCGACGGCAAATGTTCCTTATAAGCCGAAAAAATTCCTTTCCGTTTCGATGGCGGGAATCAAGGAAGGCGATTTCATGATGGTGATGGGATACCCGGGATTGACCCGCCGGTATCGCGAAAGTTATTCCGTGGCTTACAACCAGGACATCGCTATCCCTTTTCAAATCGATGTCTTCAGCAAACAGATCGAGGCGTTGGAAAACGCCGGCAAAGGCGATGAGGCGTTACGCATAAAACTGCAGAGCACGATCTTCAACATCGCTAACACGCTGAAGAACGATGAAGGCTCTGTATTGGCGATGCGACGCGCCGATATTGTCGGCCGGAAGCAAGCCCAGGAAGCCGCCTTCACCCGCTGGCTGGATGCAGATCCGGCGCGCAAGGCTAAATACGGCGAAGTTCTGCCCAGCTTGAGCAAGGCTTATCAGGAATTGAATGCTACTGGCAGACGGGACATGTTAGTGCCGCAGTTACTGCAAGCCAGCGATTTGCTGGCTATTGGTTTCAGCGCGCAGGGCGTCGCCGCGACCAAGGAACGGCCCGGCTCCGATTCGAATCCGGCTGTCGCTGAGGCAGTGGCGCGGGCCCTGAACGCGGCCAAAGCAGCCCTGCCCGATCGCAACTTGTCCGTTGAGCGCGAGATGCTGATTCACATGTTGCGCCGTGCCGCGGAATTACCCGCCGGACAAAAGATTGAAGCGATCGAAAAACGCTTCGCGAATCTGCAAGGGGAAGCGCGCCGGCGCGCGGAAGAAGATTTTGCCCGGCAGATTGTCGACAGTAAGAATTTCGGGAGCGAGGACTCGGTCGCGAGACTCTTTACGTTGTCAACCGCACAGTTGCACGAACTGCATGAGCCGTTCATCGATCTGGCCTTTGAGTTGGCGCCGTTACTTGCTGAGCAGCAACTTCGCACGCAGAAGTTCAATGGGGCTGTCGCGCGCTGGCGGCCACTACTCATCCAGGGCTTCACTGAGATGCAGGGCAGCAAACCCTATCCGGATGCAAATCGGACTTTGCGCTTTACGTACGGCGAAGTGAAAGGTTACGTGCCGCACGATGCGGCGATCTACCAACCATTCACCACGTTGAGCGGCGTGATTGAAAAGGACACCGGCCGCGAGCCTTTTGACGTCCCGCAAAAACTGAAGCAGCTTTATCAGAGCCGCGACTTTGGTCCCTATGCCACATCTGACGGTACCAGTGTGCCCGTTGACTTTCTGTCCACCACCGACATTATCGGAGGTAATTCCGGCTCGCCGATTTTGAATGGGCGGGGCGAACAGGTCGGCATTGTTTTTGACGGCAACTATGAAGGATTGGGCAACGACTTTTTCTACAACGATCCGAAGGGCCGCACGATCTCGGTGGATATTCGTTACGTGCTTTTCATTCTCGACAAGTTTGGCGGGGCAGGCTACCTGCTGAAGGAATTGGACCTGAAGAATGCTCCACTAGGCCTTCGCAAGGCGGCCTGATTTTCCGCGGAGTGATGAGCGTAGCCCTGCGGTGAACGCCTGAAGACCCTGGTGCCAAAGGTTTGCCCAGGTAGAAATTCCGTGCAAAACATTGAAAAACCTTAGGAAATTAGCAGTTTTTATGCTTGACAGTGAGAAAGTCTTTCGCTTAGTATGCGCCGTCGTCAATGCTGGGACTTCCTTGTAGTTCAACCCCGCATTCCGTTTTATCGGGCGTTACAGTCATGAGTTTTACAAGTGCCCCCCAGTAGTCTGCGTATGGTGATACCGCGCTTTGTGCGTTATGACCATGCGCTTTTTTGCTGATTGTGTTTCCGTGCAGCGCCCCATTTCACAAAGCGCGTCCGGCTCACAAGCATTAACCAAGTCGGTCGGTAGCACAGACTTTCAATCTGTGACTTTTGCAGTTTGAAGTTTCGCTACACGTCCCGTTTTACGTTCAGGAGGATTTGTTCGTTATGTCTAGAATAACCGGTAAGGTCAAGTGGTTTAACAATTCAAAGGGCTATGGCTTCATTGAGCAGCCAGGCTCTGCAGACATCTTTGTTCACTATAGCGCCATCCAGGGCGACGGCTTCAAGACCCTTGAAGAGGGTCAGGATGTCGAGTTCGAAGTGACGCAGGGTCCCAAGGGGCCGCAGGCAGAAAAAGTGACAAAGGCGTAAGCGTAAGTCTCCCCCGGCTTTCACAGCAAAGCCACTGACCGCTTCCGGTCCCCTGACTCCGGTAAGCGCTATGAACAAAGGCGATCTCGATAGAGGTCGCCTTTATTCTTTGTCGGCTCGGGCTTTAAAACTGACATGTCCGCCGTCGACATTCACTGAAAACAAAACACGCTCGCAACCGAGGTGCTCTTTCAGATTGTCTGTCTTGGAGGCGATGAGGCGATGGAACTTAGGAAAGGAGAGATTTTCAGTGGTCTCACCGCACTGGCGCTTGGCTTCGACCAGGGCGTTGTATAAATCTTTTACCGTCTTCACATCTTTGTGGCCGTCGGCGCAAACGAAAGTGGTGGGCTCGACTGCGGCGGCGGAACTCGCGCGCGCGTTGGCCCGCGCTGCTGCGCCCGCGTCGCGACCTTCTTCGCGGCCCTGCATCGTGCGGCGCCACATGTCACGAAAGGCGGCATAACGGGCCGCCAGTGAGTTGTAGTGATAACGATGCGCAAAAGTGAGTGAGCGATCGTCGCCCAACTGTTTGATGTGGGCTTCTACTCGCATCTTGGTATCGTATGGCGCCCGTTTGACGGCCCCGTTAAAGTAGATGTCAAACTCGATCTTCAGACGACGGATATCTTCTTCCAGCCGCTTGAGCTTCTCTTCGATACTGACAGGAACGTCCTGGACGTTTTGCTTGTTCTTGTTTCTTTCCTGTCGCTCAAGCGTCCGGCGCGCAAATTTGTTGTCTCTAATCGGCAAGGTGTGTCTCCTGTGGAGGGTGCGGCGGGCCAGCCGCGCACAATAACGAGTCTAGGCGGTTTGAAAGCGAGGTGTCAACGAACTTTTCCGGCAAGGCGAATTCGCCTCAAGTCTCAGAGGTTAAGAGTCTCAGGTCTCAGGTCTCAGGTCTCAAGTCTCTCAGGCGTCATCTTGAACTCTGAAGTTGAAACCTGAGATTTGAAATCTGAGACTTGAGACTTGAAACCTGAGACCTGAGACTCCGAGACCTGAGACTTGAGACCTGAGACCTGAGACTTGAGACCTGAGACTTGAGACGCTGCGTCAGACATACTACTCTCTAGCCGCCCGGACGCGATCAAATGACTAAACCTGCTATCTCAAACAACTCAGAACTGCGCTTGCTGCCATCCGTTGATGAGCTCTTGCGCAGCGACACTGCACAGCAACTGAAGTCATCGGTCGGAATGCGACGGCTGGCAACAATCGCCCGTGAAGTTACTGAAGCGCTCCGATCGGAAGTGCGCGAGGCAAGTTCAACTAACGGCACGCGCTCTCGTGAACAGTTGTTGGCAGAGGCAATTCACCGCGTGGAGATGACCTGCGAGCGCGTGTCTGCATCAGGACTGCGCCGCGTCATCAACGCGACTGGGGTCATTCTGCACACGAACCTCGGTCGAGCGCCGCTTTCGGATGAGGCGCACCGTGCAGTTGCTGAGGCGACGCGTTACTGCACGCTGGAATACGATTTGGAAATCGGGATGCGCGGAAAACGAGGTCGGCTGGCCGAGTTACTTTTATGCGAATTGACCGGCGCGGAAGCCGCGCTGGTGGTAAACAACTGCGCGGCCGCGGCGTTATTGATCCTCAGCGTTTTGGCGCGCGAAGGTGAGACGATAGTTTCACGCGGCGAGCTGGTTGAGATCGGCGGCGACTTTCGCGTCCCTGACGTGATGGCCGCGTCAGGCACGCGGATGATCGAAGTGGGAACGACCAACCGCACCCGCATCTCTGATTATCAAAAAGCTCTAAACGACCAAACGCGCCTGATCATGCGCGTTCACCCTTCAAACTATCGCATCGTTGGGTTCACCGATACGCCGAGCCTGACGAAGCTGGCCGAGCTGGCGCATAAAACCGGTCTCCTGCTCTATGAAGATGCCGGTTCGGGGGCGCTGCTGGATTTCTCAGCTCAAGGATTAAGTGGTGAGCCTTTGATCAGCGACTCCATTCTTGCCGGCGCAGATGTCGTGTCGTTTAGCGGCGACAAACTGCTTGGTGGCCCACAAGCTGGACTAATAGTTGGTGGGACGGAGGTAATTGAGGCTCTGCGAAAGCATCCACTTTATCGAGCTCTCCGCGCCGACAAACTCGCGCTCAGCGCATTGGAAGCTACCCTGAATGCGTATCGCCGGGACGATCCATTCACTCGACTGCCCGCCCTCCGCATGATCGCCGTCTCAACAGAGCAATTGAGAGAACGAGCCGAAGCGCTGCTGACGCGGCTTGGCCCATCGGGCCTGAGAGCTGAGCTCATCGAAGGCGACTCAGCAGTTGGCGGTGGATCGGCGCCGACTGCGAGTTTAAAGACGGTGCTGATTGCGCTCTCCCATGCCGAGCATTCCGCCGAAGCCATTGAAGAAACTCTGCGACACTCCAGCCCGCCCGTGATCGCGCGTATTGCCGAAGGCCGCGTCCTGCTTGATCTGCGCACGGTCGCACCGGATGAGGAGCCGGAATTGGTTAGAGCGCTCCAGGCGTTTTCGTAGTTCTGCCTTCCGCGCCGGGCTAAGACCTCGCGAACCAGTTTCCCTTGCACCGAATCCAGCCTTTCAGGGTATAATCCAACGTCATCAGTGGGTGCTCAAGCGCACGGCGTAAGCCAGGCACCGTTAGTCCAGCCGCGAAATTCAGTCTCCGAAAAATCAAAACGCATCTTGAAGATTCTTTTTCCCCTAAAATCATTACTGTGCTCGTTGGGCCTTGCTGCGGCTTCCGGGCTATTCGCCTGTCTGTTGTGGCGCGGCGAATGGCTCAAATCCGCCCAACAGATGTTCATCTCTTACCGGAATCCTACTGAGAGAGAGCTGATCACACCTGGCTTTTGGCTCGGCACATTGCTGATTGTTTCAATCGCCGCGTGCGCCGGCTTCTTTGTTGAGCGAGCGGGTGCGCGCCGATCGTTTCCCTATCTCGGAACGGGTTTTCTCTTGCTGGCGATCGTCAGTTTGGCGGCGTCGCGATTTCTGCAAATTGACATTCTCTTCGCGCCCATGGCGTTTGGATCAGCAGGCGCGATAGCCCTGGTTCAGTTGCGGCGACTGTGGAGTATCGACACAGCGCTCGCCGGTCACGTCCGCAAAGTTTCCTCGCAAACCCAGCCGGCAACCAAGAGCGATGAAGGCGCGCGCCTGATGAGTGGATTGAAGCTACTGCAAACTGTGTTGCCTCTCGAAGAAGCCATTGTCTTTCAACCGAACGAGGACGGCATGCTACAAGCCTCGGCGCGGTTGCGATCGGGCTCGAGCGATTCGTTGAAGACCGGCCGCAATTCCATGTGGCGAAAAGTGGTGAGCCTTTGCGACAGCGCGGTCGCAACCGGCGAAATCGTATTGGCCAAAGCCGGAAAGATCGATTCGTTCGAAACAGTCGCGTTGCCGCTGGAACATCAGGGCCGAAGGGTTGGCGCCCTCCTATTGCGTTTGCGTGAAGACTTTGAGCAAAGCGATCGCCAATTGTTATCGGCCGTCGGCGCCCAACTAGCTCGTAACCTGCAGCGCGACGAAGTTCGCAAAAAGAAAATCGCCAGCGATAAGTTGAATTTTGTTTCAGCGCGGGCCGCCGGCCGGCGTTTGGAAGCGTTCGATGTGGTCACCGGATTGTTAACCGAGCAACGCTTCGGCGCGCACATTCTGAAGGAGGCATCAGACGGATACGCAGTAGCTTATCTCGACGGGACGCTGGCTTATGTGAATGAGTCCATGATTAGGGCCGCGCGAATTAGCAAGCTTGAAGTGCACGACCTCGATCTCTTTGCCTTGCTGGAAACGTTTCGCTCCGGGGTTTTTGATGAGCCGGCGATTGCAGTCCGGCGCGTGTTGCAGTCGGGCGAAGCGTACGAAAGAGAACTGCATTTTTCAGAGCGCAATCAAGTGTTGAAATTGCGCATCGCTTTGCTTAGCGAGAACGCCACTAATGGCAACGGCAATGGGCACCACAACGGTAACGGGGCCAAGAGCGCCGGCGCCCAACCTTTGTGCCTGGCAATTACGGTCAGGGACGTGACCAGCACGAAGGAACACGAAAAGTTAAAGAGCGACATGATTTCCCTGATGTCGCATGAACTGCGCACGCCGATCACCAGCATCAATGGCTTTGCTGAATTGCTGGCCGCTGACGAAAAAATTCCCGCTGAGTCGCGCGAGTTTCTCACCATTATTTCCAACGAATCACAGCGCCTGTCGCGAATGATTAATACGTTCCTCTCCGTCACCCAGCTGGAAAGAGGCGATCGACAGGAAGTACTGAAGATTCCCCTGCGGTTAGATGAAGTCGTGCGCGACACGATCACCAATCTTCAGTCTGTTGCCAAGAAGAAACGAATCCGCCTGATCGAGCAACCGCCCGCCAGGATTCCTCCGGTAGCAGCCGACAAGAGTTTGATAACTCAGGTGGTGACAAACCTGATTGGGAACGCGATCAAGTACAGCCCTGAGCGCACGCTCGTGACAATTTCGACGCTCCTGGAAGCGGAAGCGGTGCGGGTGACCGTTGAGGATCGGGGCTATGGGATTCCGCCCGAATCAATTGATCGCATCTGGGAAAAGTTTTATCGCATTGCCCGCGACGGCCATGAAAAGGATGAAGAGTCGACTGGCCTTGGGCTGTCCTTTGTGCGCGAAGTTGTCGAGCAACATGGCGGCACCGTGGCAGTTGAATCAGAAGTCGGCCGCGGATCGAAATTCAGTTTTACCCTGCCCAGACTCTAACCGGACTCTCGCCGTCCAATCTCACTTCTTTTCCGCCGGAAACATGAGCAGCACCGGTCGGCGCTAATCGAGGCGATTGATCGTTCCGCGGCAACTCTTCGCGCCGCAGTGACAACGCTTCTCGTCGGAGTGCAGCGTACTTTCGTAATCGATAGTGATCTCTTCGCCGGGCTGAATATCGCGCAGCGCGAAAAAGAGAATGTGTCGGCCGATTGTTTTCATGCACGCGTTGGGTTCGCAGGAGTGATTGATGTAATGCGTGCCATTGCCGCCCCGGCTGCCGTCTAAACTCCACCGATGATCGATCGCGCAAATCCTCAACACACGCCGTTTCTCTGCTCGCCGCGTCGCTTCCGGATCAGGTATTAGTTCGCCAGTGTACTCAGCAATCTTCCGGCGCTGAGCAAAGAAGGTGGTGGCAAAACAGCCCTTACCGGTGATGGGCGATTTCATAATTGCCAGACCAGGGGCGAGTCGTAGTTTCATTTTGGCTTCTTCGTTTTATCTTTTAGCAATATAGCATTGCCGGAAGCGGAGCCAACATCCCGGCGCCTCAGGTTGAAACGCTATCGCAGGACAGCCATAATGCCTCGACCGCAGATCCAATTTCATTAATAGCAGGTCCACTTCAGATATCTTCCGAGTCTCATCAGTTGTTAATAAACATGCTGCTTAAAACCAGGTTGGTCTTACCGCTACTTTTGACACTCTGCGCGTCGACAACATCCATTTGGGCGCAAACGGGCGCGAAGGGCCCGAAGGACCCGAAGGACAAAGCGACGAGCGTGCCAACTGGTCCATTGCTGAAGCGTTCGACCACCGTGCATGACACTCGTCGTTTTGCTTACGGCGGAACGCTAACCATCATTGGACCACCAGCAGGATCGATTTCGATCGAAGGATGGGAGGGCCGCGAGGTTGAGGTTACTGCCAACATCGAATGGCAAGCGCCCAGTGAGCAGGATCTGGCCCAGCTAGTTCCCCTTAACAATTTCATCGTGGACGAAGACGCGAATCACCTGCGTATTCTTACCACCGGGACCCATGACAAAGTTTTTATGCGACGGGTGGCAAAGAATTTTTCCAAGCGGCTCCTCGGGCTGCCGTGGAAAATCGACTTTCGCATCAAGGTCCCGGTTGCTACTGATCTGGAAATCAATGCGGGAAATGGACCCATCACACTGTCCGGCGTCGAAGGCGCAGTGCGAATAAACGCGTTGGAGAGTGACACCACAATGACACTCACCGGCGGCAACGTCTATGTCACGGTGCTGCGTGGATCGGTGAATCTGGATGTGCCTTCGCGTGGATGGCGCGGCAGTGGAGCTGAAGTTAGATTGGCAAGTGGAATTCTGACCCTCGCTTTAGCCGCAGGTTTTAGTGCGGATATCGATGCCGACCTCTTGCGGTTGGGACAAATCGAGAATAGCTATGCTGATCTCCTGCCGCGCGAACATGCCGGCAGCACTCCTCGTTCATTGCGCGCGCGCGCTGGTTCAGGCGGCGCGACGCTGCGGTTTACGGTCGGCGATGGCATCCTGCGCATAAAGGAACGGCAAGCGGAACACTGAAGGAGTCAACACACAGAGCATGAGCATCAAATCAGACAAGTGGATTCGACGGATGGCGCAGGAATGCGGACTGATTGAGCCGTTCGAACCTCACCAGGTTAAGGAAGTGGATGGCCGGCAAGTCGTCTCTTACGGAACATCCAGCTACGGCTACGACGTGCGGTGCGCGGATGAATTCAAACTCTTCACCAATGTGTACAGCGCGATTGTCGATCCAAAGAAGTTTGATTCAAAGAGTTTCGTCGACATCAAGGGCGATCATGTCATCATTCCGCCGAACAGCTTCGCGCTGGCGCGCACGGTGGAATACTTTCGCATTCCGCGCAACGTGATGACGATCTGCCTGGGCAAGAGTACGTATGCCAGGTGCGGAATCATTGTGAACGTCACGCCCTTCGAGCCCGAATGGGAGGGATATGTAACGCTGGAGTTCTCCAACACGACCCCGATGCCCGCAAAGATTTACGCCAATGAAGGCGTGGCCCAGGTCCTCTTCTTCGAAGCCGACGAAGTTTGCGAAGTCTCCTACAAAGACCGCGGCGGCAAATACCAGGGCCAACACGGCGTCACCCCGCCGAGGCTTTGAGGTCGGTTTGGAGCCTGCTTTTAGGGCCTGTCCCCCACAAACAAAGTTTGCAACTTTTTCGTCGGCATTCGTGGTTGACAGACCCAAAGACCCCGTCTAATCTTCGAATGTTTCGCCGCATCCTGACTCAAGCCGCGGGAATTTGATCGCATTCCATTAGTCTCGGTTTTCTTGACCACTGAGACGCGCACTCGTCAATTGGATACTCGCTTCCCTTGCGGTTCCGATTTCGGATACTCCTAAGAAAGCGAGTTGTTTCAGTCGAAGTCTTTTAGTCTTCCTTCCCATGAAGAGAGAACGCGAACCTACGCACGAAGAGTTTGACAAGCTGCTTGCCTGGCTTGACCCGGATTGCGACGTGGCGGCGGCGAAGTATGAAACCGTTCGCAACGGATTGATCAGGTTTTTCCTTTTTCGCGAATGCCGCGAGCCCGAGAGGTTGACTGATGAGGTTATCAATCGAGTCGCGGTTCGAATAGATAAAGTGGTTGAGAAATACAGCGAGCCCGCCAAGTGCTTTCATGGATTTGCAGGCAAGGTTTATCATGAATATCTGCAAGACCATCTACGACAAGTCGATCTCGATACCGCCGTTTTGCCTGACCCGCCCGACGACGACGAAGAACGCCAAAGACTTGAGTTGGAAGACGAGTGTCTAAAGCGATGCATGGGAAATCTGACGACGGCGGATGACGACCTGTTTCGCCGTTACTTCCAGGAACTAACCCCAGCAAAAATAAAGATCCGAAAGAAACTGGCAGCAGAACTGCGGCTAACCGGCAATGCTTTAGCAATTAGAGTGGGTCGGATACGCAAGCGTCTGCTCGGATGCATGAAAGAGTGCCTGGCTGAGGCAAATGCCCAATGACAGAGATCGGTGCTTAGTCACATAACAATTAGCAGGTCTCCTCAGACCGGAAGGTAGTTTGACAATGGCGCGGAACCATAACCAAAAGGTGATTAGCCAGTACCTGCTGGGCGAACTTTCCGACGACGAGCAACGAGACTTTGAAGAACGCCTGCTCATTGATCCTGAGCTTTCCGAGTTGCTAGAGAACACGGAGTACGAATTGATCGAAGAGTATCTGGCAGGAACGTTGTCCAAAAAGCAGCACGAGAAGTTTGAAAAAGACTTCTTAGCCACACCTGAGCGCAAAGAGCAACTGAGGTTTGTTAAGGCAGTGAACCGTAACCTGGCGAGGCCAATTCCGATGCCACCCCCTAACGACTGGGTTGCTCGCCTTATCAACTGGATTCAGCGAAACCTGCTTACGCGACCCGTATTAGTCGCGGCGAGCTTACTAGTTGCCATCGGCCTCGGGTATGGGATTTGGCGGCTATACCTACATCAATCAGAAGTCGATCGAAGTTTGATCGCGCTCAACGCAGCCTATAGCCAACAGCGTCCCCTGGAAGCGCGCATCACGCAACTCAACTACGCACCTTTTCTAACAACGCGTGGCCCTGGAACCGATAACGTCAACGAAGCTGAGCGACAACGAGCAGAATTCATAGTGCTCGAAGCCTTAAGCAAAGAGCCAACTCCCGCCGTTCACCACATGCTTGGCAAGGTTTACCTTGCGAAGCACGATCTTGATCGCGCCATTGAACAGTTTGAAGAAGCGCTAAAGAGTGATCCGAACAACGCTAAGATTTACGCCGACCTTGGCGCGGCCTGGCTCGAGAAAGGGAGGGCCAAGCTTGATAGGACCGCGCCCAAGCCGGAGTCGGGCAAGGGTTTTGAAGAGGTTGGCCGGAGTCTTGAGTACCTGAACAAAGCCCTGGCGATCGATAACACTTTGCTCGAAGCTTTCTTTAACAGAGCTCTGGCTGAGCAAGACCTCACTCTGTATGACCAGGCGGAACAAGACTGGCGCGAATATCTAAAGCGAGACCCTGCTTCGCCCTGGTCCACGGAGGCCAATAAATACCTGAAGCTCCTCGAAGGACGTAAAGTCAAAACCGCCGGCACCAGGGATCAGTTCATTGGCGACTTTCTCAGGTCCTATGAAACTCAAGACGACGACACTGCCTGGACGGCGCTAACTCTCAGCCGGTCTCGTACCGGGAACAGCATTGTCGAAACGCTGCTTGATGATTTCCTGAAGCTTGCGAACAGTGGCCGGTTTTGGGAAGCAAACGCAAAACTCAAGATTCTCTCCTACGCGGGAGACTTGGAAGAAAAGAGGATTCAAGACAGGTTCACGTCAGACCTCGCCCGCAGTTATGCCAATGCCACGCCAGCCGAGCGAACAATGCGCGCGCAGGCCCGAGTAATGATGAAGTCGGCGGGCGGGCTGTACACCAAGGGTGAATGGCAGCAGGCGATCGATCTGTTCTCAAAAAGTCGGGAGTTGTTTGCTCAATCAGGAGATGAAGTCGAAGTCCTGTTAGCGGAAGCGCTGGTGGGCTACTCCTATCTCCGAATTCCTGATCCTAAGAATGCCATTCCCCTTTTCGAGCGTCTGAGCAGAGTATTTGAAGCGAAGCGCTATCGTTCGTTTTATGCCCAGTCTGTATTTGCGATGGCGGATGCGGTAGGCAGCCGGAACGAGTTTTCAAAAATGCTCGAGTACGCTGCGAAAGCTCTGGTTCTCTCTGAACAAATGCAGGATCACGCGAATGTAATCCGCTGTTTTACTGCGCAAACGAGCGTGCAAATCGTTATGGGCAACTACACTGAATCCCTCGCTGCGGCCTATCGCGCGCTCAGCCTCGCCGAAACGATTCCTCCTGACGCCAGATTAACCTGGCCGCTTTACCACGAAGCGTCGATCGATTTCTATTTTTTGGGCATGCCGGTTGTGGCGCTTCAATTTGAGAACGAAGCCTTGCGTGTAGCTCTCGTAGCAGGAATGACGTATCAGGCTTCGCGGGCATACGATCGGCTGGCGTTGATCCACGAGCGCCTCGGCAAGTTTGACGAAGCGCTGAAGTACAGCGAACAGGCACACGCCGAAGGGCTGAAGCTGTCGGAGGGACGCCCGAAGACCAATGTCCTCGCCCACTCCGCCTTGAACTTTGGACGGCTCTATCGCGAAACCGGCAATCCCGAACGAGCGCTCGAATCTTACGACCAGGCGATAGAGCTCTATCAACAACTCAACATGGATACCTATCAGTATCAATCGCGCAAGGGGAAGCTGCTGGCCCACCTTGACATGGGTAACGAGGCGGCGGTGGATGCAGAGCTGGATACGGTCGTAGATTGGTTTGAGAGGAACCGCGCGAAAATCGCGGAAGAGAGCTACCGAGATAAGTTCTTCGACACCGGTCAGAACGCCTACGATATCGCGGTTGATTTCCAGTATTCGCGGAAAAAAGAGGCGGCGAAGGCGTTTGATTACGCTGAGGCCTACCGCGCTCGGGCGCTGCTTGATTTGAAAAGCACCGGCGCCCAACTCATAGGCGACACGCAAAACCCGGAGCTTCAGCTCTCTGGTTCGACGTCCCCGCTCAAGTTGAGTCAAATCCAACATGAGCTACCCGAACGATCTCAACTGGTTCAATACTCAGTGCTCGACGATAAAGTGATCGCCTGGGTAGTAACCAAAGACAACTTGAAGAGCGGTTACACAGTGATCAGCCGGGGCGAGCTGGACGAAAAGATTCAAAAGTTTTCGAGGATGCTGGCGCAGCCGAACTCCGATCGGACGGACGAACTGAACAAGCTCGCAAAAGACTTGCACACGATTCTCATTAAGCCCGTCGAAGGTTATCTCGATGGCGGTCGCCAAATCGCGATTGTGCCGGATGACAACCTGAGCTTCGTGCCCTTTGCAGCGTTGGTGTCTCCGACTTCCAACAAGTACCTGATCGAAGACTACGCGATTGAAACGACGCCCAGCGCCACCATATTTATCAAGAGCTCTTCAGAGGAGGCCAGGGGCGAAAAAACCGAGCCGGAGCGGTTGCTGATTGTCGGCAATCCCCGCTTCGACCGGAAGCAGTTTGCCGGTCTGCCTGATCTTCCGGGCGCCGAGCGTGAGGCGAAAGAGATTGCAAAACTTTATGGGGCGACGCCGTTAATCGGGCGAGCTGCGACGGCGGCACGCGTGAGTGAGTCATTGGTTAACGTCGACGTTGTTCATCTGGCGACGCATGCGTTGACCGGTGAGCAGTCGCCGCTGCTGTCGAAGCTGCTGCTGTCGGGAGATGAAAAGAATGATCGATTAGCGCACCACGCCCCTCGCGGAAGTCTCCAGGCGTCTGAGATCTACGCAATGAAACTTCCGCGGACACGGTTGGTTGTGCTGTCAGCCTGCCAGACCGGAATTGAACGAGCGTATCGGGGTGAAGGCGCGATCGGATTAGCGAGACCCTTTATCGTAGCGGGTGTGCCGCTGGTCGTTGCCAGTTTGTGGCCGGTCGAGTCTGAGTCAACCGCTGACCTGATGATTAGTTTTCATAAACATCGCAAGCTGGATCGTGTTTCAACTGTCGAAGCACTTCGACGCGCACAACTAGATTATCTTCACAATCAACCTGCTACCTCACCGAAAAACTACGGGTGGGCAGCATTCGTTACTATCGGTGGCTTTGCGGACTTCTAAAACGAAAGGACGCGTGCAATGAGCAAAATAAACAGGCGAAGTTACCTCAGCCTTATAGGAGCGGCCGGAGCAGGTTTGATGGTCGGCGCTGGCTGCAACAATATCTCACCAAAAAAGAACGGGTCGGAACCAACCCCGTCTCAAACTGCGACTGGAAGTCCAGAAGCGGCCGGCGCAACCTCGCGCGCGACCGTTTGTAGCAGAGGATTTGCGGAGTGGCCTCCATCGGCGAAGGCTCCATCAAGGTGTGCTTCTGTAACATTAATTTTCGAGGGTTTGATGGGGGTTTTTTATGAGCACCCGGAAGCAAGGATTGCATTTCATGCGGGTCATAAGCACAAACCCGAATTGAAAATTTGGGAAAAACCTGTCAGTGCGTGTCAGCTGGCGCTTTGCACCCCGTTGGACGCTCCGCCGATAACGGGCAGCGTCAAATACATAGACCTTAAAGTTGTAGGAAGGGACAACAAAGTAGACTTCTATAAGCCAGGCGATTGTCTTGATCGCATTAAAGGTGATGAAATGGATTTTCGCTGGCTACCTGACTTTGCCGAATTCTACGGCAAGCTGAAGGTTAAAAAGAACCAATTTCGGCAAGTAGTGCGTATCAAGGACGGCACGTTTTACACCCGAATGATCACACATAGCATTTTCCAACGCATTGACAGCAGAAATAAGCTCTCTGAGCAGGCAGGAACCATCGTCGGGCACGTTGCTCTTGTCATGGCGGCCGCCATCGAGCTCGAGGACGACCAGCACGTTTTGCTGGAACTTAAAGACCGCGATGGCGATCTCGTGGCTAAGCCCTTGCCATTGAAACCTGGGGACAAAAATGCAATCGAAGTGCAATTCATTAATGAGTGCCCGAAAGGAGTTTGCGTAGCGCCTGAGCCGTGTGAGGACGGCGATGAGCAGAAACGCAACGACTATCACCATTTGCGTAAAGTGCTGGACGGCCTTGACGGGAAGCCGAAGTACTCGCTTGCATTGGCGGCCGGCGAGGATAAACCCTTGCCGATACCGCCTGTTTGCAATTCTGTCGAATTAACCCTACGTACCGACGGCGATTATTGCGGTTCGTCTGTTTCGAGAGCGACCGACGAAGCACCATGCGCCTCCGCCGGGTATGGCGGTGGCGCTGGCTGTAATTGTTTGTAGTTTACTGCCAAGGTTGAAGGCCGCGAGCCCTAGGCGGCGCGCACGCTTTTCGGCTCGCGGCGTGACCCGCTGAACACAAGAAATCTCTCCTCAGTCATTGCTCTCCGCACCTTTCCGGAGTTGCCTATCCTTACAAGGCCTGTAAGTTCCTGACGCGGCGGGTGCAACGACTTCGAACGACGACTTGCTGCTCGCCGCGCACACTAAATTCCCTCAAGCGCATCGGAGTCGCAGGCTAGTAGGTTCCTCATAACTCCTCCCAGACCTTTTTAGTCCGACACCTTCCTAAAGCCGGCAACTTCAAAAAACCACCTCGGTCGCAAATTTAGTCGTCGGACGACCGACGTATTTTTCCGTCTGCCCTCATATACAGATGAAGTGAGAAATACATGAGCGTTCTACCAAAAAACTTCTTCTAACCCGAACGGAGCGGACCAATGTCTGAAATGAAAAATAACCGTACCTTTCACGATCTTTTTTCGAGTGGGAATCTCAAAACAGTTTGGAGTCGCGTTGCACGCGTAAAACTCGGAGCCTTACTGGCTTCATTGCTCCTGGTCAGTTCGCTGGAGGTTGCGGCGCAGGCCCAAACAGCAACGGCGACACCGGAAAGTGAGGAGATAACTCGACTCAGGGAACAGAAAACCCGCGTTGAGCTCGAGAAAGACATTGCGGTGGCGGAGAAGGCCAAGCGCGACGCAGAGTTTCCGAAACCTTCGACCTCGCCACTAAGCGGTGAGACCAAGATCAACGACGGCGCCGTGATCGAGAGTGACATGGTCTCGTATGTTTCCATGGCCTACGCGGCCAACGACCTGGTCAAAGCGTTGAAAAATTCCGGAGCTCCCATCAACCGGCTGGCGATCTACAGCAAGCCTGACATCGATTTGCTGCTGAACTACAACGTCACAACCAACCAGATCGAGCTGGTCCGCCAGCAATACTGCAAGTTGCTCAACCAGGATCCAGTCAGGTGTCCCGCTACGGCGAGCGTGCGATCTTTTGGCACAAAAGCGGTCACCCTGCCGACGACAATCGCGGGTAGCCTGTTGGGCTCCTTTGTCGACATGACTGCCTTGCTGCGCACGAATGTGACCGTACAGGGACACGGACTGGAGATCAATGAGCCCGCGCTCGTCTCTGAGGTGTTCCGCGCGATAAGGTCGCAAGAGGGAATAAACCCGCGTCCCGATCTGTTCTACCCGGCAGCCTTTCCCCCGAATATCAACATCAACACCAAGTCGCAAATCCTTGGACAGCTCGAAGTGTTGTATGACCTCAAAGCGAGGACAGCGGCGCTGACTCAGGATTTGGAAGAGAACCTCAAGAACACCAAGAACACTGCCGGTAAGATTGAAGAGCTGGAAGGTGCAATTAAGGACATAAAGCAGCAGCAGCAGAAGAGTCAGGATGAATTGAACACGCTGGTCCAAACGCAACAGGTTTATGGACGCCGCACTCCGTTTGAGGCCTATCAGCGCATGCAACAGTTGCGGAAGCTGCTGGCCGATCTCAGCAGGGATCTCTACCGCGCTCAGAAAGATCTCGACGAAAAGAAGGGCGAACTGAAAACATTGCAGCAGCAACAGGCCGGTTTGATGGCCCAACTGGCGCGGGACCTCTCCGTCACGGATGCAAAAGAGGCTGTCGCTAAACTGAAAATGTTGAACGAGCGCTTCGAGCAGTTTGTGACTACGCTCATCAAGACTGATGCCTCCACCGGAATCAACTCACTCACCGCATACATCAAAGCGGAGAATCTGAGGCAGGCGCTCAACGGTCCCGACGGCGATGGCTACTGGCTGCAGTTGGCCGTGGTTAAAGCCGGCGGTAACAACCGTATCAAGACCAATCTGGTGACCGACATCTTTACCGGGGGAAGCAGAATTTCCCACAGCGGCGGCGTGATCGTCCAGTACAACCTCTACGACCTGAACGGCAGGTCAGTGGTATCTGACACTCTTACTCAGTACGTCGGCTACGTTAAGTCAGGGAAGATTCAACGGCTCCCGAATCCTTCGGCGTCCGATCAGGTGCACAACGAAACGACAGAGGCAGCCAAACAAAAACAAGCGCAGCGAAAGGCAATCGCGAGCGCCTCCCGGGATTGACGCTCACTCCGCGAGGGGTAGGAGGAAACTGAAGTGCAAGGGACGCTTACTGGCCCAACCTCAAAACGACTGGTTCACCTCTGGCGGTTCCTGGTCCGCTCGTTGGTGATGACCGCCGTACTTTGTCTTGACGTTGTTTCTGCTTCGTCCCAATGCCCGCCCGAACAGTACATGGACGAGCACGAGCCTGGGCGTCGAGCATTGATCGTAGGCAACTTTGACTACACGTTTCAGGAAGACCTGCCAAGTGCGGCGACCGACGCCGAACAAATGTGGGATCGCCTGACCAACCTTCGTTTTAAGGTTGGTCCGACCCTCGTCATGAAATCAAAAAAAGAGTTTTTTGACTCGTTATCCAATTTCGCAGATACGATCGAAGAGGGTGATCTGGTGGTGTTCTATTTCTCGGGCCACGGCTTTTCGTATAAAGCGGACAGCTTCCTCGCTCCCACCGAACTACCAAAATCAATAGGTGCAAACGAGCTACCCGATGCTGCTGTTGCGTTGGATTCTGTCAGATCACGCCTGGAAGAAAAGAACCCCGGAATGCTCATTATGATCATTGATGCGTGTCGAACAATCGGTGACTTTGTAATTAGTCCGAAGAATCAGAGTCCGTCAAATGCTCCCGAACCTGCTGCTAACGGAAATGGTTCAACTGCAGAGGCCTCAGCTACTCCGGTCATCAACCTCGCTTCGCCAGGCTTGCAGGAGCCGCGCGGAGGAACCGCAAAACATTCTCTCGTGGCTTTTGCCGCACAGCCTGGGAAGGTCGCGATAGGAACCAGCGCCAAAGGCCAGATGAGCACCTACACTAACTGGGTTGTGACCTACCTCCCCAACGAGGGCAAAACGGTGCAGTGGATATTTAAGGAAGCGGCAACTGACGTGGTCAAAGATACAAAAGAAAAACAGATACCCGCACTCATCAGTCCGTGGATCACCGATCCTTTCCTGCGACCAACGACTGTCGACCGCAAGGAGGAGAAAGCAGCTTGGGAGGTTGCGCTCAATAAGGGAATCCGCGACAAAATCGATCGATTTGTTCTCAATCACTCTGTAACCAGGCACACCGCTGCGGCCCGCAGGTGGTTAAAGAATCCGAATTGCGACGCAGGTGGAGCTACCGCCGTTTCCCCCATTGCGGTTGAGCGGGCGTTTCGGTTGGGCGACTCTTCCATAATGGCCGTCAGAAGACTCTCCGCGCGCGCGTATGCGTTCCCCCGCTCAATGGAAGCTGGTTGGGAAAAAGACCTGGTGACGGCTGGGGATAGGAACGTAGGAATCATCCCGTCAGCTACGACGGAAAAACAACTAGCCACGGAAAAGACAGGTGCACAGTATTTGACCAACACCTGGGGAATTGAACCGACGACTGAGCAGACACGAAAGCTCGCTTTCACGTTGGCGAGCATGGATCTACATGAAAATGTGGTCACAACGGAGGGGCTGGTCGCGCGCGCGGCGCCTAACGACAAAGCAGAAGTCGTGGGCCATATAAGGCCCGGAACGCAGCTAAAGATTCAGGGCTTGGTCGAAGGCCCGCAAGACACTGTATGGATGCAAGCTACGATCGAAGGCCAGCTCTCACCTTTTCTTCTGAAGGTAGATCCGTTATTGGCGCCACAGCGCTCGATCGTCAGGCTGGGAAAGTCAGTGAAGGAACTCGTCATAAAGCCTCGTCCAACAGGACTGCCAGACCTAATCGATCCGAAACCGCTACAGGACGCCGTGGCGGAACTAAGAGTTCAAGGTTGGACAATCACCTGGGTCTCGCTTTCCACGGGCGCCGTTAACGACGAAACAGAGCAAGCAGTACGAGACGCGCGACTGGCGCACGCTGAATTTCTCTTAAAGCAAATGGGAATACCGGGCATTAGCATCACGGCAGTTACCGCAGTTAGTGATTTTAAGGAAGACGGAGTCCGTATTCGATTCTTTGGAGTCGGCAAATAGGAGGACAACATGAAGAAATCAAGAACAATTTACCTGATCATGGGATTAATCGCTTTCGCTTTCATGTCTCTGATTCCAAAGGCGGCGCTGGCCCAGGGGACGCTTTCCCTCAGCCAGGATTCAGCGCTCAAGGGTTCAAAGCCGTATATGGAAGCGGTCAACAACTACCTGGACAAGAAACAGCCAAAGATCGTAGGTGGGAAACTTGCTCCGATAGGAGCTTACCCGTGGCAAGTTTCGCTTGGCGTGTCGTGGATTGCCGATCCTTACAGCGCGCATTTCTGCGGCGGCACCGTGTTGTCGGAACGCTGGATCATAACTGCAGCGCACTGCGTCGTAGATACCAGCCCGGCGCGGATTGCTGTCACCGCAGGGACAAACACTTTAGTGGCGGGCGCCACGCGAAGAAATGTGAAACTCATCATTGTGCATAAATCCTATAACCCGGCGAAGGATGACAACGACGTGGCGATGATGGAACTTACTGACCCGTTGCCCACGGGAATTTTCATTAAATCGATCCCGCTTTTGACGTCGACTGCCGAGAGTGTGCTGCTGATCAAGGATGCGCCGCTTGCCGTCACAGGTTGGGGTGCCACTGAATTCGGGGGGAGCAAGGTTCGGGATCTGCGACATTTAGACAATCTCCCGTTCGTTCCAACCCTTACCTGCAACGATGCCAGCGCTTACAACGGTCGAATCACTGAAAACATGATTTGTGCCGGCCCACGAGCGGGAGGAGAAGATTCCTGCCAGGGTGACAGCGGTGGACCACTGACCGTAGAAACGGGCACCTCTCCGAAATTGGCTGGGATAGTCAGTTGGGGAGAAAAGTGTGCCGAGGCCGAAAAGGTCGGGGTCTACACACGTGTAGCCAGGTACGTCGATTGGGTCAATGGATGTTTGACTAATGCGGCGTCCTGCAACCAATAACAGTTTCGCACAGCCGGGCTCAGAAGTAGTCATCGGGCAATTGCAACCGGCTCCGAACCACAACATGGGACTCTTGCAGCCGCGTTTGGTTCGGTAACAGTTGCGCAGGAGTTCGATGTGGGCGAAGTCTCGGCCGCCTTCACTTTGTCACCGCATTCGCACGGGGCGGTCTCAGGCAGGTTGTCTACCAGCACGACGAAGGCTTCCCACTCGTTACCGTCCGGATCTCTTACCCAGGTCTTGTCCTGCGTGGCGTAACAGCAATCGGTCTGCATTTCGTCGCGCGTAATGAGACCGGCGTCGACCCATCGCTCGCGGATCGCCAGCACGTCGTCTGTCGAAGCCACCTGGATGCCAAGATGCGAGAGGGCGCCGCGTTCCGAAAAACTGCTTTGATTTAGAGTCAGATTCAAGGGCGGATTTTGCACGTCGAATTTCGCATATCCGCTCCGGACCTTGCTCGGTTCAATGCCGAGCATCTTCTTGTAAAACTCAATACTTGCTTCGACGTTGTGAACATTTAATGCGAGGTGAGCTTTCAAAGCCTCCACCGCTCTTTGATTGGTCATAACTTCTCCTCTGGCTTTGGCCATGCCTCACTGATTAAGGAGGCAACCAGCAGCAACGCAACCGCGGCCGCTGAACTTATCGGGCGAAATTAATTTCATGGGAGCATCTCGTCCATCAAGGATTCAAGAACTCCTCTGAAAAAAAACAAATGTCACATGCGGCTAGCCGTATGTGCAGCCAGTATCCTGCTAAAACGGATATCTGTCAAGCCGTATATGGGATTTATGTTAGAATCTTCCCGTCATGGCGAAGTTAGCGAAGACATTTGATAAAGAATTGTTCTTCAAAGCGCTGGCCGACCGCACTAGATTGCGGCTGCTTAATCTCCTGCGAGGCGATGAAGTGTGCGTCTGTTTCTTCGTGGAGATCCTTAAAACCAACCAGCCAAAAATCAGCCGGCATCTGGCATATCTGCGACGAGCAGGAATCGTAGGCGCGCGGCGCGAGGGACCGTGGATGCATTATCGGATAGTAGAACCAAAAGATCCTGACGCGGCTCGAGCTTTGGCAGACGTGATGTCGTGGCTTGCTAATGATCAGGACATGCAGCGTGACCATGAGCGATTAGTAAAGGTTTGTTGCGCGCCGCAGCTTCCAGTGAGAATCCAGGGAGCGCCGCGGCCAGCGTCACTGTCCGTCTGAACCCTGATCCCAAATGGCAAAAACTCTGATAGGACTTGCGCAAAATATTATTAACAATAGAATGCGGCGTCATTAACTTGTTCTAAATTGGCCGGCGAAATTTCAATAACCATGAGCACCCAACGAAGAGGACAAGTGGAGTCTTTGGCTTTCAAGAAGTTGGATCCGAAAGCAGTGTTGCCGACGCGGGGAAGTTCTGCCGCG
>Ga0070668_100000588_pt1 | contig 24372 bp, 22 predicted proteins | sample KBSS43metaG_FD_64661 | JGI IMG/M metagenome (GOLD analysis project Ga0070668, IMG submission 64661) | Switchgrass rhizosphere microbial communities from Kellogg Biological Station, Michigan, USA - KBS S4-3 metaG | ecosystem: Host-associated > Plants > Roots > Rhizosphere > Soil ...
GAAAGGATCGCGTCGCGCACCTCGGCGAACACCGCGGCCATTTCCGGCGTCTCGCCCTGCACGTGGGGGTGCGGCTCGCCGGGCGGGCGCTGGGCGACCCAGTTGCGGTGCTCGTCGGCCAGGAAGTCGAAATAGGCCGCCACGGCGCCGCGTACGAAGCTGGCGAAGTCGGGGGCATGCTCGCGCAGCGCCCGCAGGATCGGCCCGAATCGGCGCGCCCCCTCGTCGGCGAGGGCCGTGAACACCTCCTCCTTGGAGCGGTAGTAGTTGTAGAAGGTGCCGGCGGCGAGGCCGGTGCGGCGGATGATGTCGCGCACCGTAGCCGCCTCATAGCCCAGGGCCCCGAACACCTCGCGCGCCGCGTCCAGGATCAGCTGGCGGTTCTGGACCTTGGTCTGTTCGCGCTTGCCGATCGGGAGGTAGGCGCTCTGGGACATGGGGACTCTGACAAGATGACGTGCGTCATCTTAGAAGCCGTTCGGTCGAACGCAATTCGCCTTCCGTCGATCAGGCTGTTTCCATCAGATGGTCGAGCAGGCCTTCGGCGATATAGGCCGGGTAGCTGTCCGGCTTCTGAGCGCGCCCGGTCTGGCCCTGGTAGCCGAGACGCTCGCGCACCCCGGGGTCGAGGTAGTAGCCGCTGACGACCACCGTCAGCAGCGCCGCATGCGCCATCGGCGCCTCGGCGGCGAGCTGCGCCAGGCGCGCTTTCGGATCGTCGAACGGCTGGGCCAGCGCGGCCTTCAGCTCCGCCGTCAGATCCGGCCGCGAGCCCAGCACCCGGTCCAGCGGGCGGGCCTCGACGCCCACCTCCGCCGCCGAAGGCATGCCGTCCGCGGCTGGGATCAGGGCGCCGGCCAGCGCCTTCAGCCGCGCCCGCTCGTCGGCGGTCACCGGCTCGGGCGCGGGCGGGGCGGCGGGCTGCGCAGGCGCCCTTCCGGCCGGTTCGGCCGCCGGGACGCTCGTGCGGCGCGCGGGGACCGGCAGCCGGCTGCGCGCCTCGATCAGGCGTTCGGCGGCGCGCAGCGAAAGCGCGCTGAGCGTGCTGGTGGGGTTCATCGGGCTGCAGGTCACGAACACGCTGCCGTCGAGGATCCCGAGGTTCGGGACGTCGTGCGACATGCCCCAGCGGTCGACCACCGAGCGTCCAGGATCGTCGCCCATCCGCGCCGTGCCGGTGAAGTGGGCGTTGCCGCCGGCCGGGTTCGCCACCTGCACCTTCCAGGCGCCGGCGTCTTCGAACACCTGGACGGCGCGCTCCACGTTATAGTCCAGGCACTTCAGGGCGTTCTCGCTGTAGCGATAGAGGACCTTGGGCGCCGGCATACCGGAGGAATCGGTCAGGTCCTTCGACAGGACGACCCGGTTCGACGCCTCGGGCAGGTCCTCGCACATGATCGACCAGTGCAGGCCGCGTCCGAACAGTTCGCCGAAGCGCTTGTGGTAGTCGCCGCCCGGGCCGTGTTCGGCCAGCACCGACTGCGCGATCGCCAGGGGCCCGAGCGGCCCGGGGTGCAGCGCCCACTTGGCGCCCAGCCGGTGTCCGCGGCTGGGATCGTCCTCGGCGAACTGCAGGGACTGGACGGTCGAACCGTTGTGCAGCGGGCCGATCTCGTCGTGGAAATAGCCCCAGACGATGGCCAGCGGGTGCATCATCAGGTTGCGGCCGACCTGGCCCGAGCGGTTGGCCAGCCCGTCGGGGAACTCCCGGCAGGCCGAATTCAGCAGCAGCCGGGGCGTGCCGATGCCGTTGGCGGCCACCAGCACGACGTCGGCGGACTGGAAATGCTCGACGCCGGCCTCGTCCACCCATTCCGCGCCGTTCGCCAGTCCGGCGGAATCCAGGGTGATGCGCCGCACCCGCGCGCCGGTGATCAGGTTCGCGCCCAGCGCCACCGCCTTGCCCCAGTGCGTGACGTCGGCGGAGGACTTGGCCCCCTCGTTGCAGCCGGTGGGGCAGGTTCCCCGCTGCACGCAGGACTTGCGGCCGTCGTAGGGGACCGAGACGATGGCGTTGGTGTCCGGCCACCAGTGCCAGCCGCGGTTCGCCATGGCGCGGGCCACGGCCAGCGACTGTTCGTCGAACGGCAGCGGCGGCAGCGGCGGCTCGGCGCCGGGGGGAAAGGCCGGATTGCCGCCCAGGCCGGAGACGCCGAACTCCCGGTCCGTGCGCTCGTAGAACGGCAGCAGCTCCTCGTAGCTGACCGGCCAGTCCTCGCCGAGGCCGTACTGGCTGCGGGTGCGGAAGGTCGAGGCCAGGAAGCGGATCCAGACCGCGTTGAACAGGATGGTGCCCCCGCCGACGCCGTTGAAGTTGATCCCCTGCATGTCCGATTCGCTGAAGTCGATCGGGTAGTCGGTGGGCCGGCCGCGCAGGTTCGGGTGCGAGGCCCAGCCCTTGGCGGCCGCCAGCTCCCAGTCCCATTGGGACCCGCGATAGGCGTCGCGGTCCTGCCAGTGGCCTTGCTCCAGGGCGGTGACCTTGATCCCCTCGGCCGCCAGCCGGCGCGCCGCCACCCCGCCCGCGGGGCCGGCGCCGATGATCAGGACGTCGGCGTGGTCAGCGGCTGGTTGTGTCATAGAAGGCCCGCACGGCGGTGATCTTGCCCGCCTCGTTGAAGATCATCTGGTCGACGATACGGCCGGAAAGACGACGGTCGGTGGCGGGGCCCGTGCGGCACTGCAGCAGGGCGATGGCCTCGTTGCCGCAGACGATCGGGGGCTCCGTGAGCCACAGCTCCACGTCCCAGGGCTGGAACCCGTCCCAGAAGGCGGCGATCTTCTCCAGGCCCTCGTTGCGCACCAGGCCCACCGGGTCCTCGTGGACCGCCCCCTCGGCGAACAGCGCCATCCAGGCGGCCTTGTCCTTCTGAGTCTCCGCCCGGCAATAGGCCTCGATGGCGTCGATCATCTGTTCTCGGGTCGGCAAAGGGGTCTCCTGGGGAAGCCGGATCAGGTGGGGGCGCGGCGGACGGCGAGAACCTTCCGAGCGGCAGGTCGGGCCCGAAGGACATGGCTCAGGCGACGCTCAACGCCGCGCGGCTGGGGGCCCTCAGGGTGTCGAGGGCGTCCTTGTGGAAGACGCCGCCCTTCATCACCGCGGCCAGCCTGGACTTGTCCTTGAGGACGGCGATGTCGGCGATGGGATCGCCGTCCACCACGATCAGGTCGGCCAGGGCGCCGGCTTTGATGTCGCCCAGCTCGTGGCTTCGCCCCATCAGCAGGGCGCCGTTGCGGGTTCCCCAGCGGATCACGTCCAGCGCCGGGACGCCCACGAAGTTGACGTAGAAGTCCAGCTCGTCCGCGTAGGTCCCGTGGTCCAGCGGCACGGCGCCGAAGTCGTCGCCCAGCACCAGCCGCACGCCGGCCTTGTTGGCCACGGACAGCACCTTGGCCATGGCGTCCATGTCGGCCCGCATCTTGTCGATGAACGGGCCGGTGCGGATCTGGCTGACCCGGTAGGGGTAGAGCATGCTGGGGGCGAGGAAGGCGCCGGTCTCCAGGAACTTGTCGATGCCCTCCTGGTCCAGGCCGTCGCCGTGGTCGATGACGTCGACGCCCACCTCCAGCGCGGTCATGATCCCCAGCTTGTTGGCGATGTGGGCGCGGATCTTGGCGTTGCGCTGATGGGCGGCCTCCGTCGCCGCGGCCAGCTCCTCGCGGGTGAGCTCCATCTTCTCCGGCACGCCCTGCACCCCGTGGCCGCCGGTGGCGAAGATCTTGATGATCTCGGCGCCGCGCTTGACCTCGTTGCGGACGCCGCGGCGGAACTCGTCGGGGCCGTCGCAGCGGGAGATGGAGGGCGGCGGGCCGTCGCCCCAGTGCCAGGGGTAGTAGAGGTCCTGGGAATGGCCGGTGGTCGAGACGTCCCGGCTGCCGGCCATGATCCGCGGGCCCGGGATGGTCCCTTCCTCCACCGCCAGCTTGAGCGCGGCGTCGATGGCGTAGGGCGCGCCGGCGCTGACCACGCCGGTGAAGCCGCAGTCCAGCGCCAGCCGCAGGTGCTCGGCCGCCCGCAGCGTCTGCAGGCCCGGGGAGGCGTCCATGCCCACCGGCAAGGGGGCGCCGCCGCCGACCCCCCGGTAGGTGGCGTGGTAGTGGCAGTTGAACAGGCCCGGCATCACGCTGGCGCCCTGCAGGTCGACCACCCGGATGTCCGGCCCGCGCGGCGGCGCCCCGCCGAAGGTGACCGCCTCGATGCGGTCGCCGACGATGTCGATGACAGCCTGCGGCCGCGCGCCGGCGTCCACGTCGATCAGGTTGGCGTTGGTCAGCACCACGCGCTGCATGCTGGTCCTCCCTAGTCTGCGGCCGGCCGTTGGCCGCGGATCAGGCGGCCCGGCAAGGCTCCGGTATGGATTCCGTCGCGGTAGGTGACCTGCCCGTCAAGCAGGGTCATCACATAGCCGTCGGCCTTCTGCGACAGCCGCTTGCCGCCGGCCGGCAGGTCCCGGGCGACGCGGGGCGGATGCAGGCGCAGGGCCTGGTAGTCGATGACGTTGAGGTCGGCCCTCAGGCCCCTCCGGACCAGGCCGCGGTCGAGGAATCCCACCGTCTCGGCCGGGTCGCGGGTCAGCGCCTTGATCGCCTGCGGCAGGGCGATCTCTTCCTCCGGCGGGGCGTCGCGGCCGAGGCGGGTCAGGAGATAGGTCGGATAGGCCGCGTCGCAGATCATGCCGTAGTGCGCACCGCCGTCGCCCAGGCCCAGCACCGCGCCGTCGTTCTCGAACAGCCGGCGCGGGTTCTCGCCCAGCGGGCCCAGCGGGCAGTAGAGGATGGCGTGGCCGTCCTCCTCCAGCAGGGCGTCGTAGATCACCTCCCGCAGATCCCGGCCCGTCGCCCCGGCCCTGGCGGTCAGGCTTTCCTCCGGCGAGGGCTGGTAGTTGGGCGGATCGCCCAGCACGAACAGGTTGTCGATCTTGCGCACCATCGACAGGACGAAGGGATTGGGATCGTCCGGCCGCTCACCCAGGAGCCGGGCGCGCAGGATCGGATCGCGCAGGGCCCTCACCTTTTCCGCCAGCGGCACGCCTTCGATCGGCCGGTAGCTCGGGTTCAGCGCGAACGGGTGGTAGGAGAGGTCGAGGCCGAACAGCATGCCCACCGGCCGCAGGAAGAATTGCGCTCGGATCGGCAGGCCCTCGGCGCGCGCCTGGTCCACGCCCTGCATGATCTCCTCGCGCCCGTTCGGCGCGCCGCTGGCCAGGGTGAAGGACAGCGGCCGGCCGCAGGTCTGCGCCAGCCGGCGCATGATGGCGAACTCCTCCATCGGCGGCCTGGCGGTGTTGCAGATGATCTGGAAGACGCCCGTCCCGGCGTCGCGCAGGCCCTCGGCGAGGGCGGTGATCTCGTCCTCCTCGGTGAGCACGCTCGGCGCGCTGCGGCCGTTGCGGAATCGATGGGCGAGCTGGCGCGAAGTGCTCACGCCCACGGCCCCGGCGCGGATCGCCTCGGCGGTCAGCCGGCGCATCTGCGCCAGCTCGGCGGCGGTCGGCGGCGCGCGCTCGGCGCCGCGCTCGCCCATCACATAGACCCGCAGGGGCGAGTGCGGGATCTGGGCGGCGAAATCCACGTCGGCGTGGCGCTGCTCGAGCGCGTCCAGGTATTCCGGGAAGGTCTCCCAGTTCCAGGGGACGCCGGCGGCCATCACCGCCTCGGGCACATCCTCCACGCCCTCCATCAGCTTGATCGCCAATTGCTGCTGCCCGGCCCGGCAGGGCGCGAAGCCGACACCGCAATTGCCCATCACCACGGTGGTCACCCCGTGGTTGGACGAGGGCGCCAGCCGGTGCTCCCAGGTGATCTGGCCGTCGTAATGGGTGTGCAGGTCGATGAAGCCCGGCGTCACCAGCTTGCCGCGGACGTCGAACTCCTGGTCGCCTTGGCCTGCGACATCGCCGACCTCGGCGATCCGGCCGTTTCTGACAGCGACGTCGGCCTGGAAGGGCGCCCCGCCGGAGCCGTCGACGACGGTCCCGCCGCGCAGCACGACGTCATAGGACTGAGCCATGTCTCCACCCGTTCGAGGCGGCCGCCGAGGTTGATCTTCGCACGGATCCCAGATCTCCGCCCGACCTTACAATCGTCTATCGGATTGTCGAGGGCGATTCTGTGGTGAGGTGACATAGGGGAGAACTGTCGGCGCACGACGCATTGTCGGCCACCTTAACAGGTGTATGTTTAGAAGATGGCAGACCGTGCGCGCGCCGCGCGCACCAGCAGCGCCGGTGAGGCGCCGACCGGGACGGAGACTATCGATGAGCGCCGCCCAATGCCCGATGGGGGCCCGCGTGGTCGACTATTTCGACCATAACACCCGCGAATACGTCGACGAGCGGCACCGCTGGTACCAGCAGATCCGCCGCGAGGTGGGGCCGGTGTTCTGGTCGCCGAACTACGGCGGCTACTGGGTGGTGATCGGCTTCGCCGAACTGGAAGCGGCGGCGAGGGACTGGGAGACCTTCTCCTCCAAGCACATCGTCGACGAGAGCGGCCAAGCCTGTCCGTACACGGATGGCCTGCTCTACCAGGGCCTGTTCGTCCCCCCGCGCGGCTTCTCCAGCCTGATGCTGGAAGAGGATCCGCCGGCCTGGGAGCGCTCGCGCGAGGCGCTGGCCGCGACCTTCTCGATGCCGGCGGCCCAGCGGTGGCGGCCGCGACTGCAGGATCTCGTCGACGCCTGCCTGGACCGCAAGATCGAGAGCGGCCGGATCGACTTCGCCAAGGACGTCTCCAACATCGTCCCGGCGATCCTGAGCCTGGAGCTGGCCGGCCTGACCACCGACCACTACGAGATGGTGGCCCGCAACCACCACCTGACCTCGCACATCCCGGGCGACGATCCGCGCTGGCGGGACCTGGCCGCCGACCTGGCCCTCGAGCGCCAGCAGGTCGTCGACACGGTGCAGGCGCGCAAGACCGGCGCGCGCGGCCGCGACGTGATCAGCGTGCTGCTGAACGCCCGCGACAAGGGCGCGAACTTCTCCGACCAGGACATCGTCAAGCTGGCGAGCCTGATCATCGGGGCCGGGATCGACACCACCGCCTCGGTGCTCAACAACGCCTTCGTCCTCCTTACCCAGCAGCCGGCGCTGCGGAAGCGGCTGATGGAGGAGCCCAAGCTCACCGTCGACGCCTTCGACGAGTTCCTGCGCATCTCGGCGCCCACCCAGGGGCTGTGCCGCACGGTGACCCGCGACGTGGAGCTCGGCGGCCAGAAGATCCGCCGGGGCGACCGGGTGATGCTTTGCTTCGCCGCCGCCTGCCGCGACCCGAACGCGTTCGACCGGGCCGAGGAGGTGGTGCTGGATCGCAAGCCCAACCTGCACGTGGCCTTCGGCTCGGGGACCCACCGGTGCCTGGGCCAGTTCTACGCCAAGCTGGAGTTCGACATCATCTTCAGCACGGTGCTGCGGCGGGCGCCCGATTTCCAGGTGGACGTCGCGGCGGTGCAGCAGTTCGACAATGTCGGCGTGGTCACCGGCTTCACCAGCGTGCCGGCGACCTTTACGCCGGGCAAGCGGCTGGGCGTCGATCCGAAGGTGCCAGGCTTCTTCGCCGAGGCCTGATGGCGGCGACGTCCCGGCGTGAGTTGAAAGTGAACGCATGAGTCTGGTGAGAATTGAGCGCGCCGCCGACCGGGTGGCGGCCGAGATTCGCAACGCCATCGTCCGCGGCGAGCTGACGGAGAGCGACAGCCTGCCCGCGGAGGCCCATCTCATCGCGCGCTTCGAGGTCTCGCGCCCCACCCTGCGCGAGGCCATCCGCATCCTGGAGTCCGAGAACCTGGTGCGGGTCGCGCGCGGCCCCCGCGGCGGCGCCCGGGTGATGGCGCTGAACGCCGACCTGGTGGCGCGCACCGTCGGCCAGACCCTGCAGTCGCGCCGCGCCACGCTGAAGGACATCATGGAGGCCAGGCTCACCATCGAGCCCCCGGCCGCGCGGATGGCCGCGGAGCGGCGGCCGAAGGAGGCGTCGCTGCAGCTGCGCAAGCAGATCATCGCCGAGTACGACGCCCTGGGCGACACCCCGCGGCTGGCGCGGGCGGTGGCGGATTTCCACACCCTGGTGCTGCAGGTGTCCGGCAACCAGACGCTGATGCTGATGGGCCAGGCGCTGCAGCAGATCATGGAAAAGCACATGTCGCTGATCGATGCGGACATCCTCGAGCGCGAGACGCCTGAGGCGCAGCTTCAGCGGCAGCGGGCCGGGTTCAAGTCGCAGGAGCGGCTGGCCGAGTTCGTCGAGGTCGGCGACGGGCCGGGGGCGGAGGCCCACTGGCGCAACCACCTGCTGGATTCGATGGACTACTGGCTGCAGGGCGGCCTGGGCGACGCGACGGTGGACATCCTGTCGCCGCCGGCGCACCTCCCCTCGAACGACGGGGACTGACCCGCCGCCCTGTCCGTGGAGCGCGACTGCGCCCGGCCGCCGCGCGAGACCCCGGCCCGGCGCAAGCCGGGAAAACTGATGAGGCGACGGTTGTGAACGGCCCAGGCCTGGCCTAGCGTGGAGATCAGCCCCGGCGTCTGCGCTTGACCGGGGGCATGACCAGCAACATCCGGAGGGACGCCGTGAGCCTCGCCGTCGCAACGCCCGACCGGGCGCCCGCGCACGTTCGGGCGCACCTGGTCCGCAACTTCAGTTTCGCCACGGCGCCGGGCGCGACCGAGGACCCGCACCGGGCCGCCGCCTTCCTGTTCCAGGGCCCCGACATCTTCTACAGCCCGATCGTCCACGCCGGGACCCCGGCCTGGGTGGTGACGCGCCTGGACCTGATCCGCGAGATTTACCAGGACCCGGAGTCGTTCTCGAGCAACGAGACCTCCCGCGTCGCCGAGGTGCTGGGGGACAGCTGGCGTCTGATCCCGGTGAACCTCGATCCGCCCGAGCACACCAAGTACCGGATCATCGTCAATCCGATTTTCTCGCCGCAGCGGATGGCCGAGCTCGAGGGCGGCGTGCGCGACACCTGCATCGAGATGGTGGAGTCCTTTCGCCACAAGGGCGGCTGCGAGTTCATCGAGGCCTTCGGGCGCGCCTTCCCGGTGACGATCTTCCTGCGGCTGATGGGCCTGCCGCTGGAGAAGACCGCCGACTTCGTGGCCTGGGAGGAGGGCCTGCTGCACGCCAAGACGCCGGAGCAGGCGGTCCATGCCGCCCGGGCGACCCGCGACTACCTGGTCGCGGTGATGAACGACCGGCGGGTGAACCCGCGGGATGATCTTTCCAGCCTGTTGGCCAACGCCCAGGTGGACGGTCGGCCCTTCACCGACGACGAGGTGATCGGCTCCTACTTCATGTTCTTCCTGGCCGGGCTCGACACCGTGACCTCGGCGCTGGGCTTCGTGTTCCGCGAACTGGCGCAGCAACCGCACCTGCAACAACAGCTGCGCGACGATCCGGGGCTGATTCCCAACGCCATCGAGGAGCTCCTGCGGGCCTACACGATCGTGGAGTCCAAGCGCTGGGTGACGCGCGATGTCGAGTTCCACGGCGTGACGATGAAGAAGGGCGACTGGATCTTCCTGGGCACCCCGATCTGCGGCCGCGACGATCACGAGTTTCCCGACCCGCACCACATCGACTTCACCCGCGAGAACGTCCGCCACCTGGCCTTCGCCTCGGGCCCGCACCGCTGCATCGGTTCGCACCTGGCCCGGCGCGAGATCAAGATCGCGCTGGAGGAGTGGCTGACGCGCATCCCGCCGTTCCGCGTCAAGGCCGGCGAGACGCCGAAAGCCCAGGCGACCATCGTCTGGGGCGTCACCTACCTGCCGCTCGAGTGGTCCGCCTGAACCCCCGACCTGTTCCTTCCCGACCTGGAGACGCCGATGGCCAAGTATGTGTTCGTGGTGATGACCAATGCGGCGGAGGGCCAGGAGGCCGAGTTCAACCGGTGGTACGACGAGGAGCACCTCGCCGACGTCCTCAAGCTGCCGGGCATGGTGTCGGCGCAGCGGTTCCAGGTCGCCCCCGAGGAAGCCGGCAATCCCAAGGCGACGCTGAAGTTCCTGACGCTCTACGAGATCGAGACCGACGACCTGGCCAAGACCCAGGCCGCGCTCGCGGCCGCGGCGGGCACCGCGGCGATGCCGATCAGCCCCGCGCTCGACAAGGCGGACGTCTACACCGTGTACTTCAAAGCCGGCGGCGAGAAGGTGTTCGCCCGCTGAGCCGCATGTCCCCGCATGGGGGCGATCAACGACAACAGACGATGCGATGGGAGCGGACGCGATGACGGATTTCTCCAGTGGCCTTCCGGTGGAAAAGGAATCCATCGTCGCCGAAAAGCCGGCCGAGCCGTTCTGGGCGGAGAATCTGCTGTTCGCCCTCTATGACCCGAAGGCGGACCTCGGCTTCTGGCTGCACCTGGGCTCGGTGCCCACCGAATGGGCCATGTGGGAGGACCGCGTGCTGGTCTGCCTGCCCGGCGACGAGGGCGTGCTCACCATGTGGGCCTACTACTACACCCCCCAGGAGAAGAAGCCGGCCGGCCCCAACCTGGCCTTCAAGTGCGTCGAGCCGTTCAAGCGCTGGAAGGTGACCTTCGACGGCTTCGCCATGCACGTCTCGAACGCCGACATGGCCAAGGGCATGGCCCCCGACGGACTGAAGAAGCGGCTGATCATCGACCTGGACATCGAGTGCGCCATTCCGGTGTGGGACGCCCATACCGCCGCCCACAGCGGCAAGGGCAAGGGCGAGATGACCAGCCAGGGCTGGGCCAAGGAACACTACGAGCAGCTCTACCGCGCCAAGGGCGTGGTGAAGGTGGACGACAAGACCTATCCGATCGAGCAGGCCACCGGCTGGCGCGACCACTCCCGCGGCCCCCGCGGCGGCGGCACGGGCGAGCCCTGGGGCGGACACGTCATCGCCGGCTGCCTCTATCCCAGCGGCCGGGCGTGGATCTTCTCCACCTACTGGCGTCCGGACGGCAAGATCACCCTGGAAGGCGCCTGCGTGGTCGAGAAGGACGGCAGTTTCCGCCACGCCGAGGTGCTGAACCCGCCGCGGCTGCGGGAGCTCAAGATGTCCGGCGAGAAGCTGCCGGTGCATCTGAAGTGGGAGGGCGGCGAGATCAACCTGACCATGGACGTCAAGCGCTCGATCTGGACCTCGATGCAGAAGCGCCTGGCCGTGGGCAAGGACACCGCCGACAACGGGCTGATGTACGTCCTGAACTTCGGGCCTTGCGAATGGGACGGGGAGGTGGGCCAGGTCTACATCGAGCGGTCGGACCCGCTGAACCTGCCCTTCATTCAGCTGAAGGCCTGAGCGGCCGTGCGCACGCCGGGGGAAGCGTTCAGGATCGCCGTCCCTGAGGCGGCTCTGAGCGACCTGAAGGACCGGCTGGCGCGCACGCGCTGGCCGACGCCCGCCGAGGGGCCGGACTGGGCGCTGGGGACCAGCGTCCCGTACATGCACGACGTGGTCGCCCATTGGCGCGACCGGTATGACTGGCGCGCCTGGGAAGCCCGGCTGAACGCCTTCGAGCAGTATCGCGTCCCGCTCGGCGGCATGCAGGTCCACTGCCTCGTGGAGCGGGGCAGCGGGCCCGACCCGATGCCGGTGGTGATGTCCCACGGCTGGCCGGGCTCGGCCATCGAACTGATCGAGATGATCGAGCCGCTGGCGCATCCGGAACGGTTCGGCGGCCAGGTCGAGGACGCCTTCACCGTGGTGGTCCCCAGCCTGCCGGGCTGTGGCTTCACGACGACGCCCAAGGGGCCGATCTCGCCCCGCGACGTGGGCCGGCTGTGGGGCGAGCTGATGCACGACGCCTTCGGGTTTCCACGCTACATCGCCCACGGCGGCGACTGGGGCGCGGTGATCAATTCCTGGATGGGCGTCGACCGCCCACCCGGCCTGATCGGCCTGCACCTCAACACCGCCGTGCTGCAGGCGGCCTGGTCGTTCGAGAGCCAGCCGCTGACGCCGGAGGAAGAGGCGCACCGGGACCGGATGGCGTCGCGGCAGATCGGCGAGACCGCCTACCAGATCGTCCACGCCACCCGGCCGCTCAGCCTGGCCTATGGGATCACCGATTCGCCGGCGGGCCTGGCGGCCTGGATCCTGGAGAAGTTCCAGGCCTGGACCGTGCCGCGCGGCTCGGACGCGCCCCCGCCCTTCGACCTCGACCACCTGATCTCCAATGTCATGTTCTACTGGCTGGGCGACGCCCAGGCGGTGAGCTGGATGTACAAGTACCTGGTCGACATGAGTGGGTTCGTCCTGCCGCCGGGCGCGCGGGTGGCCACGCCGACGGGCTTCTGCCTGTTCCCCAACGACATCGCCGTGCCGCCGCCGGACGCCTGGCTGAAGCGCGCCTACGACGTCGTCCAGGTGACGCGGGCGCCTGCGGGCGGCCATTTCCCGGGGCTGGAATATCCGCAGGTGCTGGTGGACGACCTGCGCGCCTTCCGCCGGAGGCTGGCGGCGGGCTGACGCCGGCGCTGGACGCCGGAGCGCGCGCGCCCTATGCGGTCGTCCAGGGATGGAACTGACGGAGTATCAGCAGTGAGCGACCTCTTCGATCTGACCGGCAAGGTGGCCCTGGTCACCGGCGGCAGCCGCGGCCTGGGCCGTGCGATGAGCCTGGGCTTCGCGAGAGCCGGCGCCGACGTGATCATCGCCAGCCGCAAGCTGGACGCCTGCGAGGCGGTGGCGCAGGAGGTGCGGGCCCTGGGCCGCAAGGCGATGGCCCATGCCTGCCACGTGGGACGGTGGGACGAGCTCGAGGGGCTGGTGGAGGCGGCCTACGCCCAGTTCGGCAAGGTCGACATTCTGGTCAACAACGCCGCGCTGTCGCCGGTGATGAACAACGCCGAGATCGGCGAGGACTTCTTCGACAAGATCATCGCGGTGAACTTCAAGGGGCCGTTCCGGCTCTCGACCCTGGTGGGCGCCCGCATGGTCAAGGGCGACGGCGGCGCCATCATCAACATCTCGTCGGGCGCCTCGCTGCACCCGCTGCCGCTGGTCGGGCCCTATTCGGCGTCGAAGGCGGCGCTGAACGCCCTGACCGGCGTCTTCGCGGCGGACTTCGGGCCGAAGGTGCGGGTCAACACCATCGTCTGCGGCTCGTTCAACACCGACATGTTCCAGCCCGGCGACGACGCCAAGGCGCGGATGGCGGCGAGCGCCAAGGCCATCAACCGGGTGGGCGAGCCGGAGGAGATCGTCACCACCGCCCTCTACCTGGCCAGCCCGGCGTCGAGCTACACTACCGGGGCGATGATCCGGGTCGACGGCGGCGTCCCATAGGCGCCGCCGTCGTTCCCGTCAGGGGTTGCCGAAGCGCTTGGTGATGCTGACGCCATAGGTCCGGGGCTCGCCCGGGGCCGCGACGTTCCAGCCGAGCGAGCGGTCGAAGCTCACGACCGCGACGAAGGTCTCCTCGTCGGTGATGTTGCGCACGAAGGCGGCGAGGGTGACGCCCTGGCTTTCGATGTCCAGGGTGACCCGGCCGTTCAGCGTGCCGTAGCCCTTCTGGGTGACCAGGCTTCTGGACAAGGCCGCGGGGGCGAGGTTGCGTCGGGCCTCGTACGCCCAGCTCAGCGTTGCGCTTAGGTCGCCGACGCCTGTGGCGTGGGCGTAGGTGGCGTCGACGCTGTACTGGAACTTCGGCGTCGGCCAGTCCTCACCCGAACGATCGCCGAGGACGAAGTCGTTGAACTCCTGGTACTTCGGGTCGATCCTGCTGAGCGCCCCGTTGATCGTGAAGTCGCGGGTGACGCGCCAGGTCCCATCGAGCTCGATCCCCTTGATGGTGGCGCGCGCGGCGTTGGTCTGGACCGTTGCGGTGGCGCCGGTCGAGGGCACCTGGATGATGACGCTGCGCTGGACGTCGCTGATCTTGTCGTAGAAGGCGGCGAGGTTGAGCCGCAGGGTGCGGTTGAAGAACTCGGTCTTCAGGCCGATCTCGTACTCGTTGACGGTCTCCGGCAGGAACGGCTGGAAGGCCTCGACGGAGCCCGATCCGCGATATTGCTGGCCGCCGCTGCGGAAGCCGTGGGACGCCTTGACGTAGGTGGTGACGTCCTCGCTGGGCTGGTAGGTCAGCGAGGCGGTCCAGGTGGGCTCCTTGAACGTCTTCGAGAACGTGCCCAGGCAGAAGTTCGGGTCGGGTCGGAACACCACCGGCACCGAGCAGCTGAAGGTCGCGCCGTTGAAGATCGTGCGGTTCTGGCTGATCAGGCCGCGCTTGTCCGTGGTGTAGCGACCGCCGACGGTCACCGACCACTTCTCCGCAAACGCCCAATTGACCTGGCCGAAGACGGCCCAGCTGTCGCTCGTCAGCTTGCCGTTGGTCAGGTTGAGCTGCGTCAGGCGGGTCGGCGTCAACCGGAACGGCAGCGTCGCGGTCGTCGAGTATTCCTTGCCGTGCTCCCAGCTGCCGTAGCCGCCGATCACCCAGTTCAACGTCTCGTCCCCGCCGAGCAGCTGGGCTTCCTCGCTGATGAAGTCGTCCTGCGCTGCGCGCCGCGGGTGGGTGCCGGTGAACGGGGTGCCGTCCAGGTCGTCCGGGAAGGCGAAGGCCAGCGACCGGTAGCCGGTGATCGACCGGAAGGCGATGTCGTCGGTCAGCTGGTAGTCGAGCTGCAGGCCGACATCGCGGGCGTAGTCGTTCTCGCGCGCCGGGAAGGTCCCGCCGGAGCTGTAGTGGTCGCCGAACTGGTAGGATCTGACGATCGGCAGCGCCAGCGCCCAGGCGGCCGGGGTGTCCGCGCCGAACAGCTCCAGGGCGGCCTCGCGCGTCAGCTGGTTGCCCTCGGGCGTCGTGGCGGTGGCCGGCGCCAGGCCCCGCAACTTGAACAATTCGCTGAGGCTGGAGGAGGTGTAGCCGGCGAAGAAGCGCACCTCGAGCGGTCCCCATTCGCCCTTGAACTTCGCCCGCAGGAAGCTGTTGTCGGCGTAGGCGCTCGGCCGCCCGGCGCCGTCATAGCCGTAGGTGTCGTGGTGGTTGCGGTCGGCCACCAGGCGCAGGCCCATGTTCTCGCCGAGCGGAATGTTGACGATCGCCTGCGCGCCCCAGGCGCCGAAATTGCCCCAGGTCATCTTCAGCGAGGCGCCATAGTCGGGGCCCGGCTGGTTGGTGATGACGTTGATCAGGCCGCCGGTGGTGTTCTTGCCGTAGAGCGTGCCCTGCGGGCCGCGCAGCACCTCGACGCGGGCGACGTCGACCATGTTGGCGCGCAGGCCGTAGGCGCGGGGCAGCACCACATTGTCGACGTAGAGCGCCACCGCGGAGTCGGTGGACAGGGTGTTGTCGGGCTGGGTCTGGCCGCGCAGCGACGGGTTCACGGACCCGGGGGCGTTGCCGCCGCCGAACACCATGCCCGGCGCCAGCGCCTTCAGGTCGCGGACCTCCTGGAAATTCTTCCGCTCCAGGGCCGCGCCCGAGATCGCCGTCACCGCGACGGGGATGTCCTGCACGTTCTCTTCGATCTTGCGGGCCGTGACGACCACCTCTTCGATCTGGGTGTCGGTCGTCTGGGCCGCCGCGACGCCGGCGACCGCCATGAGTACGCAGGCGGCGGCGCCCCCGAACCAGTGATGCCTGGCAGACATGTTTCCTCCCTCTGGCCCTTCGTTCCGGCGCCTTGGGGCGCGCATTTCATGGGGCCACCAGGGCAGGCTAACCCTTGCTGTGGGAATTCCAAACCGAAAGACTGACGGTTCGACTGTTTGTGCGCAGAGCGCCTCCGTCATCGGTTGCAGAAAACCGAAATTGAGACAGGTTCAAAGACCAGTTTGCCAGCGCGCCGCCGCGCGCTAGCATCACCCGGAGGCCGGCTCACCGGCCCCTCACGGGCGCCCGGGCCCGGACCCGACATCGCCAGGAGGAACGCCGCGCCCATGCCGCCACGCCCGCTGCCCGTGATCAACGAAATGAACCAGCACTTCTGGTGCGGCGGGGCCGATGGGCGCCTGCACATCCAGCGCTGCGGCGCCTGCAAGCGCTACCATCACCCTTATGTGTCGGCCTGCAGCCAGTGCCGCTCACGCGAGGTCAAGCCGGAGCCGGTCTCCGGCCGCGGCACGATCCTGGCGGTGACGATCAACCACCAGCCGTGGTTTCCCAGCGTCCCCGTCCCCTACGCCATCGCCCTCGTGGAGCTGGAGGAGCAGCGCGACATCCGCCTGATGTGCAACATCCGCGGACTGGAGGCCGAGGAGGTGAAGCCGGGCCTGGCGGTGAAGGTCTGCTTCGAACAGCACGGCGACATCTACATCCCCCTGTTCGAGCCCGCGTGACCCCATGAGCCGCCTTTTCGAGAAATCCGTCGCGATCACCGGCATCGGCCAGTCGAAGCTCTATCGCAAGCCCACGGTCTATCCGTTCAACCTGGCCACCGACGCCTGCCTGCTGGCCATCGAGGACGCCGGCCTGACCCCGGCCGACATCGACGGCATCGCCTGCTGGCCAGGGACCCAGGTGGGCGTCGGCCACGGCACCTCGTCGGCGAGCACCACCGACCTGAAGAACAGCCTGGGCCTGAAGCTCAACTGGTACTCCTCGGGCACCGGCCCGGCGCAGTACGCCAGCATCGTGAACGCCATCGGCGCCATCGCCGCCGGCTACTGCAACCATGTGCTCTGCTACCGGGCTGAGGGCGAGCGCTGGGTGCCCACCTACGGCCGGGCCTTCGCCGACGGCTCGATGCCGCAGGCCACCGGCTTCCAGGAGTGGATGCTGCCCTACTGGGCGCCCTCGGCGGCCAACTGGATCGGGCTGCACGCCGACCTGCACATGCGCGAGACGGGCATCAGCCGCGAGCAGATGGCGATGATCCCCATCAACCAGCGTAAGAACGCCGCGCTCAACCCCAACGCCGTCTACCGCGAGCCACTGAGCCTGGACGAATACATGTCGTCCCGGATGATCACCACGCCGTTCTGCATCTATGACTGCGACGTGCCCATCGACGGCTCGGCGGCGGTGGTGATCTCGCGCCTCGACGCCGCCCGCGACCTGCGCCAGAAGCCGATCCGCTTCGAGGCCGTGGGCTGCGCGCTGCACGACCACGAGAGCTGGTTCGGGCGCTCGGACTGGCCGAACATGGCGCTGAACGACGCGGCGAAGATGATGTGGGAACGCACCGACCTGAAGCCCTCCGACGTCGATACCGCGCACCTCTACGACGGCTTCACCTGGCTGACGATCCTGTGGCTGGAAGCGCTGGGCCTGACCAAGCGCGGCGAGACGGGGGCCTTCCTGGAGGGCGGCAAGCGCATCGCCTTGGATGGCGAGCTGCCGCTGAACACCAACGGCGGCCAGCTTTCGGAGGGCCGGCTGCACGCCTTCAACCACCTGCTCGAGGCGATCCGGCAGCTGCGCGGCCAGGCGGGGGACCGCCAGGTCAAGGATGTGGACGTCTCCGTCTGCGGCGCCGGCGGCGGCGTCTTCGGGTCCTCCCTGCTGCTGACCAAGGACTGACCCGATGGGCGCAGTTCTGATCGCGGGGCCCTATCCTCAGGTGAGCGAGCGCCTGAAGGATCGCCGGGTGTTCGAAGCCGGCCAGGCGGGCGAACTGAGCGAGGCGGAACGCGCCGAGGTGCGCGTGATCGTCGTCAGCGGCGTCCAGCCGCTGAACGCCGAGGCGATGGACCGCTACCCGAACCTCGGCCGGATCGTCGCCCTGGGCGCCGGCTACGATGGGGTGGATGCGGCCGCGGCCCGTGCGCGTGGGATCGAGATCGTCAGCGGGGCCGGCGCCAACGCCGACGACGTGGCGGACATGGCCGTCGGCCTGCTGATCGCCTGCGCCCGCGGCCTGTTCCCCAACGACGCGCGGGTGCGCGCGGGCCGCTGGGTGCGCGGCCAGTGGGAGATGGTGCGATCGCTCAGCGCCCTGAAGGTGGGCATCGTCGGGCTCGGGCACATCGGCAAGGCGGTGGCCGATCGGCTGGCGCCGTTCCGCTGCGAGATCGCCTGGAACGGCCCGCGGCCCAAGCCGGACGTGTCGCTGCCCTATGAGCCGGACATCCTGGAGCTGGCCCGCCGCAGCGACGTGCTGATCCTGGCCGCGCCGCTCAACGCCGACACCGCCGGCGCCGTAGACGCCAGGGTGATCGAGGCGCTGGGGCCGCAGGGAATCCTGATCAACGTCGGCCGCGGCGGCCTGGTGGACGAGGACGCCCTGATCGCGGCGCTGAAGGCTGGCCGTTTGGCCGGCGCGGGTCTCGACGTCTTCGTGGAGGAGCCGACGCCGCCCTCGCGCTGGGAGGGGGCGCCCAACGTGATCCTGCAGCCGCACACAGCGGCGGTGACCTTCGAGGCGCTGGACAATGTCTATGCGGTGGCCGCGCGGAACGTGACCGACTTCCTGGACCGGCAGGGGCGATGATCACCCTCTACGGCATGGGCAGCCCGAACGTGGTCAAGGTCCTGCTGATGCTGGAGGAGCTGGAGCTCGCCTACGACCTCAGGCGCTGCGACGTGATCCTGGGCGAGGGGCGCGACCCGGAGTTCGTGAAGCTGACGCCGAACGGCAAGGCGCCGGTGCTGGCGGACGCGGACGGTCCCGGTGGGGCGCCGATCACCCTGTTCGAGTCCGGCGCCATCCTGATCTACCTGGCCGAGAAGGCCGGCCGGTTCCTGCCCGCCGGGTCGGCGGCGCGCTACCAGGTGCTGCAGTGGCTGATGTTCCAGATGGCCGGCGTGGGCCCGATGTTCGGCCAGGCGATCCACTTCCGCTCCGGCCCGCCCGGCTCCGACTACGCCCGCAGCCGCTACCGCACCGAGATGCTGCGGCTGACCGAGGTGGTCGAGGCGCGGCTGGCCGAGAGCCGTTTCCTGGCCGGCGCGGACTACTCGATCGCCGACATGGCGGTGTTCCCGTGGTTCCGGACCCTGGCGCGGTTCTTCCCGGACGCCGCCGCCGGCCCGGGCGTCGCCCGCTGGCGGGACGAGATCGCCGCGCGGCCGGCCACCGGGCGGGCCTTGAACCGCGCCGACGCCCTGTCGGCCGAGGACGCCGCAAGCTTCAAGGCGGCGACGCCGGACGAACTCGACCGCTACTTCGGCCGCGGCGCCTACGCGCGCTGAGCGGCGGTCATGCCGCCTTGCTCAGGGGCTGCGGCGCAGGGCCCTTGGCCCGCCCGTAGATCATCCGCGAGGCGAGCCACAGCAGCGCCACCACGACCAGGAACACGCAGGCCGCATTGGCGAGCGCATAGCGGATCGCGGTTCCGCCGCCGTAGTAATCCGACAAGGCGCCGGTGACGAACGGCCCGAGCCCGAAGCCCACCAGATTGGTCATCAGCTGCAGGATCGACATGACGCCGCCGCGCATGTGCGCCGGGGTCGAGGTCATCAGCACCGAATAGGTCGGCGGCGTGTAGCCGTGTCGCAGGAAGTCGGCGATCACGAAGGTGACGATGGCGACCGCCAGGCTGGGCGTGAACAGCATCACCAGGGTGAGGGCGAACGAGCCCAGGGCGGCGATCGCCACGATCCGCAGCGGCCAGCGCACGTTGCGCAGGGTCAGGCGGTCGGCCAGCCAGCCCATCGCCGGCGGACTCATCATGCCGATCAGGCCGCCGCCGATCCCCAGGATCAGGCTCGCCTGCGCCAGCGGCACCTGGTGCACCCGCATGAAGAACGACATGGTCCAGACGCCGATGGTGATGTTGAGCAGGCCCATCAGGGCGCAGGCGCACATCAGGCAGAACACCGCCGGCGCATGGAACAGGAACTTGAAGGCTTCCAGCATGCCCGGGGGCTTCTCGGCCACCACGGCGCCGTCCGAGCCGCCCCGTTTCGGCTCCCGCACGGTGAGGAAGAGCAGCGCCGCCAGCAAGACGCCCGGGATTCCGGCCACGACCAGGGCCGCGCGCCAGCCGTAGTTGGCCGCCACGGTGGCCCCGATGATGGCCGCCAGGAAGCCGCCGATCGGCGAGCTGGTGTAGAAGACGCCGAGCGCGAAGGCGCGCTTGTGGGGCGGGAAGATGTCCGACAGCATCGGCAGGGCCAGCGGCGCCGCGCCCGCCTCCGAGGCGCCGACGCCCAGCCGCATCGCCACCAGCTGGGCGAAGTTGCGGGTGAGCCCGCCCAGGGCGGTCATGCCGCTCCACAGGAGCACGATCAGCGCCAGGAAATTCTTCCGGTTCACCCGGTCGGCGATATAGCCCATCGGCAGGACGGCGATGGAGAACGACAGGCCGAACGCCAGGCCGGTGAACAGGCCGAGCTGCTTGTCGTTGAGGCGGAACTCGTGACGCAGCGGCTCCACGAGGATCCCGGCCATGCCGCGGTCCATGGAGTGACAGGCGTAGACCGCCGCCAGCAGGACGACGACGTACCAGGAATATCTGGCGCTGCCGTAGTGCGACGTGGCGTGCGCCCCGTCCCCCGTCGAAGGCTGGCTCATGGGCTGCACGGTTCCTCTCTCCGCCCTTCGCCCGTCAGGGCGCCGCGCCGGCGAGGGCGACAGCCGGCAACCCTAGCCAGCACCCCGAGCCGTCGCAAGCTGGCGGGCCGTCAGCTTTCGTCGCCGGTCCAGGGCAGGAACTGCGGCGCCCGGCGCTCCACGAAGGCCTGCACGCCCTCGCGGGTGTCGGGGTGGCCGAGGCTGGCGGTGGCCAGCCGGTCGGCCTCGCGCAGCGCCGGACCCATCTCGGCGCTGAGGTGGCGGTAGACCATCTCCTTGCTCACCGCCATCGAGCGGGGCGAGACGTTGGCGACCAGGTCGGCCACATAGGCGCCCACCGTGGCCATCAGCTCGGCGCCCGGAACCACCCGGTCGGCCAGGCCGATGCGGTAGGCCTCCTCGGCCCCCACCTTGCGCGAGCTCATCAGCAGGTCGAGGGCCCGGCTGGGGCCGACGATCCGCGGCAGGAACCAGCTCATGCCGTGCTCGGCCACCAGGCCGCGGCGGGCGAAGGCGGTGATGAAGCTGGCCTCCTCGGCTGCGAAGCGCAGGTCGCACATCATCGCCAGGACCAGGCCCATGCCGGCGGCCGTCCCGTTCACCGCCGCGATCACCGGCTTGCCCACCTTCATCAGGTTGGCGAACTGGGCGGGCGTCTCCTCGTCGATGCCGCGGGCCGCCAGCTGGCGGTCGCCGCTGGCCGAGGCCTGCGCCAGCGAGGCCGCATCCAGCCCCGAGCAGAAGCCGCGCCCGGTCCCGGTGACCACGATCGCCCGCACCTGCGGGTCCGCCACCGCCGCCGCCACCGCGCGGTTGAATTCGGCGATCATCTCGAAGGTCATGGCGTTCAGCGTCGCAGGCCGGTTCAGCGTCAGGATCGCCATCCCGTCGCGGTGCTCCACCAGGATGTCGGGCGAGGCGTCGGTCATGGCGGGGGCTCCCTCAAGTGCGTCGGCGGAGGTTTAGCCGCGCGACGCCCGCGCGTCCTGCGGAAATCGAGGACATGCTCGACCTGAAAGGCCCGGGCGTGTCCTCGTTTTCAAGGGGTGGACCACCCCATTCTGTCCGCCAGAACGTTCATTCAATCAACAGCTTGCGCGCTTCGGCGGCGTTGTGGGGGTATACCAGTATACCGGTATACCCCCACGGGGCCCGTCGCGGCGGCGCAGCCTTGCGCCGCCTCCGAGGATATCTTGAGGGGAGCGGGATGACAAGAACAAAATAGGAACAACGCTCGCCGGGCGAACAGACGTCTGCAGCAAGATGCCGTATGATCGGCCCTGGTCTGAGACCCGCAAGGTTAAGCTGAAACATGGCGTCAGCTCGAAAAGCCAAGCCTTGGTTCGCTCCGAAGCGATACGGCTACGGTGCGTCGCTGCCCATCACATGGCAGGGTTGGGTCGCCCTGCTCGCCTTCGTCGCGCTTGTTGTTCCGGCGGCGTCAACGCTGCACGGCTATCTTCGCGTCGGCGCCATGTTGCTGGCGACAATCGGCTTCGTCGCACTGTGCGCCTGGAAGACGGATGGCGGCTGGAGATGGCGGTGGGGCGGACGGCCGTAGGTCGGTTCGGCGCCGAGGCTGCGTAAAACGCGTGCGGCCAACGTTTGCGCGCAACAGCCTCTGTGACGGGGGACACGCGCCACGTGCGTGGAGCATGTCCCTCGGGCCGATGAGTCCGTCCCGCGGACAGGCCCCGCCATAGATCCCATGGCGGCTATGATGCCTGCCTCTCTAGGTCACTCAAGGTTCGCCGAAGGCGACCGCGGCGCGGCGAGGCGAAGCCTCGACCTTGACTGACCTGGAGAGGCAGGCTCGCATCAACCATGGGGTTTAAGCTGAGGAAGCATCGGGGGATGCTTCTCGACATGGTGGACCATGCCTGACATTGACGCCGTCGGGGGCTTCGGACGCTTGCCCGCCACCCCATGGCCGAAGCTCAGGTGGTCCGCTTGCCGCGAGACCCTGCGCTGATAGCCTGTCGGCCTGGGCGGAGGGCTGCGGTGTCGGTTGCGGTTTCTGGGGGCTGTCAATGTGGGGCCGTCCGGTATGGGCTCGATGGCCCGCTCGGCCGCGCCTATGCGTGTCACTGCCAAGATTGCCAGAAGCAGAGCGCGAGCGCCTTTTCCGTCTCCATCCCGGTGCTCCGGAACGGGCTTCGCGTGGAGGGGCCGGTGGCGGCCTTCGAAAAGCTTAGCGAGAGCGGCGCGACCACCAGCGGCTTCTTCTGCCAGCGGTGCGGTTCGCGGATCTTCCACGTGTCCAGCCGATCCCCGGACGTCGCGACGCTGAAGGCGGGCACGCTGGACGACACCACGTCCATCCTGCCGGTGTCCCACCTGTGGGTCAGCCGCAAGCAGCCGTGGGTGAGGCTTGATCCCGGCGTCCCGTCATTCGAGCGGCAGCCGCCCGACCTTGCCGCATGGCGTCAAACGCTGTTCGCGAATCCCGAGCCCCACGTCCGCCCGCCTCAGAACACCTGATACCCGCCGTCGATGACGATGGTGTCGCCGGTGTGGTAGGCGGCGGCGTCGGAGGCCAGGTAGACGGCGATGCCGGCGAAGTCGGCGGGCTCGCCCCAGCGGCGGGCGGGGATCCGGGGCAGCACCCGCTCCGCATAGGCCGGGTCGGCGCGGCGCTCGGCCGTGCGGTCGGTGGCGATCCAGCCGGGGACGATGGTGTTCGCGCGGACGCCGTGGCGGGCGTACTCCGTGGCGATGCTGTTCATCACCGCCGGCACCGCGCCCTTGGTGGCGGCGTAGACGCTGTTGCGGGCGGCGCCCTGCGATCCGGCCAGGGAGCCGATCCCGATCAGGCTGGCGCCCGGCGCGCCGGCCTTGGCCCGCGCCGCCACGTGGCGGCAGGCGTGCTTCACGGTCCAGTAGAAGCCGTCCAGGTTGACCGCCATGACCTTGCGGTAGTCCTCTTCCGGGAACTCGGCGACCGCGCCGGTGGTCGGGGCGGCGACGGCGTTGGCGACGAAGGTGTCGATCCGTCCGCCCGCCCATTCCACGGCCTCGTCGACGCCGCGGCTCACCCGCGCCTCGTCCGACACGTCCACAAGCTGGGTCAGGATGGCGGGGCCGATGGCCTGCAGCTCCTCGCCCGCCGCCTGGGTCCGGGCGGGGTCGGTGCCCCAGATCACGACGCGGGCCCCCGCCTGCGCCAGGCCCTGGGCGATCCCGAAGCCGATGCCGCGGTTGCCCCCGGTGATCAGGGCGGTCTTGCCGGTCAGGTCGAACGCGGTGAAGGCCATGGCGAGCTCCTGGGGCTGGGGACGGCGGCTCCTGTCCTTTGCGGGCGCGGCGCGCGGCGGACAAGCCCAATCGCGCGCCCGCCTCAGGGCTGCGCCGGCGGCTCCAGCCGGACCGGCCCGCCCTCCGCCTCGACGCGCGCCCAGCATTCCCTGGCCACCTGCTCCAGCAGCGAAGCCTTCGGCAGGCCGCCGTAGACCGAGAAATGCAGCACGATCTCCTGCATCTCCGCCCAGCTCACGTCGCCGCTCTTGAGGGCGGCATAGACGTGGACGCGCATGGGCATCTCGGCGCCGACGAAGCCCAGGCAGGCAAGGGTGACCAGCCGCCGCGCGCGCACGTCGAGCCCGGGCCGGCTCCAGACGTCGCCGAAGCAGAACTCCAGGCTCGCCACCTGGATGAGCGGCGACTCGACCGGGCCACGCTTCGTGCCGGTGACATATTCGAACCAGGCGCGCCCGACCTCCTCGCGCCCCGGGTCATGGTGGGGGGCGCCTTCCGCGTTCGGCGACATGCGAGTGATCTCCGCGTTTTCCCAGGGCCGGTGGGCGGCCCGGCCTCACCTTGCCGCGAAAACCGGCGCGACGCCGCCGGAAACGCACGACGCGCAGGGAAACGCCGCGGCCGCCCGCGACCGCGGGGCGACCCGGCGCCGCGTGCGGCGGCTCAGCCGAACTTCAGGCCATCGCGCCAGGCCATGACTTCAAGCTCGCCGCGCACCGCGTCCTCGATCGGAATC
>Ga0070668_100000589_pt1 | contig 24366 bp, 22 predicted proteins | sample KBSS43metaG_FD_64661 | JGI IMG/M metagenome (GOLD analysis project Ga0070668, IMG submission 64661) | Switchgrass rhizosphere microbial communities from Kellogg Biological Station, Michigan, USA - KBS S4-3 metaG | ecosystem: Host-associated > Plants > Roots > Rhizosphere > Soil ...
GGCCGTTCAACCGGCGCACGGCGGCGCCGGTGCTGTTCGTCGGCAACTACTACGACCCGGCGACCAACTACGACGCCGCTGTCTCGGCCAACAAGCTGCTGCCGGGCAGCCGGCTGATCTCCAGCGACAGCTGGGGGCACACCGCATACCGCAGTTCGGCCTGCCTGACCGGCGCGGTCGACGCCTATCTGATCGCCGGCACCCTGCCGGCCCAAGGCCTGACCTGCGTCGGTGACGTACAGCCGTTCGCCAAGCCGCTGGAGCCCACCACACCGCAGGCGCAGTCCGCGACCGGCAAACACACCAAGCAGGCGCCGGTGTTCGTGCCGACCATCCCATCGACCCTACTCGGCACCCGCTGAGCCGCCCCTGGCCTCCCGGCCACCCCACCGGGAGCCCAGGGAGCCCAGGGCCTTACGGTCCAAGACGACCGCCGCCGACCGACAACCCGCCTGCCACCGACGCCGACATCCCCAGCCACCCGCCCGGTCCAACGCGGGCCGAGTACCACTGCCGGACAAAGGTCAAATCATTGAGAAGGCCGCATGATCGGCTGTATCCCGCGGGTCTCAGCCGGCCGGCGGGGTTGTGGACTCGCGGGCTACGAGGCTGACGCTTACGTCGGTGACAGCGTGCGGGGCCGGGCGGCCGTCCGCCAGGTGCAGGGCCTCCTGCGCTACGTATCGGCCGAGCCCGGCTGTGTTCATCCGGACGCTCGTGAGCGCCGGAACGAAGAGGGCGGCGAGTGGGCTGTCGTCGTGGCCCACGATCGAGATGTCGGCGGGAATCGTCAGGCCGGCGCGCAGGGCGGCGCCGGCGGCTGCCGCCGCCACGTCGTCGTTGTAGGCGATCACCCCGGTGACCCCGGCGTCATGCCAGGCCCGCACCGCCGCCACGGCAGTGCCGTCACGGTGATCGACGGTGCGGGCCTCGACCTCGCCGAGTCCGAGCCGTTCGGCGGCCTGCCGGGCAGCCGTCAGCCGTTGTTCGTTGAGCGCAGTCATTCGCAGGTCGGGCACGGCGGCGAACGCCAGACGGCGATGGCCGATGTCGAAAAGGTGCTCCACTTGCAGTGTGGTGCCTGCCGTGATGCCCGGCATCTGTGCGGGCCCGGATGGATCCGGGTAGATGTTGGTGATGCCGGCGGCGCGCAGCGAGGCGACGGTGTCGCCGTCGAACGCGGGAAGGCCGACGGCGACGTCCGCGTCCAGCGACTCCCATAGGGGGCGGCTGCGGTCACCGGGATGCCGGGTGTAGGTGATCATCGAGTAGCCGGCCTCGTCGAGCACGTGCGCGGCCTCGTCGAGGAAACGGCGCATGTTGTGCTCCAGTGGCCAGTCCGGCAGTACGAACAGCACGATCCGGCTGTTGCCGCGGGCCAGTGTCTGCGCCGCGCGATGCGGGCGGTAACCCAGCCGGGCCGCCGCCGCGATGACGCGTTCCCGCGTACTGTCGGAGATCGTCTGGCCCGGGGTGTTGTTCAATACGAAGCCGACGGTCGCCCGGGAGACGCCGACCGCTTCCGCGATGTCCGCCGCCGTGACCCGCCGTGTCGTGCCGCTCATCGACCTTCATCCCTTCCGTGGTCCATCGCCACTATAGCTTGCGCGTGCTAGTAGTGTTACCCGCCGTGTTCGGTGCCGATGAAGAAGGCGGAGCAGCTGGCAGCCGCCGAGGGGGGAGCATGGCCGACGTCGGACCCCCGCAAGGTGTTTCGCGCTGGTGGGAGGCGGGCCTGGACGCCGTCGCGGCGCTCACCGTCGTCGTCCAGCTGTGGCGGAACCCTGCCGTCGGCGCGACGGTCCCTGCGGCGATGGTCCTGCTGGCCGCACTCGCTGCGGTGGCGCAGCGCCGCAGGCACACGGTAGCCGCCGTGCTCGTCGCGGCGGCGGCCAGTGCCGCTGGTGCGCTGGTCGCCCCGGACCTCACGCTGGCGTTGTGGATTCTGGCGCAGGTGTGCCTGTTCAGCGTGCCGCTGCGCCGGCCGCGGGCCGTGACTCTGGCCGCGACCGTCGGCCTGGGGACGGTGCTGTTCACCGATGCCGTGCTGCGGCTGCGGGTGAGTCCGCTGGATCCCGTCAGCCTGGCCCTGGTCGGCTGGACGGCGGCGGTGGCCGGTGCCGGACTGACCCTGCGCGCACAACGTGACTACCTCGACGCGGTCCAGCAGCAGGCACGCGCCGCGGTAGCGGCCCGGGACAGCGCGATCGGCCGGCGGGTCACCGAGGAACGGCTGCGCATCGCCAGGGACCTGCACGACGCCGTGGCACACAACATCGCGGTGATCTCCCTGCACGCCGGCGCCGCCGAGCAGGCCCTGACCGCTCGCCCGGCGCAGGCGCGGGACTCCTTGCGCCAGGTGCGGACCGCCAGCCGGACGGTGCTGGGGGAGATGCAGGCCATCCTGTCGGTGTTGCGATCCGGCACGGATGCCGACGACCACGAGTCGACGGTGTCCGCCGCCGCGATTCCGGACCTGATCGCCCGGTGGCGCGCACTGGGTGTCGACGTGGTGCCCGACGGCGCTTTCGATTTCGCGGGTCTGGAGCCGGCGGCGGACGTCGCGGTGTACCGGCTGCTCCAGGAAGCCCTCACCAACGCGCACCGCCACGGTCGCGGCCCCGTCCACATCGGCGTCACCCGCTGCGCCGGCGAGCTGCGGCTCACCGTGACCAATCGGACGGCACCGGCGCCACCGGGCGGCAGGCCCGGGTTCGGATTGATCGGCATGCGGGAGCGGGTCACGTCCGCTGGTGGAACCCTCCATACCCGCCGCGGCGCGGACCGGTTCGAACTGATCGCCCGGCTGCCGATCCGCGAGCACCAGGAGAAGGGGAACTGATGGTCACCGTGCTGCTGGTTGACGACCAGGCGATGATCAGGATGGGTCTGATCGGGATTCTGGCAGGCGCGCCGGACATCGAGGTGGTCGGTGAGGCGCCCGACGGCGCCGAGGGGATCCGGCTTGTCCAGCGGCTGCGTCCCGACGTGGTCCTGATGGACCTGCGTATGCCGGTGCTGGACGGGGTCGCGGCGACTCGCCGGATCCGTGCGGAACCCGAGCTGGCCGCAACGCGGGTCCTCGTGCTCACCACCTTCGACGGCGACCGTGACGTGGTCGCGGCCCTGCAGGCCGGTGCGGACGGATTCCTCAGCAAGGGCGCCGAGCCGGAGGAACTGGTGGCTGCGGTCACCGCGGTGGCCGCCGGTGATGTCGCACTGTCGCAGACGGCGGCGCGTGCGCTGGTGGAGCGGGTGTCCACGGAACCGGCACTGCCGGCACCCGACGCCGCCCTGCTCGAGCGGATCGCCCAGCTCACCCCGCGCGAGCATGCCATCGTGGTGGCCGCCGCCCGTGGCCACGACAACGACGCCATCGCCGCCGAACTGCTGATCTCGCCGTTCACCGTGAAAACGCACCTCAACCGGGCCATGGCGAAACTGGAGGCCCGCGACCGGGCCCAGGTCGTCGTCCTCGCCTTCCGGGCCGGGCTGGTCAGAACACACTGATCGCGGTACGCCCACTGATGCGCACGCAGTAGACGCCGCCATCCGCACAGACCACGACGCCACCCGGCGAGCTCCCGAAGATGGAAGAGCCCCATCCGGCGGCGGTAACCCCTACACCGCCGCCGGTGTCATCTTCACCGAGAGGCTCGTCGTGGCACGACTGCTCTACCGTCTCGGCATCTTCAGCGCCGGGCACCGACGTACCTTCCTCGCCGGGTGGCTGATCGTCCTGGCAGCACTTGCCGGCGTCGCCCTCACCAGCATGCGCTTCAGCGACGGAGGGTTCGAGGTCCCCGGCACCGAGGCCAGCGAGGCGCTGACCGCGATGCAACGCGAGTTCCCCAGCGCGGCGGACGGCCCGGCCCGCAGTCTGCAACTGGTCCTTCGCGCCACCGGCGGCGACAAGATCACCAGCAGGACGGGCGCCGCGCAGGTCGCCTCAGCACTCGACCGGGTCCGCGCCGTCGAACACGTCGACACGGTGACCGACCCCCTCGACGCGAAACAGCTGTACGTCTCCGCCGACGGCACGACTGCCGTGGCAACCCTGACCTTCAGCGGCATCACCGACGACAACGCCGAAACCGTGCACGAGGACGTCGTCGCCGCGGCCGACCAGATCCGCGCCACCGGCCTCGCCGCCGAAGTCGGCGGCACGCTGGCCTCCCCGATCCCCGAGATCCTTGGCCCCAGCGAGATCGTCGGTGCGGCGATCGCCTTCCTCGTTCTGATCGTCACCTTCGGATCCCTCGCCGCGGCCGGCGCCAACATGGCCGGCGCGCTCGTCGGCGTCGCCGTCGGCATCCTCGGCATCTTCGCTTCCTGCGCGCTGCAGCCGATCGGCAGCACCACCCCGATCCTGGCGGTGATGCTCGGTCTCGCCGTGGGCATCGACTACGGCCTGTTCATCCTGGATCGGTTCCGGGCCGAACTGCGGGACGGGCGCACCGTCACCGACGCGATCGGCTGGGCCGTCGGCACGGCCGGCTCGTCGGTCGTCTTCGCCGGTGCGACCGTCATCATCGCGCTCGCCGGGCTGTCGGTGGTCGGTATCCCGTTCATCACGGAGATGGGCCTGGCTGCCGCGTTCGCGGTCCTTGTCGCCGTGCTCGTGGCGCTCACGTTCCTGCCGGTGCTGATGGGAGCTCTCGGGCATCGCGCTCTGCCCCGGCGCAGGTCGACGGCCTCGTCCCGGGACCGCGTCACCTTCCTCGACCGGTGGATCGGCCTGGTCGTGCGTCGCCCGGCCGTCACCGCTCTGCTGTGCACCGCGGTGCTGCTGGTCGTCGCCGTGCCGGTGCTGTCGATGCGAACCACCCTCAACACCCCTGGCGGAGAGAATCCGCAGTCGACCCAGCGTGCCGCGTACACGATCATCGCCGAGAAGTTCGGAGCCGGTTCCCAGGACCCGCTCGTCGTGCTCGTGCAGTCCGGCAACGGCCGGGCCGAGGACTCATTGACGGACGTCACCGCGTATCTGAAAACCTTCCCCGGCGTCGCCCAGGTCTACCCGGGCCAGATCAACAACGCGGGTACGGCCGCCCTGCTCACCGTCATCCCGCAGACCGGCCCGCTCGACGACGCCACGAAGCAACTCGTCCGCGACATCCGCGCCGGCGCCGGCAGTGTGCCCTCGGTACGGCTCTCCGTGACCGGCGGGACCGCCCTGGGCATCGACTCCGACGAGCAGCTCAGCAGGGCACTGGTCAGCTACCTGGTCCTGATCGTCGGCCTGTCGCTGATGCTGTTGATCATCATGTTCCGGTCGGTGCTCGTGCCGCTGATCGCCACCGTCGGCTTCCTGCTGTCGCTCGGCGCCGGCATGGGCGCCACCGTCGCAGTGTTCCAGTGGGGCTGGCTCGACGCCCTCGTCCAGGCGCCGCAGGGCAATCCGCTGCTGAGCCTGCTGCCGATCATCCTGACCGGCATCCTGTTCGGCCTGGCGATGGACTACCAGGTCTTCCTGGTCTCGCGCATGCACGAGGCTGTCGCCCGAGGACTGTCGCCCAAGGAAGCGATCCTGGACGGATTCGGCCGTTCCGCGGCGGTCGTGGTCGCCGCCGCGGGCATCATGACCGCCGTCTTCACCGGCTTCGCCCTGAGCCCCTCCTCGCTGGTCGGCTCGATCGCCCTGGGCCTGGCGATCGGCGTGGTCGCCGACGCATTCGTCGTCCGGATGATCGCGGTCCCCGCGACGCTGGTCATGCTCGGCCGTGCCGCCTGGTGGATTCCCCGCTGGCTCGACCGGGTCCTGCCCCACCTGGACACCGAGGGCAGCAACCTCCGTTCGACGGCACCCGCGCCAGAGCGCTCGAAGGTCAAACCCGAGCAGCTGACAAGCACCAACGCCGGCTGACCCACAAGATCGCTCTACCCGCCGTCGTGCGCGGGCAGAGCGATCTTGCTCTTCCCTCCACTGCACTGACCGCCTGCGAACTCGGTCTCACCACCCATTTCATCGAGAGGACTTCTGGCCGGGACGATCAGCCCGGGCGGGGTGACGCCGCCGGCTGCTATGGTGGGCGCCGGTCACGAGCACCAGCGCCAAGCCCCGGCTTGCTGGTCGGCAACCCCCCATCCGCGGTGGGGTGCCTCCGGGGACGACCTGGCCTCGCCCGCGCCGGGCGGGGCAAGCGCGGATCGGGACGGCCCCGATTCCCGGACACCCCTGCGGGAGGGCCCCATGCGTTCACTTGCTGTGCTCGGCGACGACCTGCTCGTCCCGGTCGGCGACGGCCGGCGGCTGCCGTACGCCAACCTCGACGTCGCGGCCACCGCGCCGTGCGCCGCGGTCGCCGCGCACGCGGTCAACGGCCTGCTGCCCTGGTACGGCGGCGTGCATCGCGGCGCCGGCGCCCTGGCCGAGCGGTGCACCCGTTCGTATGAACAAGCCCGCCGCACGGTCGCGGATTTCCTCGGTTGCCAGCCGGACGATCAGGTGGTCTTCACCCGCAACACCACCGACGCGATGAACCTGCTCGCCCACGCCGTCCCCGCCGAGACCGTGGTGGTCACCTTCCTCGGCGAGCACCACGCCGGCCTGCTGCCCTGGCGCAACGTGGTGCGCCTGCCGCTGCCCGCCAGCCCTGCCCAGGCGGTCGAGGCCGCCGACCGGGCCCTGCGCCGGCACGGCCCGGCGCTGCTCGCCGTGACCGCCGCCAGCAACGTCACCGGCGAACTGTGGCCCGTCGCCGAACTCGCCGCGGTCGCCCACCGCCACGGCGCCCGCATCGCCGTCGACGCTGCCCAACTCGCCCCGCACCGCCCCGCCCGCCTGGACGAGCTCGGCATCGACTACCTCACCGTCTCCGGCCACAAGCTGTACGCCCCGTTCGGCACCGGCGTGCTGGCCGGCCGCGCCGACTGGCTCGACGCCGCCACCCCGTACCTGTCCGGCGGCGGCGCCACCGCCCACGTCGACGCCACCGGCCACCCACACTGGACGACCGGCCCGGCCCGCCACGAGGCCGGCACCCCCAACCTGCTCGGCGCCGTCGCCCTCGCCGCGGTCTGCGCCGCACTCACCCCACCCGCCCGGCAAGCCCTCGAACACACCGAACAGCACCTGCTGGACCGGCTGCGCGACGGACTGTCCGACATCGACGGACTGCACCAGCTGCACCTGTTCGACCCGGGCCACCCCAGGGTCGGCATCGTCAGCTTCGCCGTCACCGGCCACGACTCCGCGGCGCTCGCCCGCCGCCTCGCCGACGACCACGGCATCGGCGTGCGCGACGGACTGTTCTGCGCCCACCCGCTGACCCGCCACCTGCTCGCCGCCCACCCCGGTCTGCCGGCCACCGCCGTCCGGGCCAGCATCGGCGCCGGCACCACCGGCGAGCACGTCGACCGGCTCCTCGACGCCCTCCGGCAGATCGTCCACGAGCAGCGCGGTGGCCAGGTCGAGGTTGCCGGCGACCAGCCGCAGCCCGATGCCGACAGCGACCAGGGCCACCGACAGCGTGACGAGCGGCGTGGGCGACGCCGAGGGGCCACCGTGGTCGCCAGGTAGGCGCTGCTGCACCGGGTGTGCCGGAGCAGCAGCGGGTCCAGCCGTTTCACTCGGGAATCCGCTCGACGGTCAGGCGCCTGCGAAACACCCAGTGGGCCCGGCCCTGATAGCCGCGCACGACCGGGGCGCGGTCGCCATGCCCGCTGACCAGACCGGTATCGGCGCCGGCCTCCATCACAGGCTCCGGACGCCGGCCGGGCAGGCGCCCGGCGCCGCCCTTCAGCGCTCCGCCTGACGGGCGCCAGGCTTGCCGCTCAGTGGAAGGTTGCCCACCGAAAGGACCCGGAACCCGGTGTACTTCGCGGTGTCGCATCCGCCGGCACCTCGGGAGGAATCATGGGCGGCACGCCCGGCTTCGCCTTCGTCAAGCTCAGCGTGAGGGATTTGGACGGCCACTCGCATTTCTACGGTGCTGTGTTGGGCCTGCGTCCGGTGCGCCGCAGTGCCGGCCAGTTAGTGCTCTCCGACGGCGAGGAACGGTCACTCGTCCTGGGCCGCCGGGACCCGGTCGATCCGGGTCAGACCGTCGTCGGGTTCCGCGTTGCCGACCTCGACGCCACAGTCGACGCCGCGCGGACCGCCGGCGGCGCGGTGCGTGTGCAGCCGCGGCAGGTTCCGGGAACGACGATGCGGGTCGCGATTGTCGCCGACCCCGACGGCCACCCGCTCGAACTGCTCGAACAAGCCTGAGGAGATCCCATGTTCGACCTCACGGGACACATCGCCCTGGTCACCGGCGCCGGCCAGAACGCCGGTGCCGGCATCGCCCGGGCGTTGGCCGGTCAGGGCGCGGCAGTGGCCGTCAACGACCTGGTCGCCGAGCGCGCGCAAGCCGTCGCCAAGGAGATTACCGCGGCGGAAGGAACCGCCGTGGCCGTACCCTTCGACGTCACCGACCGCGAGGCCGTGCACGACGGCGTCGCCCGGGCCGCGGAGCATTTCGGCGGTCCCGTTGACGTCCTGGTCCACAACGCCGGGATCGCCGCCGACTTCGGTCAGGGACATTTCCGTACGCTCGACCCGGCCCGTTGGCGGGCCCCGGTGGAGATCAACCTGTTCGGGGCGATGAACTGCGTGTCCGCGGTCGTCGACGGTATGTGCGAGGCCGGGTGGGGCCGCATCGTGCAGATCTCCTCGGGCGCCGCCCGCACCGGTTCCGACCAGGGCCTGTCGCTGTACGGGGCCGCCAAGAGCGGCGTCGAGGGTTTCATCCGGCACCTGTCGCAGGAGCTGGCGCCGCTCGGGGTCACCGCGAACACTCTCGCTCTGGGTCTGCAGTCCAATGTCGCCGGCGCGGCGACCGATGTGTTCGCCGCGCGGATTCCGGTGCGCCGGCTCGGCACCCCGCGGGACGTCGGCGCGGCCGTCGTCTATCTGGCCTCGGCGGAGGCGTCCTGGCTGACCGGCCAGATTCTCGACCTCAACGGCGGCAGTGTCACATCGTGACGGACATCGGCATCCGGGCGCACCGGCTCGGTGACACCGAGCAGCGACTGCGTGAACAGGTCCGTCGGTTCCTGGCCGAGAGTGTCTTCACGGCGCGCTGTGATGCGTGGATGACAGCACCGGACCCTGCGTTCAGTGCTCGGCTCGGTGAGCGTGGCTGGCTGGGCATGACGCTGCCGGCCCGCTACGGCGGCCACGGCCGTTCCCCGCTGGAACGGTTCGTCGTCGTGGAGGAACTGCTCGCTGCGGGCGCCCCGGTGGCCGCGCACTGGATCGCCGACCGGCAGATGGCGCCGTCGATCCTGCGGCACGGCAGTGAGCAGCAGCGGCAGCGGTATCTGCCGGCGATCGCCCGCGGGGAATGCTTCTTCGCGATCGGCATGAGCGAGCCCGACGCCGGGTCCGATCTGGCCGCTGTACGTACCCGGGCCCGGCGGGTGGACGACGGCTGGGAGATCACCGGCACCAAGCTGTGGACGACCGGCGCCCATTACGCGCACGCCATGGTGGTGCTGGCACGCACTGACGGTTCGACCGCGGACCGGCACGCCGGGCTGTCGCAGTTCGTGGTGGACCTGCCGCGTGCGGGCGTGCAGGTGCGGCCGATCGTGACGATCGACGGAGAGCACCATTTCAACGAGGTCGTGTTCGACGGGGTGGCCGTACCCGATGACGCTCTTCTGGGAGAGCGGGGCGCCGGGTGGCGTCAGGTGATCGCCGAACTGGCGCAGGAGCGCTCCGGCCCGGAGCGTTTCCTGAGCACGGCGCCGCTGCTCGCGGCCTGGACCGCCGTCCTCGACCCGGCGGACGCGATCGCCGCCCGCGAGGTGGGTCGGCTGACCGCCCGCGCATGGACGCTGCGCCAGATGTCGCTGGCCGTCGCCGAGGGGCTGACGCGCGGCCGGTCCCCGGAGGTGGAGGCGGCCCTGGTCAAGGACCTCGGATCCCAGTTCGAGAAGGATGTGGTGGAGACGGTCCGCCGCGTGTCGGGTGCCGAGCCGCGCCGTGGTGCGCAAGGCCTCCCGGGTCTGCTCGCCGACGGGGTGCTGCACTCACCGGCGTTCACGCTGCGCGGGGGAACCAACGAGGTGCTGCGGTCGGTGGTGGCACGCGGCCTGGGGACACGATGAACGAGGACCTGGCCGACGAGGTGGGTTCGGCTGTGCAGACGATCCTGCGCGACCATGCCAGCTCGGCGGCCGGCGGGTTCGACAGCCTGCTGTGGCAGGAGTTGATCGCGACGGGGTTCCACCTGATCGGGGTGCCGGAGAAGGCCGGTGGCAGTGGGGGAGGGCTGCGGGAAGCCGCCGCGGTGATCGAAGTGGCCGCCTTCCATGCCGCCGCAGTGCCGGTCACGGAGACCGCCCTGCTGGCTGGATGGCTGGTGGATCGGGCCGGCCTGCCGATGCCGGACGGCTTGACCGCCGTCTCGCTGGACACAGCAGACCTGCGAGGCAGTCGCTTGTCCGGCCGGTTGCGGGTGCCGTGGGGCCGGCACGCCGATCATGTCGTCGCTCTCACCGGAGACGGGACGGCGATGGTGACCACCGTGGCCGGGGCACACGTGGAACCGGGCGAGAACCTTGCGGGGGAGCCGCGCGACATCCTCGTCTTCGATGATGTGCCGGTGATGTCTGCTGCCCCGGCGGGCGTAGACGCATGGGTGCTGCAGCTGCGGGGAGCGCTCGGCCGGTCGGTGCAGATGGCTGGAGCGGCCGGGGCGGTTCTGGAGTCGGCGCGCCGCCATGTCGCGGACCGTGTGCAGTTCGGCCGCCCGCTGGCGCGGTTCCAGGCGGTGCAGCAGCATCTCGCCGCTCTGGCCGCCGAGGTCACGGCCATGCGTGTCGGCGCCGACGCGGCGGTGCTCGCGGCCGCGGCAGGTGATGCACCGCTCGCCGTCGCCGCGGCCAAGGTGACTGCCTCGTCCGGTGCTGCTGTGGTCGCGGCGATCGGTCACCAGCTGCACGGCGCACTCGGATATTCGGCGGAGCACCGGCTCGGCGCCGTGACCACCCGGCTGTGGTCATGGCGTGAGGAGTTCGGTAACGAGAGCCACTGGCAGGACCGGCTGGGCGCCGACATCGTACGTCATGGTGCCTGGTGGCCCGTGGTGACCGGAGACGGCTGATGACCGCGGGAGCGTTGCGCGGTGTCAAGGTGCTCGACTTGAGCCGGGTTCTGGCCGGCCCGTTGTGCGCGCAGATGCTGTCCGACCACGGCGCTGACGTGGTCAAGGTGGAGGGCCCGGCCGGTGACGAGACGCGCCGGTGGGGGCCACCGTTCGTTGATGAGGCGGAGACGACCAGCGCCTACTATCAGGGCCTCAACCGCGGCAAGGCGAATGTGACGCTGGACCTGACGGTGCCGGCGGCGCGGGAGGCGCTGCGCCGGTTGATCGCCGGCGCGGACGTGGTGGTGGAGAACTTCAAGGCCGGCACCATGGCGCGCTGGGGGCTGGACTACGAGTCCCGGCTGGCGTGGGAATTCCCCGGCCTGGTCTACTGCCGGATCACCGGGTACGGGGTGGACGGCCCGATGGGCGGTCAGCCGGGCTACGACGCGGTGCTGCAGGCGTACGGCGGGCTGATGAGCGTCAACGGCGAGGCCGACGGCGACCCGTTGCGGGTGGGCGTGCCGATCGTCGATCTCACCGCCGCGCATCAGGCTTTCGCGGGTGTGCTGCTGGCGTTGCTGGAGCGGGCCACCAGCGGGTGCGGTCAGCTGGTGGATGTCACGCTGCTCGACGCGGTCGTGTCGATCATGCACCCGCACTCGGCGGCCTATCTTGCGTCCGGGATGTTGCCGGTGCGTACCGGTGCCGCCCATCCGACCGTGGTTCCCTACCAGGTCTTCCGCACCGCCGGGCAGGGCCGGCTGTTCGTGGCGGCCGCGAGCGACGCCCACTTCGCCCGGCTGTCGCAGACGCTCGGTGTCGCCGAACTGATCGACGACCCCCGGTTCCGGCGCAATCGGGACCGGGTGGTGCACCGGGCCGAGCTGCTGGCCCTGCTCGAACCGGTGTTTCTGACGTGGGACGCCGAGAACCTGGCTGCGGCACTGCGGGCGTGTGGGGTGCCGGCGGGACCGGTCAACGACATCGGGCAGGCGCTGGCCGCACCGCAGGCCGTGCACCGCGACCTGGTGGTCGCTGACGGCGACTACCAGGGGGTCGGCGTGCCGATCAAACTCGGCCGTTCCGGCGCGGCGAGGATCCGCCGGCCGGTGGCGGCCGGTGCGGACACCGAACGGGTACTGGGCGGGCTCGGCTACAGCCGCGACGAGATCGCTGAACTCAGCGGACGTGCGCGCCGCTGAGCACCATCCGGAACGCCTGGCGGAGCAGGTCGGCGATGTCGTCGTCGGAGCCCGAGGTGATCCAGTGCTCGAAGATGTACCGGGTGGCCTGGACGATCAGGTAGGCGGGCAGCATCCGGCGTACGGGATGCTCGCCCGCCGTAGTGCCGCGGTGCAAGAACCGTGCGACTGCCTCGCATAGCTCGTCGTCGGTCTCCATCCACCGCAGATGATATTCCGGTGTGGTGATCATGAGAGTGAGGAAGCGCCGCTCGTAGGCGTTGAGCTTGCTGTCGTCGAGCAGCGACAGCCACGCCTGCACGAGCGTCTCGACCGGGTCGCCGCCGTCGTCGCGCGCCTCGCGCAGAGTGGCGATGACCTCGTCGGAACTGGCCCGGAACAGCGGCCGGACCACGTCCTCCTTGGCCGGGAAATGGCGATGGAAAGTGCGCTGCGAGACGCCGGCCGCATCGCAGATGCGCTCGATCGTGGCGGAGGTGTCGCCGTCGGCCACGAAGATCTCCATAGCGGTGAGGGCGATGGCGGTGCGCAGCTCGCCGGCCCGGCGCTCGGTCAGTGTGGGACGAAGACCCCTCGGCACGTCGGGAGCCCTCCTCGTCGCTGGTGCTCGTTGCTGATGCGAAACGCGCCGTTTACAGCGCTGACGGGTGCGCCTAAGCTAACACCTGTCAGATTCTGACAGGTTGGCAGAATCTGCACAACATTGTGCTGTCCGGAGGTGTCCATGGCCACAGCTCACGCAGCCCCCACCGCGATGATCGACCGGGTGGCGTCACTGCTCGAGGTCTTCGAGGGCCACCAGCGCCTCACCCTTGCCCAGATCTCCCGGCGCGCCCAACTGCCACCTTCGTCGGCGCACCGCATCCTGCAGCGCCTCGTCGAGCTCGGCTGGATCGAACGCAACCGGTTCGAGTACCACCTCGGCATCCGCATGTTCGAGCTCGGCTCCCAGGTGGTGCGCCGCGACGGCGTACATCAGGCGGCCCTGCCGTTCCTGCATTTCCTGCACCGCACCACCGGCCTCACCGCCCACCTGAGCGCCCTGACCGGCGCCGACGTGCTGCATCTGGAACGCATCGGCGCCTGGCCCGAGAGCGGTGCGGCCTGGCGCCTGGGCGCACGTCAGCCAGCCGTGCACTCCGCCGCCGGCCGGGCCCTGCTGGCCCAGGCCGACCAGGCGCACTGGCCCGCGCCGCCGTACCCCCGGGCCGTCAGCTCCGGCGCGGTGAGCACCCTCGCCGAGTTACGCGACGACCTGCGCCGGATCCAGGCGCGTGGGGGAGTGGCCGTCGATGTCGGACGCATCACCGCCGGCCTTACCGCGGTTGCCGCACCGATCGGCCCGCCCGAGGGCGGGCTGCGGGCGGCGCTGTCGCTGTGCGGTCCTGTGGGCGTCCTCCCGGTGGACAAGGCCGTCTCCGCGGTCCGCCGCGCGGCACAGGACATCTGGTACACGGCCACCGGCGCCAACCACCGGTACGGCCGTCCCATCCTCCCGCTGGCCGACGCGCTCAGCGCTGTCGCTGCCGGCTGAGCCCTTCCACGAAAGCGGTGCTCCCGTGAGTGTCATCAGCCCTGACCAGCCCACTCATGTCGTCGGTTCGGTCACCGGCGTTGACCCGGCGGCCCTGGCCGCCGCCATCGACGTCGCCGATCCCGGCGCACTTCTCGCCGCCCTCGTGCACGTGACGGCCGACCTCACTCTGATCGACGAGTTCGCCGCCCGGCTCGCCGCTCACCGCGGCGCTGCCGCTTGGTCGGGGGAGTACCCCGCCGAGATTGCCGCCCAGGTACGTGACCGAGCGAGGAAACTGCTGGACGATACGCTCGTCCCGCGCCTGGGTGTGCCGGACGACGACCTGTTCCGCCGTATCGCCGAGGTCTGCGTGAACGACACCGTTGACGCCGAGTTCGTCGCCCACCTGCGTGAGCAAGGTGGCTTCGAACCCGCGCGCCGGGTCGTGCCGGTCACCCGCCGCCCACCGGAGGACTTCACCGTCGCGGTCGTCGGCGCCGGCATGATCGGCCTGAACGCGGCGATCAAACTCGCCGAGGCGGGCTTTCGGTACCAGGTCTTCGAGGAACGCGACGACCTGGGCGGCACCTGGTCGCGCAACACCTATCCGGGCGCTGCCGTGGACACGCCCAGCCACTTCTACTCGTATTCGTTCGAACTCAACCCCGGCTGGTCGAAGTACTATCCGACCGGCCCGGAGTACCTCGCGTACCTGCGCGGTGTGGCGCACAAGTACGGCCTGCTGCCACACATCGCCTTCGGCACCCGCGTGCTCGGCTGCGCCTGGGACGACATCGACCAGGCTTGGACGTTGACCGTCCGCGGCCCCGACAGCGCCACCCGAACCCACCGCGCGAACGCCGTCGTCACCGCCACCGGCGTTCTCAACGCGCCGTCGATCCCGGACATCGACGGCGCTGCGTCGTTCCGGGGCGACATGATGCACACCGCGCAGTGGCGCGACGACGTCGACCTGAGCGGCAAACGCGTCGTCGTACTCGGCACCGGGTGCACCTCCGTACAGGTCGTCGCGAGCATCGCCGGGCAGGTCGAGACCTTGGCCGTGGTGATGCGCCAACCCCACTGGGTGATTCCGGAGAGCAACGTCGACGCCGACGTGCCCGACGGAATGCGCTGGGCGCTGGCCAACATCCCCTACTTCCACCAGTGGTTCCGCGTCAGGTCGTACTGGTGGGCGGCGGACAAGGGCTGGCCGGTCGCCCGCGTCGATCCGCAGTGGGCGGCCACCCACGTCTCCGCGTCACCGGCCAACGACGCCGTCATGCAGGCCTGTCTGGCCTACCTGGATCGCTCGTTCCCCGACCGCCCGGATCTGAAAGAGATGATGACACCGGACTTCCCGCCGTTCGCCAAGCGCATCGTCAAGGACCCCGGCTTCTTCACGGCGATCAAGCGTGCCAACGTCACGGTGCACCGCGCCTCGTTCCGGGAGATCACCCCGGACGGCGTCGTCACCACCGACGGAAAGTTCCTGCCCGCCGACGTGATCATCTGGGCGACCGGTTTCCAGCTCCAGTACCTCAGCTTCCTCGACGTCCGCGGACGTGACGGTCGCACCCTCGCCGACGCCTGGGCCGACGAGGACCCGCGCGCCTACCTCGGTATCACCGTGCCCGGCTTCCCCAACTTCTTCGTCACCGCCGGCCCCAACGCCGCACCCAACCACGGCGGCGGCCACAACATCACCAGCGAGGAACACGTCCACTACCTCGTCGAGAGCCTGCAACACCTGGTCGAGCACCGGTACGCGGCGATGGAACCCACCCCCGAGGCCACCGCCGACTACAACCGGCGCGTCGACGAGGCTCTCGACCAGACAGTGTGGAAACACGGCGGCACCGCGAACGGCTACTACCGCAACAGGTCCGGGCGGCCGTGGGTCAGCTGCCCGTGGCGGCTCGTCGACTACTGGACCATGCTGCGCGCCCCCGACCCGCGGCATTACACGTTCACCGCCCGGTGAAGACCGGAGGGCGTCGCTGCAAGCTCGCGGCGATGCCCTCCGCGCTGTCCGCGGTCCCCCACAACCCGGCCTGCTCGAGCAGTTCGTGTTCCAGAGCCTGCCGAACCCGTTCGGCGAGACCCGCGCGCAGAGTGGCCCGGATCGAGCGCACCGCCAGCGGCGCCGCCGCGGCGATCTCCCGGGCCAGCTCCAGCGCGGCCTGCCGTACCCGGCCGGGCTCCACCAGCCGGTCGGCCAGCCCCACCCGTGCGGCCTCCTCACCACCGATACGCCGGCCGGTCAGCAGCAGGTCGGTCGCCACTTGCCGGCCCACCAGTTCCGGCAGGGTCACGCTGAGCCCGAAGCCCTGATGGAAGCCGAGCCGGGCGAAGTTCGCCACGAACCGGCTGCCCGGTTCCGCGACGCGGAAATCCACCGCGCACGCCAGCCCGAGTCCGCCACCGACGGCAGCGCCGTGCACGGCCGCGATCATGGGGGTGCGTACCTCGAACAGTTGGGCCGCCCGCCGGTACAAGCGCTCGGAAGCCGCCACCCGGTCACCGGCGAAGTCGCCGCCGCCGAAGTCGGCCCCGGCGCAGAAGTGCCTGCCTTCGGCCGCCAGCACGATCACCCGGCAGCCCGGATCGTCGTCCAGCTCGCTGGCCGCGTCCGCGATCGCGCCGATCAAAGCTTCGTCGAAGTAGTTCGCCGGCGGCCGGTGCATCTCTATCAACGCCACGCCGCTGGCAATCGACATGGACAAATCGGTACCCACCACAGACCTCCCCAAGTTTCGTGCCCCGGACCCTGCCAACCGTGCCGGCTTCCATCAGCCAGATGTTCCGCTGACCGGAAGGATCGCGACCGTCGGATGGGTCACCTGTCCATAGTCGTCGCACACCGACCGACGACTCGTGGAGGACGGCATTGAGCGACGACGCCCTGCACATCACCAACCTCTGCCACCGATTCGCCCGGCTGGTCGACAGCGCCGGCCTGGCCGAGCTCGAACCGCTGATGACCGATGACATCGGCTGGTCGATGATCGGCACGCGCTGGCAGGGTCGACCCCAGGTTCTCTCTGGTCTGGCGGAGATGCGCCGGCAGGGGCCCTGGCGCGGGCGGGTCGATCGCCTGGGCCGACCTGCGTGCCCGTCTCGCCGTGGCGATCTGCCACAACAACATGGACACCCCAGCGATCACCGAACCGGAACGCACCTTCGCACCCGTCGTGCGGGCCGTCCGGCAGATCGTCGCCCACCGGGAAGGAGCCTCGCGGTGAGCGACGCGAAGGAACTGTTCGGCGGCGGCGTCGCCGTCATCACCGGAGCCGGCGCCGGCATCGGCGCGGGACTGGCCCGGTACGCCGCCCGCGAGCTCGGCATGACCGTGGTGCTCGCCGACATCGCCGCCGACGCGATCGCCGCCATACGTGATGAGCTGACCCAGGCCGGCGCGACCGCCGTCGACATGGTCTGCGACGTGCGCGACCCACAGGCCGTTCAGCGGCTCGCCGACCGGGTCGCGGCCGAACTGGGCCCGCTCCGGCTGCTGGTCAACAACGCCGGCATCGAACAGTTCGGATACCTGTGGGACGTGCCGGTCGTCAACTGGCAGCGGCTGCTCGACGTCAACGTCAGTGGCGCCTTTCACGGCATCCGCGCGTTCGTGCCGCGCATGCTCGCCGATCCGGGCCGGTCGTGGATCTGGAACCTGTCGTCGATCGGCGGGGTCAGCGCCGCCCCGCTACAGGCGCCGTACATCATGAGCAAACACGCCGTCCTGGCGCTCACCGAGTGCCTGCACCAGGAGATCACGCTCGCGGGCCACAGCGGCCACGTCCACGTCCAGGCACTCCTGCCCGGCGCGGTGGCCTCCGACATCTTCACCTCCGCCGGAGGCGTCGACACCGGTGACGCGGCCGCCGCGGAAGGCCACCGGGCGGCGATGCTGAAGATCAAAGAGCAGGCCATGGACCCGTACGACGCCGCCCGTACCTTCTTCGACCAGGCCGCCGCCGGCGCGTTCTACCTCGTTTCGCAGAGCTTCGTCACCGCCGCCATGGTCGCCCGTGCCGACGTCCTGCGCACCCGGCAGGCGCCGATCCTGCCGCCGGGCGAATTCACCGTCACGGCCGACTGACATGCTCGCCCTCGATCCCGACGCCGCCGCGATCGCCGCGGCCCTCGCCGACAGCCCGCCCATGCGCGAACGCGGCATCACCGCGATCCGTGCCGGCCTGGAGGCGGCGCCACACCCACCGGGCCTGCCCACCATGGTCTCCACCACCGATCACGTCGTGCCCGGCGGGCCCACCGTACGAGTGCACCGGCCCAGCCCCGGCACCGAGTCGGTGATCGTCTACTTCCACGGCGGTGGCATGTGCATGGGCTCCAACCACTCGTTCGAACCGGTCGCCCGCCACCTCGCCCACGACAGCGACGCCGTGGTGGTAGCCGTCGACTACCGACTCGCCCCGGAAGCTCCGCCACCCGCGCAGTTCGACGACGCGTGGGCCGCAACCCGCTGGGTCGCCGACCACGCTCGCGAACTCGGCATCGATACGGGCCGGCTGGCAGTCACCGGGGACAGCGCCGGTGGCACCCTGGCCGCGGCGGTCGCACTGGCCGCCCGCGACCGGGACGGCCCGGCGATCGCCTGTCAGGTGCTGATCTATCCGGGTCTCGATCGTGACCTGGCGGCCGCGTCGATGATCCGGTACGCGGACGCACCCGTCCTCAACGGCGACGACGTGCGCTTCCTCAACGATCTCGCCGACGCCGGACAGGGACCTCCGCACAGCCCGTACCGGATCCCGGCCTACGCCGGCGATCTGACCGGTCTGCCCCCGGCCATCGTGATCACCGCCGAGTGCGATCCCATCCGTGACTGGGGCGAACGCTACGCCGACCGGCTACGCGAAGCCCGCGTGCAGACCACCCACACCCGCTACCCCGGCGTCTTCCACGGCTTCGTCCTGCAAGCCGGCTACCTCGCCCGCGGCCGGCTCGCCCTCGCCGAGACCGGAGGGCTGTTGAAAGCCAAGCTCGCCCATCGGCTCCCCTTCTGACCGCCCGGAGGTTCACCTTGGACGCTTTCCCCGAAGCCCGGCGGATCACTGCCCGCCGGCTGTCCACCGGCTACACCTGGACCGAATGCCCGCGCTGGCACGACGGCGCGTTCTGGTTCAGCGACATGTACCACCACCGCCTCGTCCGGCTGACCTCCGATGGCGTGCCGCAGACCGCGCTCGAGCTGTCGGACCGCGGCCCGGAGGTCGTCCCGGGCGGCTTCGGTTGGCTGCCCGACGGCCGCCTGATCGTCACCTCGATGCACGAACGCCTGATCCTGGCGTCCGACGGCAACGAGGTGACCGTCCACGCCGAACTGGGTGAACTCGCGACCGGGCCGATCAACGACATGGTCGTCGACACCGACGGCCGCGCCTACGTCACCCAGCTCGGCTTCGACCTGTTCGCCGGCGAATCACCACGCGACTCCGCCCTGCTCGTGGTCGAACCGGACGGCACCGCCCATGCCCTCGACGAACTCGGCGGCTTCGCCGGCGCCAACGGCATCGCCCTCACCGCCACCGGCGACCGCCTGCTGACCGCCGAAGCGTTCGCCAACCGCATCACCGTCCTGGACCGCGACGACAAAGGCGCGCTCAGCAACCGCCGCATCTTCGCCATCACCTCTTCGCTTCCCGACGGCATCTGCCTGGACAGCGACGGCGGGGTCTGGACCGGCATGCCGTCGGTGCCGGCGGTCGCTCGCATCGTCGAAGGCGGCGCCGTCACCGACGTCGTCCCGTTCGACGTCACCGAGGCGCTGCCCCCGGCCGTCGTCCTCGGCGGCCCGCAACGCCGAACCCTCTACGTCTGCGCCGGCCTCGACGTCCTCGACTTCGACCAGTCACGCCGCAACCGGGCCGGCTCCATCTGGACCGCCGAAGTGGCCATCGGCGGCGGCGACAACCGGCCCTGACCCCGCGAAAGGCAACCATCATGCAACCTCTGTCCTTCACCGGCCGGGTCGTGGTCGTCACCGGCGCCGGCCGTGGCATCGGCCGCGCGCATGCCCTGCTGCTGGCCTCCCGGGGCGCCCGTGTCGTCGTGGCCGACCTGGGCGCTCGCGTCGACGGCGACGGCGTCGACGGCGACGACCCGGCGAGCGAGGTCACCGCCGAGATCAAGGCAGCCGGCGGGCACGCCGTCGCCTGCCGCGCCGACATCTCGCGCCCCGCTGGTGCTGCTCAGGTCGTCGGCACTGCCGTGAGCGAGTTCGGCCGATTGGACGCCGTCATCAACAACGCCGGGATCGTGCGGCCGGGCCCTTTCGACGAGATCAGCGTCGAGGAGTATCAGCGCAACCTCGACGTGCACTTCTTCGGATCGCTGCACCTGTGCCGCGCGGCCTGGCCTCACCTCAGAGCCTGCGGAACCGGCCGGATCGTCAACACCGTCTCCGCGGCCATGCTCGGCAACCCACTCATGACTCACTACGGCAGCTCCAAGGGCGCGGTCTTCGCCCTCACCCGCAACCTCGCCCTCGAAGGCGCCGAACACGGCATCCGAGTCAACGCCGTCGCACCCGGCGCCGGCACCCGCATGGCGGAGAACTCAGCCGCCACCCTCAGCCCCGAGATCATGCAGTACCTGCGCACCCAGCTGCGCCCCGAGCAGGTCAGCCCACTCGCCGCGTACCTCGTGCACCCGTCCTGTCAAGTGACCGGCGAACTGTTCAACGCCGCAGGCGGCACCGTCACCCGCGCCGTCGTCGTCACCACCGCCGGCATCCACGACCCCGGCCTGACGGTCGAAACCGTCGCCGACGGCATCGACACCATCATGGCCCTCACCCCGGATGCCCGCCCCGACCTCGTCGCCGTGCCGCAGCTGCCCGAAGGAGTCCGACGATGACCGACACCACCACACCCGTATACCCGTTCGGCCCACTGGCCGCAGCCGAAGCCGTCGACCACATCCGCAGACTCGTCAACGACCGGCCCATGACCAAAATGACCATGCCGTACGGGGGTGACGTCTGGCTCATCCACCGCAACCGCACCGCCCGCACGATCCTCGCCGACCCGCGGTTCGTCCGCGCACCGTTCCGCACCGGAGAACGCCAGGTGCCGTTCTTCGTCCCGTTCCCCGACTTCCTGCGCGGCACCCTACAGTTCGAGGACCCGCCCCAGCACACCAAGCTGCGTAAACTCGTCCAGAAGGCGATCTCCCCGAAGCGCGTCGCCGCGATGCGTGACTCCGCTGTCGCGTTCGCCAACCAGCTCATCGACGACATGACCGCCCGCGGTGGCGTTCGCAACCTGGTGACCGAATACGCCATGGGCCTTCCCATCGAAATGCTCAGCAACCTGCTCGGCGTGCCGTCCGCCGACCGCGACAAGTTCGAACGGTGGAGCGCATCCACCCTGGCCGTGGCCGGCAAGACCGACGACGAGGTCACCGCCGACATGGCCGAACTCGCCGCCTACATGACCGACCTGATCGCCCGCCGCCGCGAACAGCCGCAGGACGACCTGCTCAGCGTCCTCGCCCACGCCCGCGACCGGGACGAGACCCTCACCGACGCCGAGATCCTGCCCATCGCGTTCATCCTCATCATCGGCGGCTTCGACAACACCGCCACGTTCCTGGCCACCGGAGTCCTGGCGCTGCTGTGCAACGACGACCAGCGGGCCCGCTTCCTCACCGACCCCGACGGCTTGGCCCCGACGGCCACCGAGGAGATCCTGCGCCACGGCTCCTTCGCCCTCGGCCATCCCATCGGCGGAGGTGGGGGCCTGGTGCCCTTCGTGGCCACCGCGGACGTCGAGGTCGACGGGCAGCTCATCGCCGCCGGTGAAGCGGTCAGCCTCGACCCCACCACCGCCAACCACGACCCCGCGGCCATCGACGACCCCGGCCGCTTCGACATCACCCGCAAGGACAACCCGCACCTGATGCTCAGCTACGGCCTGCACCACTGCCTCGGCGCACCCCTGGCCCGCATGGAACTACAGGTCGGCCTCGCCGAGCTCTTCAAACGCCTTCCGCAGCTGCGGCTGGCCGGCAACCCCGAATACAACCGCACGGTGCTGACCCAGCCCATGACGAACCTTCCGGTGGCCTGGTGAACGCGAAAGTCTTCTACACCCAGCCCGACGGCAGCGAACGCATCCTCGAAGCCACCCCCGGCGACTCGATCATGCGCACCGCCGTCCGCAACGGCGTCTCCGGCATCGTCGGCCAATGCGGCGGATCCCTGTCCTGCGCCACCTGCCACGTCTTCGTCGACGACCGCGACGCTGGCGACTTCCCGCCGGTGAGCGAGGACGAGGACGACATGCTCGACGTCGCCGCCACCGACCGCGAGGACAACTCCCGCCTGTCCTGCCAGTTGATCCTCACCGACGGCCAGGAAGTGCACGTCACCATCCCGGCGGTCCAGCTGTGACCACCGGCCACCTACTCGTCATCGGCGCCGGCCAGGCCGGCGCCCAACTGGTCACCAGCGTCCGGGAACACGGCTGGACCGGCCCCATCACCCTCATCGGCAGCGAGCCGCATCCGCCGTACCGGCGACCGCCGCTGTCCAAGGAGTACCTGCGAGGCAGCGCGGACACCGCCGCCCTCGCCCTGCGCAGCGACGAGTTCTACCGCGACCAGAAGATCGACGTGGTGCTCGGCCAGCGCATCGACCGCCTCACCCTGTCCGCTGACGGGGGAACAGCCGCGACCACCACGGGCCGGCAATGGCAGTTCGACCGGCTCGCACTGGCCACCGGAGCGGAGCCACGACGCCTGCCTGTTCCGGGAGCGGGACTGGCGGGCGTCGTAGTGCTGCGCGACATCAGCGACGCCGACGCCCTCGCCGCCCGCCTGCGCCCCGCGGTCGACCTCGTGGTGATCGGCGGTGGCTTCGTCGGCCTGGAGGTCGCCGCGACGGCCGCCGCAGCCGGGGTATCGACCACCGTCGTCGAGGCAGCCCCGGCATTGCTCACCCGGGTCGTCAGCGCAGAGACCGCCGCCGCCGTCCAAGCCGCCCACGAGGCGCAGGGACTCCGCATCCGCACCGGTTCCCGGCCGGTGCGTTTCCACGGCGCCAACGGCACGGTGACCGGCGTGGAACTGGCCGACGGAACCCTACTGACGGCAGGGTTGGTGCTGGTGTCTGTCGGAGCGCGTCCCCGCGACGACCTCGCACGTGCGGCCGGTCTGCACTGTGACGGCGGAGTCGTGGTCGACCAGCATTCCGTGACCTCCGACGGGCGCACGGTCGCGATCGGCGACTGCGCGAACCTGCCGGATCCGTCCCCGAGGTCATCAGGGCTTCGGCTACGGCTGGAAAGTGTCGACAACGCTGTCGAACAAGCCCGGGCAGCGGCGACCACTCTCGTCGGCGACCCCCGCCCGTACCGAGGCGTGCCGTGGTTCTGGTCGCACCAGGGGAACCTGAGATTGCAGATCGCCGGGCTCGCCGTCGCCGCCGACGACGTGCTGGTGCGTCCCGGCAAACGGCCGGGGCAGCAGACAGTGCTCCGGTACCGCGAGGATCGGCTCGTCGCTGTGGAATGCCTCGGCACTCCTGGGGAATTTCTCGCGCTCCGCAGAGTACTGGCTGAGTCCGTTGTCGTGACCAAGGACAGAGCCGCAGACACTTCCGTGCCCTTGAAGGGCCTTCTGGCCGCGACGTGACAACGCATTGAGCCGTCGGAGACTCTTATTCCGAGTTTGATGGAGGTTCGCAAGCGATTTACGGGAGTCCAATCATTGACGGGATACGGGGGCAACTCGGCGGGGTGTCTGCCCCGACATAACGGCGGCGAATGTGGGCGACGGGCGGCGCTTCTCGCGACACGGAGTGGTTCCGAGTAAAGGGCTCCAGGCAGTTGGCGAGTTAGCATGCCGCTCGTCGGGTGCGGCAAGATCCTCTGATATAGGCAGAGTGGACACGATTCACCTGGGAAAAGCGCGCTGGCGGAACGGATCTTGCAAAGGCGCAGGTAGACTGGCTGGCAGATACTCTTTCGAGGGGAGTTGACAGCGACACCTTAACTCGGCATGGTATGCTTCTCTGCGACCTGGGAAAACGTTACTGAGCACGCCGCTGGGCCTTTCAGCTGCTGGGGGTCAAGGGGTCGCAGGTTCAAATCCTGTCAGCCCGACAAAAACAAGCCGGTGACCTGCGGAAACGCAGGTCACCGTTTTCGTTGGATCAGAATCACCCATCGAAAACCACCGTTTTGGGGATCGCTGAGCTCTGCAAGCGTCACCGCCTGGCGAGGTCCGCGCGGCCAAGCTGAGGCACTGGTTCATTCTTCCGAGTTGCGATGGCGCGCCTGGCCACGCGTCCTTGGCTTCGTTGATCGTGTCATGCACGACCGCTTGCTGCGCGACGGCCTCGTCGAGGTCCATACGCAGGTTCCGGGCCGTCCGGGTGGCGTCGGTCAGGAAGGTGATGATCCGCTTGTCGAACCGCTTGGGCGGGATGTCCCAGGACACGCTGGATGAGCAGGCATGCTCGGGGTGTTGGAGCGCGGCGCAAGAGGGGACCGTAACTCCTGATCAAGGAGACGCACCTGATGACCGTCATGACAGA
>Ga0070668_100000590_pt1 | contig 24324 bp, 18 predicted proteins | sample KBSS43metaG_FD_64661 | JGI IMG/M metagenome (GOLD analysis project Ga0070668, IMG submission 64661) | Switchgrass rhizosphere microbial communities from Kellogg Biological Station, Michigan, USA - KBS S4-3 metaG | ecosystem: Host-associated > Plants > Roots > Rhizosphere > Soil ...
CGGCGCACCGAGACGCAGCCGTGCCCGCCGTCACCCGCCTGCAGGTGCAGCACGACCCGGTCGACGAACGTGGTCACTTGCCCAACTCCCTCAAACAAAAAGCGGGCCGCGGACCCCGTAGAGGTCCGTGGCCCGCTTGAAGAAACTTACTCCGCGGCCGGGACGATGCTCACGGTCTTGCGACCGCGCTTCGTGCCGAACAGCACGTTGCCCGTGGCCAGCGCGAACAGGGTGTCGTCGCCACCGCGGCCGACCAGGTCGCCCGGGTGGAACTTGGTGCCGCGCTGGCGGACCAGGATCTCACCGGCGTTGACCAGCTGGCCACCGAACCGCTTCACGCCGAGCCGCTGAGCGGCGGAATCCCGGCCGTTACGCGAGCTGGAGGCACCTTTTTTGTGAGCCATGGCTAGTCCGCCCCTACTTCCCGCTGGTGATGCCGGTCACCTTGACGCGAGTCAGCGGCTGACGGTGCCCCTGGCGCTTGTGGTAGCCGGTCTTGTTCTTGAACTTGTGGATCCGGATCTTCGGACCCTTGGTGTGCTCGGCAATCTCGCCGGACACCGTCACATTGGCAAGCTTGGCCGCGTCGGTCACCAGGTTGTCACCGTCGACGAGGAGGACTGCGGCGAGCGTCAGCGCATCGCCGGGCGCACCCGCGAGCTTCTCGACCTCGATCACGTCGCCCTCGGCAACCTTGTACTGCTTGCCGCCGGTCTTGACGATCGCGTACATCGGACGCGGACTCCCTGAGACTTACGCAGCGATGACCGCTGCTTGGCGGATGGTGCTGGACCCGGCTCGCACCCTGGGTGATAAAGCCCTGGGCTGAGAAACCCTGGGCCGTGAGGCCCGGGCGAGCACGGAACACGGCGCATGGAAAAGCGCCGTCCGAAAGCGTACTTCATCAGCGGCGCCATCCCCAAACCGGGGCCGCCCGTCATCGCACTGACGGCCGTCAGGCCCGGCCGCAGGCCTTGTCGAGGGTGGCGGTCAGGTTGGACATCTTGTCGGCGTTGATCTTGGTGACGTCGCCCTTGAGCGCCTTGACCTCCCTGCTCATCAGGGTCAGTGCTCGCTTCAGTGCGGCGTCGGCGGCCCGCCGGGCCATCTGGGTCAGGGCGGCCGAGTAGGTCTGCACGTCCCGGGAAATCTTCCGCTGCGCCTGCCGCTTGGCGGACTCGCCCTTGGTCGCGGCGTCGAGCTGCAGCTTCAGGTCGGCGAGGTAGGTCTCGCTGAACTTGGTGCTGGTGCGGGCGGCCTGGGCGCAGACCGACCGGGTGTTGGGCGGAAGCACGACGCTCGCCGAGACCGACGGCTGGGCGCTGGGCGTCGGCGGGGCCCCGTCCCCCCACGTGGGCGTCGCGTCGTCGGAGCATCCGGCGGCGATGAGAAGGGTGCCCAGCACCGCGACGATGGTGAGGTGTCGTCGCATGGGATCTCGGTCTCCTCGGGGGGAAGGGCTGATCGATCCCGCGAGGGTAACCGATGTGACCGCCGAGTAACCGAGAGAGGCGCCTCCCGTGGGAGGCGCCTCGGCCAGGTCAGGGACGCGTACGCCGGCGGGTGCCACCCCGCCGGGAGCGGCGCCGGCCGCCCGCGCCGGCACCCACCGGCTCGTCGTCATCGTCGTCGTCATCCGCCGCGTCCGGGTCGTCCGCGCCGGTCAGGCGCAGCGGCTCCGGTTCGTCGGCCGGCGTCTCGTAGCGGGACAGGTCGTACCCGCTGATGTCGTAGTCGTCGTCCGGATCGCTGCCGGTCGACGCCGGCTGGATCGGTGTGACGATCCCGGAGCCACTGACCGGCGGCAGGTCGGCGGCGATCGCCACCGGGTCTTCCCGCTCCGGCGCGACGGCCTCCGGCGCGACGGCCTCCGGCGCGACGGCCTCCGGCACCGCGGCCTCGACCGGCCCGGCCGACTCGACCGGCGCGTTCTCCGCGCCGCCGCGGCGGCGCCGCGACCGGGCGGCCGGCTGCTGCTGCGGCGGTGCGGCCGGTGCCTCGACCCGCGCCGCGGCCGCGACGGCCTTCACCTGGCTCGCCGCCCCGCCGCCTCCACCGTTGGTGCGCTTCTCCGGAACCGGCTCGGTGTGCACGATCAAGCCGCGGCCCTTGCAGTGGTCGCAGGTCTCGCTGAACGCCTCGAGCAGCCCCGCCCCGATCCGCTTGCGGGTCATCTGCACCAGACCCAGCGAGGTGATCTCGGTGACCTGGTGCTTGGTGCGGTCGCGGCCCAGGCACTCGGTGAGCCGCCGGAGCACCAGCTCGCGATTGCTCTCCAGCACCATGTCGATGAAGTCGATCACCACGATGCCGCCGAGGTCGCGCAGCCGCAGCTGCCGGACGATCTCCTCGGCCGCCTCGAGGTTGTTGCGGGTGACCGTCTCCTCGAGGTTGCCGCCGGCACCGGTGTACTTGCCGGTGTTCACGTCCACCACGGTCATCGCCTCGGTGCGGTCGATCACCAGGTGACCGCCGGAGGGCAGGAAGACCTTGCGGTCGAGACCCTTGAGGATCTGCTCGTCGATGCGCTTGTCGGCGAAGACATCGGCGCCACCCGTGTACCGGTGCAGGCGTTCCACCAGATCCGGGGAGACCGAGTTGAGGTAGTTCTCCACCTCGGTGTACGCCTGGTCGCCCTGCACCACGAGCTCGCGGAAGTCCTCGTTGAACAGGTCGCGGACCACCCGGATGACCAGGTCGGGCTCCTCGGAGAGGGCGGCCGGCGCGTGCCCCTCGGCGGCCTTGCGCTGGATCTCCTCCCACTGCGCCTGCAGCCGCTTCACGTCGCGGGCCAGCTCGTCCTCGCTGGCGCCCTCGGCCGCGGTGCGCACGATCACCCCGGCGCCGTCCGGCACCAGCTTCTTGAGCACGTCGCGCAGCCGCTTGCGCTCGTTGTCGGGCAGCTTGCGGCTGATCCCGGACGCGTTGCCGTTGGGCACGTAGACCAGGTGCCGGCCGGACAGCGCGATGTGGCTGGACAGCCGGGCGCCCTTGTGCCCGATCGGGTCCTTGGTGACCTGCACGAGCACCGAGTCGCCGGACTTGAGCGCCTGCTCGATCGAGCGGGCCCGGCCCTCCAGCCCGGTGGCGTCCCAGTTGACCTCGCCGGCGTAGAGCACCGCGTTGCGGCCCCGGCCGACGTCGACGAACGCCGCCTCCATGCTGGGCAGCACGTTCTGCACCTTGCCCAGGTAGACGTTGCCCACCATGGTGCCCGAGGTGGCCCGCGCCACGTAGTGCTCGACCAGGACGCCGTCCTCGAGCACGGCGATCTGCAGACGGTCAGACTTCTGCCGGACCACCATGACCCGGTCGACCGCCTCGCGGCGGGCCAGGAACTCGGACTCGCTCAGGATCGGCGGGCGGGTGCGGCGCTGCTCGCGGCCGTCCCGGCGGCGCTGGCGCTTGGCCTCCAGCCGGGTCGACCCGGAGACGCCCTGCACCTCGTCGGTGCGGCGCGGCTCGCGGACCCGCACCACGGTGTGCACGCCGTCCTCGATGCCGCCGGTCTCGCCGTCGCCGCTGGAACCCTTACGGCGCCGCCGGCGCCGACGCCGGGTCACGCCGTCACCCTCGTCGGTCTCGTCCTCGTCCTCGGACTCCGCGGCGTCTTCCACGCCCTCGTCGGTGTCGTCGGAATCCTGTTCGCCGTCGTCCAGCGGGCCCTTGCCCCGGCCACGGCCACGACGGCCGCGACGGCGGCGGCGCCGGCCGGCGGCGCTGTCGTCCTCGTCGTCCTCGTCGGTCTCGTCCTCGATGCCGTCCTCGACGTCACCGGCGGTGTCGTCCGGCTCGTCGAGCACGGGCTCGACCAGGTCGGTCGCCTCGACCGGCTCGGCCGGCTCCTCGGCGGCCGCACCGCGGCGGCGCCGCCGGCTGCGGCGCGGACCCTCGGCGGGCTCGTCGGCGACGGGCTCGGCGGCGGGCGGCGCGGCCGCGACCGGCGCCTCGGCCACGGCGGCCTCGGCCTCGGAGATCTCGGCGGCCGGTGGCGCGGCCTGCGCACCCCGGCGGGACCGCCGGGGGGCCGGGGCGGGCACGGCCTCGGCCGGGTCGGGCGGCATGAAGAGTACGGCCGGGGGCAGCGCCGCGGCGCGCCGGCGACGGCTCGTGGGCTGCTCCTCGACGAAGTCGTCGTCCAGCGGCAGCACGCCGATGACGGGCGCCTCGGCGGCGGCTTCCTCGGCTTCCTCGTCCTCCTCGGCCACCGGCAGCGCGGCCGGCGGCTCGGCGACGGCCGGCGGCTCCGCGGCCAGGGCCGGGGTCTCCGCCACCGCGGCCGGCGGCTCCGCGACCACCGCCGGGGACTCGGCCACCGCGGCGGGCGCTTCCTCGATCAGGGCCGGCTGCTCCTCGACCGGGGCGGGCGCCGCGGCCTTCTTTCGGCGGGCGCGGGTGGCCTTGACCGGCGCGGCCGGCGGCTCGGCGGCGGGCTCGCCGTCGGCGGGCTCGGCGGCGGGGGCGGCCGCGACCGCCTTGCGGCGGGTGCGGGTGGCCTTCACCGGCCGGGCCGGGGCCTCGGCGGCCGCCGGCTCGGCGGCCTGGACCGCGTCCTTGGCGCCGGCGGCCTCGATGGCCGCGCCCGGCTCGGGGCCGGGGGCGTCGGCCGGTGCCTCGGCCGCCGGGGCCGCCGCCTTGCGGCGTGGGGCCCGCGTGCGGCGGACAGGGGTGGTGCTGGCGGCGGTATCGCCGGGCGGAGTGAGAGCTCCGTCCCGTTCACCGCCCTGATCTCCCAGGTTGACTGGGGGCTCGTTATCGAGCATGGGGCGCTCTCCAGTTCTGGCGGCCCCGGGCGCGGGTGAGCGCTGCCACGCAGGGTCGCCGCAAGTTTTTCGGGCCCGGCCGGATGATCGGACGGGCTGCCGAAGTCTGCCAACGGACGCCGGCTGCGGACAGCTAGCGCCCTCCGATGCCGGTGGCCTCGCGATCCGCGTCCAACGGATCGACGATCTCCCCCGGTGCGGTGAGCGTGCCCTGGGCCAGCCGGGTCACCCTTGGGGGCACCGGCGGCTCCAGGCCAGCCACCACGCGCAGGCCGGAAAGGACGTCATCGGGTCGCACGGCGGGCGTTACCTGTCGTACGACAAGGTCGATTATCGCACACGGTGCGGCGTCCGCCCCGGAAGGTAGGGCGGACTGCTCGGTCACAGCGATCCGGGTCACTGCCTGCCGCGCGTCGAACGAGCGGCGGCCCTGCTTGGTCATGCGTTCCACCAGCACTTCCTCGGCGTCGAGGAAGCTTTTCACGGCCGCCGAGGCGACCGCCGGGTCGACCGACGGAAGCTCCAGCAGCCAGTGCGAGGCGTCGATCCGGTCGGCCAGGCTGCCCTCGCCGGCCACCACCGCCTCGAGCACATCGAGGCCGGGCGACAGGGCCGCGTCCAGAGCGATCCGAAGTTGTTCCGGATCGACCCGGGCCTGCAACCCGATCTCCAGGTATTCCGCCTCGCTGCCCACGCCCGTGGGCGCCGCACTCGCGTACGAGATCTTGGGGTGTGGGGTGAAGCCCTGGGAGAAGGCGATCGGCACGGCTGCGCGACGCAGCGCCCGCTCGAAGGCGCGCGCGAAGTCGCGGTGCGAGGTGAAGCGCAGCGGGCCGCGCTTGGCGTACCGGATACGGATCCGCTGGACGACCGGGGCCTGGCCGCCCACCGGCTGGTTCTTCGGGGGGATGATCTTTCTCCTATGCCTGTGCCGGCACCCGCAGGGGGTTGACCGGGGTCAGGGGAAGCAATTTCCTACCGGTGGGGCCGATCTGGATCTCGGTGTCCATCGACGGGCAGACGCCGCAGTCGAAGCACGGGGTCCAGCGGCAGTCGTCCTGCTCATACTCGCTCAGCGAGTCCTGCCAGTCCTGCCAGAGCCAGTCCTTGTCCAGGCCCGAGTCGAGGTGGTCCCACGGCAGCACCTCGGACTGGTCACGCTCGCGCGTGGTGAACCAGTCGAGGTCCACGCCGAAGCCCGGAAGCACCTCGGCGGCGGCCTCGACCCACCGGGCGTACGAGAAATGCTCGCTCCACCCGTCGAACCGGCCGCCCTTGTCCCAGACCCGGCGGATCACCGCACCGACCCGGCGGTCGCCCCGGGAGAGCAGGCCCTCGATCAGCGACGGCTCGCCGTCGTGATAGCGGTAGCCGATCGCCCGGCCCAGCGAACGATCGCTGTTGATCGCTTCCTTGAGCAGCTTGAGCCGCGCGTCGATCACCTCGGGACGGGCCATCGGCGCCCACTGGAACGGGGTGTGCGGCTTGGGCACGAAGCCGCCGATCGACACCGTGCAGCGGATGTCCTTGGTGCCGGCCGCCTGCCTGCCGGCCTTGATGACCTCGTGCGCCATCCGGGCGATCTGCACCACGTCGTCGTCGGTCTCGGTGGGCAGGCCGCACATGAAGTAGAGCTTCACCTGCCGCCAGCCGTTCGAATACGCCGTGACGACCGTCCGGATCAGATCCTCCTCGGTCACCATCTTGTTGATGACCTTGCGGATCCGTTCCGAGCCGCCTTCCGGCGCGAAGGTGAGCCCGGTGCGCCGCCCGTTGCGGGACAGCTCCTGGGCCAGGTCGATGTTGAAGGCGTCCACCCGGGTCGACGGTAGCGACAGCGAGACGTTGGTGTCCGCGTACTGCTGGGCGAGGCCCGAGCACATGTCGCCGATCTCGGAGTGGTCGGCGCTGGACAGCGACAGCAGGCCGACCTCGGAGAACCCGGAGAACTCCAGGCCCTCCTTGACCATCTGGCCGACCGTGGTGATCGACCGTTCCCGAACCGGGCGAGTGATCATGCCAGCCTGGCAGAACCGGCAACCCCGGGTGCAGCCCCGGAAGATCTCCACGGCATACCGCTCGTGCACCGTCTCGGCGAGCGGGACCAGCGGCTTCTTCGGGTACGGCCAGGCGTCGAGATCCATCGTCGTACGCTTCGCGACCCGGAACGGCACATCCGCCCGATTGGGCACGACGCGCTGGATCCGGCCGTCCGGCAGGTAGTCGACGTCGTAGAAGCGCGGCACGTAGATGCTCTCCGTGCGGGCCAGGCGCAGCAGCAGCTCGTCGCGGCCGCCCGGGCAACCCTCGGCCTTCCAGTCCCGGACGATGCCGGTGATCTCCAGGACCGCTTCCTCGCCGTCGCCGAGCACGGCGGCGTCGATGAAGTCGGCGATCGGCTCCGGGTTGAAGCTGGCGTGCCCGCCGGCCAGCACGATCGGATCGTCCACCGTGCGGTCCTTGCTCTCCAGCGGGATCTGCGCGAGGTCGAGCGCGGAGAGCATGTTGGTGTAGCCGAGCTCGGTGGCGAACGAGATGCCGAACACGTCGAACGCCTTGACCGGGCGGTGGGCGTCGACCGTGAACTGCGGGACGCCGTTCTCCTTCATCAGCGCCTCGAGGTCGGGCCAGACCGCATAGGTGCGCTCGGCGAGCACGTCGGACTGCTCGTTGAGCACCTCGTAGAGGATCTGAACGCCCTGGTTGGGCAGGCCGACCTCGTAGGCGTCCGGATACATCAAAGCCCACCGGACGGTGGTGGCGTCCCAGTCCTTGACGACGGCACCGAGCTCGCCGCCCACATACTGGATCGGCTTGCTGACCCGGGGCAGCAATTGCTCAAGCTGCGGAAAGACGGAACGTACGCTCATGGACATCCAGGGTACGCGGTCACCGATCGGGGCTCCGCCGGCGGCTGCGCCGCATGGTGACCGTGGTGCCGTCGGTGCGGTCGAAAAGTACCTCGTCCATCGACTCCTGGATCAGCTGCAGACCGCGCCCACGTGCGACGTCGGTCACCTCGCCCCGCCAGATGCCGTGATCGGTGACCCGCACCTCGACGGCGTCGGCGGTCACCGTGGCCACCATGTCGATCATCCCGAACGGGTCGTCCCGGTAGCCGTGCTCGATCGCGTTGGCCACCGCCTCGGAGCAGGCCAGCAGCACCGCGTCCCGGCAGTCGCCCTCGACCTGATGAGTGGCCAGCCAGGCGCGCAGGTCGGCGCGGAGCAACGCGATCTGCATCTGGTCGGCGCCGATCGTGCGTTCCAGCCGTTCCTCGGTGCCCAGCGTGAGGCAGAGCAGGCAGACGTCGTCGGGGTGGTCGCGGCCGACCAGGGTGTCGGCCAGCCCGGCGGTCAGGCCCTGCACCGGTGCGTCCCGGCGGCGGCCGAACTCCCGGGCCAGCACGTCGAGGCCCTGGTCGATGGTGCGCCCGCGGCGCTCGACCAGGCCGTCGGTGTAGAGCAGCAGCCGGGTGCCGGCCGGCAGCCGGCGCCGCGCCTCGGCACGGCGGGTGTCGCCCGCCCGGGAACCGAGCGGCGCCGACCGAGCCCCGGACAGGAAGGCAGGCGAACCGGCCGGCTCGTGCAGCAGCGGCGGTACGTGCCCGGCGCAGGCATAGGTCACCTCCCCGGCGGCCAGGTCCACCTCGGCGTACGCGAGGGTGGCCATCCGGGCCGGCTCGACCCGCTCGACGAACCGGTCCAGCCCCTCCAGCAGCCGGGCCGGTCCCGCCTCGTTCGAGGCCAGCGCCCGGACCGCGCTGCGCAGCTGGCCCATGGTGGTGGCCGCGTCGATCCCCCGGCCCACCACGTCGCCGACCGCCACGGCCAACCGATCCTCGGTGATCATGAAGGCGTCGAACCAGTCGCCGCCGACGTCCCCGTCCGACCGCCCCGCCGCCACCCCTGATCGGACTGAAGGCTCTCTTTCTTGCCCCGCGGCCTGGTAGTGGCCCTCCACCGTGAACCGGCCGTCGCCGCGCGGCAGGTCGGCGGCGAGCAGGCTGCGTTGCAGGGTCCGGGCGATCTGCCGTTCCTGCTCGTAGAGCCGGGCGTTCTCCAGCGCGAGCCCGGCCCGGTCGGCCAGCTCGCCGAGGAAGGCCCGCTCGGCGGCGGCGCCCCGGCGATGCGGTGCCATCCGCAGCGACAGCGTGCCGAGCACCCGGCCGCGCGCGGTCAGCGGCAGCACCACGCAGGCCAGCGGGTCGCCGTCGGCGGCGAAATAGGGCTCGCCGCTCAGGTTGACCCGGCGGATCGAGTCGGCGAGCCGCTCCGGGTCGGGCACCGGGCCGCCGGCGTCCTCCAGTTGGCCGGCCGGGCCGACGCCGAGGCGCACCTCGGCCCAGTCGGCGATCTCGGGCACCACCCGCTCGATCAGGCGGCGGATCCGCGGCCGCAGCCGGTGCGGCTCGTCCAGCGCCCGGGTCGTCGCGGCCAGGAACGTGGCCCGCTCCTCGCGGCGGCGGCCCTCGTCGTAGAGCCGGGCCCGGTCGAGGGCCTGGCCGGCCTGCTGACCGAGCAGCCGCACCACGCGCAGCTCCCCGTCGGCGAGGCGGTGCTCGCCCTTGAAACTGAAGGCGAGTACGCCGAGCGTCTCGACGCCGCCCGGCTCGTCGGCCGGGCCGGTGGTCAGCGGCAGCAGGACCACCGTGCCCCGGCCGGTCCGGCGCATGTTGTCGACCAGGTCGGGAAAGTGTTCCTCGGCCTCGGCCGGCGAGCCGATCACATGCAGGTCGCCCCGCGCGGCCACCCGGGCCACCGCGCGTGGCGAGGAGCGCGGCATGTCGTCCCGGTTGCCGGTGGTCGGGTCGGTGCAGGCGACCGCGACGATCTGGTCGCGTTCCGCGTCGACCAGATAGATGCTGCTGCTCGCGGCGCCGAAGGCCGGCTCGGGCGCGCGGACCACCGCCTCGGCGACCTCGGCCTCGGTGGGCGCCGCGGCCAGGTCGGCGACGATCTGCTGGAGCACTCGCAGCTGCCGTTCGGACGTCTCGGCCACCCGGCGGGCGAGCAGCAGTTCGCGTTCGTAGCGGCGGCGCTCGGTGGCGTCGAAGACCGTGGTGCGGATCGCCCGTGGCCGGCCGGCCTCGTCGCGGCTGAGGGTGGAGTTGACCAGGGTGGGCAGTGGCCGGCCGTTCGCGCGGACCACATCGAGGGCGAGCTCGTGCACCTCGTCCTGCATGCGCAGCAGCGGCGCGTAGTGGGTCTCGTGGAAGATTCGCCCGCCGGGAGTGAGCAGGTCTCGGAAGCGGCGCCGCCCGACCAGCTCGGCGCGGGTGTAGCCGGTCCAGGTCAGGAAAGTCTCGTTGACCTTGACGACGGTCCCGTCGGGGAGCGTGGTCAGGTAGCCGCACGGCGCGTGTTCGTACAGGTCGTCCGGGTCGTCGTCCCAGGGGAGCCGGGGCTCCCGCGTCACGTCGGGCCCACCAGAGTCACTCACGATCCGCCCTACAGCCAGGCCTTGATGGCCTCGATCGTCTCCTCCGGAGCGCTCAGGTTCGGACAGTGCCCGGTGGCGTTCATCCGTACCAGCGTGCTCCCCGCGATGCGCCTGTGAACGTAGTCGCCCACGGCGCTCGGCGCGATCACATCGTCGGAACATTGCAGAATCAGCGACGGCGTGTGGAGTTTGAGCAGGTCATCGCGATTGTCGGAAAGAAAGGTGACACGCGCGAACCGCCTCGCGATCTCCGGATCGGTGCGGCAGAAGCTGTTGGTGAGTTCCTCGCCCAGCTCGGGCCGGTCCGGATTACCCATGATCACCGGCGCCATCGTCCGGGACCAGCCGAGGTAGTTGCTGTCCAGCGAGTCGAGCAGGGACTCGATGTCGGCCCGCTGGAAACCACCGGCGTAGCCGGCCGGGGCATCGTCGACGTAGCGCGGGGAGGGGCCGATCAGGACCAGCTTGGCGAAGCGCTCGGGTTCCTGGATCGCGGCGAGTACGCCGATCATCGCGCTCACCGAGTGGCCCACGAAGATCACGTCGCGCAGATCGTGCTCGTGCAGGATCTCCAGGACATCGCGGGCGTACCCGTCGAGAGTGGAATAGCGCTCCTCGGCATAGGCCGCCAAGTCAGAATTGCCACAGCCGACGTAGTCGAACAGGACAATGCGGTGGGTATCGGCGAAGGCCGGGGCGACATATCGCCACATGTGCTGATCGCAGCCGAAGCCGTGGGCGAACACCATCGGCCGGCCGTCGGAGTTCCCGGCCAGCGTGACGGCGTTTCTCCGCAGCGTCCCCATGTCCCGGTAACCATACGGCTCCGAACCGTTCCGCACATCGCCCCGGTTGTCCGGCATGTGCCACGGTGGGCGGTCCGCCGGATCCGGGGCGCGCTGGCGGGGCGCCTCTAACCTGGCCTCAGACCGCCTCGCCGGGCTCCTCCCCGGCAGCAAAGGAGATCTACCGATGGCCGACCAGCAGCCGCGCGAAATGACGCCGGCGGCCGGGGTGCCCGACCCGACCCGCGTCGAGGGCGGCGAAGAACCGTCGACCGTGGACGCACCGGCGCGGTGGAGCGGTTCCGCCGCCGTGCCGCCGCCGGGCCCGCGCAAGTCACGATGGGCGCGCCGCCGGCCCCGCCCCGAGCAGGAGCCGGCCGCGGCCGGGGAGGAGGAGTGGGAGACCACCCCGCCGGTCGACCCGTGGGCCGGGCAGGACACGCCGTGGGACGCCTGGCCGCTGGCCGCGGATCTGCCGGCCACCCAGGTCGAGCCGCCACCACCGCTGCCACCCACCCGGATCGAGCCGCCGTCGCCCACTCGGGTCGAGCCGCCGTCGCCCACCCGGATCGAGCAGCCGCCGGCGTCCAGCCCGCCGACCGGTGCTCCGCGGCCACCCGTGGAGGCTCCCCGCCCGCCGGCTGCCGCATCGCCGCCGGCCGGGATGCCGCCGCCGGCCATGCCGCCGTCGGCCGCCGGCCCACCCGCCCCGCCGCCGGGGCCCACGAAGCCGCCGAAGCCGCCGAAGCTCTCCAGGGCCGAGCGAAAGAAGCGCGAGCGCGCGGTAAAAGCCGCAAAAGCGGCAAACCAGGCGGCGATCAACCGCCTGCCGGTCCAGACCAGGCCGCCCGCCCCGCCGCCCTGGGCGCAGCGCCCACCCCAGCGCCCACTGCCGCCCCCGCCCCGCCGGCGACGGCGGTGGGGTCGCCGCCTGTTCCTGCTGAGCCTGCTCGGCGTGGTCTGCTGCTGCGGCGGACCGTTCGCCTACTTCCAGTTCCCCACCGCCCGCCAGTACCCGGTGCGGGCGGCCCTGCCCAAGTCGTTCTCCGACCTGCAGCGGCGCGACGACCGGGCCAGTGCCCGGGCCGCCGAACGCCTCGCCGAGCAGGTGCGCGCCTCGGGCGCGGACAGCGGCGACGTGTTCACCGGCGTCTACGGCGACGGCCGGGGCAAGCGGGTCACCGTCTTCGGGGTGACCGGCTTCCGGTTCACCCCGGGCGACGACGTACGCGCCCAGCTCGACCGGCTGGCCGTCGAGTTCGGCATCAAGGACGTGCAGTCATTCGACCTGGGCGAGACCGGCGCGCACGAACGCTGCGGCGTGGGCCGGGCGGACGGCGCCACGGTGGTGGTCTGTGCCTGGGCCGACCACGGCAGCCTGGCCACCGTGCTGTTGACCCGCCGCTCGATCACCGACAGCGCCGAGCTGGTCGGCCGCCTCCGCGAGGAGGTGCTCGCCACCGGTTAGGCGGGCGCCTTGGCGGGGGCGTAACGCGGCACGTACTCCTGCCCGGTCAGCTTCTGGATCTCGGCCATCACCTCGTCGGTGAGCTGCCGCAGCGAGGTGCGGTCGTCGGCCCGGCCGAGGGTCTCGATCGGCTTGCCGAACTTCACCGAAACCTTGCCGCGGAACGGCATCGGGTAGGGCTGGCCGATCGGCTGCACCTTTTCGGTGCCGAGCACGCCGACCGGGATGATCGGCACCCCGGCGGCCACGGCGAGCCGGGCCGCGCCGGTGCGCCCCCGGTAGAGCCGGCCGTCCGGCGAGCGGGTGCCCTCGGGATAGACCGCGACCATGTCACCGGACTTCAGCACCGGGATGGCGCCGTCGAAGGCGGTCAGCGCGGCCCGGCCGCCGCCGCGCTCGACCCGGATCGCACCCAGCCCGTGCAGCAGGGTGCGGGTGAACCAGCCGCCCAGCCCGGTGCCGTCGAAGTATTCCGACTTGGCCCAGAAGGCGATGTGCCGCGGCACGACCGCACCGAGGAAGAGTTCGTCGGCGACGGAGAGGTGGTTGCCGGCGAAGACCGCGCCGCCGGTCTTGGGAATGTATTCGAGGCCCTCGACGTGCGGCCGCCAGCCGAGCGTCATCGCCTTGCCGACGGTGACCTTGCCGATGGAATAGAGCAGCGGCAACGAAGTTCCTCCGGAACGGGTCATGCATGTGGTGGGGGGCGCTGTGAGGTTATCGGAAGCCACCCAGGAAATTCGTGCTGATCTTGCGGGGCGGCCCGGACATTCATCGCAGAACGGATGAAGTCCGGGCCCCCTGGCCGCGATGCGGCACGATTCACACCGTGCGGCGCACCACGACGGCAACCTTCTGGCCGTCGCCGACCTCGCCCTCGAAGCCGTCGCCGGCCGGTTCGCCCGGCGTGATCGCCAGCTCGGTCGCGAGCGTCTCGCCCCGGACGAAGCCGGCGTGCGTCTCGACCGCCGCGACGACGCCGGCCGGCGCCACCACCTCGAGCCGCACCCGGTCCGAGACGTCCAGGTCGGCCGCCCGGCGGGCCTGCTGCACCACCCGGATCACGTCCCGGGCCAGGCCCTCGGCCTCGAGCTCGGCGGTGACCACGGTGTCCAGCACGACGACCCCGGCCCCGGCGGGCAGCGGCGCCGAGTTGTCCGCGTCGGCGGCGACCAGCTTCAGCTCGTACTCGCCCGGCAGCAGGGCCACCCCGGCGGCGACCGGCGCGCCGTCCACCAGCTGCCACTCGCCCTTCTTCACCGCCTGGATGACCTGCTGCACCTGCTTGCCGACGCGCGGGCCGAGGGCCCGCGGCACGACGGTGAGGACCTGCTCGCAGTACGCCGCCACGTCGTCGGCGAACACCACGTCCTTGACGTTGACCTCGTCCTTCAGCAGGTCACCGAAGCCGGCCAGGGCGGCCGCGTCGGCGGTCGCCACGGTCAGCCGGGCCAGCGGCAGCCGCACCCGCAACGCGCGCGCCTTGCGCAGGGACAGCGCGGCCGAAGCCGCGTCGCGGATCGCGTCCATCGACGCCACCAGGCCGTGGTCGGCCGGGAACGCCTCGGCGGACGGCCAGTCGGCCAGGTGCACCGACCGCTCGCCGGTCAGCCCACGCCAGATCTCCTCGGTGGTCAGCGGCGCCAGCGGCGCCACCGCCCGGCAGAGCGTCTCCAGCACGGTGGCCAGGGTGTCGAACGCGTCCGCGTCGCCGGCCCAGAACCGGTCCCGGGAACGGCGCACATACCAGTTGGTGAGCGCGTCCAGGTACGACCGCACCGACGCGGTCGCGCCCGAGATGTCGTACTCATCCATCTGGCGCTGCACGTCCGCGACCAGTTCGCCGGTCTTGGCCAGGATGTAGCGGTCCAGCAGGTGCGCCGAGTCCGTCCGGAACGACGCGGTGTGACCCGACGCGTTCGCGTACAGGCTGAAGAAGTACCAGACGTTCCACAGCGGGAGCAGCACCTGACGTACGGAATCGCGGATCGCCACCTCGGTGACCGGCATGTCCCCGCCGCGCAGCACCGGCGACGACATCAGCATCCAGCGCATCGCGTCCGACCCGTAGGTGTCGAACACCTGGTACACGTCCGGATAGTTGCGCAGCGACTTGGACATCTTGCGGCCGTCCTCGCCGAGCAGGATGCCGTGGCTGACGCAGTTGCGGAACGCGGGCCGGTCGAACAGCGCGGTGGCCAGCACGTGCATGTTGTAGAACCAGCCGCGGGTCTGGCCGATGTACTCGACGATGAAGTCGCCCGGGTAGTGGTGCTCGAACCAGTCCTTGTTCTCGAACGGGTAGTGCACCTGGGCGAACGGCATCGACCCGGACTCGAACCAGCAGTCCAGCACCTCGGGCACCCGGCGCATGGTGGACTGCCCCGTCGGGTCGTCCGGGTTGGGCCGGGTCAGCTCGTCGACATGCGGCCGGTGCAGGTCAGTGACCTTGACCCCGAAGTCACGCTCCAGCTCCTCGTACGAGCCGTAGACGTCGACCCGCGGATACTGCGGGTCGTCCGACTTCCACACCGGGATCGGCGAGCCCCAGAACCGGTTGCGGGAGATCGACCAGTCCCGGGCGTTCGACAGCCACTTGCCGAACGAGCCGTCCTTGATGTGCGCGGGCGTCCAGGTGATCTCCTGGTTGAGCTCGACCATCCGGTCGCGGAAGCTGGTCACGGCCACGAACCAGGACGACACCGCCTTGTAGACCAGCGGGGTGTCGCAGCGCCAGCAGTGCGGGTACGAGTGCGTGTAGCCCTCGTGCCGCAGCACCAGGCCGCGCTCCTTGAGCTCGGCGATGACCGGCTTGTTGGCGTCGAACACCTGCACGCCCTGCCACGGCGGGACGAGCGCGGTGAACCGGGTGTGGTCGTCGACGGTCACCACGGTCGGGATCCCGGCCGCGGTGCAGACGTTCTGGTCGTCCTCGCCGAACGCCGGCGCCTGGTGCACGACGCCCGTACCGTCATCGTCGGTCACGTAGTCGGCGCCGAGCACCTGGAACGCGTTGGGCCCGCCCGGCTCCACCAGGAAGTCGAACAGCGGCGTGTAGCGGCGCCCGACCAGATCGCGGCCCAGCACCGTACCGACGGTTTCAAAACCCTCAAGTTCCTTCGCGTACGCCGACACGCGCCCCGCGCCGAGGATCAGCTTGCGCCCGTCCTTCTCCAGCACGGCGTACTCGATCTCGGGACCGACCGCGAGCGCGAGGTTGGACGGCAGCGTCCACGGCGTGGTCGTCCACACCGCGATGTCCGCGCCTTCTTTGAGCACCTCCGGTCCTGAGCCGGCCGACAACCGGAACGTGACGGTCAGCGCCGGGTCGGTGCGGTCGCGGTAGACGTCGTCCATCCGGGTCTCGGTGTTGGACAGCGGGGTCTCGCACCGGAAGCAGTACGCCAGCACGCGGAAGCCCTCGTACACCAGGCCCTTGTCGAACAGGGTCTTGAACGCCCACATGACCGACTCCATGTAACTGGGGTCGAGGGTCTTGTAGTCGTCGGCGAAGTCGACCCAGCGGGCCTGGCGCGTGACGTACCGCTCCCAGTCCTTGGTGTAGGCGAGCACGGACGTCCGGCAGGCGTCGTTGAACTTGTCGATGCCCAGCTCGACGATCTGTGCCTTGGTGGTGATGCCGAGCTGCTTCTCGGCCTCGACCTCGGCCGGCAGCCCGTGGGTGTCCCAGCCGAACCGGCGCTCCACGTGCTTGCCGCGCATGGTCTGGTAGCGCGGCACCACGTCCTTGACGTAGCCGGTGAAGAGGTGGCCGTAGTGCGGCAGCCCGTTGGCGAACGGCGGGCCGTCGTAGAAGACGTACTCGTTGCTGCCGCTCTCGCCGGCCGGGCGCTGGTCGACGGACGCCTCGAAGGTCTTGTCGGCCGCCCAGTGGTCGAGGACCGCGCGCTCGACCGCGGGCAGGTCCGGGGAAGCCGGTACGCCCGTGGCGTCAGTGTGCTGGGGATAGGCCATTGGTGGGTCCGCTCTCCTCAAACAGTCGCTCCGACTGCGAGGACGAGCTCACGCCCGCGGTACCACCTCGCTTGACGCCTGGACGGCGCCCGCTCGTTGGCCGGCGTGCTGCGCGTGCCGGTGACGCCCGGTTCTACTGGGACCATGGGCCCGTTCTTCCGGAGGCTCCCCGGTGATGGCCGGTTCGCTGCCTGCGTGGGAACAACGATACCGGCCCGTCCGCGATTCCTTCATCCGGATTAGCGCTGCCTAGACTTGTCGGTGTGATCAAGATCGAGCTGGACGAACCCACGCTGTCCCGCACCACGATCGCGATCAGCCCGTTCGCCGAGCTCGTCTGCGGTCTCTTCCTGCTGCAGCGCAACCCCGGCGCGGTGCCGTGGCCGTACGACGGCTGGGCCCGCCGCGCCTGGGAGGTCCTGCGCACCGTCCCGGCCGCCGCACCCGCGTCGCTCTACCTCAAGCTGCCGCCGGTCTCCCCCGACTTCCTCACCCCGCTGCCCACGTCGCCGATGCCGACCATCGACCAGCAGCTCGACCAGTTGCGGGCGACCCCGGCCGAGGTGATCGAGTCGGAGTTCGCCAAGCATTTCCCGGACGGCGAGCTGCCGGCGATGTACCGGCCGTTCCGGGACGACCGGCAGGCGGCGCTGGAACGGCTCGCCGACGGGCTGGCCGCGTACTGGGACGCGGCGATCGCGCCCTACTGGCCGGCCATGCGGGCCGCGCTCGACGAGGAGGTGCTGCTGCGGGCCCGGGCGCTGGCCGCCGACGGGCTCGACGCGCTGCTCGCCCGGCTGCACGACCGGATCCGCTGGAACCCGCCGGTGCTCACCCTGGTCAAGTCGCTCGACCAATCGTTCGACGTGGTCGACCAACGGCTGCTCCTGGTCCCGCTGATCTTCTCGCGCGGGGCGCTGCTCTGCTCCGGCGACCAGCCCGACATGATCATGGTGACCTACCAGTCGCGCGGCGCCGCGGTCCTCGCCGACGGTCCCGCACCGCCGGCGCCCGAGGACCGGCTCGCCATCCTGGTCGGGCGGGGCCGGGCCGCCGTGCTGCGGGCGCTGGTCACGCCGGCCACCACCACCGGGCTCGCCACCGCGCTCGGCTCCGCCCCGAGCACCATCTCGGAACACCTCTCCGGCCTGCTGGCCGCCGGCGTGGTGCATCGCCGCCGGGCCGGGCGCCGGGTCCTCTACGGCCTCGAACCGGCCGGGCTGGCCCTGGTCACCCTGCTCGGCGAGGATTCGGGCCGGACCGAATTCGTTTCCTGAACCGATCGCTCTTTCCTAGCCTTCCCCGGCATGGGGAGCGAATACGCCATCGAGGCGGACGAACTGAGCCGCACCTACCGCGGCCGCACCGGATGGCTACGACCGAAACGCACGGAAGTGACGGCGGTCCGCGGGGTGAGCTTCACGGTCGGCCGGGGCGAGTTGTTCGGCCTGCTCGGCCCGAACGGCGCCGGCAAGACCACCACTATCAAAATGTTGAACACCCTGCTCATCCCGACGACCGGCACGGCACGAGTGTGCGGCCACGATGTGGTCGAGCAGACCCGCGAGGTACGCCGGCGGATCGGTTACGTGTTCGGCGGCGACCGCGGGCTGTACGACCGGTTGTCCGCGCTCGACAACCTGCGGTACTTCGCCGAGCTGTACGGCGTGCCGGCCCGCGAGCAGAAGCGGCGCATCGCCGAACTTCTCGACCTGGTCGGCCTCGCCGGCCGGGAGCAGGAACGGGTCGAGGGCTACTCGCGGGGCATGCGCCAGCGCCTGCACATCGCCCGCGGCCTGCTGCACCGGCCGGAGGTGCTGTTCCTGGACGAGCCGTCGATCGGGGTCGACCCGGTGGCCGCCCGCGAACTGCGCCGCACCGTCGCCGACCTCGCCGCGACCGGCACCACCGTGTTGCTCACCACGCACTACATGGCCGAGGCGGACGAGCTCTGCGACCGCATCGCGGTGATCTCCGACGGTGTGCTGCAGGCGCTGGGTACGCCGGGCGAGCTCCGGCGGCGGGCCGACGGCCGGCGGGTGGTCGAGGTGGAGGCGTACGGCGTACCCGACACCGCCGTCGCCGCCCTGCGTGACCTGCCCGGCGTGCGCGAGACCGCGGTCGAGGCGCGCGGCGCCCTGCAACTGCTCACCGTGCACTCGGACGCGCACGTCGACGTGCAGGGCGACATCCTGCGCGAGCTGGCCGGGATCCGGCTGGGCCGGGTGGACAGCCGCGAACCCACGCTGGAGGACGCCTACGTCGCGATCGTGGGTGCCTCATGACCACCGCACGGATGCTGCTCGTCGGCACGCTGCTGCACGTCAAACAGCTCAGCCGCTCTCCGTTGGAGATCGCGATCGCCTTGGTCGTGCCGGTCGTGCAGGCCACCCTCGCGGTCTATCTGTTCCGCTCCGGCGGCGAACAGCACCGGCTGCTGGAGGCCGCGGTGGGCGCCGGCCTGATGGGCGTCTGGTCGTCGGTGCTCTTCGGCTCGGGCGGCGCCATCCAGAACCAGCGCTGGCAGGGCACCCTGGAGATGATCATGCTGGCCCCCCGCCGGCCGGTCCTGGTGATCCTCCCGATCACCATCGCCACCGGGGTGACCGGCATCTACGCCGTGCTCGCCACGCTGGTCTGGGGCCGGCTGCTGTACGGCATCCGCCTCAACTTCGCCCACCCCGCCGCGTTCGTGCTCGCCGCCGTGGTGTGCGTGGTCGCGCTCGGCATGTTCGGCCTGCTGCTCGCCTCGACCTTCGTCCTCATGCGCAACGCCAACGCGCTGACCAACACGCTGGAATACCCGGTGTGGCTGGTCTCCGGCATGCTCGTGCCGATCACCGTGCTGCCGGCGTGGACCGGCCCGATCGCCGCGGCGCTGCCCACCACCTGGGGAGCCCGCGCGCTGCGCGAGGCCACCAGCGGCGGCCCGGTCTGGCCGTCCCTCGGCATCTGCCTCGGGATCAGCCTGGCCTGCCTGGCCCTCGGCGGCATCGCCATGACCCACGTCGAACGCCGCGCCCGCGCGGCCGCAACCCTGGCGCTCGCATGAACACGATTCGTCTGATGTGGGTAGGCGGCACGATCGCCTACCGGGCCCTGTTCAACTGGACCACGCCGGGCATGTTCGTCGGCACGCTGTTCGTCGGGCCGCTGTTCCAGCTGTTGTTCTTCGCCTACCTGGGACGGCAGTTGCAGGTCGCCGACGACCGCTTCTACATCGTCGGCAACGCCGTGCTCACCGCGTCGCTCGCGTGCGTCTTCGGCGGCACGATGGCGGTCGCGAACGAACGCCGCTTCGGCACCCTCGGCCACGTGCTGCTCTCGCCACGCAGCCGCACCGCCGTGTTCTGGGGGCGGGTCCTCCCGTACGCCGGGAACGGCCTGCTCATCGCCGTGGTCACACTCACCGCCGGGGCGCTGCTGCTGGGGCTGCGGATCCCGCCGAGCGCGCTGCCCGGGCTGGTGCTCGCGATGGCCGCCGGCTCGCTGGCCTGCGGCTTCTTCGGTCTCACCCTCGGCGCGCTCGGCCTGCGGTTCCGCGACGTCTGGGTGGTCTCGAACGTCTCGGTGGCACTGTTGCTGCTGCTCACCGGCGTCAACGTGCCGTCCGCCGGGCTGCCCCGGGCGATGGTCGCGATCGGGCAGTGGCTGCCGATCACGCACGCGGCCGAGGCGGCCCGGCGACTCGCCGCGGGCCGCGGGCTGGCCGCCGCGGCGCCTGAACTGGCCCGGGAACTGCTGGTCGGCGCCCTCTACGCGGCCGCAGCCGTGCTCCTGCTCAAGTTTTTCGAGGCGGAGTCACGCCGGCGGGCCAGCCTGGACACCCTCTAAAGCTTGGGGAACCAGAGGGCCAGCTCGCGGGCCGCGCTCTCCGGCGAGTCGGAGGCGTGCACCAGGTTTTCCCGGTTGGAGAGGGAGAAGTCGCCGCGGATCGTGCCGGCGGCCGCCTTGCGGCCGTCGGTCACGCCGATCATGGTGCGCACCACGTCGATCACGTTGTCGCCGCTGAGCACGAGGGCGACCAGCGGGCCGCTCGTCATGAACTCCTTGAGCGGCGGGTAGAACGCCTTTTCCACGTGGTCGGCGTAGTGCTCGTCGGCGAGCGTCGGGTCCATCGTCCGCAACTCCAGCGCCTCGATGACCAGGCCCTTACGCTCGAAGCGGGCGAGGATCTCGCCGACCAGGCCGCGGCGCACCGCATCGGGCTTGACGAGGACGAGCGAACGCTCGGTGGGGCTGGACACGAGGATCCTCCAGGACTCGACACGCGGGGGTTCAGCCTATCGGTACCGGGAATCCGGCACGCGGCAACGCCGGGACTCCCGCACTTTCGCTGGGACCGGGACGGGCAATAACCTGACCTGAACAAGCGGGAGGTCCACATTGGCGACGCAGACCGGCCGTCCCATCGCACCGGCGCGCAAGCTGGTGGCGGCGGTCATGGGCACCATCGCGGTCTTCGTGGTGGCCCTGGGACTCGGCATGTCCAGCTGGGGGTGGTCTTCTTCGGCGTCGCCCTGCTGGCGCTGTCCGTCGCCCTCGGCATGGTCAATGTGGTGCGGCGCGGGGCGCGCGCCTGGGTGGCCGGCACCGCCGAGGTCATGGCCATCTCGCCGCCGCCGCGCACCACGTCGGTGTACGGGCGGGCGCAGATCCAGGCGGTGGTGGTGGCGCCGGGCCTGCCCACCTCCGAGGTGACCATCCACGAGCCGCGGGTGCCGGTGGTGAAGTGGCCGCAGCCCGGCGACACGCTGCCGATCACCGTGGACGTCGACGACATGCGCCGCGTCCGGATCAACTGGGACGAGGCGAGCCCGCGGGACAAGGGCGCCGACCCGCCGCCGCCGGCACCGCCCACGTACGAGCAGGCCGACGACGAAATCGACGACGACCTGCTCGGCGACATCGAGCCGCCACCGTGGAAGACCCCCGACGACCGGTGGGGCGCCGCGGGCGAGCCGACGTACGACGACGACGGCACCGTGGTCGTGCACGACACCCCGGCCGGCCCGGTGGTCGAGGGCGAGTTCGTCCCGCACGACGAGGACCCGCCGCTGCCCCGCCGTGGTCGCCGGGCGGCCGCCGAAAAGGTCTTCGCCGACGAGCCGCCGCCCCCACCGCCGCCGGGTTCGAGCCCGGCCGCCGACGAGCCGCCGCCCCCACCACCACCGCCCCCCGGCCCGGCCTCCGATGGGCCACCCGCCCCGGGCTCCTCGGCGCCTTCCGGCCCGGCCTCCTCGGCGGCTTCCGCCCCGGGCTCCTCGGCGGCTTCCGCCCCGGCCTCCTCGGCGGCTTCCGCCCCGGGCTCCTCGGCGGCTTCCGCCCCGGGCTCCGATGGGCCGCCCCCAGCGCCTGGCCTGGCCCCGGCTGCCGCCGATGCGCCGACAGCCGGTCCGGCTCCGTCCTATGCCGCGCCGACGCCGGGCCCGGAAACCGTCTCGGCACCACCGCCCGCCACCGGCCGGCCGGCCGGCACGCGGCCGAGTCCCCGCCCGCGCGGCGGCACGGCCACCGCGACGGCCGACCCGGTGGCCGCGAGCCCTTTTGCCGCGTCGGCGCCCCCGCCGCAGCGCGCACCGCACCACGACGAGGCCTTCCCGACCGACATCCCCCTGGACGACCCGGCGCCGGCCGCCGCGCCGCGCCCCGAGCCGCAGCGCCGTCCGGAGCCCACTCCCGCCTCGGCCACGGCCACGCCTTCGCCGGTGACGTCGTTCCCGACCGCGCCGCCGCCGGTCACCCCACCCCCGACGGCCCCTCGGCCGTCGACGTCGCGCCCGGCCGCGCCGCCCGCCCAGCAGTACGACGACATCGACCTACCGCTGGAGGCCGACCCCGAGCCGGACGGGGCCGCCATGCCGTCCGCAGGGCCGGACATCGGGGTGAGCCAAGCCCCGGAAGCCACCCCGCCGGCCGCCGACGCCCTGGCCGACGACCTGATCGCGCCCCCGGCCGAGAAGCCGCCGGTGGAGGTCCGGCCGAGCACGACGTTCATGTCCAACGCGGCCCACGAGGCCGAGGTGCCCACTCAGCAGCTGCCCCCGGTCGGCGGACCGGCGGCGCCCGATCGGACGGCCGCCGCCTCCGGGCCGGAGGACCCTCCGGGCAAACCATCCCATAGCGGCGTGATGGCCGGCGCCGCGGCGGCCGTGGGCGCGGTCGCGGCGGCGGCGATGGCCGCCGTCCGGCGTGCCGGCAAGCACGATCGCCCCGACACCGAGGAGACCACGCCCGCGGCCGGTCCCGCCGAGCCGCCTGCCACCGCCGACACTTCGTCAACCGCGAGCCCGGCCGCCCCGCCCGACGCCCCGGCCACACCCGCCGCCGCAGCGGGAGTTCCGGCCGCGGCCGACTCCCCCTCCGCTCCCGAAACTGCCGCCGACTCGCCCAGCGCTGCCGCACCCGCCACCGCGCCTCCCAGCGCTCCCGCACCTGCCGCCGCGCCTCCCCGCGCTGGCACGCCCGCAGCCGCGCCTCCCAGCGCTGCCGCACCCGCCGCCGCGCCTCCCCGCGCTGACACGCCCGCCGCCAGCTCCCCGAGCACTGCCACGCCAGCCGCTGCCCCTGCCGCCGCGCCAGCCGCTGCCCCTGCCGCTGCCGCTGCCGCCGCGCCAGCCGCTGCCGCTGCGGCCACCGCCGCGAACGCCTCGGGCGACCGCCCGAGCGGCGGACCGTGGGCGTCCCTGGCCCCCAACGTCGAACCGGACGACCAGGTCAGTGACGTGATCACCGCGTACCCCAGCGCGCGCCCCGGCCCGGCCGGCGCGATCTACGGCGTCGGGATCACTGTCCTGGTCACCGACCTCACTCGCTCGATCGCGTTCTACCGGGACACGCTCGGCTTCTACGAGATCGACAGCGGCGAGGGCAGTGCCGTGCTGGCCTCGGGCGACACCCGCCTGGTGCTACGTACCGTGCACGGCCTGTCCGCCGAGGCGGGCCGCCTCATCTACCTCAACCTGGAGGTGGGCGACGTCGAGGCGGTCTACGAGGAACTGCGGGCCAAGGACGTCCAGTTTGTCCACGCCCCGCGCCCGGTCAACCGCGGCGACCGCCTGGAACTCTGGTCCGCCACCTTCCGCGACCCCGACGACCACAACATCGCCATCACCCAGTGGCGGGCGATCCGCGGCTGATCGTCAGCCGAGGAGAGTCTTCCGGACCTGCGTCGCATACGCCCAAGCGGCGGCGAAGATGAGCCCCACCACGGCCAGCGACCAGTGCAGCAGCCCGCTGCCGATCACCAGCGCCTGGAGGACCGTCCCCGCAGCCCAGCCCCACGGCCGGCGCATCATCCCGGCAAGCAGGGCGGCCAGCACGGCCAAGCCGACGACCGCCCCGATCCCCCACCCACTGAGATCCCCACCCATGATCCGGATGGGCTGGATGGCCAGCAGCAGCACAATGGCTTCGAGGGCAAGCGTGCCGGCTCCCAGCCCCCGCACCGCCGCCGCAGGATTCCGCAACCCGGACCGCGGTTGCGCCCCGCCCGGCTCCCCCGACGCTAGCGCGGCCGCGCCATCGGCCGACACCGCATCCGGCTCGCGACCCGAGCCGGCATCCGCCCCAGCCGGCTCGCGACCCGAGTCGGCATCCGCCGCAACCGGCTCGGCCGGCGCGCGGTCCGCGTCGTCCGTCGGGGTGGTCATCGCTTCAGTAGCTTCCGCGCGTCGGCGACCGTCACGACCGAGCCGGTGACCAGCACCGCCACCCCGCTGAGCTCACCCGACGTGTCCTCCTCGGCGATCACCACCGCCTCCTGGATGGCGTCCGGCATGTTTTCGGCGACCGTGACCCGATCCTCGCCGAAGATGTCGGTGGCCGCCTGGGCGAGTTCGGCGACCGGCATCGACCGCGGCGAGCTGTTCTGCGTCACCACGATCCGCGC